>Ga0209979_1001471_pt1 | contig 25694 bp, 23 predicted proteins | sample AnhtaG_FD_183114 | JGI IMG/M metagenome (GOLD analysis project Ga0209979, IMG submission 183114) | Deep subsurface microbial communities from Anholt, Denmark to uncover new lineages of life (NeLLi) - Anholt_01485 metaG (SPAdes) (version 2) | ecosystem: Environmental > Aquatic > Marine > Oceanic...
TTCTTGGTACGCTAACAAAGCCTCAGATCTAAATCCACCAATACCAAAATCAACTTTTTTATTATAGACTAATCTTTCCGCGGCAGCAATTCCTCTAGATGTAACTAAATTAGGGTTTGATTCGTCAGTATCTTCTTTTGTCACTCCAAAATAATACGTTGTGTTACCGACAACAACACCACCTGCTTCATTTATGGTTTTTGCAGCGAACCAAGCACCTTCATAGTTAGCATCTCCTTGAATTTCGCCTGTATCCCCAGCACATCCTATCTTAATTATTTGATCAGCACTAATGCCAGATGGTGCTCCAGGAGCATCACTAGCAGTCCAAACATAATCTCCAGCACCTGGTGCTAAGAGAAAGATATATGCTCCAACTCCTCCTCCTGTAATGATTGCAGCAACTATTACAATAGCAAGAATTCTTTTTGTGTTTTTTTCCATATTTTTAATCACTTTATTTTTGTTAAATGTATTTTATTTTTTTTTAAATTTAAACTAACTATTACTATTTTTGATGAACATATATATAAAGTTTGTCAATTAAAGATACACTTATCATCTCAAAATTTATGAAAAGAGAAAAAGATAAAAAAAACTTTTAAACTAATATAAAAAACTACTTGTCAAAATCCAATATTAGTAGCATAAAGCATAAGGGAGGCATTCCCTTTGTCAACCTTTCACTAATATTTGTTGAAAGGTCTCATTCTTGCTTTTAAGTTAATTTTTTCTTAAAATAATGAGCAAAGGTATCCTGAGTTTTTCCGTACTTTTGCATAATTATCCTTTTAAATGAACCGTAATCTAAACGTTCTCTCATGTTATCAGCTCATCAATCGGCGTGGACTATAAGAGTTATGTCGCTGTTCGGATAAAGGTTGAAGTTAACATCATCCAGTAGAGGCATAAACTCTTTATTCGGTCCATAGGCATTACTTGCACAATCTTCGTAAATCGCATTCTTTTGTGGGTTCCAGATTAATTGGAGATAGCTCTTAATCAGACCTTTATACATTGGAAACGGTGAAAGCTTGGGATTGTTAAGGAGCTGTCTATCTATAGTAGCCAATGCTTCAATTATCGTTCCTTCCTCCTCAATAGATACTTCGTACTCAATTCCGTTTGAGAGCTCTTTTTCAGGTCCAAAAATTGTTAATTTAATTTTTTTAATCTAATATCACCTTTTTAAAAAAGAAATGAATGAAACGAATTAAGCTTATAATAACCCTTTTTCCTTTAGAAGTCCAGGTAACTCTTTCTTTAGTGCGAATGAAGTAATGTATTTCTTTGTACCATCGACGACAACGCAATTGCCATTTAAATTAAGTTTACGGGCATCGTCAGAATCTAAGTCTTTTGTTTCAAACCTTATGTGTTTCATATAAGGGCCAAGTGCCGAAAATACAAGGTTCATAAATTGAGACCAAACGCATTCGCAAGCGTTCAGAGGAACATATACATCTATTGATAATTTATTCGGATCTACATTTGCTGTCTCTTTCAAATTTATTTCGTGAGTATTAGACGATTCTTTTGAAGTTGAGCCCTCACAACAAGAATTTGACGAACCACAACAAGAATTTGACGAACTACAGCATGAATCCTCTGAGTTTATTTGACCATTTTGGTTTTCGCTAACCGATATTTTTAATTCTTCTTCTTCCATGTTTACCACTTTTTAAATCAATGTTTTATAATTCCAAATTAGAGTAAATTTTGATACCATTTAACCACAACAATTTGTAGCTGTTTCACTTTCATCTTCTGGACCACAAGCACAATTATTTATGTCTTTATTTCCTGATTTGTTATTTTTTGCATTTGCTCTCGCGTTCCATAAACAACCGCATCCCTTCTTTTCGTTCATAATGATCGCATTTACGGGGCAATTCCTCTTACAAGCACTACATTCAGTACATAGTTCAGGATTTTTAATTTCGTATTTCCCGGATTCTATTTGTTGTGGAAGCCCAAATGGACACACTTCTGCACATAAACCACATTTGTTGCATAAGTTTTCATTTATAAATATTTTAAAATCCTTTATAGATAATTTATCTAAACGAGCTTTAAATTCTGCTTCAGTCATTATACATACCTCTTAAATATCAATTTCTTTTTAATTTTTTGTATTATTTTTTATTAGAGAAAAACGATTCCAATTACTAATGAAATCAAACTTATTGTTAATAAAACTTTATTTAAAACACTAAATGTGGGGTATTCCTCTTGTATTTCACTAGGACTAGTAGCCATCGTATACCCACTTAACGACATTGTTGAAAAAAATGAAATCCAAAAGAAAAAACTAATGTTTAAAAGCGTGAATATTATCGAATTATGAAATAAATAAGAGATTATTCCCAAGATTAAAACATTCAACATCCCAAAGAAGATTCCCTTAAGAATAAAACGACGAGTGAAATTTGCTAGCGGATACATGAATGTTATAATGAAATTTGACGCAACTATCCAGAGTAATAATTCGCCAACCCACCATAATTTAGCGAATGCAGTAAGTGAGTTAAGTAAAAGGAATACAACGAATAAACTTATGAGAGGTAATATGAAAATTTTTCTTAATAGAAAAGTTGTATGCGTGATAAAGCCACGAAATCGATGTTTTAGGGTGAATTTAGCAAGTTTCATTCTATCGGGTTTTCGAGCAGGGCGTTTTTCGAGAAACGCGGGTAAATCTTTTGACCAAACAGGCCCGTAAACAACTCTAAAAGGAAAATCGTTAGATTTTTTCTGCAATTCTGGAGTAGCTACGCCGCCTGCAGATAATTGTGGGAGAATTAACGTTTTTTTGTTCGTCAACCTTTCAATACCAGTAGCTTCAACAGCTTCGATCAGCTGATTATTTCCAAAATCATTTCCTCTCGCAGCACACCACACATTAATTCCATTAGAATCAACACATAGTACCCATGCATCAATACCCTTAAGATCTCTCATTACTTTTATGTAAGTAAATTCATAGTTAGCCGTCACTATTATTGGAGAGGATTCAGTAGGATCACCAGATTTGTAAATACCTGGATCTATTGGAACGAGATCGATTTGTCCTGTGTAAATGCAGCGATATATTCTTAACTGCGACATTATCCCTTTAAATCGTTTTGGGCTAGGCCGATAATATCCTGGCTCATTGATACCTTTATCGTCATTTTTTATCAGTTCTAGAGCTTGAATTGTTCCGTGTTTCCAGTCTTCTTTTGCTTTGATTTTGAATCCAATTGGTTCAATGTAATTGAAGAACCATTTTAACAGAAAAGTAGTTCGTAATTTAAGTCGTCTAAGTTTCTTTTTATATCTCCATCTTTTTATTTTGAAGATCAGTTTCCAAAAACCGTTTGGAACAAATTCTGCAGCAATTATTAACCGACCATTTGGTTTTAATACTTTCCAAACATTTCTAAGAAAGATTTGTTGTTCAAAAGGTCGAAGTTCTGAAAGCATAAACGTACTAATTACTAAATCTTGAGAATTAGCTTTCACAGGCATGTTGGAAAATGATCCCGTTTGGTATAAGAGTGTTCCTTCCTTTAAATCTGAAGGATAATTCTGCATAGCATAATTTATCATTTTAAAATTTATATCTATCGCCGTAACAAAGTTTCCCTTTAACGCCATTTGAGAAGCGAGGCTCCCAGTCCCACATCCAACTTCTAGGATCGATTTGGAGGCATCAATTTTATCAAGTACCCATTCTCTAACGCTTAAATTTACACCCTTAGTAAGCGCTGTGAATTTAGAATCGTAACTATCGGGCTCTTGTTCGAGTTTACGCATGTATACTACTGCCACTATAATCAATCCTATTTAGGTTTCTAATACTTTTTTATTATTTTGAATTATATTTCCAAAACCCTCGTTTCCCAAGGAATTTTCCAAGATATACCATTGCAAGCATAACTGGTACTTCCCAAAATAAACCCATTGTTGTTCCTAAAGCCGCTACGGAACCAACGCCATACATTGCGACGGCTGTTGCGATAGCAATTTCAAAGTGACTTGATGAGCCGATAATTATGGTAATAATCGCTTCTTTATACTTCATTTTGAATATCTTAGTAATAATAACGTTGTAAACAACCACTATAACAAAACCTACTAAGAGTGGAATTGATATTAGTAGCAATAAATCAGGATTATTTATAAGAACATCGCCGTTTAGTGAAAATAAAACCACTAAAGTTGTCAATAAAGCAACAATTGAAATTTTTCCTACAAATGGTTTATAGCTATCATTAAACCACGATAATCCTTTCGAAGTGATGATTAATCTCTTGCTTACTATTCCTAATAGTAACGGAATACCAATGAAGAATATTAAAGAGATTAACAGCAACCATGGATCAACAATAATCCCAGGCGTGAGAATATTTTGAATACCAGTTAATAAAGAAACCATTCCTACGTACAAAAAGATTATTGTAATCGTATTTAAGCTTGTATTTATTACATTTTGCTCCTGATTACCCTTCGCCATCCACCCCCAAACTAAAACCATAGCCGTACAAGGCGAGCTTGACAGTAAAATTATCGCAACTTTTAGTTGTTGTATAGATTCAGTTGTACCCGGTAGAAATATATTAATCATTGCCAAGCCCACAAAAGGAGCGATGAGCCAATTAGAAATTAATGTTAAGATTATAGGTTTCGGATTTTTACGTAGTTTTTTCAATTCTGATGCTTGTAGATTTAACATCGCAGGGTACATCATTAAAAATAAACAAATTCCAATTGGTATAGAAATACCTCCAATTTGCAAAGAATTAATTGCTTGACTTATCTCAGGTATAAACTGGGAGAGCGCGATGCCTATGATGATACAGAGTACCACCCATATAGGGAGAAGCTTTTCGAAGTAGTTAATCTTTCTTGACTTTTGTTTTGCTTCTTCTGAATTATTGATGGGGTCTAATATCTTATTTTCAATATTTTCTTCAACCATATCCATCAATTAAGTTTTAAATTTTCTTTTCTAACTCTATATTTATTTTTGATTTTAGTGATAAAATTAATATTCTTTATCGATGAAACTTGAGATATAATATTATTAGTTAAATTTAAGGTTATCGATTTGAGTAAATATGGGGCTCTAAATCCTATAAATTTATATTTATCGATTTATTCATTACATATATACTAGATATATTTTTTAAAATTGGCACGAAATGAAGCAAAAAAGAGCTCAGGAAATTAAGAAGATGTTGTGCACCTGTAAAGATTGCTCAGATTCAAATCCTCATTTCGATAATTTACTAAAAATGGGTAAAGATTTGGAAGAGAATAAGGATTTAGGCGTCTTAGAAAGATTCATATCTGCGATCGCATCCAAAGAGAGATTAATCATTATTAATGCTTTAAAAGGTCAGGATAGGTGCGTTTGTGAGTTAGAAGCTGTATTGAATAAATCGCAATCGACAATATCTCACCATTTAAGTAAGCTAGTAGCTGCAGGATTAATTCAAGGATACAAAAAGCAGAGATTTACTTACTACCATCTATTTAAAGAAGAATTGAAGCATAATTTAACAGCTTTTAATCAGATTTTAACTATAGAATAATTTTATCTTACACACTTTTTGGTTTTAATTCCGTTAGATTATACCAATATCCTCAAATACTAATAATCTATAAATATTAAATTTAATAGCTTTAAAGGACATTTTGATAATAATTCCGATTTTAACAAATGTTAAAACGGACATCTAAATAAGTAAAGAGGAAAAAAAAATTGCCACTACCAGTCCCAAATACTGAAGAATCAATGGTAGAATGTAGAAAATTCTGTGGTCCTTGCCCTTCTTTCAAACCAAATAAACTCAACGAGTTTGAGCCACATGCGCTCTTTTGTGCGCGTGGAAAATCTGAAAAACCCGCTTCAGAAATTGAAAACAAAGGTTGTAGTTGTTTTGGATGTGGGTTATTCTCAAAGTACCAATTAGAGAAAGGATATTTCTGTATGCCTGATAAAATTTAAATATACAAACCTTCTTTTTTTTTAATCTACTTATACATTTATAAAATTATCGCCCCTCATTATTTATATTAAAGCTCTTCACATAGTTTTATGATTACGAAGTAATACGATTTATAAATGAGATTTAAATGTATGTAATATTGTCGGGGGATAACCTATCGCTAAATATATATGTGATAATTATCTTGAAAATAATGTTTAAAAATTATAAATAAAAAATTGATGATATTCTGAATGGATGAAAAAACAGACGATTTGAAATTTTCTAAATTTTATCAATTAATCGCACCAAATGAAATGGATATTGATAAAGAGGAGATTTTTTATCGTGAAAAATATAACGATATAATAAATTATTTGAAAATTGTTTTAACAAATGACGAGGAATCAGTTGCTCAGAGTTATAATAAGTTCATTCACCCTAAAGGTGCGATATTGATAAAAGTAAATCCTGGAACTGATATCGTAGATTATTTAAAATTAATATCTAAAAAATTTTATTTAAATTTCTTCGAATTGAATCATGAAGAAATCGTTAAGGTTCCTGACGACTTTATTTCTAATTTTATTAACATTTTAGAGAATATAATAGAACTGACGCTAAAGAATATAGAAAATGAAACAAAAAATAGTGAAAAACCTCAATCAAATCAACACGATTCTAAACAATCTAAAATTAAAGGATTATTAGTTATAGACCAACAGAAGTTTTCCAGCATTAACTTAAATGGGAAAAATTTATTAGAACTTTTTATGGTATCCTATAAGAATAGGGCACATCTTGCAAAAGACGGATTGATATTAATCTGGATAAATAATACAATGAAAGAAATCAAAAAAAGTTCGCAATTGATTTTCGATGTATTTGATCTCTTCATCAAAGTTCCAATTTTAGATAAGGCGGAAAGAGAAACGATACTGAGAACTTTTTCTGAAAAAAATCCGAAAATTGTGTTTGATATCAAGACTTTAGTAGATTACACAGCAAATTGGGAAGTAAAAGACTTAATTCAACTATTAAGAATAGGAATATTTAAACATTTTCTCAATTCTGAACTAAATGAGTCGAGTAACGAAATTACAGATGGTTTAATTAATTTAATTGAATCAGGAGAGTATATTCCTACTACTCCAGAAACGAAACGAGATATAGAAGACTCAGACTTCTACAAAAGTGATGAATTTTCTAACAAAAATTCTATGGAGCGAAGAAATACAGAAAGTAGAAACATTTACGCTCAAAATTTAAACAATGAAATTAAAGAGGAAAGATTTACAGATTTTATGCTAAATCAATTGTACGAAAACGCAGTATCAAAAAATTATAGCGAGCTTGTGCTGATAATTGATAAATTAAACAAGAACGAGCATTTAGAAGAAATTGAGAGAAAAATATTGGCAAAATATGCATTTATACTAAATGATAGTCCAAAGATGGCTCAAATCAATTTAGAAAAAGCAAAGAAACGTATCGATAATTTAAAGAGAGCTTTTGGGCAGTATTAAGTAAGTAGGTGAGATAAAAGACGGCTTTATCCAGTAAAAAAAAAAATATTGACTCCTCAAATAAACCATTAATCGAGACTGGTCCCTATATACGCAAGGTTATATTAGAGAATTTTTTATCTTTCCAAAGGGATGAAGTAAATTTTTCAACCGAAAAAAATAAGGGTATCCCTCGTTTTGTTTTGATAATTGGCCCTAACTGGAGCGGTAAGACTTCAATTTTTCAAGCTATTAAATTTGCTTTAGGTAGTAACGAAAGAGATGAGAGATATAAGAAATGGTCTGATTTTATAAGAAACAACCAAGCACATGCTATGGTAGAGCTTCATATTCAATATCATACAGAGATTATTAAAATTCGTAGAACTGTAGTAAAAGGGAAATCTCCATTTTTTGAATTACAACTTGATAAGGACAAAGAATTCAAGAAAGCTCACGTAACTGAAGTTCAAAAACTAGTCTCCAAGTTAGATATTAATCCTGATAATCAATTTGCGTTCGTAAGCCAAGGAAAAATTGATGCTATAAAGAACTTAAAACCCATAGAACTTTGTTCATTTCTAGAAGAGGGTATTGGATTAAAGGGGCTTAGAGATGAAATCCTCCAACAAAAAAAAGGCGTATTGGCATTAAACGCTGAATTTCAATCCTTAATTTCAAGAAAAAATGCTCTAAATATTAACCTGGAACTGTTGACACCACAATTAAAACGATTGACCGAGAAAAATAAATTATTAGATATTAGAAAAAAATACACCGATGAGTTACTTTGGGCAAATAAAGGCGAACTACAAAAAGAAATTGAAGAATTAGATGTCAGCCTTAATGAAACCGAAAACAAAATTGACATTATCAAAAAGGAAGTTGATAAATATCAAGATGTAATCAATGAAAAAGAAAAAACTATTCTAGACATTGATAACAATATTAGCAATTTTTCAGAAAAGTTAGGAGTATTAGGGTACAAGAAACAGGAATTTATAAATGAAATTAGTGCTTGGCAAAAAGAGAAAATTAATGCTAAGAGTGAGTTGGATAAATTAGCTGAAAATATAGCAGAAAAGAAGAAAATCTTAAAGAACATTCGAAATCAGAAAAAGAATGTTGATGAGAAAATCGATGTAATAAAAACAAAAACAGGTAATATTAAAAACGAAATCGATGGAATTATCAAGGAACAGAATGATTTAACAAGGAAAATTAAAGAGAATGAAGTCTTTCTAGAGAAGTACAACAAATTATCTCAACAGAGGGAAGCTATTCTAAGAACCATTCAAGAAAACGAAAATAACGTTGAAGATATTAAAAAAGACATTAACGATATTTTTCAGAGTTTGAAAGATATTGACCATAAGTTGTCTAAAAACAAATGGTTTTTAGAAAATCCTTCAGAGAATCTACTAAAACAGTTAGACGTAAATCTTAAAAAAGTGACAGTGGAACTATTAAAATTTGAAGCTGAAATTGAAAGAATAGAATATGATAAGTCAAAAAAAATAAGAGAATTTAAACGAATACAAACTGCGTTAAGAGAACGAAAAATTGTTCTCTCTCCTAATATAAACATTCTCAAAGAAGAAATTAATAAACGAGAATTATCCGATCGGGTTAAGGGACCTATAATTGAATATTTAAAATATGATGATAAGTTAAGCTACGCTATTGAATCAGTTTTTGGAGAAAGATTACTAAATAGCTTTATTGCGAGCGATTGGGATACTTTAAACTTAATGGAGAGGCTAAAAAAGAAATATAACGCTTATTGCAACATTTACATTCCAAAAAAAAACAACATTACAGCATTTCCAAAAATTGCTGCGAATGGTGTTCTCGGATATTTAGTCGAATTGATTGAAATTGTGAATGAAGACTCTGATGTTCAAAAGGTAGTTTATTCAATAATCAAAAATTGCATTGTAATTGATGACTACCGGTCCGCTAAAGAAATTTACAGAACCAGTGGTTTTAAGGGAAAATGTGTGACATTACAGGGTAAACAAATTATATCTTATAGATATGTCTATGAAAGTCCTCATATAAAAAGATTAAAAGGATTGTTGAGCACAGGAACGCAAAAAGAGCAATCAAATTTCTTGGAGAAAGAAATTAAATCGTTAAACAACAAAATTTTAGAATTAAAAGGAGAACTAACTAAACTCGATAAGAACCAAAACGAAATTCTCAGAAAAAAAGAATCATTTACCGATCTTCTATTCAATTTTAAACAAAAAGAAAGGTTAACTACTAAGAAGAATGGGCAATATAATTTGATTTACGCTATAGAGCAACGCAATAAAGAAATTGATGACAACCTAAGCGAATTGTCCAGAAAACTCAACGATTTAGAATCCCAGAAAGACCCCGAATTCTTCGGTTGGAACAAAAGAATGAAGGAAATTCCCAGCGAACTAAATAATTACAACAACGAATTAAAAAAATGGGAAGAAAAACTTAATGAAAATCTAGAATCTCTAAAAGAGATCAATGAAGAAATTAATTTTTATAACAGCGATTTAAAGTCATACGAAGATAACTATAACTCAAAAAAAGACGTGTTCGAAAAGTCAGATAAAAAAGCTTTTAGAATTTATAGAGCCTTGGAAAACCTTGAAGAAGAATTATTAAATGTTAACAACATCATCTCAGAGTTAAAAGAAAAAAAGAAAATAACCCTAATTGAAAAAAAGGAAATTGATAAATCTTACATTCAACTAAATTTAAGATTAGAACAAGAGATTTTTAAGCAGGCTTCAATTTCACGCGAATTAATGATCAAAAAAGATGACTTAAAGCGCGTTATATCTGAAATTGGTCCGTTAATTGAAGAAGAAGTAATAACACTCCGACCTATTCAAGACATAAATCAAGATATATTGAACATCGACAAAGACCTCTTGAAATATTTTGATATTGACGATAGTATCTTGGTTGAAAAAGAACAAATTATAAAAGGTTTAAAAGAGATAACAAAAAACCAGAGAGTAATAGAAATAGATATAAAATCGGCTATTAAAACTGAGAATAAATTGGAGGACACTTATTTCGACAAATTTCGTATAGTATTAAAAAAACTAAATTCAAGAATCAATGATAAATTTAAGTCTGCAGATATTAAAGCCTATTGTACGCTTGAATTAATAGGGGATTTTGAAGATTTAGGAATTGACATTAAAGCTGCTATTTCTAAGGACCTGCTAAAATCGTGCAAAGCTTTAAGTGGTGGTCAGGTATCAATGATATCGATTGGTTTAATTTTATCACTTTTAGAGATTAAAAGCTCTCCTATTGTAATGCTTGACGAAGCCGGTATGTTTTTGGACGATAGGAATTCAGAAGCTTCATACATGATGATAAAATCAACTCTTGAGAATAATTCTATTCAAATGCTATTATTCTTACCAAAATCATCAAATGCACTATTTCTTCTTGCCGACAAGTTAATCGGAGTTGCTAGAGTAGGAAAAAAGGAAGTGTCGACTATTTTTAATCCTAAAATTGTTAAGGAAGGGTGAAAGTGGAGGAATTAGATTTATCAGAGAAAATTAATAAAAGGATAGCACTTATAAAAAATGAAGTCCTCTCAGGTAAGATTAACTTACTAGAATTACAACTTAATCCTATTTTTAGCGAAATTAAAAACTCAATTAGCATATATAACATCGAAAATTATTCGCAAAGCTATAAAAATGCAGTTGAATTGCTCAACGATAAATTCGAAGAGTTAAAAAATTTGTTAAGTTCGTTAGATATAGAAAAAAAGTTCGAAGATTTTTTAAAAACTCACCCCAGCGAGGACCAAATATCAGACCTTTTTCGAGGCTGTTGGAGAGAAACATTTCTTCTCGAACCTATATCATTGGAATTTTTAGATTACGCTTCTAATCGTTATGGCAAAGAAAGGATAACGAATTTTACTATTGAACACTTGACCAAAGAGAAAACTAATGATAAATTTTTATTAGAGGTTCCAAAGTATAAATATACTGAAAAAATTAACGCATTTTACGATAAAATTAAAAAAAAACTCCCTTGCTTTTTTGAGGATGTGTTCGATAATGAGTTGGATCAAATAGAGATTTATGAACAATTCGTATACTTATTGCATCTTCTACAGTTAGGCAAAATAAAATATGAAAAAAATACAAATACGCTATACATGTGAGGTTATAATAATGAACGAAATTTCGATTTTAATGTATATGTTAAGTAGAAAGAAAAGCATCCATCAAATCGGAGCAACCAAAAAAGAGATTTTAAAGTCATTAAATGTTACGAATAAGAACAAATCAGTTTACTTCCAAGATCTATTAACGGGTTTATCGAAATATCTCGAGCCATTGGGACTTCAAATTAATTTCAACTCGTTAAATTCACATTGGTTTATAAAATATGATAATGACCTAACGGAATTAATTGCAGCTAATCCTTTTGAAGGCAGACCGAGTTTATCAGCAACTTTATTATGTGTATTAACTTCCTGCCTGAAGAATTCAGGAAATACCTCAATTCAGGAAGTTAGAGCATTAAGAAATAAAAAGGATGTCAAAGATGATATAAAAATTTTAGAAAAAGAAGGATTTTTAGAGGTAGATAAAAAAACTACTAATATCAGATTAACTCCTCTTATTGGTTACAAACTTGACTTGCAAAAACTTTTTGTAAGGTTAGCTTTAAAATTAAAAGAATAAGAGATATAAAATTTTTTAAGATAAATTAACGAGATACGGTTATTCCTAATATCATTTCGGCAACGCGATTATTGTATTCCTCAACTTCAGGAAAATCTTTAATGGTTTCACCGCAGGTTATAAAGTATTCGATAACAGAGATTTTCCTCTGATTAAAAAAGGTATCTATTTTATTTTTTACTTCTTCTATCTTTTTTTCTTTATCTCCTTCTACTAAATCAATTTTATTTATACATACATAAATTTTATCAGGGAAAAAGCGAACATCGTTGAAGAATTCGAATTGTCGTTCTAATTCGCGATCTAAAGAGATAACAGCTACAATTTGGGTTGCTATACGGCTGATAGTAATGATCCCCATTTTCACTACCGCTCTTTTACGGTCTCCTCCTGGCGCGAAGATTGTATGGGCTCTTCCGGATTTGTCTTCTCTAAATACCACGCGGTTAGGATGAATCGTTTTAGTTTCTTTTTGATTGCGCTTATCTTCTTTATCTCCACCGGGCAACGTAGCCTCTCCACTAAAATCTACCTTGATCGCCGTACAGCGTTTTCCACCTTTTACTTTTTCTATGTCTCCTACTTTTAAGTACTTCACAAAAAGCCGAAGAATACTAGTTTTTCCAGCACTAATATCGCCAAGTAATCCAATGTTCACCATTTTATAGCTCCTCCGATTCTAACAATTTATTTAGCAATAGTTCATAATCTTCAATTAAGTACTGTCCGAGATAAGCGTTGTTATGAGCTTCAATGAGTGCAATTAATATTTCCTTTAGGTTTTTAGCGTTCTTAGCGTAACTTTGAAGGTTTTCTGAGGTTGGTTCTCCTTCGAATTCCCTCGCTTTCTCTTCAAATCCAAATTTTGTTCGTTCAGGTAAAGAATCGAAAAATCCGAAAGCGGAATAGCCTAAATATTGGAAGTACACAAAAAATCTCGTTTTAATCGAAGAGATGACTTTTGTTAGGTAGGCTGAAGGATAAATTTCGCCAAGCGTAAGTTCGTCGTCTTGTTCGATCACAAAATAGGGAGATATTGGAGACACTTGGTTTCCATACATTTCTTTTGGTGGTAATGAAATAAATGGAAGTTTTTCTGAAACGATCGCCCATAGATCTTCTCTTCTTTTTTCTAATAATATCTCTTTTATTTCATCATAGGCAAAGTAAAAATCTGATTGAAGAGCAAGTAAAGAGCTGAGATAGACGGATAACGATGCAAATGTAGCCTCTAGTAAGGGCCTTCTACCCTCGTCTCTATTTGAAGGTTTTGCGGCGCCTCTCCACGCTCGAAGTCCAGTGTAAACAAACCCTTTTACATCAAAAAAACTTCCAGAGAGAAAAATGAACGAAGGAGGGGCTCCCTTTTTTTTTGTTAAAAGATCTCTCGATTTATTAATCAGCGAATCTTCCAAGTCTTTATCGTTAAATTTCGAATGAATTATAGGCATCATTAAAATTTTCTTTTTCTTAGCCATTGTTTTTACGCTCCAAATTAGTAATTAAAAATAATATGAAAATTTGTATAATTAATTCTTTGTATTTTAATGAATCAATATATTATCTTTATATAATACATCGTATTCAAACTTTATCTAATCGGCAGTTTATGGGTAGATTACATTTCACGAGCTAATAATTCTCGTATTTTTGTGGTTATTAAATCGTAATCATCGATAGAGCTTAAATTAGAAATAGTAATATATTCGATTTTATCAGTATTCTTAAAGCGATAACTGATACTCAAATTAGGATTATTTTCTTTTATTTTGATTAAGGCTCCTTTAAGGAAAACATTAATAAACCTTTCTGAAGTTTCCTGAATAGCACTTTTTTCAGGATCAATGAATTTAATTTCTACCCTTTTAAAATCGTAGAGGTTAAGTACGCACAATAAATCTTCCTCCTTCTGGTTTTGATTTGAGAAGATTTTTCTTTTTATATTAGTTCCTTTAAATGCTTCTTCTGAAATTTCTTCTTTGAAATAGTCGTCTACTGATTTTTTTTCTAAAGTTTGTAACTTTGAATATAGCTCATCTGCACTGGAAAACGATTGATTTGATAGTAGAGAGTTTATTTGGCTTAAGACAGATTGCAAATCAGAAATTTCTAGTTTTAAATCTTCCAGTTGCTCTTTTTTTTTGTAGTAAAGATTTTGAACTACTGAAAGGATGTGTGTTAATTTCTCCGTTTCATTTTCCTTATTATAAGAATCCATCTAATTCTACATATATATTTTTAAGAACTTAAATTTATTTAATAAGTGTCAGTTGAATTAAGTAATTTCTAATACGAGTGAAAAAAATGCGTTCTATGATAGTAACTCCTAATCCTAACGATCCCGAAGTTCAGGTGTTATCTGAGGAGTTTAAAAAACGAGGATATGAAGTAAAATATTTTATTCCATCAAAAGTAAAAGTTAAAATAGACCATAAGCAATTTCAAGAACAATTTGAAAAGCTCGATCCATATGGTGCTCTTGTAAGAGGTTTTGGAGCCGCTGCTACTCAAAAGATCTTTTTTCGGCTTGATCTACTGAACGCGATGGAGGAATATGGTCTTAAGTTAATAAACTCTCGTGAATCACTAGAAATAGCCAGCGATAAGTTTTTAACATCAATTTACCTCGATCGGCATAACATCCCTACTCCGAAAACAATAATATGTGAAAATTCTAACGATGCCTTAGATTCCTTTGAAGAACTTGGTGGAGATGTTATACTTAAACCGTTATATGGCTCTAAAGGTATAGGAATTACAAGAATAAATGATAGGGGTTTTGCAGAAAATGTAATATATTCACTAGGACAATTGAACGATGTTTTTTATATACAAGAATTTATCAAGCATAACAATCGAGATATTAGAGTATTAGTTTTAGGCAATAAAGCGATAGCGGGCATGTACCGAGTAAGTAATAATTGGAAAACAAATATACATTCCGGAGCAACAATGGAACCGATAGAACTCACAGAAGAGATAAAAAATTTAGCAATTAAAGCGGCTAAAATAACAAAAACCGAAATTGCGGGGGTAGATATTGTAGAAAGTAAAAATGGTTTATTAGTTTTAGAAGTAAATTCCATCCCCGGATTTACAGCCCTTCAAAAAGTAACAAAAATCAATTTGGCAGAAGAAATCGTTTCATATTTCCTTAAAAATGCAACTTTATAGTTCTGGTGTAATAAAAAAGAAAAAAATAAGATGTTTATGTTTAGTTTAGACTTAAAATTCTTCAATTAAACCAACTATCGCAGCGATGAGAACAAGTATCATGGCATAAATTCCGGCACTAAAAATCACCAGCAATATCGCAAGGATTAATAATACAAGCCAATGAAACGGAAGTGGCCGATTTGGTTTTAAAGCTACTAAAAATGTTAAAATAACAACTACGAGTCCAATAATTAAACTGATTATTGCATCTAGAAGTTGAATGCTGATTGCAGGAGGTAAAAAACTTGCTCCAGCTAAGCCAGCAAAACCATTAACAATATAAACTAATCCCACTAATGCTCCTAGGACCGTCAAGATTTTCATTATTTGTTCATTCTTGTAATGTTTAGTCATTATACATCAATTCTTTTAGTTAATTAATATTAATAATTGTATTAAGAAACTAACCAATAAAAGCATTTAAAATTTTCATTTCAGTAATATTAGTTACGTTATTTTTAAAGGAATTTTTCATAAATAGTTCTAATATTAATTCTATATCATATTAAGTTCAGAATTCCAGAGGTATTATCGAGGTATTTCTTTATTATTAATTACAAAGGATTTCAAAAAACTATGTGATTGAGGATAAAATACTAAGATATAAGGATAATATAATTTTAGCTCGAAATCTGGCTAAAAAACAATACGCTGATCACGGCTACTATGAAAAAATGGTTAGCAGGCTTGAAAAAATGTTAAGTTTTTACGAAAATTTAAAAATTTGGAAGGAAGAGTTAGAAACATAGAAACTCGAGCTTCTTTGTTATAAAATCCAAATTTAATTCTGAAATAAATTCAAATTAAATTCCGTTTTTAGAATTTTGAAAATCTTGTGCATAGGCAAACCTATTACATTTGAAGGAGAACCTCGAATTTCTTTAATAAATAAACTAGCTCTGTCTCTAATAGAATAGGCACCGGCTCTACCTTTCCATTCTTCAATTTTAACGTAGTTCCGGATGTCTTCATCGGATAAATCCGTAAAAGTAACTGTGGTAATATCGTAATCAACTATAATTTTAGAATCACCTACACCTGTCAAAGCTATCCCCGTTATGAGGTTATGAGAGCGATTGGCTAGAGATTTTAGTATTTGAAATGCTTTTTCTTCATTTTGCGCTTTTCCAATGATTTTACCTTTAAATTCCACGATTGTATCAGCAGCAATGATAACTGTTCCTATCTCTTCGTTTTTTAGTAGTTCTTTTGCTTTTAATACTTTAGCCTTAGCTAATTCTTTGACCAAGTCGAACGGGTCAGAATATCGATCTTTATAATCGCTCTCGTTAATGTTTGTGCTGAGAATTTCAAAAGAAATATTCAGCCTATTAAATATCTTTGATCGATCAATAGATTTTGATGCCAATATGATTTTCTTCATGATTGTAATTGTAAAATAGTTTATTTAAAGAATAAAACCACTATCATTAATATAAGGAATTAATTTAATAAATTTGAAATACACATGACAGAGTTTTTATTTTGGTTTCTATTAATGGTATTTTCATATTTCATTATATTATTTAGTTATATGCATTTTTCATATAAAAAAGAAGTGCTTAACAATTTTTTAGGGTTTGGCGCTTTATTTTTAACTTTTCTAATTATTATAATTGTTGTATTGTTAATGTTTCAAGATGCAACGCTATTTTTTTCTACAATTCCAATTTTTTCTCTTTCTTTTGGACTTCCTTTACTTGTAGTTGGAGCGATAATCTTGATCTCATCGGTTTTGCTATTTTCATACAAAAAAATTTTTAAAAATAAGGATTTATCGAAGTTTTGGAGCTCATTAGAGGAAAAAAAAAACAAAAGAAGTAAATTAAGAGCGGATACTTATCGAAAAATTCCTCACGTTCTTATTTTTATTGGTTTATTTTTCGTTTGGTATTTAGCGGTAATTATTGTGAAGGATCTAACAGGTTCAATTATCGGGATGATTCCAGATGAGAATAACATGTTCCTGTTGTTTTTAACAATAATGACAGAACCAAATAGTATTAGTGCGGTTTTATTTTCGTTAGGTTGGTTTTATTACCTCCTATTTTTCTTTTTCTATGGGTTTTGTCTTATTATATTAGCAAATGAATTTACCAGAAAAACCAAGAGCCTTGGATTCCCCTTTAATTTTCTCTGCAATGTTCTACTATGTGATGAAGAAAAAAGAAGTTACGGTACGTATCTATTGTTTGCTATCGGTCAAATGGTTGCTGCCTTAATTACGCCACCTATGGTATTTTTAACGATTTTAGGGATGAGTTCCCTCGCTGATTTAGCAACAAGTCAAGTGGGGATAAGATATGGGAAAAATAAAATTAAATGGAATAACGATAAATCTTGGCAAGGAGCAATAGCGGGAGTAATTGTCTGTTTTATTCTATGTACGTTGTTTGTTGGTATTTATTGGGCAATTGTTTTTACTTTCGCCTTCTTTATTTTTGATGTTCTTACAAATAAACCTCTCAATATATCTGATAATTTATTAATCCCGTTTGGTAGTAGCCTTATCTTTTTATTTATACGGTATTTTTTTAATTTCGATTATTATACAATAATTTTAACATGGATTTGATTTAAGATAATAGGTTTTTTAAAATTACTCACTTTATATGATTAAACATGAATTACTTACCAACTTCTTTGATTTTCATTGGTTATTCCGTTTTAACATTCATTTATGTAATAAAAAATAGAAACGAGAAAATCAAACACCACTTATTCTTAAACGAAATATTGATAGCTATATTATTTTTAGCAGCAGGATTATTATTTCCTTTTATGCTTCAGTATCACTCGCCGTATTTGCCATTGGAGTCATTGAGTTTCTTATGGTTCTTGACCTCTTTAATTTTTTTAATTGAGATGAGCGTATGGATTACCACTTTACTTTATAATGCAATTATCTCTAAAAAAAATCCTGAAATTATGGCAGAAAGGGATTATAATAATTACCGTGTTAAAGTGACTGATAGATGGATTGATGATTTTAAGAGCGAATTCGGGAGGAAATTTCTACATTTATTTACTACATTTGTTATCCTTTTTTTTTGGTCGCTAGGAACCATTCTTGAAAATTTAGGCATTTTAAGTCAATTTGATTTAGATAACTACAGCTTTTCTCATTGGTTAATAATTACTATAGGATTTGGGTTTGTTATAATGTTTCAAGTTGCTGATCTTACCCGTCTAAATAAATTCTATATGCTTCCAAATTGGGCTAAGCGCTGGTTTTTATCGATAAGACCAGAGGAGCTCAATACTTTTGTAGCGTCTACACCTCTAGTTTTATCATTAATACCTTTTATTTTTGCCCCATTTCCTATCTTGGCTTCAGTAGCATTAATAACTACGGGGGCAGATGCTTCTGCCTGCTTAATAGGTAAAAAATACGGATCTCATAGCCTAAAAAAAAATTCTAAAAAAACAATTGAGGGATTTATAACTGGAGGTGTGGCTACATTTTTAATTGTTTTAATAATAATGAATTTATATCACGTTTGGATGCCTGTGAGTTTTGCAAAAATCTTACTTATGGCTACAGTATCAACAGTCTTATTCTTATTAGTCGATTTCTTTGCAAACCATATTTCGGACAATATTTTAAATCCGATTTTAACGGGATTTGGTATGTGGTTAATCTTATTATTATAATTTATTCTGTAAGATTATCCCCCAAAATAAAGATATAAAAAAGCTATGTCATCTCCATCTTTTAAAATCTTTTCTAAAAAATGCTCGTCCCTAAAACTTCTACCATTTATGATTATTGAAAGGAAAGAACTAAAAACATCCTTTTTTTTTTTATCCCAGAGTAATTCATAGAATTTTTCGCCAAAATGCTCTTTAAAAAATGCTAACAATTCCATAACTGTTAATTCTTGGTCGAATTTAATGATTTGATTTGTATCTTTCGTAATTTCGTTAAAAGGCGGTTCAAACCTAAACTTTAAGGATATCATTATTTACCAACTAATATACTTTCAAGAACTACTAAGAAGACTAAGAAATTACCAATATTAAATATTGTTGGTAATTATATATAAAAAATTGAATATCTAATTAGGCACACACAATTAACACCTTTCAATTTAATTGGGGGGGAGTATAATGGCTTTGTGGAATGGAATAAAATCAGCTTTGTTAAGGTTTTAACAATTAGATTCTAATAGAATAAAAATAAGATTTTTAGTGAATCTTTTAGGGTTTTAGAATATGGCTCAAGTAATTTTTATTTCTGAAAAAACAGTTCGGGACGCATGGCTTTCAGCCGTAGCTCAAGTTTTATACAATGGAGACGACATTAGAACTGAATACGATAAAAACGAAGACCCTCCCTCCAAAGATGGTACTGTACTAATCGAAATAGAAAACCCCATGAGCAATCCTATTTCTCGGAAAGATAAAGTAATTAAAATCAAATCGAAATATGGAAATTCATTCGAAGTTTACGGTTGTATGGCAGACACTTACTTGATAGGTTCTATTCAAAGTGGCTACATTGAAGAAATCATGGAGGGCGCAAACGATCATTATTTATGGGAGTCGGAAACGAGTTTTCCATATTCGTACCACGATAGAATATTTAAATATACGCCTTATTCTCTGGAGGATTCTATCCATATAAATTACGATTTAGAATTCGTTGATAATAATTTCGTAAGGAAGCACAAAAAACTATTGAAAGCAGGCAAAGTTAAAATTACTGATGATTCTATTATCTGGAAATTAAAGCATTTAGTTGATTTCAATTTAAATAAAAAGATATCAAACCAAGTAGGAATTCAAAAAATACCCATCGAAGTAATTAATTTCCCCAAAATAGATCAAATTGAATATATAATTAAAAAGTTAAAAGAAAAACCATATTCACGTAGAGCTCAAGCAATAACTTGGCGACCGCTTGTTGATCCATTTCACCATGATCCTCCTTGTCTTCAGAGGATTTATATGCGAGTAAAAGATGACAAATTAATCATGCAAACAACCTGGAGGAGTAGAGATTTGTTTAGAGCGTGGGAAGCAAATGTAAACGGAATGATTCGAATCCAGAAGTATGTCGCCGACGAGCTTGGATTAGAGATGGGACACTATGTTGATTTTAGTAATTCCTTGCATATTTACGGTAATACTATTTCTGAAGTTAAAGACATGTTTAACAGAATGAAAAATAGAGGAGAACAATTTCCTGAGGATGTAGTTGAGTTATTAGAACAAAAATAAATTTAAAAAGAGATTGAAATAAAAATAAAAAAATAATTCTTTATGCATGACATAGATCATAATTCTCTGGGAGGGGGTAAAAAATGCACATAGCAATGCTTTCCCCCATTGCGTGGCGTACACCTCCACATCATTATGGTCCTTGGGAATCTGTTGTCTCATTATTGACTGAAGGGCTTGTTGAAAGAGGGATTGAAGTAACACTTTTTGCGACTAAAGACTCGGAAACTAAAGCTCGTCTAGTTGGAGTGTGCCCTCAAGGGTATGAAGAAGATAAAGAATTGATACCAAAAGTATGGGAATGTTTACATATCTCAGAAGTATTTGAAAGAGGTGATGAGTTTGATATTATTCACAATAACTTTGATTATCTTCCATTAACTTACTCGAAGATGACAAAAACTCCGGTATTAACAACAATTCATGGATTTTCTTCCCCAAAAATCTTACCTGTATATAAAAAGTATAATAAAAATTGTTATTATGCATCTATTAGTGAGGCAGATCGTAGTCATGAACTTGAATATATTGCTACCGTTCATCATGGAATCGATCTTAATCAGTTCACATTTAGGGAAAAAATCGGTAAATATCTATTATTTTTTGGAAGGATTCATAACGATAAAGGAGCTAGAGAGGCAATTGAAATATCACTCAAATCCGGAATGAGATTAATAATGGCAGGAATTATACAAGATGAAAAATATTATGAACAAGAAATTAAACCCCATTTAAATAGTAATAAAATCGATTATATAGGAAGTGTTAGTCCTGAACAAAGGAATAAATTATTAGGGGAAGCTTATGCATTACTTCATCCGATTAATTTTAACGAACCGTTTGGATTGTCTGTTGTAGAAGCAATGGCTTGTGGTACTCCAGTAATAGCATTTAAAAGGGGAAGTATGGCCGAAGTCATACATAATACAAAAACAGGATTTTTAGTAAAGTCAATTGAAGAAGCTGTCAATGTTTTGGACTACATTAAAGACATTAATAGGTTACATTGCCGTAAATGGGTTGAAGAAAAATTTTCTGTCGATAGGATGGTTGACGATTATATCAATGTATATGAAAAAATCTTATCTAAATAACAAATTTATGCAGTAAAGATCATCCATAAAACTATCTTCTCTCTTTTAAATTATTGAATTTTAAATCTGGAAGTATTTAATTGAATAATAAGAGAAATATTTATCATACCTTTCTTAATATTCTTTGATCCAAGTCATCATCAAAGTAATTAATTACATCCTGATTCAATACGAGCTTTAAATGAACTTAACTCATTAAATCTAAAAAAAATTTGATATCATCATTTCCAGAGATATTGTCTGAATTATCAAAACTAAGCATACTAAATTTAAGCTATAATAATTTAACTTCACTTCCAGAATCATATAAAGAAGACGTAGATTCTACTCCTCTAAAGAAGTCAAGAATGTTTTTGAAAGAATTTTTATTCTTAGCAAAATTTTTCCTTGATATTCATTTGCTTCAATGCGAGGATCTTTCTCTAAGTAATTCCAACATTTAATCTAAATATCTCGTTTAAGCTTATCTAATGTTATGGATTTTTTAGAAAGATAGCTATTTAATCCAACTATCTTACTTATTCCCTTTTTTTTTTCATCAGCACCAAGAAAAATATATTCACCTTTACCGTTCTCAAAAGCGTTGATTTGTTCATATATATTATTTCTATGATTTGATTTGTATAGTTGCAAAAAAAAGTTCAGTAACTAAAAAGAATTTCCTGAGGATGTAATTGAGTTATTGGAACAAAAATAAACTTGTTAAGTATTTAAATAAAAATAAAAAAATAAAGAAAATTCTCTATACGTGACATAATCTTTTAAGTAAAGTTGGATCAATTATTTCTTTTGGTTTCCAACCTTTTTCTTTCAAAAATGCTACAATTTCATCTTTCATGTTAATTGGAATATCCGCTTCTACTCGAATGAATTTCTCTAAATCGTTTGGAAAGTTTACTCCTTTATATTTCCGCTCTAAGTCTAACCAATGAGATAATTTAATCATCCTACCTTTCGAATTATCTGCAGGTCTTAAACACATTTTAGCCACTAAACATATCGCTTGCTCTATTGATTCTGCGGTTGTAAGTAAATGTTCTGGTCCTGGCCCAACTAAATGGTCAGCAGTTCCATCTCGTGCGTTATATACCTTCCACGAATCTTCGTTGTCAGATCGACCTATATATGCGCGTCGATATTGTGCAGCATGTGGACCCACAACGGCAGGAACACCTAACCCATTTGCCATACTTGCTATGCTGGCTGCTTTCTGTGACATCGCGCCCCATGCTACACCTACAGCTCCAACTCTATGCAGTATATAATCAGCAATTTCTTCAAAGTTACCTCGTAATGGTCTCCTTGCAAAAATATTTGCTACCTTTATCGCAGCTCCTGTAATATGAGGATTTGCAACACAAGAACCGACATTAACTAAACAACCTCTATCAAAATCACCAGGGAATCTATCATACAATGTCAAACCTTCTTCATCCTTTACAAGACCAATATCCATTGCTCCGCAACCAGAAACTACAACAATATAATTTCTTATCAAGAATTCTTCAGCCATTGTGTATAATTCCTGAATTTCATGGGCATAGTTTCCACACCCAATAATCGCAACAATTCCAGGAATTTCACCCAGGACAATTGGAGCACCAACATTTCTAATTTCTGTATCTTGAATAGGACCTCTTCCAGATCGACAATTGTACTTTTCCGTTTTAATATATTCTCTTCCGGCGTATTGTATTAATGTTAAAGGTGAAACATTTTTCATACAATCTGATTCACATCTACCACATCCTAAACAATCATGAAAGATACTTTCTAAGACTGAAAAATCAGCATCTTTTGCTAAATTAACACCCTCTACAAGAGGTAAATCATTTGGACAGTTTCGCTGGCAATTTCCGCAGCCATTACATCTCATAGCCATATCTTGGCAACCACTTTCATCTGGGACGCCACTTTTACCTTTTCTTAATGGTTTAATCTTAATAGCTGTTTCAGCTGCAACTTCACCTGCTTTTATTGGATCTAAGATTAACACACCATCCATCTTACCACTAACCAAATCATCAACGATTTCCATCATAGGATCATTTGTTCTATCAGGAAAACCACCCATTATTTTCTCATTTGTAGTAATATATGGTGCCCCCACTGCTTTAGATTCCTCATAAGTTCTTAGATTAACGCATTGTTCGTCAACCATCACTACATCAGCTAACCCAGAGCGAATAAAATGTAATTGTCTTGAGTAAGATCCAATAATTTTAGCTCCAGAATAATAACGAGTGAGATCGTGAGATGTACAGCAAATTGCACCAACATCGATTTTTTCTTCATAACCTTTTTCCCTTATATAGTCAACCAGTTCGACGCCAGGTGCTACATTATGACCAATCATTAAGACAACTGCTTTATTTTCAGTATCGATAGTTCCCATTCCTAATTCTACAATTGGAGCTTCAGGATCTCCTACAGGCATTCCATAGGCTGCAATTTGTATGGCATCAGAGATTTCCATTCCTACTGAATCACATAAACCCGCTAAAAAACTTTTTGCTTCATAATCAAGATTACTTGATTCTTGACCTGTATGAGCTGCAGCCAATAATTGTGTTAAAGTATAATGAACATACTCCATTGCTGTTTCCAGATCCTCCAAATTTTCTGGTTTCATACCAAGAACTAGACGAGTGTGTGGCATTTCTACGGCAATATTATTACCAAAATTAATCGGTACGTTCCCATATTTCTCTTTTAACCAATGTAAAAGATGATCACCATGAGCACTATGACAAGCTGCACCTATACAACAAGCTATTTCTACTATCCTTGCTTGTTGGGTTTCCATGTTAATTCCGCAAGCACCTGTTCTGCCCTTCGAAAGATTACATTTACCGTACGTACAAAGGCAACACATATCACAAATAGGCATGTAGTACGGAGGATATCTATCCATGAGTTTAAAGAACCAGTCTCTCAATGTAGGAATGCGAGGTTTTGGGGTTGGTCCCATTGGTTCCCATTCTGTTTCGTCTCCCCAGTTTATCTTCCCAGTTGTTAATTCAAAGCCTTTAATTGAACCAAAAGGCCCTTTATATTCATCGATTTTAATTCTTGCACCTTTTTTACTCATCCATTTCACTTCTTTTTTTATAATATATAGATGTGAATAATGATTCTTTGTTATAAAAATCTAATTAATCGTTATTGAAATCTATAACCACGCAAATATAAGGGTTAAATTTAGAAAATTCTATGAAAAATCTTTCTTGTATTTTCTTCAATTTGTTTTTCTAATTCATCTGAATTAATTTCTTTTAACATTGAAATAGAATTTAACACATCTTTAACCATTGCTGGGACACCTATTTTTCCGGAATATTTCACTGGACCATCGCTTTCCAAAAGAAGGTGTTCTTTATCAACATTTAAAACGACTTTCTTTACAACTGGTGAATAGCTAATTGCTGGTGTAATTGAGAAATAATATCCTCTATCCATGCCAAGTTTTATAAAATTCTCTGGTCCCGAATACCAATGAATGTTAACATTAGGGATTTCATAAGAGGGTAAGGTATCAAATACTATCTTTTCAGCACCTTTTGTGTGGAGATTAACTGGGAGTTCCAAATCTTGAGCAAGCAATAACATTTTATTAAAAATAGTCTCTTGAAGAGGATATAGCTCCTTATCTTTAACGAAGTGATGATCTAAGCCAATCTCACCAATAGCACATATATTTTGTTTATTTTGTCTAATTAAGTCAACTATTGAATCTAGTTGTTGGTCAATTTTCTTATTCATTGTCACTTCTTCAGGATGGATTCCTAACGAAGCATAAATCTCAGAATGTTTATTAGCAATCTCTAAAACTCTCTCTTGGCTTATGGAACTCATTGCTACAGCAATTATTTTCTCAACCCCTAATTTATGGGCATTACTAATAACTTTATCAACAGTTAGATAGAGATTGATATGGCAGTGAACATCAATTAAAATTTATTATCACCAATA
>Ga0209979_1001472_pt1 | contig 25687 bp, 17 predicted proteins | sample AnhtaG_FD_183114 | JGI IMG/M metagenome (GOLD analysis project Ga0209979, IMG submission 183114) | Deep subsurface microbial communities from Anholt, Denmark to uncover new lineages of life (NeLLi) - Anholt_01485 metaG (SPAdes) (version 2) | ecosystem: Environmental > Aquatic > Marine > Oceanic...
ACCGCCAGGGTGGGCATCTGGTTTATCATGGTATCGTTCGGCGCTCACTTCGGGTATACCGTAATGGCGCGTATCTCGTTGTTGATTGGTCGGGTCTATTTCCTTGCCGACCATTGGCTGCCGTCGTTTTCCCAGTTGTTTTAGTCGTTTGGGCGAAGTCCGCACCGGGCAGCTTTAAACTTGTCCTTCTTTGTTGCCCTCTCCTATTCGTATCATGACAACTCAATAATCGTATTATATACAAAAAAGAACACCGACATGAAGAAGGCAGTTATTTCGTGTGCGGTGGACGTCCTGAGGTCGTCCTGCAAGTGGTGCGCAGGCGCGAATCATCCGGAGCATATCAGGTCGGGTTCCGAATGGAGTCCGCCTCAGGCGGACGAATGGGAGGTCCTACAACGGGTTGGCTGGCGCTGTTTACCCTGGCGCTGGCTCTTCTGACCTATCTGCACTGCAACCAAGCGAACTAACAGGGCGCTGTCGAACTGCCGGGGTCTCGCGACGGCCCGTTAACCTTTATTCCCATTCATCCGATAAACATGAAGAAGGTTGATGATAGCAGTAAGAGCATGCCATAATACAACCGGTATGGAGTCAATAAGATGCGGATTAACGCGTCCGTCCTGGTAGTTGATGACGAACCGATCTTGCGAGACATCCTCACGAGAATTGTTGGAAGAGCAGGTTATTCCGTCGCTTCAGCTGTCGATGGGCTGGACGCACTGGAGAAGCTGAAAAGCGCCAGGTTCGATTTCGTCATTTCTGATGTCAAAATGCCCAATATGGATGGCTTGAAGCTGCTGGGAGAGATCAAATCCAGCTACCCGGGGACCTCTGTTATTCTCATTACGGGTAAGATGGCCGGGTTCCGCCTCGAAGATGCTCTGGAGGCTGGTGCCGATCACTTCATTACCAAGCCGTTCAAGAACGTGGAAATTGCCCGCATTCTCTTGCTCCTCCATTCGCGACGCCAGCGGCAAAAGCCGAGGTGATGAGTGATTCACCTGTTATTAGCAGGCCCTCAAGCACACCGTCCCGGCTATCCGGATTACCACTAATTTGCTGCTACACAATCAATTACAGGCTAAGTTTTCCGCCTGACAGGCCGATAAAACACTTATGTAGCAGTTCAGGGGAACTGTCGAAAGAAAGCGTTTGGGAAAGCCTTCGGGCCGACCCGGTTTGTCGGCTGACCCGCCACGTATATCGAAGAAAAACGGACAACAGATAAAGAGGGCCGAGCTTAGAATATGAGACGCAAACTCAACTTGGGATTTTTGGTAATTACTCTACTGCTGTGGGCGATTTGTGTTCACACTTTATTGAGCAGTAAGGGCATGCAGGGACTTCTTAGCGACCTGCAAAATGACATTATCCCCGGCGCAATTGCAATGACCAGGATAGAATACGAAGCTGTTGAGATAAGAAACTGGACATTTACCTACGCCATGAGAGGTAATGTCATAAGGGACGGCCAAACGATAAAAGAGTGGTTACAGCAGCGATGGACGGATCTCGAAAAGGATGCAAAAGAACATCTTGAGCAGGAGCATCAGGTTGTTGAAGGAGAGCGGCAGACTACCCAAGCAATAATGGACTTATCACAAAAACTCGTGTCTGCAAGCGCTGAAGTTATTGACCTGAAGGACCAGGGTGCTGGAGAAGATGAGTTGCTTGAAAAAATCAGAAAAGAGTTTGGCCCTGTATTTTACCCTCTGAGAGAATTGCTTAATGAACATGCAACGGCACATCTGAATGAACTAGCGGCGGCTGAAACCGGAGTTCACGACAAGCACAACACCAATACCAGATATGTCATAACACTGGGGCTTGGGGCTACGTTGCTGGCCCTACTCGTTGCCTTGCTGGTGGACAGGCGCTACGTGACATACATCACCGAGCACAAGCGGGCGGAAGAAGCGCTACAGGAATCTAAAGAGAGGTACCGCGCAACTTTCCAAGCAACGGGAACAGCAACGGTTATCATCGAGGAAGACACGACCCTGTCTATGGTTAACGCGCAGTTCGAAAGACTGAGTGGGTATTCAAAGGAGGAGATAGAAGGTAAGAAGAACTGGACCGAATTCGTTGTGAAAGACGATCTTCAGAAAATGAAGGAGTATCATCGGCTTCGAAGAATCGCCAAGGAAGCGGCCCCAACGGAGTATGAATTCCGCTTTATTGATAGGTCTGGCACGATTAAGGACATCTTCCTGACTATTGCCATTATTCCGGGGACAAAAAAGAGCGTGGCGTCTTTGTTGGACATCACCGAGCGCAAGCGGGCGGAAGAGGCGCTGCGGAAAAGCGAGCAGAGATTCAGGGATATCGCAGAGAATGCCTTGGAGTGGATCTGGGAAGTCGATGCTAATGGAAAGTACACCTATGCCAGCCCTGTTGTCGAGAAAGTCTTAGGTTACAAGTCCGAGGAAGTTCTGGGGAAACATTTCTATGATCTGTTCCATTCGGAAGACCGGGAAGAGCTGAAGAAGGGGGCGTTTCAAGCCTTCGCCCAAAAGGAGTCCTTCCGCAAATTCATAAACCGCAACGTGCACAAGAACGGTAAGACGGTCTGGCTGTCAACAAGCGGCGTTCCCATACTTGATGACGAAGGAAATCTTCTCGGGTACAGAGGGGCGGACATAGATATCACCGACCGCAAGCGGGCGGAAGAGGCGCTGCGGGAAAGCGAGGAGCGGTTCCGAGCTGTCTTCGAGACGGCTCAGGACTGCATCTTTATCAAGGACCGGAACCTGAGATACGTTCATGTCAACCCAAGCATGGAGAAGCTGTTCGGGATGCCGGCCTCTGAGCTGATCGGCCAGACCGATGATGAGCTCCTTGGGGAGCAAACAGCGGCGCAGACTCGAGAAGTAGATGCTCGTGTCCTGGCCGGCGAGATTGTTGAAGAAAAAGGCAACAAGCCGGTTCGAGGGGAAGAGCGCGCCTTCCACGTGGTCAAAGTGCCGATGCGCAACGCCGGCGGCGAGATCGTGGGCCTATGCGGCATCGCCCGTGACATCACCGAGCACGAAAGTACGGAAGAGGCGATCCGGGAGAGCGAAGAGCGATACCGTACGCTCTTTCAGACGGCCAACGACGCCATCTTTCTGATGGACGGAGAGTACTTCATCAACTGCAATCGGATGACTCTGAAGATGTTTGGCTGCACCAAAGAACAGATCGTTGGTCAGCCGCCTTATCGCTTTTCCCCATCGCAGCAGCCCGACGGTCGAGACTCCATGGAAAAAGCGATGGAAAAGATCACGGCAGCACTGGACGGGCAGCCGCAGTTTTTTGAGTGGCAGCATTGTCGTCATGATGGGACCCTCTTCGATGCCGAGGTCAGCCTGAACAGATTGGAACTGTCGGGGAAGTTCTATATCCTGGCCGTCGTGCGCGACATCACCGAGCGCAAGCGGGCTGAGGAGAAAATCCGGGAGCAAAATGAATTCCTAAATAGTGTAATTGAAGCTCTCAGTTATCCTTTTTATGTCATCGATGCGAATGATTACACGATCAAGATGGCCAACTCCGCCATGGGTGCTGATATTGTTTACGGAAGGACAACCTGCTATGCGCTCACTCACGGAAACACTGAACCATGCAATACCACCAAACATCCCTGTCCGCTTGAAGAGGCCAAGAAGACCAAAGAACCTGTAATTGTAGAGCATATCCATTATGATGAGGAAGGCAATCCAAGAGTCTTTGAGGTTCATGGGCATCCTATTCTTGATGGCGAAGGCAATGTCGTCCAGCTCATCGAATATTGCTTGGACATCGCCGAGCGCAAGCGTGCGGAGGAAGCGCTGCGCAGGAGCGAAGAGCGCTACCGCCGAGTCGCAGATGCCGTGACGGACTACATTTACACGGTGCGCGTTGAGAACGGACAGCCCGTGAGAACCATTCATAGCCAGGCTTGTGAAGCCGTAACCGGCTACTCCCCGGAGGAATTCAGTAGTGATTCCTACCTGTGGATTCGAATGATTCCGGAGGAAGATCGGGATATTGTCAGGGATCAGGCGTCGCGCATCATGTTGAACGATGATCCAGAACCGATCGAGCATCACATTGTGTGCAAGGACGGTCGCATCCGATGGGTAAGCAGCACCCTTGTTGCTAATCGCGACACTCAGGGCAATTTCGTTTCGTACGATGGTCTAGTTTGTGACATCACCGAGCGCAAGCAGGCGGAGGAGGCGCTGAAAAGAGAAAAAGAACGGGCTGAAAAATACCTGGATGTAGCCGGAGTCATGTTGGCAACAGTGAATGCTGATGAAAGAATAACCCTGATTAACAAGAGAGGCTGTAATATCCTGCATTACAAAGAGGGAGAACTCATTGGCAAGAACTGGTTTGACACCTTAGTTCCCGAAAAGATAAGAGATGAAATAAGAGGCGTCTTTTCTAAACTGATGGCTGGAGATATTGAACCAGTTGAGTTCTATGAGAATTTCTTACTGACCAAGGATGGAGAGGAAAGACTAATTACGTTTCATAATACGGTGCTTCGAGACCCAGACGGTCATACAGTCGGAGTTTTGCTTTCAGCAGAAGACATCACCGAGCACAAGCGGGCGGAACAAGAGCTCCGAAAGCTTTCAGCGGCTGTTGTCCAGTCGGCCAACATGATTGTCATTACTGATTCCGAAGGAATAATTGAATACGTTAATCCCCAGTTCAGCCGAGTAACCGGGTACAGCCTTGCTGAAGCGGTCGGAAAGCCGGCCAGCATCCTCAAGTCGGGCAAGCAGGACAAGGAATTCTACGAACACCTCTGGCAGAGGATCACGGGCTGTCAGACCTGGACGGGGATACTGCAAAACTGTCGGAAAAACGACGACACGTACTGGGAGCGCAAGACCATCACGCCCATATTCGGCGAGGAGAGTCATGTAACCCACTATTTGTCGGTTGGAGAGGACATCACCAACGAAATCGCTGCGCAGCAGAAACTGGTGGAGGCGGACAAGATGTCGGCTGTCGGCATGCTGGCAGCGGGGATCGCCCACGAGTTCAAAAACTACCTTGCCGGGATAATCGGCAACGCTTCGTTTGCCCTGGGCGAACTGAAAGAGGAGGGCGGAGTTGAGCTGGCCGGCGAGACCCTTTCCAAGATTATTGAATTTGGCGAGAAGGCCAATGATGTCGCTATGTCGCTGCTGAGCTACTCAAAAGCCAACCCGGAGGACTTGAATCGGGAGGATCTCAGGAAGATCATCAGCAAGACAATCAGCCTGGTCCAAGAGGAAATGAGGTCCCTCTCAATTGAGATTGTTACGTACTTTGAAGAGGTCCCCGAAGTGGAAGTCTCCACCAGCAAGATCCAGCAGCTATTTTTGAATCTCCTTATCAATGCTCAGCATGCCATCAAATCCAGCGGTGTCATCACGATCGCCCTGCTTGCCGAAGGCGATCGTGTGGCAGTCAAAGTGGGTGATACCGGAGTCGGTATCCCCCCCGAGAACCTAAGTAAGATCTTCGATCCCTTCTTCTCCACCAAGGGCGTCTGGGGCAAAGATGAACTGGTCGGCACCGGCATGGGTCTGGCGATCTGCCGCAACATCGCCCGTGAGCACGGGGGTGATCTGACGGTCGATTCCCTTGTCGGAGCGGGGACTACTTTCACGCTGGCGCTTCCAGTGCCCCGCGGTGACACGGCAACCCCGGTGCAGCCATTGAAAAAGGACCGGGAGTCCAAAGTACTGATATTCACCCTGGACAAATCAATTGTCAGCCATTATTTCAAGCAGGCGTGTGAAGCCAATGCCAGCATAACCCTCATCGACGACATCACAAAACTCCCCGACGACTTTGAGCACGTTGTCGATCTGGTGATTTGCGACGCCAAATTCACGGGCAAAGTGGAGCTGTACAAGATGGTAGAGACCTGCCGTCGTCTGCAGCTTCCGTATGTGATGATAAACTGCGGCACGATGGAGTATCAGTTGGCCGACCTTTATGAGAACTCGGCGGCGAACTTCAAGCAGCTCCCTGATTTCTCGCGGCTGATCGGCAGCGCCATCACTCACCACCCCTCTGAAGTTTCTTCCTGAGCCTACGGAGCTTTCCCGCGCCAACAACCTTATCTGTTGAAGGCAGGTACAGTTGCATGGCAGGAGTCAGAGACTCCCTCCCTACATCTGCCTTCATAATATTATCACCGTTCTGTCGGTTCTTGCCCGCTACAGGTTCGCCTTTGGCGAATGAACCGACAGCTTACAAAATCCATTAAACAACAAGATCTTGCTGAACAACTCGTCAGGTCACATCCGCCTGGGCGGATAAGACCTGACGAAACTCAGAAATCAGAGAGTAAGAAAGCAAATCCTGCAAAGACTGTTTTCACTGATATGCTATCTTTTTGTTGTCACCCCCCTGGCCGGAGGGGTATAAATGGCAATATGGACAAGTCAAGTTCAAAGGGCCAGTCACACTTGCTGAACTGGATCGAGCTGTCGCGCTCCGCTCTGAAACACAACATCAGGTCGCTGGCAAAACTGGCCAGGGGCAGGACACTGGCGGTTGCGGTCAAAGCCAATGCTTATGGACACGGTCTGCCCGAGATCGTACACATGCTGGTTGATCTGCCCGAGGTTGACTATGTATCGGTTCATTCTCTTGAAGAGGCGACAGCCTGTCGCGAGAACGGTTGGGATAGACGGATCATGCTGCTGGGGCCGGTCGCACGGCGGTGCCTGGACGCCGTGCTCGAATATGACCTGGAGCCGGTCATCTTCGACCGACAGACCCTCAGCAGCCTTGGAAAGATGGCCGACAGACACAACAGGCAGATCAGGACACATCTGAAACTGGAGACCGGCACCAACCGACAGGGGATAACTGAAAGGGAGCTACCGGCGTATGCCCGGATATACAAAAGACACCTCAGCTTGAGAAGGCCGTACGGCGCCTCCACGCATTTCGCCAATATCGAAGACACCACTAACCACGAATACGCCCAGTATCAGCTTGCAAACTTCAACCGCATGGTCAAGACCATGGGTCGTTTAGGGATAGGACCGACGGTGCGTCACACCACTTGCTCGGCGGCTTTGATTCTTTTTGAAAAGACTCGCTTTCAACTGGTGCGAGCGGGAATTTCCGCCTACGGACACTGGCCTTCGAAAGAGACTTACCTCTCCTATCGCCTCCGGGGCGGGCGGGACAACCTGTTTCAACCGGTCCTCACCTGGAAAACCAGGGTTACCCAGATTAAGCAACTTGCCGCCGACACCTTCGTCGGGTATGGATGCACCTACCGCACCACGTCGCCGACGCGGCTGGTGGTCCTTCCGGTTGGATATTATGACGGCTACGATCGTGGTCTGTCCAATCGGGCACACGTGTTGGTTAACGGTAAAAGAGCGCCGGTGCGGGGCCGCATTTGTATGAACCTCGTGATGGTCGACATAACAGACATCAAAGGCGTCAGGCTGGGGGATGAGGTTACGCTGCTTGGTCGCAGCGGCAATGAAATTGTCTCGGCAGAACAACTGGCACAGTGGGCCCAGACGATTAATTATGAGATACTTGCGCGACTTTCACCGGCTATTCCCAGAATCGAGGTTCGTTAACCGGTTCGTGCACACTGTCTTTCAAAATTCCTTAACACCACAATAAGTTGTTGAAACAGTTCAAGTTCGGCTGAATCCTCCCGATAATATAAAAGATTTTAACTTGACACTAAAAACGCCTTTACATATTATTCCTTGTGAAGCATTTCACATGTTACGAGATATACAGGCAAGGATGTGAGGAGCAGTGATGAATGTCTCCACGGCAACTGGTTCCGGTAAAAGAATATCAGAATCTACCATACACCGTCTGTCGCTGTACTATCGAGCATTGTCCCTCCTTGAAAAGGATAACTACGAGACCGTATCGTCAAAGGAACTTGCCAAACGGGAAAAACTGACCCCGGCACAGGTTCGCAAAGACCTCTCCTTTTTCGGGTCTTTCGGCACCCGTGGTCTGGGGTACCCGGTTCAGGAGCTGAAAATCAAGATCGCCTCTATCCTGGGGATTGACCGGTCGTGGCGAGTGGCTCTCATTGGGATCGGCAATATCGGCTCGGCGCTGGTCAGTTACAAGGAATTCCAGAAACAGGGTTTCCAGATTGTCAAACTGTTCGACAATGACCAGCGAAAGATCGGTTCCAATCACAAGGGTATTGTAGTTTCCGACGTCAAGAATCTACAGAGCGAGCTCAAGGAAGCGAAAATCGAGATGGTCGTCCTGGCCGTGCCGGCGACGGTTGCCCAGTATATTGTCGACGATGTTGTCCGGGTGGGAGTAAAGTCCATTTTTAATTTTGCGCCGGTAAACCTGAAGGTTCCGGAGGATGTCCATCTGCGCAACGAGAATATGGTCATGGAGCTTGAGTATCTCTCGTTTGCAATGGTGAATAACCGGCGTCAAAAACGGCCCGGCTAAAATTGAAAGCCTCCATTTCATGGAAAGAAGTGGAGGATACCTCTTTTAAGCGTCTTCCTGCTTAAAGACAGCGGCTCGCCTCAAGCGGGCCGTTGTTTTGTTGTCATGCTAATAGTGTGCCCCAGAAATATATGCGCCTAGTCCTGTGCCCGGCGGGTCTTCAGACCCGACGGGAAAGCCATTGTCATGCGGGGCGATCTGAAGATCACCCCACCACAGAAATTAGCCGTAGAGGAACAAATACAGCTTGTAAAAATACCCTCCCAAAACAGCTATGGTGACAACGGCTCTGGTGATTCTGTAGAGAGGCCGGTCTGCAAAGGGGGCCGGGGAGGCACCCCCCTTCAGCAAAACAAAGGTCCTGGCGTAGATGATGGTTGAGGCAGTAACGAGGGTTACTGTCACGTACGTCATCATCGTTGCACCGAAGTCAAATCTGATGACGTAACTTCCCAACAAGAAGGCTATCGCGGTAAAGGCGTACTTTCCAGTCAGATTGGAGGGGAAGACGATGTTGCTGCCCTTCAGCAGAACCATCCCGGCCGCAAGGATCAACAAATCGCGGCCCACAATCACAATCGCCAACCAAGGGGGGAAATCTCTGAAGAAAATGAGCATGATTACCAGAGCGACCGCCAGGATTTTGTCGGCCAGGGGATCGAGCACCATCCCCAGTCGGCTGACCTGATTCAGCCTGCGGGCAACATAGCCGTCGAAGGCGTCAGTGATCCCCGCGACAATCAGCAGGAGGGCACATATTAGCGTAGCTTGATTGTCGCCTTTCCACAGGTAATAGCCGATGAAAGGCGCCAGCCCAATTCGTGACAGGCTCAGCAGGTTGGCCGGCTGGAGTATCTCAGAGGCACGTATACCAAAGATCTTGCGCACGGGTTTCGCAATGTTCCTAATAAGCTTATGCCCAGTTGCAACAATACATACAATATACACTCGTGGTTGGCGTACGTCCTCGTGCGCCAACTCTTCCCAAGTCACGGCGTCCCTCCACAGGCGGACGCCACTCACGGGATAGTTTTATTGTGAATAGTAAAGAAAGAACAAGTGAAATTCAAGTTTCACATCATATATTCGGGTACGACCGGCTCATCCCGGAATGCGGTGCAGGCCGCTGCCAGTTCGAATCTCTCAAAGCAACAATAGGTCAAGCCCCGTGGCTGGACTCGAATCTAAAGATCTGACGACCGGCAACCCGCAGCTTGCCGATGGTCAATCGATCCAGTCAAATCTTACCAGCCTGGGATAGTATATAGTCGTATCCTGAATGAGGGTCTGTTCCGGCGCATTCGTATTGTAGGTGAGGATCAAGTCCGCACCGGTTATTTCGGGATGAGCTTTGGCTGCATAGATGATCACGCCCGGCTTGCTTTTCTCAGGAGGCTGATAGACCAGCTGCAACGCTGACCAGGGACCGGTCAGCGATGGCGCGGCGCGCATCATGACATCGCAGGCGCCAAAACCGACGGTTTGAATCGAAAGGTATTGATCCGTCCGAACGTCATAGAGGACGGAAAACTCTGTCGCACCATCGGGGAAAAGCGTGGTCGGCTCAGATGCCAATTCTGCCTGAGGCACCCAAGCCGAACTGTCGTCAGTCCACCATTCAATTGCCTTAGCAGACCCCGCCAGGATACTGTCCGTGTGCCAGCGGGCCAGATATACGGCATGATCGCCCGGCTCCCGGACACTGAAGGCGTACAGGTATGGCGGCTCGACCAGGGTAGCGGCCCCGAGCATGATTCCGAACGGATTGTCCGGAAGCGAAAGCCGGGTTAGCGACCACTCCCTCGGGCTGCCTTCCAGACCACGGATAAGAAACGCAGCATGTCCACAGGTTATGAAGCCCAACCCGCTGTCGCTGGCGCAGAGGCGCATTAGAAACACCACCAGGACACTATCGATCCGTACCCCGTTACCCGGCCAGAACCAACTGGTGTCCTCCGCCGGAAAAAAGGCTTCCGGATCACGGTCGGTCCCGCGCCAGTTGACAGCAAAGTCAGCCGTCGATGGATCGTAGCCGCGCTGAATACCCATGCAATTGCGGATCACGGTGACACAACCCGGAGTCCGATGATACGGTGGCCGCACGCCGACGTAGCTGTCGGCAAACAACCACAGCACACGACCGTCACCGAGATCCACCGTGGACGCACAGTCACCCCCGCGCCAGTATGGATCGGCGTAAAACATTTGTTGCGCTGCCGGCCAAGGACGGCTGGTGAACGGCACGGGTGTGCCAGTGGTCTCACCGGCATCTACTCTCATTGGCGCCACCCACCCGAGCCACAGTGACACACCGATGATAGCGCCTCGCCACTTTCCAGACATCTCCATCGAGCACACTCCTGAACTTCGCGGTTGACCTAGTGTATCGTCCCACGAATAACTTGCAGAATAACCTGCCTATTCTGTGGCGGGGTGATCTTCAGATCGCCCCGCGTGACAATGGCTTTCCCGTCGGGTCTGAAGACCCGCCGGGCACAAACTGGTAGGTAGGAACCAGACACATGCTTCACAAACTTCATCACGGGTGGCCCACCGCTTGCGGTGGGGTATGAACGATAATACCACATGAAAACGACCTAAGTAAGCTCCCATGGTCTAGACTCGAACTGGGGAGTGGGGCCGCGGGCAATATCGCTTTTGCTATGCCCCTCATTCCGTACCAAGCCTCTGTCCGGTGGCAGGATCGAAGAAGAGCAAGTCCTGTTGCCGGAAGGTGTAGTTTACTGACGCGCCCGGTTCAAGTTGCGCCGTGCAATTCGAGACCGTCAGTGATACCCCCTTAAATGACAACGTAACGACGTATCCCCCGCCGAGGTACTCCGACGACGCCACTGTAGCTGCATACTCCCCACCCGGTGCAATGTGAATCTGCTCCGGCCGTATTCCAACCAGTACCCTGTCTTCATGCAGCAACTGATTCAGCATTAGCAGACCGAATGGTATCAGCACTTGCCGCTCGATCCTGGCGTGGAGCACGTTCATTTTGGGGTAACCGATAAACTCAGCTACAAAAAGGTTCACGGGGTCGTGATAGAGTTCTTCCGGCGAACCAATCTGCACAATTAGGCCTCCATGTAAGAGTGCTACTCGGTCGCCCATTGTCAGCGCTTCAGACTGATCGTGCGTCACATGAATCGTAGTCGTGCCCAATTCCTTCTGGAGCCGCACGATCTCCCTGCGCATCCGTCCGCGAAGGTCAGCGTCCAGGTTCGACAACGGTTCATCGAATAGAAAAAGTGACGGCTTTCTAATAATCGCCCGCCCAAGCGCCACCCGCTGCCGCTGTCCGCCTGACAGTTGGGCTGGTTTGGCCTTAAGTTTCTCGCTTAGCCCAAGCATTTCAGCGACATCCCGTACGCGGCTTCGCACATCCGACTTGGCGACCCTGGAGACTATCAGAGGAAAGGCAAGGTTTTTCGCAACTGTCATGTGGGGATAAAGGGAGTAGTTCTGAAAGACCAAGGCGACGTCACGATCCCGTGGACGCAGGTGGTCCACCCTCCTGCTGTCGATATAGATTTCACCCTGATCAAGCTCTTCAAGCCCGGCGATAAGCCTCAGCAAGGTCGACTTCCCACACCCTGACGGACCAAGCAGGACCAGCAGCTCCCCCCCATCCAACTCGAGGGAAACGTCCTGCAACACAAGAGCGTCACCAAATGACTTGCACACGTCTTTGAGAACCAACCCACGCATTTAACTGATACGCCGAACCGTTCCCCGATGAATTTTGAAGCTTCTGCCTGACTGCCGCAAACTTTCCGGTGGATCAACGGCCGTGGTTACAAAAAGCTGCCCGTACTCCTTGAAGGACCGCATCAGCGCCGTCGACCGCTCCCGGTCAAGCTCGGCAAATACCTCATCTAACAGCAGCACCGGTTGCATCTGGCGCTTGTCCTTCAGTAACTGGTAGACAGCCAGCTTGATTGCGATTGCAGCCGTTCGCCATTCTCCCTGAGACCCATGCGTGCGAGCCGGGTAATCGCCGATCCGAAACAGAATTTCATCCCGATGTGGCCCTATCAGTGAGGACTTCAGCGCTCGTTCTCGCTCTTCCTGTCGTCTCAGCGCTGTCTCAAAACCCTGCTTTATCCCATCAGCATCTACCTGTCCGCGCTCCAGTGGAACCGAAGGTTGATAGCTCAGCTGCAGCATCCCTCCCCGGCAAATCTCAACGTAATACCGTCCTGCTAAGTGGCTCAGCTTTTCTATGAAGCTAATACGTGCTTTAATAATCTCAGCCCCATGGTTGACCAGCAACACGTTGAACGGTGTAGGATCACAACCAGATCTTAAGCCGGCGTTTTTCTGCGTCAGAACCTTGTGATAGTCAACAAGATGACTAAGATACGATCTGGAAAACTGTGATAGGTAGATGTCAAGGAAGTTTCTTCGGATGGAGGGAGAGCCGGACAGTATTTCCGTATCCTCAGGGCCAAGTGACACTGCACAGTAGTTTTCATAAAGCTCGGTAGCTTTTGCGGTGACCTGATCGATTGTTATCTTCTTACGACCGTCTTTTTGATAGGCCACAGCCACTTCGTGGACGACATCTCCCTGTGTGATATGCCCCTCAATGCGATACACTTCTTCACTCTCCTTAAGCATAATTGGATCCCCTGCGCCTCGCTGTGACCGGCCCAAGCAGAGGATAAAAATTGCCTCCAGCATATTTGTCTTACCGGCGCCGTTGCCTCCATACAAGATGTTTACAGCAGGAGAGAACTCCGTCTTAACATGAGAAAGGTTGCGAAAGTTGGTAACAGATAGACTGATGAGATGCATCGAGAATCGCTACTGTGCGTAATACTTCACATGTTTGGTCCAAAACTCATTCTCTTCTTTGTTCTTATCTGAACACACATTTGAAGGTTTGGGACCAGTCGGACACTTATAGGCACCTTCATAATTGCCCTGCATGCAAGTGTGAAGAATCAACTGTGCGATGGGCAGACCAGGATAAAGTGTCAGGGGAACCACACCCAAGTTTACCATTTCAAGCGTTAAACATCCCTTAAATTCCGGGTTTACGGGTGCCGCAGTAGCAACTATCAGACCCAGCCTTCCCCAAGAAGACCGGCTCAAAATGTATGCGAATAAGTCGCTAGGCAGGCAAATGTACTCGAATGTGCTCCCGAGTATTAGCTCGTTTGGGTGTAGTACAAACTTTTCGCCATACGGAACATGGATATGAACTTGGTAGCGTTCTGCGTTTCTCTGAAACTGAGAGAGCGCAATATCAAGTGTAGAGAAGGCTGTTCGCCTTGTAATTAAAAACTCGCTTGCAAGCCTTAAATCGACAGCACCATCGGCAATTTGGTCTGTAGACAACAGCGGCGAAATGATCAACCTTTTCCCCGGTTCGCCTCTTCGAAGCCGAGCCTCAATCTCCGGTTTGTTCAAAACCTCACCCTGAGGAGATACGTTACTGTCGGACATTCGTAGTTATCCACTTGTTTTCGATTACGTTGAGTTCAATGGCTTTAAGGATCAACCGGCTTGCTATTTTCATGCTTTCAATGTACTCCTGCATATCATCAAGAGGATTGATGTGAGCAATCCGATAATACCAGCCAGCGTTGATAATATGCCGGTAGTCGATTTTCAAGTTGTCCCTAAAGTCCTTCTCAACGCACGAGTGAATTTCACACGGAATAATGTTGTGTTTCAACCTCTCTGCCAGTTTGAGAACAATAGACTGGTCCAAATCGAGTCCCGCTGGATAGTTCTCCGGAAAAATACGAGAAACAACCTCAAACAACTCGTCAATCTTGGAATCAATGATCTGATAGGCTACATCTGTTGCGGGGTCACTTTGGATACTAGCCCTGTCTTGTTCATCTGCTACAACTTCTCCTATATGTTTCAACCTGCGCAAAACAGCAGTGACAAGGCGCCTGTCAGATGATGCTTGATTTTTTAGACGTTCAATTACACGTGAGTCCTTTACCAGCTTGCAGATGACCCTCAGTCTATATCGACCAGGCGGGTGCATCAACACCTTGCTACCGTAAGGCCCTATCTTGTCAAAAGACACAGTCCCGGCAAAAAAGCCATGAAAGGCAAAGATGGAGCTGAGGCCAAATACGTTGACCGCAAACACATCGCAAGCGAGCTCGACGAGACCCCACTGGAGGTAGCCAAGCATCTCCGTATACTTTCTTCTCGCATACTCGGCCTTCTTACGGTCACTGGTCATTTGATGCCATGTGTAGCCGAGGCGTTCTAGTAACCTCTGGGGCAAGTCTTTTGGAATCGAAACAATGTACTTTTGTGGGTCCTTATGAGAGAAAAAATTATGCCCAATTTCGTGACCAAGTAGAACATGCTGAAAGACGGAGTTCCGTTCAACAGCAGGAAAAAAAATGAACCCAAACTTGGAATAGAATGCTTCCGTCGGAAATAGGCTTTTAATAAGCTGCTTGTTGGCTAGCTCCTCGTTTGTTCGCTCATACAGTCGGTTGCGAAGATTGTCAGGGGTTATAATCTCCCTTACGAGTTCCTCATACACTGACAATAACTCCATGTAAGTATAGTTGAATTCCGGCTGTGCACTGACAATGAACTTATGCTCTTGGTGGAACTGTCGAAAGATACCCTCAATAGGTGGAATCAAGCTCCAAGGGACATGTTCACTGCCCGTCTTTTCCACAAACGACAAGTGGTAGGGTAATCTCCGGGTGTATAGTGAGAAGAAAATGATCAGGTCAAGGTTTACTGTATGGTTTTCAATATAATCCGTATGGAGTTGCACTACTTCCTCCTTGAAGATGCTTACTATCTCAAGAAGGGTTATTAGAAAAATGAGAGGGGAAGGAGAGGGAAAGTCTTTAGCTTTCTCCTTTAATATCTTTCGCTTGAGAAGGTCTAAACGAAGAAGTGTTTCTGTGAGCAGCAGTTTATAGCTGTGGTCGGCCATGGGGTCTCACTCGATCCAGACCCTTTTCTCCATGTGGGCATCAGCTATTCTTGCAGTCTCAACTAGAACTTTTGACATTTGCGAGAATGTCTCTTTCAGAAACCCTAGCTGTTTGTTTTCTAGTTCCTTACCCTCAAGAAGGCTACCTAGGAGTTCTGCACTCTGATCGACTGTCTTCATGAACTTATCCAGGTCCCCAGTTCCCACGAGTTCTTGGATGTTCTCTACAAAGAAGGAGTATATTTCAACCTTGCTCAGCGTGTCAGCCTCGAAATTCGAGCTAAAACTCACAATGAACTCCCGACCGCCCTTAATGTCTGTCAGCAGCTTTCTCGCACTCTGCAGTAGCCGTCTATTAGGCTCACTCAAGATTGGCCTGTCAAAAATTGGTACAATTTTCGCAGTCAAATAGCCAAGCCTGAACAAATGAGCATCCTTCTGTAGATCTAAGGGATCCATACTCACCTCCATGACACTCTCCCTTACTAAGTCGCTGTTTCGTTAACAAAACTTAGTACAAAGGGTACTTTTTTGTGTCAACAAAAACAACTCCCTGTTTAATAATAACTTAGAACGTAAGAATGTCAATAACTTATTGCAGTGTGTAAAAGTGAAACTGGCACTTCTCTTATCTATAATTGTAAGTATAAGCGCGATAATTACTTAGTGGGGTGTTAAAACTACTAGTCGGCCAGTCGCAGGGGCATTACCAGGCAAAGGAAATCCTCCTTGGGCACCTCGGGGCTATAAGCCAGGGCCGCTGCCACGGGAGTGGAGAGTTCAAACACTACCTCGTCTCCGTCGATTTTGCCGAGAACATCAGCAATATAGGTTGCATTATAGCCCAACTCCATTTCCTCGCCGATGTAATCGCACTCTAGAACCTCTTGGCCTTCCCCTGCCATATCTGCGTTGGCGGTTGATAGGGTCAGTGTATTTTCCTTCAAGCTGAACTTCACCTGATGTGTAAGGGCATTCGACAGAATTGACACGCGGCGCACGGCACTGGCAAGGTCGTTTTTGGAGATTGTCATCTTTTTGTCACTATCAAGCGGAATCACCTGGTCGAAGTTGGGATACGGACCTTCTATCAAGCGAGAACTCAGAATAATATCACCTAGGTCAAAAATAATATTGTTTTCTCCAAAAATGATTCCAACCTCACCGCTTTCACTAGGGAGCAACTTCGTGATAATGTCCAGCACCTTAGGCGGGACAATAACATCCTCGTACAGCCCTTTCAGTTTGGGGTTCTCGACAGCAAACTTAGCCAATCGATGCCCGTCAGTTGCGACCATCTGCATTTTGTCCCCTTTCGTCTGCCACAGAACACCGTTTAACGCCGGCCGGGTTTCATCGTCAGAGCAAGCAAAAGTTGTCTTCCTTATCATCCTAACTATGTCAGTCCCACTGATTTTTATCTCCTTTTTGGTATTAACTGCCGGCAGCTTTGGGAAATCCTCCGCTGCAACCGTGCCTATCTTGTATAAACCATTTGGTATCTTAATCTCCACCCGAGAGCCGCTGGTCTCAAAGACAACTTCCGACTCTGGAAGCTCCTTTATAATCTCAAACAGAATCCGAGCCGGCATAGAAATGGAGCCTTTTTTAGTAACGATACAATCCACCGAAGTAGATATAGAGATATCAAGATCAGTGGCTGACAGCTTAACCTTACCTTCCAGAGCTTCAATCAAAACGTTCGTCAGGATAGGCAAGGTTGACTTGGATGGGACAACCTGTAGAACGTACTGCAGATATCCACTAAGTCTTGACTTAGGTACTGAAAATTTCATCGACTATTTCTCCTGATGAACAGTGTCCACAAATAGTTTATACTATTCCTTTTTACTTTATAAAGAATCATAATAATATAAGCTCTTGAAATGTTAGTAATTCCGCAAGCAGAAAAATATGCTATTTTACCCTATGGGTAGCAACGATTTAATACTGCTTCTTAGTATATTTTGTTCTCGTTCTTGTAAGGATAACTTGTGCATAGGTTAGCGGTTATACCTGCAACACGGAGAAACCAACATTTTTCAAAACCTTTCCACTATTATTGCCCACATTGTTTTAATAAAGCAGCGAGGCGGAAAGCTTATCTATTTTTTCCCTGAAAGTGGGGTCGCTTGACATCTTCTTAGCTATTAAGTCGCAGGCATGTATCACGGTGGAGTGATCCCTCCCGCCAAAGGCATTGCCAATAACCTTGAGTGAGCTACTTGTGAGGGAACGAGATAAGTACATTGCTGCCTGTCGGGCTAGGACAATATCGGACGTTTTTTTCTTTGCTTTCATCATTTCCATGTCAATGTGGAAGAATTCAGATGTTTTCTTTTGGATAGACTCTATAGTAACGTCCTTTTTGTGCATAGCAGAGTTGTCGGCCAGAACTTTCTGGGCGAGCTCAAGATCAACCGGCACACTCTTAAGGGAGGCATAGGCTAAAAGGCGAATGAGCGCCCCTTCCAGCTCTCGGATATTGGTTGAGACTCGGTCGGCAATGAAGCGAACAACATTCTCCGCCAGAGTTGTACCCTCCGATTCAAGTTTCTTGTGTAAGATGGCTGTCCGGTTCTCCAGGTCAGGAGCCTGGAGGTCGGTGACCAGGCCCCATGAAAAGCGTGACAGTAGCCGCGCCTCAAGTCCCCTGATTTCTTTAGGTGGTCGGTCGGAGGTAAGTATTATCTGTTTTCCGAGGTGGTGGAGGGTGTTGAAGGTATGGAAAAACTGCTCCTGTGTTGACTCCTTGCCGGAAAAGAACTGAATATCATCGATTATCAATACGTCTACATCTCGGTAGGCACGGGTGAAGTCGGGTATTGATCGGCCGGAGATAGCGGATATGAAGTCTGAGGTAAATTTTTCGGATGTGGCATATATGACTCTCTTCAAAGAGAAGGCGGCCAGAATACTATTGCCGATTGCCTGAGCAATATGGGTCTTGCCAAGTCCTGTACCGCCGTATATTAACAGCGGATTGTATTTTGTCAGCCCGGGAGCTTCCGCAACGGCCATCGATGCGGCACAGGCAAACTGGTTGAAGTCGCCCACAACAAGAGAGTCAAAGTCGTACTTCGGGTTTAAGTTGCAATTGTTTGGGATAGGACGCCCGGCAGCAGCAGTCTCCCTACTGCTGTCAACGTTGCTCTTACTAGAGAGATCGAGCATCTTTTGTTCTTCGAGGCCGTTATCATTAGTGGCTATATAGACAACCTCGAAGCGGCGTCCAAGCGCCTCTTCAAAGGCCTCATTAATGAGCTCACTGAAGTGACTTCGTATCCAGTCGGCTACAAACTGGTTGGGAACGGCAATCTTGAATTCCTCCTGGCCGTTCAGTTCCCCTTTGGTTGGCTTAAACCAGGTGTTAAAGGACTGCTCTGTCAGGCGCCGTGAGATATACTGAAGGCAGTCTTTCCACTCTTGAGAGTTCGCTATGCTTGACTGTACTTCCATTAATGGACCCCGCGTAATTAACTAGTTTGCTGCAAGGAGGCTTGCGGTATATCAATCGATTTATACATCCTGTCTCTCAGTAAACGAAATCTACCCACATACTTGTCAACAATTGTTACTTATATCTGAAAGCTAAGGTGAACTAGGATAAACAGTTCCCCCAAACCCACAGCACTTACCCACATATTATTAACATGAAGGTACTCAACAGGTTTCATAGGGATAAATAGAAATCGCGAGCGCTCCAGTCAAGGCAACCCCCATATTAATTTCTTCAAATCTTGAACTGATTACTTGAAAAGATATTAGGCAAGGTTGATAACACTATCTACAGGAGCCGCGGTCTATGTATTCTCGCTATTTATAACAGGCAGATGATGAAGATTGCTGATATCATAGGGTTATCACGGGTTCATCTGTACGATGGATTGGGCGATGGTTTCAAAGAGGGCAACCTGCTCCGGGGTGCCGTCGGTTGCCACCGGCCGGCCGGCATCGGCCCCTTCGCGTATCGATGTCATGAGTGGGATTTCCCCCAATAACGGCACGTTGAGATGCTTGGCAAGATCCTTGCCGCCGTCTTTGCCGAAGACGTAGTCTTTTTCACCTTTGTTTTCGTAGTAGGCCATGTTTTCAATCACCCCGATGACTTTTAGCTTCGTTTTTTCAGCCATCTTGGCTACCCGACCGGCTACACTGGTGGCTGCTGACTGTGGTGTGGTGACTACCAGAAGCTCGGTGGCAGGTATTGCCTGTGCGATCGTAATAGTAACATCTCCTGTTCCCGGTGGGAGATCAAGCAGGAGATAGTCAAGATCAATCCACATGACATCCGTCAGGAACTGTGTTATGGCTTTGTGAAGCAGCGGTCCGCGCCAGATGACCGGTTCGTCGGGGTTGACAAAGAAGCCCATTGACACCACCTGTATATTGTCACCCTTAAGCAGCGGCACTATCTTGTTGTCAATGGCCGTCGGTTGGCCGTGAACACCCAGCATGTGCGGAATAGAGAAGCCGTAAACATCGGCATCCAGCACTCCCACCTGGCGACCCAGCCGCGCCAGAGCGGCAGCGAGGTTGGCAGTGACTGTTGACTTACCGACTCCCCCCTTGCCTGAAGCCACGGCAATAAACCGTCGAGCTATGTTTCCCACGTCTATAGTCGACGGGGATTCTTTTGTGCCATAGCCTAGTTTCTGCCTCAATGCTTCGCGCTGTTCATCGGTCATGGCGTCGAATTCGATCTTGACCGATTCCACCCCGGGTATAAGGCCGACTCCCTTGGTTATATCTTCGGAGATTTTTCCCTTTAAGGGGCAGCTGGGAACGGTCAGGGTGATACCTACGGTAACATCGCCCTCCTCGATATTGACAAATTTGACCATGTCCAGTTCGGTCACGGGCTTTTTGAGTTCAGGATCATCGATCCTGCTCAGGACGTGCATCACGGCATCTTTGGTAAGCATCTTTGCCTCTTTATCTTCCGGTTATGTTGTCTTTTCGCGGCTGCTCAGGATTGTCACCTTTGACATCTCTTACTCTCATTGTAAGCATATATACGCAATTTCACGGCAATTATAAAGGGCTTTAGGTGTAGTTTTTGACGGCGGGAGGTAGTGACTTCTACCGCTCGTAATCTATGTGTGTGGAAAGCCGCAGCCGCTACAAAGGACCTTAGTCTGCAACGGGCCCCTGCGGATCGGCCGCATGCCTTCGGCGCGTAAGGAAGATGCTAACAAGCAGAAAGAGAATGGAGCAGCTTATGGCGGCGTCGGCGACGTTAAACGTCCACCAGCGATCCAGATGATATCCGAAAAGGTTGACATCAAAGAAATCCACGTCAAGAAAGTCAATCACTTTGCCCAGCCGGATCCGATCAATAATATTGCCGACAGCACCGCCGGCAGTGAAGGCCAGCGGGTAGGCAATGCGGGCAGAGTTTCGATTGACGAAGAGGTAGTACAGAACGAAGATGAGTATCAGAATTGACGAGACGAGATAATATGTTGAGGAGCCAATGCTGATTCCCAATGCGCCGCCCTCGTTGTACACCAGGGTCAGCATGAAAAATCGCCCCAGCACTTCCACCGAGAGCTTGTCGGCAAGATAGTGCACCGCCCAGGTCTTGGCCAGCTGGTCAAGGGTGGCTACTCCCAGAATGATGCCTATCAGCCCGGAGAGCTTTGTCCAGGTGTTAGCGAGCAGGTCCTGGACTCTCTTCGGCTGATTTGCACTCGATGCACATGCGGGCGTGGGGGACGGCCTTAAGGCGGGCGCTGCTGATCGGTTTGCCGCACCTGACGCATTTGCCGTACTCTCCTTCTTTTAGACGCCGCAGCGCCTCGTCGATGTGGTAAACAAGCCGGCCGGACTTGGAGGCGAACATAAAAGCCAGTTCCCGCTCCATGGCGTCAGTACCCTGGTCCGCCATGTGGTACGAATAGGACGATATGTCGCCGGTAGACTCCCTGATGGTTGTTGAAACCCGGTCTTTCATCGTCGCCGCTATCTCTTCCAGCAGGTCTTTCTTTTTGGCCAGCAACAGCTTCTCGTATTTTTGTAAATCCGACTTACGCATGGTGCCCTCTGATCTTATGCTTTTGCTACCGCGATGGCTGCCTTTTCGCCGTTAATGTTCCACTCTCTGCCGTCACCAACCGACTCACGGTCGGTGAACTCAATCCTGTGCGCCAGCGTTTCACGCCGGATAAACTCGTCATACTTCATGGCTGCCGATTTGAGCCGCTCTGAAGAACTTACCCTGACGTTGACATAATCGGTCACATCGAATCCGCAGCTTTTACGCATATTCTGAATCTTGTTGACCATTTCGCGGGCAAACCCCTCGCCAATCAACTCCTCGGTCAACTCAGTTATCAGCGTGACTGTTATCGGGCCGTCGCTCTCCACGGCATAGCCTGCTTTCTCGCTCTTGGTTACGTCGACATCCTCATCCGTGAGGACGATTCTTCTGCCGTCTAACTCAAACGACATTTGCTTCGAGTGGGCGAATTGTTTCACTGCTTCCGAGTCGAGAGCGCTAAGGTACGCGGCGGCCTTCTTGACGTCAGCTCCCAGTTTCGGCCCGGCCAGTTTGAAGCTCAGTCGGGCTGAATAGCTTACGTACTGATCGGCCTCCGGGCTGAAGACTACCTCTTTGATATTCAGCTCTTCTTTGATGATGTCGGTGTACTCTTCCATCAGTTGCTGGTCCACCTGCTTGGGCACCGCGATCAATATACGGGAAAGCGGCTGCCGGACTTTAAGGTTTTTTCTTGATCGGGCGGCCCGGCCCAGCGAAACAACCTTTTGGGTCAGCCCCATACTCTCTTCCAGTTCCGTGTCTATCTGTGTCTCGTCCGGCTGCGGATAGTCGGTCATATGGACAGAAAGCGGCAGGCCATGCTTTGCCCGGTTTTCGCTCATCAGCTCCTTGAAGATCAACTCTGACACAAAGGGCGTCACGGGAGCCGTCAGCCGGCAGACTCCATCCAGAATGCGATATAACGTCAGGTAGGCCCGCATCTTTGACGGGTCGTCGGCCTTGGCCCAGAAGCGGCGGCGGTTGGTGCGGACATACCAGTTAGACAGCTCGTCGATGACAAAGCTCTGGATAGACCGAACCGTATGGGTGATTTCATAATTGTCAAAGTAAGCAGTTACTTCCCTGACCAGGGTGTGGTAGCGAGAGGTGATCCAGCGGTCGAAGCGTTCCGGCGGGCCGGCTTTTTTCTCTAAGTATTGCTCTATTGACAGGCCCTGGTTTTCGGCCTCTTCGGCTACATGGTCGATATTGGCGTAGATTGCGAAGAAAGAATAGGTATTGCGGAGGGTATCAAAGTACTTACGGACGACCTCGGCCAGGCCGTTTAAGTCAAAACGGGTCGGCAGCCACGGATTGGAGGTTGACACCAGATACCAGCGGACCGGGTCGGCGCCGAACCTGTCGATGGTAGCAAAGGGGTCAATCACGTTCCCCTTACTCTTTGACATCTTTTTCCCCTCTTTATCAAGAATCATCTCGATGACGATCACATTCTTGAACGGAGGTTTGCCAAACAGCAGAGTGGAGATGGCCAAAAGGGAATAAAACCACCCCCTGGTCTGGTCGACCGCTTCTGCGATAAACTCCGCGGGATACTTCCTTTCAAACTCTTCTTTGTTTTCAAAGGGGTAATGCCACTGGGCGTAGGGCATGGCGCCGGAATCGAACCAGCAATCAATGACCTCGGGAACACGGCTCATCGTGCCGCCGCACTGGCAAGCCAGCTTTATTTCATCCATTTGCGGTTTATGCAGGTCGAGGGTGCCCCAAGCTTGCTCCACTCTTGGATCATCCCTGACGCTCTTTTCTCTCAGCTCTTTAATAGAACCGATAGCTGTTTGTTTCCCACACTCAGGGTTGTCGCAAATCCAGATCGGCAGGGGGGTGCCCCAGAAGCGCTCGCGCGAGAGGGCCCAGTCGACGTTGTTTTCCAGCCAGTCGAGCATGCGACCGCTGCGAATCTCGTCCGGATGCCAGTTGATGGCGTTGTTGTTCTTGATGAGCTGATCCTTGAAAGCGGTCGTTTTCAGGTACCAGGACTGGCGGGCGATATAGATTAACGGCGAGTGACAGCGCCAGCAGAAGGGGTAGTTGTGCTCATATATCTCCTCTATCAAAAGCTTGCCGGCCGCTTTGAGGTCCTTGATGATCAGCGGGTCGGCATCCTTGATGAACATACCGGCATACGGACCGGCAAAGTCTTTGAAAATACCGTTGGCCTCAATTGCTTGAAGGACGGGCAAGCTATACTCCTGCCCAATCTCGTAGTCGTCGGCGCCGAAACCGGGCGCGATGTGGACGATGCCGGTGCCGTCTTCGAGAGTGACAAAATCACCATTAATAACATAAAAGGCGCTGTCAGCCTCGTTCTTGAAGGTGTCAAAAAGCGGTTCATACTTCCGCTTGAGGAAGTCAGAGCCTTTGTAGCGCTCGATAACATTCTTGTATTCACCAAACACCCTGTCGACAAGGGCTTCGGCTAAAACCAGCTTTTCTCCCTCATGTTCGACCATGATGTAATCGGCGTCGGGTTTCATGCACAGGGCGGCGTTGGAGAGAAGAGTCCAGGGAGTGGTGGTCCACAGCAGATAGAAGAAGTCGTCATCGGCCGCCTTGGCCTTCACATAGATCGACGGGTCCTTCACCAACTCGTATCCCTGGGCCACCTCGTGGCTGGAGAGGCCGGTGCCGCAGCGGGGGCAAAAGGGGACTGTTTTGTATCCCTTGTAGATCAGGCCGCGGTCATAGAAGGTCTTCAAAATTGACCAGACCGACTCGATGTACTCATTGGTCAGGGTGACATAAGGGTCGTCGAGATCCAGCCAGTAGCCGATGCGGCGGGTGATTTCATTCCAATCGTGGACATATTTGAAGACCGACTCGCGGCACTTCTGATTGAACTTGCTGATACCGTACTCGACAATCTTGGCTTTGCTTTCGAGATTCAGCTCCTCTTCGACGGCGATTTCCACCGGCAGGCCGTGCGTGTCCCAGCCCGCTTTGCGATCCACTCGATAGCCCCGCATGGCCTTGTAACGGCACACTAAGTCCTTGATAGTGCGAGCAATAACGTGATGAATACCGGGTGGTCCGTTGGCTGTCGGCGGGCCCTCGTAAAAGACAAAATGGGGTTTGTCCTTAGCAGCTTCTTGTGCCTTTTGAAAGACGCTGTGCCTCTCCCAGAACGCGAGGATTTTTTCCTCGGCGGAGGGGATGGAAAAATTGTCTTTCAACGTGTCAAATTTCATCTTCGCAAGATTCTCGGACTTAGGTCATTACACGGCTGCATAATGTAGTTTAATCGGCAGTTTTTGTAAAGAGTTTTTGGGGGTGGGCAAGACAGCCCCAGCCTCATTGGCAATTTCTCAGCGCCAGGTCACCGACGTTGTCGGATTTAAGGCCTTGCAAGGACCTGAAAGCATTCCGGGACTCATTGAGAAGCCTCAAGAGCTTGCTTCAGCGATTCGATCTTGGCCTTGAGCCGGGGCGAATCGGGAGGTTTTAGCCTTTCCAGCCGTTGGTAGTAATACAGCGCCGAATCGAGCTGATTCTGCTGGTGAAAGATGTCGCCCAATCGATCCAGTGCGGCTGCAAACCTGGGGACGGACTCTAAAGTAAGATGATAGTACTCTTTGGCCTTATCAAAGTCGCCCTTGCTCTGCCAGATCCCGCCGAGATTGAAATTGAACTGGGGGTAGGTCGGAAACATCTCGACACCTCTTTGGTAGATCGCTTCGGCATCTTTGAGGCGACCTGAATTGAGGTATGCCTGCCCCATTATGTCATAAACCCCGATGTTATCCGGCAATATCTCCAGCGACCTTTCCAGGTGCGTGATGGCATTTGCAAAATCTCTTTTGTTGAGGTACGCGTTCCCAATAGTTGCGCTGAACTGCGAGAGATTTTCCTTTGATTCAACATTCCCACCCCAGTTCAGACTAACACTAAGCACTAACAGACCCGCACAGGAGGACACGAAAAACGCTCGGTTTTCCCGATACAGATGAACGAGCGTGACCACCGCATAGATAGCCAGCATGACAGCCACCGGTATTATCGGCTGGCGGAATCGGGCACAGACAAAGAAGGCAGACACAACCAGGGCAAACAAAACCACATACAGAACTGGCACCAGTATATCCTGCTTGTTAACGAAAGCCAGCAACATCCCGATGAACATCAGCGGAAACAAGATCCCTGAAGGGAAGTTGACGAATTTCTGCCATACAAGCGTCCGCATCAGTCGGCTATACTCACCGGCATAGTACACGGGCTTCTCGTTAAAAATCTCCTGGCCATGCCAG
>Ga0209979_1001473_pt1 | contig 25671 bp, 23 predicted proteins | sample AnhtaG_FD_183114 | JGI IMG/M metagenome (GOLD analysis project Ga0209979, IMG submission 183114) | Deep subsurface microbial communities from Anholt, Denmark to uncover new lineages of life (NeLLi) - Anholt_01485 metaG (SPAdes) (version 2) | ecosystem: Environmental > Aquatic > Marine > Oceanic...
AATACCGGGGTTGGAGAGCATATGTAATCATTGTAAAGGATTAATCAGTTTATGCAGTCTCACAGTTGGGAAATTGGTTTGATTTAAATACGATTATAACAGTTTTGAGATGTGCGGAAAGTAGGTTGAAGTACTTGATGAATGGGCAATACCTGCGAAATAATTCATTTTATTCAATCCCATCAAGCCTTTTCTATGTAAATCCGCCCATCCTCTTCACTTTAAACTTACCTGATTGTTTTATTAATTTTTCGAAATTACTCCCAGCCATAGGACAGCACGGCCCATACCGCAGCCCTGCCAGCGTCACCAGCTGCCTGAGCGTCCTGGATATCCCCCTGACCAGCTGCAGTCCTTAGAAATCCGACCGGCCGGCTGGATCACTTTGAGCCGGGTCAGGTCTGGATAACCGCATGCTCTTGATTGATGATTATTTTTGCAAAATAATTACCTGATTAATGATTATATTCCGTGAGTAGCCCTTTATTTCAAGTGGAAATTATATTAATAAATCAATAATAATTGTCATGATGATGATGGGATAAATTCTCGGAATTACCGCCCCACACCGCAGCCCTGCCAGCGTCACCAGCTGCCCGGCCGTCATGGCCATACCCTGGCCAGCTGCGGTTCCTGAGATCCTGCTGGCCGGCTGGATCACTTCAAGCCTGGCCTAGCTGCTAGGATAAGCCAGACCTACTGCAGGGAGATCTTCTAAGGCCAGCTTGCTAATCTAATTCAGTTATAATTTTCCCGAATACGAGTGTGCTGATTTTTTGAGCAATTTCTCTGCCTAGTTTTCTTGGATCTGTTGATGGTTTACACCAGTTAGTCAGTCGAACTTTTTCCTTGGGAGAAATTTCTCCTTTATAAAACCAAGTATGACATTCTTCTGCAAAAGAAGCTGCATCTTTTCCAGTGCCTTCAAGTTGAACAATCAAATCTTCAAATTCTTGTACATCTGATTTACTAAAATCTCTCAATTTTTCTATTGTCATCAAAATCCTCCCATTTCCTTTTTAATTGTAATTCAATAATCTCTATGACTTTTTATTAAAATTCCCCCCTTCCTGATTAAATTTTCGTTATTATCGCACATATGAACTGCCCGATATCTGTTAAGCAACACGCCCTACACCGCAGCCCTGCCAGCGTCACCAGCTGCCTGGCCGTCCTGGCCGTCCTGGCCATCCCCTGACCAGCTGCAGTCCTTAGAAATCCGACCGGCTGGCTGGATCACTTTGAGCCGGTCAGGTCTGGATAACTGCAGGCTCTTGATTGATGATTATTTTTGCAAAATAATTACCTGATTAATGATTATATTCCGTGAGTAGCCCTTTATTTCAAGTGGAAATTATATTAATAATTCAATAATAATTGTCATGATGATGATGGGATATATTCTCGGAATTACCGCCCCACATCGCAGCCCTGCCAGTGTCGGCAGATGCCAGGCCATCCCCTGGCCGGCTGGATCACTTCAAGCCTGGCATGGCTATCAGATTGAAGGCCAGCCCCTGATCAGCGCAGCATCACCTCCCGGGCAGATCTGCCAGCATCCAGAGCATGGCAGCCAGGATGATCACAGCAGCAATGATGATAATATCTATGTTTTAGACCTGTTTCATTCTGGCAGATATTCACTCATAAGTCTATTAAAATCATCCCTAGCCTTGATATTATCTAGATCACTATCTTCTAATATATGGCTTTTTGTAGGTGCTAATTTCATTTTCAAACTTTTTTCCAGCCATAAAAGAGAATCTTTCACTTCACCCAGTAGAGAATTAACACAAGCTATGTTATAGGCAGCAATGCCTTCTTTTATCTCCTCGGCTTTCATTAATTTTTCAATAGATTGCTTAAAAAAATCCTCTGCTTCTTTGCCTTCCTTCATCTTTGCCAGTTCTAATAAGGCCAATCCCAAGTTATTGAGGGTTTCATGTAAGTCATGTTTTATTTCCAGTGCGCTCTCATACTTTTCAATAGATTGGTTAAATAAATCCTCTGCCTCTTTGCCTTCCTTCATCTTTGCCAGATATGCTAAGACAGTTCCCCAGTTAAAGAGGGCTTCATGATAGTCTGGTTTCATTTCCAGTGCGCCTTCATACTTTTCAAAAGATTGCTTAAATAAATCTTCAGCCTCTTTGCCTTCCTTCATCTTAGCCAGGTTTGATAAGGCACTTCCCCAGTTATTGAGGGCTTCATGATAGTCTGGTTTCATTTCCAGTACGCCCTCATACCTTTCAATAGATTGCTTAAATAAATCCTCCGCCTCTTTGCCTTCCTTCATCTTTGCCAGGTTTGATAAGGCCAATCCCCTGTTACAGAGGGTTTCATGTAAGTCATGTTTTATTTCCAGTGCGGCCTCATACTTTTCAATAGATTGCTTAAATAAATCCTCTGCCTCTTTGCCTTCCTTCATCTTTGCCAGGGCTGATAAGGCACTTCCCCAGTTATTGAGGGCTTCATGTTTGTCTGGTTTTATTTCCAGTGCGCCCTCATACTTTTCAATAGATTGCTTAAATAAATCCTCAGCTTCCTTGCCTTCCTTCATCTTTGCGAGTTCTGATAAGGCAGTTCCCCAATTATAGAGGGCTTCATGATCGTTTGGTTTTATTTCCAGTGTCCCCTCATACTTTTCAAAAGATTGCTTAAATAAATCCTCAGCTTCCTTGCCTTCCTTCATCTTTGCGAGTTCTGATAAGGCATTTCCCCAGTTATAGAGGGCTTCAAGTAAGTTTGGTTTTATTTCCAGTGCACCCTCATACTTTTCAAAAGATTGTTTTAATAAATCCTCAGCTTCCTTGCCTTCCTTCATCTTTGCCAGTTCTAATAAAGCAGTTCCCCAGTTATTGAGGGAAAATGCAAGATATTCATTTGCCTCAACAATTCCGCTTGAGATAACATGATCAAAAATTTCGTTTATTTGATCAAATCTGTTATGTACCCAAATATCTCTGATTTTGCGGATAATTTCATCAGCTTCAATTTTTTCCTTCTTTGCATTTTCGAGATGTTCAAAGCCTTTACCTTCTTCAAACCCTTCAATTGCTGCATTTATCCACATTTTCGTTTCTCTTGTTTGATCAGTTAACTTATCGTCAATGGGAAAATCTGTAATAGTGTTAATACCTTCTTTTAGATGAGAAAATGGTTTTGAAATAATCTGCGGTTCTGGTAATTTTAATTCTCTTGCAAGATTAAGGAAAAAACCATCTGCATCATATCCTTTTACATAATATCCAAATTTGTTTTTAGGTTTTAATATTTTCTCTAAAACATGTTTTTTTGGTTCTTTATCTCCATTTCCAATCCAAAATAGCTTATGTTGAAATACGTTAATCTCAGCTAATCGTTCAAAAACAGGATCATTTTCTCCGCTATATCCAATAACAATCCAGCATCTTCCCCTATCAACATCTTGAAAAACATTTACAAGCTTTTCTGAATGATTACTTATTTCATCTTCAGTATTCAGTAGAACAAACCCATCTCGTTGCCCATGAAGGTAAAAAACTGAATGCTGAGCTGCTCCTCCTGGGATAAATGACTGAGAGGCTGCAAAATCATAAACAGCAGGATATTTATTAAATAAAGCTAAACTCCGTATCACAAGAGGATCAAAATTTGTTGTAAGAATCCTGTCAATGTAATTTTCTTTTACAAGTGAACTAAGATATAAATGTGCCAGATTGATTTTCGCATTATCAACAAAAGAGCCAATCAGTTGTTTTCTGTGAGCTGGCGCTAAGAGGCTCATATAAGCAGGGTAAGTTTCTTTTTCACAAGTATTACACAGGTTGGGAAATTGCTTCTTGATCTCATCAATTATGCCTGTTGCGGTTGGTATTCCTGCAGAAACAGACATACCAGCCCCCAAAAGTATCGCCGTGGGGTATCCTTTGTCTTTAGCCCATTTTAACTGTTCGGCGATAATTTTTACATCAGTGGTATTGTAGTCAAAAGTTCCCATAATTATTTAGCTTCCTGACAATGAACATTTTTCTCCCACATCATTCAATAATATTAAAGGCTGTAAACTTTTTGGTTTGGTTCAGGGTAAAAATTAGACAATATTAAAATCCACTACTAAAAAAAATATTCAATTATCCGGGCCAGGTACATTGGGAACAAAAGCGGGGCCAATTTTACCACAATAATAATTGTCATAATATTCAGGAAAAATATCTTTCTCAATCGTTTATTTTCAAATAAGTAAAGCCCCACAATTATCAGGGGAATAAATACCAACAAAAGATATACTTTCAAATTTGAGGTCACAAGAATGCTCAAATTCGATAGAGTCGTTAAAATAATAATAAGGGAAGTAATCTCTCCTGCACTGTTCTCAATCTGGGTGCCAATGGAAATGTAGGATAATATCAAAGTCAGGCCGAGTACAAATACGCTGACAATGGTTATTACATCAATGTAATTCATCTGCCTGAATGACAACAGGAGGGATAACAGAATGGTCATAAATGATATTGACATACCCAGCAGTCGCATAGTATTGACTTCTTTATATTCCAGGTTTTTTTTTTGTTCTTTATAATCCATTACTATTCCCTACATTATATATCGGAATATATGATATTTATTTATATGGTTGATGACCTTTATCGATTTAAGGGGGACCTGAAATGAAGGAATATGATGTACTTGTGGTAGGTACCGGTTCAGGGATGAGTATAGCTGCTAATGCCCTGGAACAAGGATTAAAAGTCGCTGTGGTAGACAAAGATGATACAGGGGGCACGTGCCTTAACAGGGGCTGCATACCATCCAAAGTGCTTCTATATCCCGCTGATGTGGTACAGGTGATCAGGGAGGCACAGGCTCTGGGTATTAATGCCTCCATCGAATCCATTGATTTTAATAAAATTATGGAACGGATGTGGAAAACGGTGCTTGAGGGCAGGCATGAAATGGAGCTGGGTATTAAGGAAGCCGAGAATCTTGATTATTACCAGGAGCAGGGTGCGTTCGTATCAGATTATACCATGAAAGTGGGAGACGAACTTATTACGGCAGATAAGATATTTTTGGTTTCTGGCGGTCGTTCAACAGTGCCCCCAATAAAAGGCATTGAGGACATTGATTACCTTGACAATACCAATGTATTTGATCTGAAGGAGGCTCCAAAAGACCTTATCATTCTGGGCGGCGGGTTTATTGCACTGGAATTTGCCCATTTCTTCTCGTCCATTGGGACCAAGGTCACGATAATAGGCAGGAATGTCAGGTTGTTGCCCCATACCGAGCCCGAGATATCCCAGCTAATAAAAGAAAAGATGTCCCTGAGAATGGATATCTTTACAGGATTCGAAGCCCAAAGTGTTGAAAAAACCCCTGATGGTATCAAGGTCAGTGCCCTTAACAAAGAAACAGGTGACGTGAAAGAAGTCACTGCCGAGCATATACTGCTGGCAGTGGGCCGCACCTCCAATGCAGATCTGCTGGATGTGGCTAAAACCGGCGTTGATACTGACGGGAAAGGCTGGATAAAGGTTAATGAGTACCTGGAAACCAGCAAGAAGAACCTCTGGTCATTCGGGGATGCTATCGGGCAATACATGTTCAAACATGTGGCTAATTATGAGACCCAACTGTGCTGGAATAATGCCTTTGGTGAGAAAAAGGTACCAGTGGATTTCCATGCCGTGCCCTATGCAGTGTTCTGTTATCCACAGATCGCATCTGTTGGCATGACAGAAGCTGAAGCGAAAGAGGAGCATGACATATTGGTTGGCATCAACTATTTCAGGGACACGGCAAAGGGATATGCCATGAACGAAAGGAATGGTTTTTGCAAAGCAATAGTGGAGGCAGGTACAAATAAGATTCTGGGATTCCACATTATAGGTCCCGAAGCATCCATTCTCATCCAGGAAGTGGTCAATGCCATGAATGTGATGGATGGCAGGTTGGACTCATTGTATTATGGAATGCATATACATCCTGCTTTGAGCGAAGTGGTGTTGTGGACATTTGGGAAACTGGCACATCCGCACCACCATCCTGAGTGAACTTCTTGAAATAAAAAAAAATAAAAAAATTAAGTGGGAGTAAAATTCCTCCCATTTTTTCTCTGAATCTTTTGTTAAGAACTATTAGTTTTTTTGTTTCTCTTCAACATCGTGTGGGTGATTTCACTATTCAGGACATGCCGCCTAACGTGAATTCGTATTTCCTGAATTAATGGACAAGATTAACAGGATACACAGGATGAAAATTAGCACCAATATCCTGTAAATCCTGTAAATCCCGTCTGATATTTACCCATTAAATGTTGGGGAGATCCGTTTTTTTATGCACATGAAACATGGCACTTGCATGTTCCTTTTGTGACTTTTTTTACTTTCTTAATTGTCATTTAGAAATCACCGGCTGATAAAATGAAATACTCATTTAAGTTGATTGTGGTTTAAAAAATAGAGATTCCTGAATTTTATGTATTAAAAATTTATATTAGATGAATGATATTGTAGAATCATGGCCTTTACAAATATTTCACAACCATTTAGAATAAGACATGTTACCATTCCTAACCGCATCGTTTTTCCAGCATTCCAGACTAATTTTGCCACCCCTGACGGCTTTGTCACAGAACCTTTACTGCGGATGAATGGAAAAATTGCACAGGGCGGCTGCGGACTGATCATCACTGGAGGTATAGCGGTTTCTGATGATGGAGCAACTGCTACAAATGGGTTAAAAGCTACCACAGATGAACATATCGAGCCTTTACGGGAGATGTTCAATATTATAAGACAAAATGGTGCTATTCCCGGAGCCCAGCTGATGCATGCCGGAAGGCAGACCCTCTCTGCCATGACAGGCCATCCAATTGTGGCCGCATCCCCTATACCCTGCCCTGTCATGCAGGAGATGCCACAAGAGCTGGATGAGGCAGGTATAGCCAGGATACAGGATGATTTTGTGGATGCTGCCGGTAGATTGAAAGAGGCGGGTGTTGAACTGATTGAACTCCACGGTGCATTCGGTTATCTCATAGGCGGCTTCCTGTCACCTTATTCCAATAAACGAAATGATAAATATGGCACGGACAGAACATTATTCTTCACCGAGATCATTGAAAAAGTGAGACAAAGGGTTGGTGATATAGCAATCTCCTGTCGCATCAGCGGTGATGAATTCGTGGAAGGGGGCCTGACATTAGACCTGACACGTAACATTGCCCTGGGACTTGTGGAAGCGGGGGCAGACATCATAAGTGTGAGCGGCGGGACCTATGCCAGCATGAACCACATGAACCCTACACTGGATATGGGCGAAGGTCTCCATGTGCATCTTGCAGAAGACATCAGAAGATCGATTGGAGTACCAGTAATGTGTGCCGGTAATATCAGAAGCCTGGAATTGGCAGAAGAAATCGTATCAGAAGGCAGATCAGACCTGGTGTGCATAGGCAGGTCCCAGCTTGCCGACCCGTACTTTATAAAAAAGTCAATTAATGGTGAACCCATTAACGAATGTGACGATTGCAAAACTTGTATGTTCTTCCTGCACGGCGCACCTTCAGTGTCCTGCCCGCAAAATCCGGAGCTTTAACATTATGGAAATTACTGAAATATCGAAATTACAGGCATTGACCGATATTTCAACTATTGATATCACCCTGGAATTTTCCCAGATCCTGGATAATATCCTGAAGATCACCTGTGAGACCATGAATGCCCATTCAGGTACTATCATGCAGGTTGATGAGGTCACAGAAGAGCTCACTATGGTGGCTTCCCACAATCTTGGACCTGATTATATTGAAAAGGTTTATGCAGCAGCCAAAAAGACGGGTATAAATATAATTTCAAGTCCGTCGGGTGTTGTGTTAAAAACAGGTAAATATTACGTATCCCCCAATTTATTTAAAGATACTATAAGTAAGCCGTGGCACGAATTAGGTAAGGAAAAGGGATTCTCAGCCCAGATATTCACACCCATGAAACGGGGGACGAAAGTAACCGGGTTGTTGAATATATATATGGGCGATCCCCACGAGTTTACCGATGAAGAGATCAATTTCGTGACCATTGCCGCTTCACAAGCTGCCTCAGTGGTACAGAACGCCAAGATCTGCACACGGTTGAAAAATAATGTCAATGAGCTAAATGTCTATAAAAAACACCTTGAAGAGAAAATAGCGGAAACTTATAAGGAGCTGTATAATTCTGAAAACTATTTAAAGACTATAATAACATCATCAATAGATGGTATAACTGTTGTAGATGAACACGGTAAATTTGAGTTCGCAAACGATTCTTTTTTTAACATAATCGAATGGCCCTCGGATGAAATTACGGGTGAAAATTTTGAGAAGATACTGCCTGAGGATATGAAAGAAGTCGCTTTCAGAGAGTGGAGTGAAGTTCAAAAAGGTTTGTCAAATGAGTTTGAAATTTCAATAATAACTCAAACTGGAAAAATAAAACATGTGAATATAGCACATTCCATTACTGAGCTCAATGGAAGCAAAAAAGTTGTGAGCATTGTAAAAGATATCACTGAACACAAGAAACTTTTAATGGGATTGGAAGAATCCGAAGAAAGATACAAAGAACTTTTTGAAAACGCACAGGAAGGAATATGCACTGTCGATATGCAGGGACGATTTACTACAATAAACAATGCCGGACTAGAAATTTATAGCTGTGAAAAAGAAGAAATAATTAGGACTCCTTTCTTGGATTGGATTGCACCGGAATGTTCTGAAATTGCCAATGAGAATTTCAAGGATCTCCAGAATGGAATATCTGTTGAACAACCGGTAATTCGTGAAATAATCCAAAAGAACGGGAAACATCGCTGGATCGAATTAAAAGTCCGATTTATTAAGGACGGTAGCGAGATAACTGGTATCCATGGCATGTTCAATGACATCACTGAAAAAAAGAACCTGGAAATGGAGCTCAGATACTATAATGAAAAACTTAGAATGTCATATGCTAAACTCAAAAAGGCAGAAATAAAATATCGAGACCTTTTTGAAAAGGCCAATGATGGAATATACTCACATGATGCTGAAGGGAACTTTCTGACTATTAATAAATCCGGGCTGGAGTTTTTTAACTGTACTGAAGCAGAGATTATTGGCACTCATTTTTCAAAATGGCTTACACCTGAAAGTATTGAAATTGCATATGAAATAATGAAAAATTTCATTGCTCAAACACCTGCTTCACAACCAAAAACACTCGAATTTATTGGCAAGGGAGGTCATCACCTGTTCGGTGATGTTAAAGGCACACCCATCTACAATGAAAAAGAATTGATAGCAGTTCATGGAATAATCAGGGACGTAACAGAAAAAATAACAATGGAACAAAAGTTAGCAGAATATCATGCCCAACTTGAAACATCTTATGAAGAACTAAAAGTAGCAAACAAACTAAAAACAGAATTCATCTCAAATATTTCACACGAACTATTGACCCCACTGACCTCTATAAGAGGATTTTCTGAACTAATGCTTGATGAAAAAATAGGGCAGGTTAATGATAAACAGAAAAATAGTCTGGATACAATTGTCAGGAATTCAGATCGTTTGACGCGATTGATCAAAAATCTGTTATCTTCATCGATACTTGAAAGTAATGAATTTGTAATGGAATTCAGACCCATCTCAATTAATGAAATTATTTCAAAATGTATCCAGGACCTTGAACCGCAGGCAAATAAAAAAGAGATCACAATAATCCAGGAGAGTCAAGCAAATATTGCGATAAACGGAGATGAACTTGGACTCTTGCGGGTACTTACTAATCTGCTGGACAATGCAATAAAGTTCTCACCACATGGCGGAGATATTAGGGTGGCTGCAGAGGATAATGACAACGAGATCAGACTTAGCATAATTGATTCTGGAGTGGGTATTCCTTCAAATGAAATTCCATATATTTTTGAGAGGTTTTACCAAACAGACGGGTCATCAAGCAGAAAGTTCGGGGGTGTAGGGCTTGGACTGTCCATCTGTAAAACGATCATAGAAAAACACAATGGTACAATTAATGCCGTAAGCGATGGAAAAGGAAGCACTTTCCTGATAACTTTGCCAAAAAATATTGAGCAAATTAAATAAATCGCAACATCTAAATGTAATCATTGTACATCCAAGATTATATTAATTCCAGGAGGTTCGTTATATGATAGATAATTGTCCAATGTGTACTGATGAAAAGTGTATGGCTAATGACCTGCTGTTGTGCGATTTTCAGGGCAATGATTTCCATGATTGCCTGCGTTATAAGGTCAAAAACCTGAGCACAGATTTTACCCAGCTAAGATAATCATATCAAGCCCCATCCAAACGCGTGCAACGAAAAGGATAAGTACAATCGTGCAAATTAAAGCCATCCGGCTGAGAAAACATCACTAACCCGCCTTAACTCAGCCTGGATAGAGTGCGCGGCTGTAGTTTGTTCATGTGCCTTTTGGCGCACACGCGCAGTAACCGCGATGTCCCCGGTTCGAATCTGGGAGGCGGGACTTTTTTTTTTAAAAGTATGACTTTTAGAAAATTTGCCAGATGTGAGTTTTTTCATTTTATTCAGGAAATTATCGAAATGTTTATAATATGAAATGTTATATAATTAAATCAGGAGTTATTGTATTTCGGACATATACAATTTCAAAAATTATTGAATCTCCTATTAAAAGTGGTGGAAACTATTAGAAAGATCATAGTCGGTATACTAGCATTTGCAGCATTTGCATTTTTAATGTACAATGTACTGCTGCCTGGACATTTAGACGCAAATCTGGAAATGCAGCATTGTGGTGGATGCCATTCTGAAGAGTCTACCATACGCATGCATGATTATGCTGATCCAATGGAAAAAGCATGTGTCGAATGTCATCCCGAAACAGCGACTGGTATTAGTGTACATGCTGAAATGGTTCCCTCTGAATGTGGCCGTTGCCATGAATTCGGGGATGAACCTGCATTTGAAGAATGTGATCTTTGTCACGAAGAACATTATCATGTAGCAGCAGGAATTGATACAGGCGATCAAGAATGCATAACCTGTCATCACCAACATTCACTCTTAACTGACAGGGGATGTGCCAAATGCCACAGAGAGGAATATGATATTTTGAAAGCTTCTGGAGATAAACATTCAGAGCGACCTGATAGCTGTTATACCTGCCATACAGAACATAAATACATACCTACCTGCCTGGACTGTCATGATGAGTTGTTACATGGTGAAGATTTTATTCATAACTGCACGGAATGCCACCAACAGCACATGCCAAAAGCCCTGTATTTCAGTCCATTAATAGAACCTGAGGAATGCGCAAAATGTCATCCTGATATTTATCTGGATTTCCAGGATCATCCATCTAAACATGCGGATATGAATTGTGTTGACTGTCACCAGCAACATCAACTATGGAGGGACTGCAGAGAATGCCATCCCGATAACCATCCAGAATATTTGGAAGTCAAAGTTGATAAATGTCTGGGATGCCACAGAGATCAACATTCACCTTCTAAATATGGATTCGAGAGTGGATGGTTGCATTAATTCAATTAATGATATTCTAGTAACAATTTGAGATGCCATTTTTCTCTATTATTGCTAGAATTATCATCATACTTTCATTCATCGAACCTTAGCAGGAGCTTCCTAACCATTTCTTTATTCAATACCACTCCAACTTGATAAAATATACAAAATGAAATCAAAATCGTCTAGGGTATTATTATCACATTTTTAAAATAAAAAACATTTATATTTAATTGATATTTTCTATATAATAATAACAAACAATTTTATTATTATAATAGGTAAAACAGATAATCTTAACTCGGATTATGATTACTACCTACTTCATTCATAATCATGTATCTTATCCGGAGAATCGGGAATGATAAAAGAAATCACCACTAAATATGATGCAAAAAATCTAGAAAAAGACATTCAAAAGTATTGGGATTCAATTGATGCATACCCAAAAACCAGGCAATTGAGAGCCGGGGATAAAGACTTTTATTTTGTAGACGGCCCTCCCTATACTACAGGCCATATCCATCTTGGGACTGCCTGGAACAAGATAATCAAGGATTCCATTTTACGTTACAAGACCATGAACCATTTTCACGTCCGGGATCGGGCCGGGTGGGATATGCATGGCCTTCCCATTGAGGTCAAGGTTGAAGAATTGCTTGGTTTCAAGTCCAAGAAGGATATCGAAGAGTACGGAGTAGAGCGATTCATAAACAAATGCAAGCAGTTTGCACTGGACCATAAGGATGATATGACCCAGCAATTCAAGGACCTTGGTGTCTGGCTGAACTGGGAAGACCCGTACATGACCCTGAAGGACGAATATTTAGAGGCAGCATGGTGGACATTAAAACAGGGGTTTGAAAAAGGGCTGCTTGAGAAGGGGAAACGGGTAGTGAACTGGTGTCCAAGATGTGAAACTGCCATTGCAGACAGCGAAGTGGAATACTGGGACAAGGAAGATCCTTCGGTCTATATAAAATTCAAGGTAAAATCCGAAGATAATGCATATATTGTTATCTGGACCACAACGCCCTGGACAATTCCTGCCAACATTGCAGTGGCAGTCCATCCTGGTTTTGAATATAGTAAAATACGGGCATGGAAAGATGACCTCAGCGAGATACTCTATGTGGCCTCAAGTCTTGTGGAGAATGTGCTAAAAGCAGGACGTTATAATGATTTCGATATATTAGAAAGCATGCTTGGGGAGGACCTGACAGAACTTGCTTATGAACATCCTCTTGCTGATAAAGTGCCTGCCCAGGCCGGGTTTGAACATAATATTTATATGGCTGATTTTGTGACTGCGGAAAATACAGGCTGCGTACATATAGCTCCTGGTCACGGACTGGACGATTTTGTATTAGGTGCAGCACATAATCTCCCGATTTTCTGTCCAGTTGGTCCGGACGGCAGATACACATCCGAAGCAGGAGAATATGAGGGCAAATATGTAAAAGAAGCTGAGGATCAAATACTGGATGACCTGGAAGCAATAGGGCAATTACTTAAAAAAAGTACTATCTCACACAGATACGGGCACTGCTGGCGCTGCAAGACCCCTATCATTTATCTGGCCACTGAACAGTGGTTCCTCAAGATTTCTGAGATCAAGCAGGAAATGCTGAACGAGATCGAAAAAGTGACCTGGTATCCTGATTGGGCAGGTTCTGCCAGGTTTGCGGATTGGGTATCGGGGGCCCGGGACTGGTGCATCAGCCGCCAGCGTTACTGGGGCATTCCATTACCGATATGGGTGTGCGAAGCCTGTGGAGAGATAGAGGTCATTGGAACACAGGAAGAACTTAAACAACGATCAGGCGGCCAGGATATATTGGACCTGCATAGACCTTATGTGGACACCATTACCATTGCCTGTACATGCGGCGGCAATATGAACCGGGTTGAGGATGTATTTGATGTATGGTTTGATTCTGCAGTGGCCTCATGGGCGACCCTGAACTATCCCCACGAGCACGAAGATTTCGATAAACTATGGCCTGCAGACTTTATTACTGAAGGTCATGATCAGACGCGTGGCTGGTTCTATTCTCAACTGGGTGCCAGCATGATGGCGTTCGGAAAAGCACCTTACAAGAGCGTATTGATGCACGGGTTCACACTGGATGAATCAGGCAAGAAAATGAGTAAAAGTCTTGGGAATGTGGTCGCTCCCTATGAAGTGATAGATAAGTTCGGAGCCGATGCCCTGAGGTTATATGTACTCTCATCCAATGCTCCCTGGGAAGATCTAAAGTTCAATTGGGATGAGGTAAGTACCGTAAGCAGGATGCTTAATATCTTCCCAAATGTCTATCGTTTCCCGCTGCCGTATATGGCAATGGACAATTTCGACCCTTCAAAATTAAGCTACGATACTGTAAAAGCGCATTTAAGGCCAGAAGACCGCTGGATACTGAGCCGGGTAAATTCCCTGGCATCTAACGTAAGTACTGGTATGGAAGAATACAACCTTCACAGGGCTACCAGGCCGATCTCAGATTTTATACTGGAAGATCTTTCAAGATGGTACATACAACTCATCAGGCCCAGAACCTGGGTGGAAAGTGACGATCCCGATAAACTGGCTGCCTACTGGGTGATCTATGAGGTAATGACCAAGCTGGCCAGGATCATGTCGCCTTTTACTCCCCATCTGGCAGAATCAATATACCTAAATCTGGTGAGAAACCTGGATAAGGACAGCCCGGAATCAATCCATATGTGTGACTGGCCGGACGTGGATGAAGCATTTATTGATAAAGAACTTGAAACACACATGGACTTAACCCGCAATATTGTGGAAGCAGTATCAAATGCCAGGCAGAAGGTCAAGCGAAAATTGCGATGGCCTGTAAATAAGATCGTAGTGGCTTCAGAGAATGAAAACGTTGCTTTGGCCCTGGAAACTATGAGAAATGTGCTGCTTGAGCAGACCAATAGTAAGGATGTGATATTTCTTGGTAAAGGGGAGTCCTGGGACGAATTGGGTATTGAGGTTGTCCCGCAGTCAAAAGTTATCGGTCCCGCCTTTAAAGGAGATGCTACAAAGGTAGTAGCAGCCCTCGGTTCAACAGATCCCAATGCACTGAAGAATGCTTTATTGTCGGATGGACAGTATGAACTGGAAATTCCCGGCGGCACTGCCACTATTACCTCAGATATGGTCCAATTCCAGGAAACTATTCCTGAACATGTGGGTACAGCAGAATTTTCAAGTGGCCTGGTATATGTAGATGCCTTACTTACAAGGGAACTGGAATCAGAAGGATTTGCCCGTGAGGTAATCAGGCGCCTGCAGGATATGAGGAAGGAACTGGATCTGGAAGTTGAGGCCAAGGTAAAAGCCATGGTCCTGATAGAAGATGAAAGGATCTGCGATCTTGTGCTTGATCTGGAACCCCATATAGCAGGAGAGGTCAGGTCAAACCTGCTTGTTATAGGTCTTGATATAGTTCCGGAAGGCGAACTGGTCAAGGAATGGGATGTTGAAGGGACGAGCATGAAGATGAGTATTACAAAATCGTCATGAGATTTGATGACTGGGAACCCATATATCTGGAAATAATCAGGGATATGGGTTATGACCGTGTTAAGGACGAGTACTCTGCCAGCAAGTTATCAGATATGCTCTCTGGCATGGACCCTTCCAGAATTGGTTCAATAGACAGTCTTCAGGTATTGATCAAATCAAAAGATGTTCTGATCTGTGGTAATGCACCCACCCTTAAAGCTGAACTGAATGATGTTGATTTGATCGATTACTGCATTATAGCTGCCGATGGGGCCACTGAAGTGCTTATGAATAAAGGCATTGTTCCTGATATTATTGTAACAGACCTGGACGGGGCTGTTGAATCAGAGATCGAAGCCAGTCGAAAAGGGGCTATTATGGTCGTTCATGCCCATGGAGATAATATTCACGTCATCAGTCAGGTATTAACCCGGCTATACAATATTATTGGTTCTACACAGGCAGCACCTCTTAAGAATGTGTACAACTTCGGGGGCTTTACAGACGGTGATCGTTGTGTATTTCTTGCTCGTGGTTTTGGTGCTTCCAGCATAACCATGATCGGATTCGATTTCGATGATATCAATGTTTCTGATATTAAAAAGAAGAAATTGAATTGGGCCAGGAAACTTATTGAGATTGCAATGGAACAAAACCTTGATGATTGACTAATAGCAATTGCTTGGTATAAAAAAAACAGAAATGTATTTATAATTATATATTGGTTATTCAACCAATATTCTCATAACATTTAAGTGCATTTCAATTAATAAACACGCAGAGATTGGTGAATTAATTTCATGAATGAAAAACAAAAAGACATTGTTACAGTTTTAGTGTGGTTATTATCTGTTTCAATTGTGGTTGGTGGATTGTCAGTTCTATATACAACTTTTGGCACTGCTGCTCCTTATCATAAGAAGATATTTCCAGGGCTGTCAACCGAGCCTATTGAATCAATGGCTGAAAGTGGCAAATTAAGCGAAAGTGCAATGGTGTCATACCATTATGCTGAGAAAATAATGGAACTTCTTGATTTTGGCATCCCGGTTTTCGCCATACTGGTCATGCATCATTTACTTATGAATTTTAAGGCTTTGATTGATGAATGGGAGACTGAATTATGACAGGACTCCAGGATAAATACATTGAACGATTTACATTGAACCAGCGATTACAGCATGGTGTTAATGCTGTTGCCTGTCTAGTGCTCTTTTTAACAGGATTGCCTGTCAAATTCCCAGACCAATTAGGATATATTGGAATAATGATGGGGGGCTTCAGGATTACTACTGTTATCCATAGAATGGCAGCCACAGCAATTCTTGCTCTTGCAATATTCCACTTTTTATATTTCATAATAGATAGGGGCTGGTTCAAACATAAGTACATAGTACTTTCTTTAAAGGATCTTGACGATTTGATCCAGGACACAAAATATATTATAGGCCTATCAAAAAAGAAAGGACAATATAAAAAATATTCATATCGTGAAAAAATGGATTATTGGGGTGCTATTGTTTTCTTCCCAATATTGATCATTACGGGTGTTATTCTCTGGCATCCTGCATTTGCTGTCCATTATTTCCTGCCAGCTGATTACCTGCCTGCAGTTAGACTTGTTCATTCAATGGATGCTATTCTGGCAGGAATGGCTGTGATGCTTCACCTTTATAATGTACATTTGAGTCCAAGGTTTTTCCCTATAAACTGGACAATGTTTACGGGAATGATCTCAGAAGAGGAGGCAGAAGAAGAATTTCCTCTGTGGTATGAACAGGTGAAAAAGGAACAATCAATATTAGAAACCTCTGACGAGCACCCGGTTACATTTGACCAGGCAAAACCGGATTCTCAATAATTTTTTTTTGCAGGAACAAATAACAAGAATAGTCTTGAATCATAACCAATATAAGCATCCAGTCTCAAAATCAAGGCATGCATAATTCTGATCTGGAAATCCGGGTAGTTCTGGTTGAACCTTTATATGAGGGAAATGTAGGTTCAGTTGCCAGGGCTATGAAAAATTTTGGTTTTTCTAACCTGGTTTTGGTAAATCCCCCTGAACTTGAAGGACAAGCCAGGGCTTTTGCAATGCATGCCAGGGACCTTCTCAACAATGCCCCTGTTTTTTCATCAATTTCTGAAGCTGTAGGGGATTCGAATCTAATAATTGCAGCTACAGGTAATCCAGGGGAAAGAGTTGAAGAACATATCAGGATGCCTGCTTACTCTCCCCATGAGATCGGCAAATTACTGGAAGGGAAGGAGGGATTGGTCTCAATCCTGTTCGGAAGGGAAGATAAAGGGTTGAGTAATGCTGAGCTCAAAGGCTGTGATATAATAATGAGTATACCTACCAGCCTCCAATATCCCAGCATGAACCTTTCTCATGCGGTAGCTGTGGTATTATACGAATTAAGCGACATCAAAGGCGGGAATATGAGACTTGCAGAGCGTTTTGATCAAAACCTTATGTATGATCATATCCGGGAATTGCTGAATGATATTGATTATCCTGAACATAAGAAAGACAAAACCATGCTTATGATCAGACGTATTTTAGGTCGTGCCAGATTATCATCCCGGGAGGTACAGACCCTACGGGGTTTGATCAGGAGGATCCAGTATCGATTCAAGACAGATAAATAATATTTAACAAAATCGGTAAACAACTTAAGTTAATACGTAATTAGCTATTGGCAGTGAATGTGCGTATAGCAATCCCACAACCAAAAATCTATATACTATATTCTCGTATGAGGATTCCACTAGATACCATTGTGCGCCGATAGTGTAGTGGCTATCACCGTGGCTTGCCAAGCCATGAACTCGGGTTCGAATCCCGATCGGCGCATGTTTTTTTACTTATTTCTCGTTAATTCATCTTTTAATCTGGATTTATCAGAAACCTTATTGGATATTGAAACAGTTTATCCGGACTAGATGGCTGATATTCTCATTAAGAACGGTTATGTAATTACAATGGACGGACCTCCTATTGAAAATGGGTATGTGCTTGTAGAAGACAGTAAGATCACCTATGTGGGTAAGGAGGAAAAACCAGCACACAAAGTGATCAATGCCAACAACTGCGTCGTAATGCCTGGCATGATCAATACCCATACACATATTGGTATGACGCTTTTTCGCGGCTATGCAGATGATCTGCCTCTAAAACAATGGCTTGAAGACCATATATGGCCTGCCGAGGCGAAACTAACAGATGAAGACCTGTATATCGGCACCATGCTGGGTTGTCTTGAGATGATAAGGTCTGGCACAACAGCGTTTGCTGATATGTATATACACGTGGACAGCGTAGCCAGGGCAGTTGAAGAATCTGGGATGAGGGCAGCCCTTTCATACGGCATGATAGACCTGGGAGATAAATCCAGGGCTGATTCTGAACTGGCAGAAGGGAGCCGGTTTGTTAAGAAATGGAACGGAAGTGCCGAAGGACGTATTACCGCAATGTACGGCCCCCATGCCCCAAATACCTGCAGCAGGGAATTCCTGGCACGTGTTAAGGAGCAGGCTGTCAGGGACAATGCCCGCATACATATTCATGTACTTGAGACCGAAGCCGAACTGAACCAGATGAAAGAGCAGTTTGGGATGTGCAGCGTGAATATGCTGGACGAACTGGGTTTTCTGGGTCCTGATGTATTGGCTGCCCACTGCATCTGGCTGTCAGGGGGGGACATGGACATCCTGGCCAACAGGAATGTGAATATTGCCCACTGCCCGATAAGCAATATGAAACTCGCATCAGGGATCGCCCCGATACCTGAACTGTTAAAGCGTGGTGCAAACGTATCATTGGGCACTGATGGATGTGCTTCCAACAACAGCCTGGACATGTTCGAAGAGATGAAAACCACGGCCCTGCTTCATAAAGTAAATTCCATGGACCCGACGACACTACCGGCAGAAGAAGTATTGAAAATGGCAACCATAAATGGTGCAAAGGCCCTGGGGTTTCCGGTTGGTGTACTAAGACCAGGCATGTTAGCAGATATAATAATAGTAGATATGCATAAACCCCATTTACTTCCGGTCCATAACCCGACCTCCCATCTTGTATATGCAGCCAGAGGCTCTGACGTGAAAACAACGATTGTGAATGGAAATATTTTGATGGAAGATGGAGTGGTCAAATCCATTGACCAGGAAAAAGTAATGGAAGAGGCAGCCATTGCAGCTGAAATGCTGATCCAGAGAGTAAAAAATGAGTAATAATGAATAATTAATTTGAATAATAAACGAATGATCTTATAATTATAATTTTTCAAGGAGAAACATGAATGACTGAAACATTGATCGAATCAGGGAATATGAAGATCGAATGGGCACGAAACCATATGCCTGTACTGGCAAAGGTCAGAGAGGATTTTATTAAGACTCAGCCCCTGGCTGGCCATGTTGTGGGAATGGCCCTGCACGTGGAAGCAAAAACAGCAGTGCTGGTCGAAACCCTGGCAGCAGGAGGCGCAAAAGTGGCTATAGCAGGCTGCAATCCCCTGAGTACACAGGATGATGTGGCAAGGGCGCTTGACACCAGGGAGAATATCTCATGCTATGCAAAATATGATTGTTCTGATAAGGAATATTATGATGCAATTGATGCTGTGCTTGACCATAAACCAGATATCACCATTGATGATGGTGCTGACCTTATATTTAAACTTCATACAGAAAGACAGGACCTGATGCCGAATATCCTGGGTGCATGTGAAGAGACCACAACTGGCATCCATAGATTGAAATCAATGGAAAGAGACGGTGTTTTGAAGATCCCTGTTATCGCTGTGAACGATGCTATGACAAAATTCCTGTTCGATAATCGTTATGGTACCGGGCAGTCCAGCTGGGATGGTATAATACGCACCACAAACCTCCTGGTTGCCGGTAAGAACGTGGTGATTGCAGGATACGGCTGGTGCGGTAAAGGTGCTGCCATGCGTGGAGATGGTCTTGGTGCAAATATGATTGTAACTGAAGTAGACCCGATCCGTGCCTTGGAGGCCAAAATGGATGGTTATCGCGTAATGCCAATGATCGACGCTGCGGCAATTGGCGAGATATTTATTACCATTACCGGCAATGTGGATATCCTTACAAAGGAACACTTCGAATTAATGCCTGACGGGGCCATACTTGCCAATTCCGGGCATTTCAATGTAGAGATAAATCTTGACCAATTAAAAGAAATGGCAACTTCAATTCGAAAAGTGCGCAATAACATAACAGAATATGACCTGGGGGGTCGACGGATAAATGTGCTGGCAGACGGGCGGCTGGTAAATCTTGCAGCCGGGGATGGTCATCCTGCAGAAGTAATGGATATGAGTTTTGCTAACCAGGCATTGAGTGTCGAATATATTTCCCAGACCAGGCTTACACCAGGTGTTCATCCAGTGCCAAATGATATAGATATGAAAGTAGCTGAACTCAAACTTGAGGCCCTTGGTATTAAAATCGACACCCTGAAACCCCATCAGTTTGAATATATGGATGGATGGGATATTGGGACTTGATGTTTAATCTTTTTTTTAAATCCACAAATTAGTCCACCGCATATTAATTTAGAAAAGTTTATAAGGGGTTTCTGGTAATCCAATATAAACTAGTGGAGACTAGTTTTTGGACATGAGATATGTAATCTGGATTTTATTTGGATAGAAAGATCTCATTGATTACAATTATTAGTATAGGAGGATGAAAATAGAATGACTGATCCAATAATTATGGATATGGGCATTGTTGCGCTAGCTGGGGCTTTGGCTACCATCGCTGGTGCAGCCGAAGATCTGGAATCAGATGTCGGCTCTCAGAGTAACCCTAACTCTCAGGTGCAACTAGCTGCTCAAATGAACTATCCCCATAGGATCTTTAATAAAGCCATTTCAGGAGAACCGGTATCTTACGGCCTATTTTGTGCCGCCGGCGGAACTATGGCTTCAGTATTGATCGCTAAGGAAATGTCGGTGATATTTGCTATCGCAATTGGTGCATTTATTGCTGCACTTGTACTCGCATTATTTTCAATAACTGCGCATTTAGGGCGTTGTGCAAGTCAAAAACGTTTCAAGCAACCAATCTACATGGACATGGTCACAGGGCACATCCCTGTAATTATGGGACATGGATTTATTGCAGTGTTTTGTATTGTGAGTTTTTCTTATATAATGGACCATTTTATGGGACATCCATTCCCTCTGCCGCTATTGGCACTTCTGTGGGGAATAACTGCAGGAGCCATTGGCTCATCAACCGGTGATGTCCATTATGGTGCGGAAAGAGAGTTCCAGCAACAGGAATTTGGTGCCGGATTAAATGCTGCATTCTCAGGCAATATTGTAAGAAAAGCCGAATCAGGTCTGAGAAACGGTATGGATAATGTCTGGGCATGTGCCAAGTTCGGCGGCCCATTGACAGGACTGGCACTTGGCCTGACCGTGTTCCTGGACAATTGGAGATCAACAATTTTCAGTGGAATGGACTCTGTTCCAGGGAGCATCAATGCCATAATTACAGGATTGATCATTGTTTTGATCCTGATACTTGCTAATAGGCTTGTTGAAGTTAAAGCAAGAAAGGCATACGGTCCCTATAAAGAGGAAACCGGAGGTGTGGCCGCATGATAGACCCAATAACAATAGTTCTCATTACTCTTGGTGGAGTACTTGTAGGACTTGGTGTTCATTTTATACCAGTAGGTGGTGCCCCGGCAGCTATGGCCCAGGCAACTGGTGTAGGTACTGGTACTGTACAGCTGGCAGCCGGAGCAGGTCTGACCGGTCTTATCAGTGCCGGATTCATGTACAATGAGTTGGCAACTTCAGCAGGACTCAGTAATTCCAATATGATCCTGGTAATGGCATCAGGCGCAGTGGGTTCAATGATCATGATCACTGTAACGATGTTCATAGGACAGCTAATATACGTCTATGGAGTCGGTGTACCTCCAGTATCTGCAAAGGTAAAGAAGGATCCAATAACCGGAGATGTACAGGACATATACGTTTCAAAGGGTACAGAAGGCCATGGTGTTCCTACAGTAAGCTTTGTGAGCGGCACGATCGGAGGTCTTCTGGGAGGACTTGGAGGTTCATTGATCTATATTCAGTTAATGAATATTGGCGGTGACCACACTAACTCAGGCATTGTTGCCCTTGCAGGCATATTTGCAACTGGTGTGTTCTATGTGAATTCTGTTATTGCATCCTACAATATCGGGGGTACAATTGAAGGATTCCATGACCCGAAATTCAAACGTGTACCAAAGGCAATAGTTTCATGCCTGATCGCATCACTACTTTGCGCAATAATCGCCGTACCCATCATGGGAGGTGTTAGCTGATGTCAACAGCAGCAGGCGGACCCGCATCTGGCGGGATATCACCAAATAATATTATTGTACTTGGAGCTGTGGGCGGACTTGCCGGTATATATCTGTCATTTTTGTTAAATCAGACTATGGATACTACCATATTCTCCTTCCTGGGAGGTATAGGTGCAATATTTGCTGCCGTATGGGGTGCTGATGCAGTACGCCGGGTATGCAGTTATGGTCTTGGTACAGGTGTGCCTTCCATTGGTATGCTTGCCCTGGGTATGGGCATAGTAGCTGCCATGTTCGGATTAGCATTACCTGAATCTGATCTGGTAACCCTGCCTAATTTCTTAGGTCCTATAATCTCATTTATTACAGCTTCCATCATGGGGCTGATAATAGGTGTAATGGCAAACAAGATCCTGAAAATGAACATACCCATCATGGAAAAATCCATGGTAGAGATCGCAGGTGCGGGTACTCTTGTCATGATAGGTCTGAGCGTTGTCATTGTAGGAGATTTCAGATTTGATGAAGGTATGGTGCCCGGAGTTATTACAACCGGTTATATTGCTCTGGTGTTTATTGGCGGAGCAATGGCAATACTGCATCCTTTCAATGCCTGCCTCGGTCCTGATGAAAAGCAATACAGGACACTTACGGTTGGAGTTGAGAAAACAGCTTTGATGATGGTATTGGTTGGAGTGGCTTCATTAACTGAAATAAATGCAATTTCCAGTGCAGTGACCATTGTTGTTGGCCTGATCATCTATGTGGTATACTTCAAGAAATTCTTAGAAGCAACCCATCATGATGCCTATCTTATCACTGGTACAGGATTACTGCCAACCGAGGAGGAACTAGAATGAGCCACGTTAGAGTTGCACCTGAATTCCACCTGATACTTGAGCCAATGAGTGGAATTCTGGCAAAGGAAAGAGAAGATATATTGGAATACTCTCTTGACGGGATATCCACCTATGTGGATGAACTGAATAAGATAGCAGATGATATGATGAACCAGCTGGGTCCAGATAAACCTCTTCTGGCTTCATTCCCTGGTCGTGAGAAAGCTGCGGTCACTGCTGGAGTGTGGACAAATATTTTCTATGGTTTCATAGGAGGTCTCATCCTCATGTTCATGGTGGCCCTGATGATGAAATTAGGAGGTGTTTTACATGGTTGATAAAAAAGAACCAGCTGTTGGGTGGCCGGTAATGAGAGGTGAATACGAGATTGGTAATCCCCATGATTGTGTGGCGATGATCAGTTGCGGTTCCCATCTGGCTGCCGGACCCTATCTGGCTGCTGGAGCTTGCATCACAGGACCCTGCAAAACAGAGAATATCGGCATTGAAAAAGTGGTCGCTAATATAATCTCAAATCCAAATATCAGGTTCCTTCTGGTTACGGGTTCTGAGGTCAAAGGCCATATTACAGGTGATGCCATGATCAAGATCCATGCCAATGGTACGTCTGAGAACAGGATCGTGGGTGCCGTAGGTGCCATTCCATATATCGAAAACCTGACAACTGAGGCCATTGCCAGATTCCAGGAACAGGTCGAATGTATTAATATGCTCGATACTGAGGATGAAGGAAAGATCACAGGCAAGATCAAGGAACTGGCTTCCAGGGACCCAGGAGCCTTCGACGCCGATCCAATGATCATTGAGATCAAGGAGGAAGGTGCAACCGAAGAAGAAGGTGCAGGAATTAGGCCAATGGCTGCCGAGGTCGCCATGATACAAACCCGGATGCGTTTGATTCAGGCCCAGACAACAGATATGGGCAATTTAAACAAATTTGCATCAGGTGTGTATTCTGGTAAGATCGAAGGAGCAATGATAGGTCTAACCCTAACACTTGGAACTCTTGGTCTTTTGATTATGGGAGGTATGTAATATGAATGATGAGATCGCTGAATCACCCGATGGATTTGAGTACGGAAAAGGAGTACCCATGGTGGTAAATCCTTCTCTGCCTGTATTTGATATGATCACAAAAGATATCAGATACAAGGGACAGCTTATTGCCAGAAACCAGAAACTGGATTCCGGTGTAGGTGTTGCTTACAAAGGTATTATTCTTGGATTCATATTTGCTGTCATAATGGTCGGATTGCCCATAATTGCGGGAGGTATTTAAGATGACTGAAAATACTGTTCCAGAGATTATTGTTGATCCGACAGATTATCGAGAGGTCATAAAAAAGCTTGACCTGATCGATGAAAAAATTGAATTCACGCATAGTGAAATGCAGCAAAGGATCGGTAAACGAATAGGTAGAGACATAGGGGTCCTATACGGAATTTGTATAGGACTGATAATTGTCGTAATGTATCTCTTGATTATTACGGCATTGGGTTTGTCACCGTCTGCATCCGTTCAATTGCAGGCTGGGGAGACCTTTTTCGAAGGTATAATAAGAATTTTGTTGAGGTGATAGTAAATGTTCAGATTCGATAAGAAACAGGAAGTTTTTCAGTTCGGTGGCACAAAAATGGGTGGCCAACCAGGAGAATATCCCACAGTACTCATCAGTACCATGTTCTATGGCAGACATAAGATCGTGAGTGATGAAGATAAGGGAATATTCGATGTTAACGCAGCTGAGGCATTGTGGAAGACTCAGGAAGAGATGGGAGATATTACCGGTTTACCGTACATCAACCAGATCGTGGGTGAAACACCTGAAGCGATCAAGAAATTCATCGACTGGTTCGTTGAGATCGATGATACCACGGCATTTTTGATCGATTCATCAGCCGGTGAGGTCAGAGCTGCTGCAGCCCAGTATTGTACAGAGATCGGAGTGGCAGACAGGGCCATACACAACTCTATCAATGCAAGTGTCAATGAGGAAGAGATCGCAGCTGTCAGGGATAGTGACCTGGATGCTGCCATTGTGCTGGCATTCAATGCCACAGACCCCTCTGTAAAAGGTAAAATGGACATCCTTGAAATAGGAGGTACCGGTCAGGCTAGAGGCATGCTTGAAGTGGCCAGGGACTGTGGTATTACCCGTCCCATAATTGATGTAGCTGCCATGCCACCAGGTGCAGGTTCTGGTGCTACCATCAGGTCTATCATGGCTGTTAAAGGACATCTGGGGCTGCCAACAGGTGGCGGTTTCCATAACATGGCATCTGCCTGGGACTGGCTCAAGAAGTTCAAGAAAGAACATAAGGAAGCCTACATGCCCACAGATATCGGGACAAACCTGGTCGCACAGATCGTTGGTGCAGACTGTTTGTTATACGGTCCAATCGAAAATGCCA
>Ga0209979_1001474_pt1 | contig 25638 bp, 22 predicted proteins | sample AnhtaG_FD_183114 | JGI IMG/M metagenome (GOLD analysis project Ga0209979, IMG submission 183114) | Deep subsurface microbial communities from Anholt, Denmark to uncover new lineages of life (NeLLi) - Anholt_01485 metaG (SPAdes) (version 2) | ecosystem: Environmental > Aquatic > Marine > Oceanic...
TGTTTTGAGAAATTGGATTTTGAACATTTGATATTGTTTCGGATTTCGGATTTCGTGCTTCGGATTTTAACAGAAAAACCGGATTTTACAGTACCAAGTGGCGCTGTAGTATTAATTGAAAGGGAAAATATGGAATCTGCTCTTACTTTCCAACATAGTCACCAGCCCGTGCAAACTGTCTTCGGAGTATGCATCGTCCTGTTCATAGCTTTTGTCATACTCATATCAATTACCATAGCAGTGCTTATCTGGTGCAGAATCTTTCACAAGGCCGGCTACTGCTGGGCCCTCGGCCTATTAATGCTCCTGCCAATAGTGAATATAATTATGCCCTTTGTCCTTGCCTTTGGCGACTGGCCCATTCAAAAAGAGCTCCGCCAACTGAAACAGCAGCAGAATAATCCGCCCGGCCAACCATAAGCTTAACCTGTTTGACGCCCCCTTTATTTTGGAGGACCTATATTATGACACCGCAGCAGCTCAGTATAAGTGTAATTGACCCTATCAGCCCGGCTATCGAAAAGGTCAAGCTGATTCTTTTCAAGCCCTTCGATTTGGGCAAATGGTTCGTCATCGGCTTCTGTGCCTGGCTCGCGTATTTGAGCGGAGGTGGTTTCAACTGCAACTTAAATTTCCCCTTCCGCGGTCCAGGACGCCACGGCACCTTACCAGCCCAGCTTGAAAACTTCTTTGAAAGCAACATCCCCCTGGTATTACTCTTAGGCTCAATAGTCTTTATAGTCGCCATAGCCGTCGCGATTGTCTTGCTCTGGCTCAGCAGTCGCGGCCGGTTTATGTTCCTGGACTGCGTCGCCAAAAACAAAGCCCAGGTCAAAACACCCTGGCGCAGCTTCCGCCGGCAGGGCAATAGTCTCTTCCTTTTCCGGCTCGCGGCAGGTATCATCTTCTTTCTTTGCGTTCTACTATTTATTGGCACGATAGTTTTGTTTGTCGCCTTATTCGGCAGAGGCCGGGGACACATGGGGGCTGGTGTGCTGGTGGCCGTGATATCTCTTTTGCTTGTCCTGCTGCCAATCGGCATCGCCTTCGCAATAGTACTTAAATTCACACGCGACTTTGTGGTACCGATTATGTACCTTCACGCCTGCTCCTGCGTCGAGGCTTGGCGGCAATTCTGGACACTGCTCTCAGGCAACAAGGGCAAATTTGCCCTTTATATTCTTTTCCAAATCGTAATAGGTATAGTTATCGGCGCCATTGTTATGGCTGTCGTCCTAATGACCTGCTGCTGTGCAGGCCTGATTCTGGCAATACCCTATATTGGAACTGTCCTGATGCTGCCCGTGCTTATTTTTCAGAGGGCATATTCGCTCTGTTACTTTCGGCAGTTTGGCCCCGGCTTTGATGTCTTCAGTCCTGAAGTTACACCACCGGAGCTGCTTGAGAGCTCTTGATTTGCTGGTCAAGCTGACCGCCGTCGTCTTAAGAAATGGTCAGCGTATGGCCGCAAGCCCAGGTCTGTGCTTGACAACGCTCGAACGCTTAATTAGCATACCCGTTTCTGCAGTTTTGAAAATCGTTATGAGTATGATTAAGCGTTACTATTAGTACAAAGCAGACAAGGATTTACAGGTGGCAATGGAGATTAAGCCGTTCAAAGCCTTTCGCTTCAACCCCGACGTAGTCGCAGATGTAGGCAGCTGCATCGCGCCTCCCTATGACGTTATCAGCCCCGCTCAGCAGGAGCAGCTCTATCAAAAAAGCGAATATAATATTGTGCGGATAATAAAAGGCAAAACTTCCCCTTCCGACAACAACGGCAACAATCAATACACAAGAGCCGCCGGCTATCTTAAAACCTGGATAGAAACGGGAGTCTTGAAGCAGGATTCAGACGATACCATTTACGGTTACGTCCAGGATTTCCACCTGGCCTCCAGGGCCTTTCAACGTTTCAGTTTCATCGCTTTGGCAAAACTTGAAGAATTCGGCAAAACCGTCAGACCTCACGAACAAGTTATGCGTGAGCCTATGCTTGACCGACTCAATCTTAAAAGGGCCACCGCCGGCAAGTTCGGCCTGCCCTTTATGCTTTATGAAGACTCCCGGAACATCGCTGACAAAATCATTGAAAATGCCGCCACCCAACAGCCACTCATTGATTTCGTTGACGAACAAAATGTCCGGCACCGCCTGTTCGCAATAACCACCCCCGAAGACATCGACGCAATTGCCAAAATGATGCTGGACAAAAGCTGCATCATAGCCGACGGACATCACCGTTACACGACCGGTTTGACCTACTCCAAAGAGAACCCCAATCCCGCTGCCAAATACCAAATGCTCGCCTTTGTCAATACACGTCACGAAGGCCTCATTGTCCTCGCCACCCATCGTGTTGTTACTAATCTCGAAACCTTCAATTTCCAAAAACTGATTCAAGACCTCCTGGCCGGTTTCCGGATTACAGAGTATCATTTCGATTCACCACAAACCAGGACGGACGCAAGGAAAAAAATGCTCGCTCAAATGAAAACCGAGCACGACAGGAATAAAAACGCCTTCGGCATTTACGCCGGCAACAGTGCATTCTATGTGGCCGTCTTGAAAAACAAGCAGGCAATGGATTCGGTCACGCCCGAAAAAAGCCCGCCCTGGAGATCGCTTGATGTCTCTGTGCTGCACAAACTTGTCCTCGAAGGATTGTTGGGAATCGGCGAAAAAAAACTTGCCGAAGGCGCCAACGTAGAATATGTAAAAGATACCTCCGACGCAATTGACGATTTAATTGCAAAGGTTGACCGCGGGCAAAAACAGGCTGCTTTCTTTATGAACCCCCCCAAAATTGAGCAGATACAAACGGTGGCCGACCACGGTGAAAGAATGCCACAAAAATCAACTTACTTTTATCCGAAAATTTTTACAGGTTTGACGATTAACAAATTGTAACTTTTCCAGTACTTAGGAGTCTGTGATATGGCAGATTGGAAAAACCCGCCGAGACTGTTTATTCCCGGCCCGGTAAAAGTCAATGAGGACGTCCTCCGGGAGCTTGCACGCCCGACATTAGGTCATCGTCTCAAAGAGTATGCTCAGCTTCACGCTGAAACGGTCGAGATGCTCAAAAAAATCCTTTTTACCGACCAGAACGTTTTTCTGTTCTCATCCTCAGGTTCCAGTGGTTGGGAGGCAGCTATCCGCAACTGTGTCGCTTTTGACGAAACAGTTTTGTGTACCTGCTGCGGCGCCTTCAGCGACAAATGGGCGAACGTGGCCACTGCCTGCGGCAGAGAAGTCGAGCTGTTGAAAGTCGATTGGGGCAAGCCCATTCTTCCCGAAATCATCGATGAAAAGCTCGCGACGGGCAAATATGCTGCGCTCACCCTTATGTACAATGAAACAAGTACCGGCCTGACAAACCCGCTCTATGAAACCGCCGAGATGATGAAGGAAAAATATCCTGATGTCCTGGTCTTTGTTGACGCCGTCAGTGCAATGGTCGGCTTACCTTTGCATTTCGACGAGCTCGGCTGGGATGTCGCTTTTGCCTCCGTGCAGAAGGCCTTTGCAATTCCGCCGGGACTGGCCGTAGTGGCGGTCAGCGACCGCGCCCTGGACAAAAGCAAGGACGTCCCCGGCCGGGGCTATTATTTCGACTTCCAGAACTTTGCGAAGTCTAATGAGAAGACCCAGACTCCCACCACGCCAAACATCCCGCATATTATGGCCCTCAATTACCAGTGTAACAAACTTCTTGCTGAGGGTATGGACAAGGTCTGGCAGCGCCACAAAGAAATGGGAGATTTCGTAAGGGCCTGGGCCAAAGAAAAATTTGACCTCTTCCCAGACGAAAAATACGCTTCGAATACCCTTACGGCTATCAAGAATACCCGGGCCATCAACGTTGCCCAAACCATCAATGCTCTGCAGCAGAAGCACAACACCGTTTTTGGTAACGGCTATGGCAAGCTCGCCCAAGAGACTTTCCGCATCGCTCACATGGGCGATATAACCCTCGACGACCTGAAGGAGCTCCTCGCCTGGATCGATGACGAAATCGGATAAAAAATCACGCGTATCATTCCCAGCCCGCCGAAGAAGCTGTCTTTGTCAAAAAACCTTTGATGCGGTGAACCTATTGATAATATAATCGTATAAAATTTATAAATCTTTTTTATCGGTGTCAAATTATTGGCTCTGTCGGCCAACTCGATTGTCTAAGTAATTGTGAGGTCAAAAATGCAGATTTCAGGTTTCAGACAGAACAAAACAACAGCACGCCATTGTGTAATTTCAACCCTCCTCGTAATACTGCTCTTTATTGCCCCGCTTTCGGCCTTTGCACAGGACAAAGATACAAACAGCATCGATACCCTGCGCCGGATAGGCAAAGCATTTGCCGGTATTGCCGAAAAGGCCTCACCGGCGGTAGTAAGTATAAAGGCCGAGAAGACCGTCACGCAGGAGTACCTCACGATGCCGCAATGGCCTTTTGGTGAGCGATTCGACCCCTTTGAAGACGATTTCTTCGATTTCTTTTTCCATCGTCGTTCACCACGCCGACCGTCACCAAGGCCAAAACGCCGCCAACTATCACAGGGCTCCGGTTTTATCGTCGCATCCGACGGCTATATCCTCACTAATAATCACGTCGTCGGCGACGCCGACAAAGTCGTTGTAAAGCTCGTAAACGGCCGTGAGTTTACAGCAAAAATTCTCGGCACAGACCCTGAAACCGATGTCGCTCTCCTCAAAATCGACGCCAACGACCTGCCTTCCCTCCAACTGGCCGATTCCGACTCTCTCGAAGTCGGCGAGTGGGTCCTTGCTATAGGCAACCCCTTCGGCTTAAGTCACACCGTTACAGCCGGCATCGTAAGTGCCAAAGGCCGAAGTGGTCTCCGACTTGCCGAGTACGAAGATTTCATCCAGACCGATGCCGCCATAAACCCCGGCAACTCCGGCGGCCCGCTAATCAATCTTGACGGAAACGTAGTCGGAATTAACTCCGCCATCATCGGCCCGGGTGGAAATGTAGGTATCGGTTTTGCCATCCCTGTCAATATGGCCAAAGCCGTCTATGACCAGCTTAAGAAAGGCGAACCTGTTATCCGGGGGTTTTTGGGTGTTGGTATTCAGAATCTGACTCCCGAATTCGCAGAGGCGTTCGGCTTAGATAAAAACACAAAGGGCGTTCTTATTCCAGAGGTCCAAAAGGATTCCGCCGCGGAAAAAGCCGGACTAAAACGCAATGATATCATTGTTGAATTTAACGGTAAGCCCGTCGAAACAGCCAACCAGTTACAGCACCGAGTCGCAACGCTAAAACCCGGCACAAAGGTAAAAGTAGTCGTGCTCAGAGACGGAAAACGAGAGACTCTTACCGTTAAGCTTGCCAAACGTCCGTCCAGGGATGAAATCGCCGGCGCACCAGCGGAATCGCTAAAGGACTTGGGTCTCTCCGTGCAGGCCCTGACTGATGACATAGCCGAGCGCTACGGCTATCAGGACCTGACCGGAGTTGTCGTCACCAGCGTAGAGCCCGGCTCAGAAGCCGCTCGCAAAGGCATTAAGCCCGGAATGTTGATTATGGAAGTCAACCGGAAGCCCATTAAGAACATCAAAGAATTCAACAAAGCTATAAGCCGGGCCGCAAAAGGTATGCCGATTCTTTTCTTAATCACCGATGGTCAACACGCACGCTTCTTAGTATTGACACTGCCCGGGGAATAAATCAGTCCGCCTTACGTCTGGCGAACGACGCAGGCCCCGGCCAGCAGCAGTAAAAAGAAATATGTTGCAAAACAACACGCGGCGTGGTAGTGTCCGGATTAGGTCTTGAAGACCGACGGTCGCGCAGGAACAGCAGTAGAGCCGAGGTCCGTAAGAAAGAGGCGGCTCAACTCGAAAACGTGTTCGGGGGCTGTGGACAGTAAAGATTGATATGAGAAAGGCCAAAGAGAGGATTTCTCGTGAAACAGGTATTGAGATAAGTTCCATCTGCGGCAAATACTTTCTTAAATTAGAACACCTCCATTACGGATATTGGACCGGAGAGCTCCAAGAAGACATAGCCAATTTACACGCTGCTCAGCAGGAATATGTCAAATTCCTTATTTCGCATATTCCAGACGCAGTTAAAACAATCCTGGACGTCGGCTGCGGAACAGGACAAATCGCCATGCGATTGCTTGAGATGGGCTATCAGGTCGATTGTGTCTCACCCAGCCGTTTTCTTGCTCAGCAAACCCGTGAATTGCTTGGAGAAAAGAGCAATATCTTTGAATGCCGCTATGAAGAGTTGCAGACGGAAAAACGATACGACCTCATCTTATTCGCCGAAAGTTTTCAATATATCCCTTTGGAACAGGGGCTGAAGAATACTCTGAGATTCTTAAATGACGATAGCTATATGTTGGTATGTGATGCCTTTAGAAAAGACGTCAACGGAAATATGGGCCTGGGCGGAGGCCATAAACTGGGCAGCTTTTATGATGCCATCGAAAAGTACCCTTTCACACTTGCGAAGGACATCGATATCACGCAGCAGACAGCGCCAAATATTGATATACTGGATGACGCAATGAAGAATGTAGGCCGGCCTGTTGCAGATATGGTCCTTCACTTTTTCAGCGTTAGATACTCGGTCGCATCTAAATTCCTCAGATGGAAATACCGCAAAAAGCTAAACAAGCTCAATGACAAGTATTTCGACGGCCGCAGGACCGCCGAGAACTTCAAGAAATTTAAAACTTATCGACTTTTCCTCTATAGAAAAACAACATAGCTGCCACGCGAATAAATACATTGTCAGTTCCCGCTGCCGCCTCTATAACTTTTCAGCATGTTTGCGAAGGTATTATCTTTTTACACAAAGTATTTTGCCGCTTGGGTACTGATGTTTGGGGTGGTGGCGTATTTTTTCCCCGCCCCTTTCGCAGCGTTAGAGAATTGCAACAAGTTATTCTTTGCTCTGATAATGTTTGGTATCGGCGCGAAATTTTTCTCTGGCGGCACACAACGCTATTATTGACAAAAGGTTACCTGCTTATGTCATTGCGAGCGAGGCAGTCCGTAAGGACTCCGTAGGAGAGCCGAGCGTGGCAATCTCAAACGTTTGTAAGCGAGAGATTGCCGCGGCCTGCACCACAGGCTTCGCAATGACAAAAAGCGGCTTTTGCTGAGCCGACAACCAGCTAATTCATATCGAAAAAGCCGTTGCCGGAAAAAATTTCCACACCCCCGCTCGTATATATTAGCCGGCCGCTATTGCATTTTGGTGCATTAAATGCTATAATTCAGGTTTGTCTTTCAGTTTGGGCATAAGAAAAACATTTTTCAGGAGCTTTAATATATGGCGTGTAATCTCGCAATCGCAGGAGTAACCGGGGCGGTCGGACAGGAATTTCTAAAAATCCTCGAAGAACGCGATTTCCCCTTTGATTCTCTCAAAATGCTTGCAAGCAGCCGCTCAGCCGGTAAAAAAATCGAATTCAAAGGCAAGGAGTACTTCGTTGAAGAATTAACGAAAAACAGTTTCGGCCGCATCGACATTGCTTTGTTCAGCGCCGGCGGAGCTCGAAGCAAAGAATTTGCCCCCGTCGCCGCACAGGCCGGCGCCGTCGTCGTCGACAACTCTTCGGCCTTCAGAATGGACCCCGATGTACCGCTTGTCATCCCCGAAATAAATCCACAGCAAATCCAAAAACATAAGGGTATCATTGCCAATCCCAATTGCTCGACCATCATCGCCATTGTCCCCGTCTGGCCGCTGCACAAAGCAAATCCCGTCAAGCGTATGGTCATCAGCACCTATCAGGCCGCCAGCGGTGCAGGATACTCGGCAATGCTTGAGCTGGAAAATCAAACCCGCCAGATACTTCAGGGCAAAGAGCCGACCTGCAAGGCCTTCCCATATCAAATCGCGTTCAACGTCTTCAGCCACAATTCAGAGCTCGACGCCGCCGGGTACAACCTCGAAGAGGTAAAAATGGTCAAAGAGACCAGGAAGATTTTTGATTGTCCCGACATTGCTATCACCTGCACTTGCATTCGCATCCCCGTGTTCAGGGCACACTGCGAGAGCATCAATCTCGAATTTACCGACCCGATTACCCCCGACCAGGTCAGGGACCTGCTGAGCACCGCGCCGGGCGTTTCACTGATTGACGACCGCGAAAACAACCGCTTCCCAATGCCGATAGATGCCACCGACAAAGACAATGTCTTCGTCGGCCGAATCCGCCGGGACGACTCCATTCCCGACAGCCGCGGAATCAACATCTGGGTCGCCGGCGACCAGTTGCGAAAGGGAGCCGCACTTAACGCTGTCCAGATTGCCGAAAAACTGCTATAGTTTGCCCTTATGGGCCTTCGCACAATAAAGTTGACCATCAGCTATGATGGCGTAGATTACAGCGGCTGGCAGCACCAGCCCGCCAAACCCACCATCCAGGGCGAGCTTGAGCACGTCTTCGAGAAGCTGACCGGCCTGGTCCCCAAGGTAAACGGAGCCAGCCGAACCGACGCCGGCGTCAGCGCACTCGGCCAGGTCGCAAACGTCACCATCGATTCACCAATACCAACAAAGAACTTGGCCAAAGCAATCAATCAGCGCCTGCCGCGCGATATTGTCGTTACCGATCTGGTTGAAGCGGACGAAACTTTTGACGCCTCAAGCTCAGCCAAAAGCAAACTGTACCGCTACAAGCTCTTCACCGGCAAAAACAAAAATCCTTTGGAAACACGCAATTGCTGGCACTACCCCCACCGTCTCGATGTCGCTGCGATGGACGCCGCCGCCAAAATGCTGCTCGGAACACACGATTTCAAGTCTTTCGCCGCTGCCGCTGATGAGCGCGAAAACTCCATCCGCGACCTCACCAGGGGCGATGTCACGCAGCAGGATGAATGGATATATATAGACGTTGAAGCAAACAGGTTTTTGCACAAAATGGTGCGAAATATCGTTGGCACCCTTGTCGAAGTAGGCAGAGGCCGATGGAAACCCGAAAAGATAAATGAAATTCTCAAGGCAAAAGACCGCACTGCCGCTGGCCCAACGGCACCGGCAGAAGGACTCTGCCTGATGTGGATAAAATATTGAAAGTCGTTCACATAATAACAAGGTTGATACTCGGCGGTGCACAGGAAAATACTCTGATTACCTGCAAGCTCCTGGCTCAGCGCCGACACGATGTCACCCTCATAACCGGCCCCGCCCTCGGCCCTGAAGGCGAACTCTTCAGCCAGGCAAAAAATCAAGAGTATAACCTGATACCTGTCCCCAGACTTATTCGCCCGATTCATCCCCTGTATGATGCCATAAGTTATTACCAAATCAAAAGCCACTTACGCCACTTCCAGCCTGACATCGTGCACACTCATTCAGCCAAAGCCGGCATACTCGGAAGATTCGCCGCCCACAGTCTAAGACGCCCCACGGGTCACGGAGCACGAGCGATGAAAATAGTCCACACGATACACGGCCTGCCATTCCATCCCTATCAAAACCATTGCCTGAACAAATTCTACATCGCAATCGAAAAAGCCGCCGCAAAGCGTACCGATTTTTTCATCAGCGTCGCCGACGCAATGACAAACCAGGCGCTCGCCGCCGGTATCGGCAAACACGAACAGTTTTGCACCGCTTACTCCGCAATTGAGGAAGATGACTTCCTAAAACCAATTCCGCAACAGCAGCAGCATGAGTTCCGCCGAAAGTATCAAATCCCGGAAGATGCCATCGTGCTCATCACCATCGCACGACTCTTTATGCTAAAAGGTCACGATTATATCATCGAATCGGCAAAGGAACTGTCACGCCGATTCGACAAAGCCGTTTGGCTGTTTGTGGGCGACGGCAATCTCGCCGACCATTACAAAAAACAGGTTCGTGAACTTGGCCTTGCCGACAGGGTCAAATTCACCGGCCTCTTACCGCCCGGCAAAATACCGCTGGCCATACAATCATCAGACATCCTCGTTCACTGCTCCCTGAGAGAAGGCCTCGCCCGCACCCTCCCACAGGCAATGCTCTGCGCCAAACCGGCAATCTCCTTCGACATCGACGGCGCCAGAGAAGTGGTAAATCAAAACACCGGCCGACTCATTGAACCAAAAAATGTTGAGCAGCTTACAAAAGCCTGCGCAGAATTGATACAAGATAAGGATTTAAGGAACAAACTCGGCAGCGCAGGCCAGGAATCCGTAATAGAAAAATTCGCACCTGAAAAAATGGTTGACACTATTGAAGAGGTATATCGAAAATTGCTGGCGTAGCCCCGCGTTTAACCGCGACGCACGCGATGAAGAGAAAGGTCACTGTGCATGAGCGATAATTTGAGACCATGCTGGCAGAACTGCTTTCTACCTGATGACAAAGACGAGGAATTGGCGGCAATCGATGCCATGGAAGATTCTTTGGCGCCGTTGGATGATGACACGGTTCGTATAAGGTGGCTTATCACGCGCTTTGAGTCGTGCTATCACGAGGCCGACAAAGAGGCTGAATTGATTGTCAAAGCCATAGGCTCCGGACAGCCTCCGGAAGAATCGGGCGAACGACCGCCGCAGCGCAAGCGCCAGTTGCAGAACTCTCACGATATCCTCTCTGCCTGGTGCCGCGGCGCTTCTGCCAAATGCAAAGACCTCGACGTCGGCGGCATCCCGGCGGACGAGCTGGCCGGTCTTCTCGGAAAGCCAACCGCCCTCAAGATATGGCAGGTGGAGCGAGTAATCGACAAACTAAAGGAGGCCTTGGATCCGTCTTGTCACTATCACACAATGGCTTTGGATTTCAGTGAATCCGGGGAGCCGGGCGCCGTCAAGGCCGGTGAGCATTACAAGGACCAGCCAGATTTTCTGGACCAGACCAAAGCGGCTCTGATACACGACACCGTAGACGGCCGGAAAACTCAAATTTCGCTCGCCATGGCCATCGACCGTCTCGAGCCGTGTAACTGGAACTTTGTCGACAATCTTGTAGTCATCCTCACAGCCATCGGCGGCGACCTGCACCCAAATAAGCCCTTCGCCTGCTGTGAGCGAAACATCTTGTTGACGCCTCTTCGCGACAGACTGAAAATCATTTCAGACACTCTTCGGGCCTTCTGGCAAGGCCAAGATACAGACAAGGACATAGATGCTAACATCCTGACTGCTTTGGGGCAGAAGACGCCCGTAAAAAGCTGGCTTGCAGCTTCTCTGGATAAGACCATAAAATCGCAGTTGGACCCTGTAAACGTCAAACTAATGACCGAATGGGTGGAAAAATGGATGAAATAATTGCTTATTGTGGCTTGAATTGTCATACATGCGCTATCTATTTGGCTACACGAGAGAAGGATGATGAGAAAAGAGCCAAAATGAGAGTTGAGATCGCCGAGCAAATTAAAAAGTTCTATGGGCAGGAATGTAAGCCGGAAGATGTTACGGACTGTGATGGATGTCGGACAGAAGTGAGCAGACTATTTGCAGGAAGCAAGAATTGTCAGATTCGAAAGTGCGCCCGTCCGAAGCGCATTGAAAATTGTGCGCATTGCACCAAATATGCCTGCGACAAGCTCAAGGAGTTCTTTGTCACGGATCCAGAGGCGAAGGAACGATTAGATGGGATAAGAGCCAAACTTTAATTGTGCTCGCTTTGGAAGGAAAAAAATTATGAAAAGCTACAGAAAACAGCTCTGGTTTAATACTGCAGGCAGAAGAGAATTTATCAATATCACACCACAGGTTCAGCAGTGCCTCGAAGAAAGTGGTATCAAGGAAGGCTTTGTCCTCTGCAATGCCATGCACATTACTGCCAGTGTCTTTATCAATGACGACGAATCAGGCCTGCACAATGACTTCGAGGTCTGGCTCGAAAAACTCGCCCCCGAAAAGCCGTACTCACAGTATCGACATAACGGCTTTGAGGACAACGCCGACGCCCACTTGAAGCGCAGCGTAATGGGCAGGGAGGTGGTCGTCGCTGTCACAAATGGCCAGCTTGATTTCGGGCCCTGGGAACAAATCTTCTACGGCGAATTCGACGGCAAAAGAAAGAAACGTGTCCTCGTAAAAATAATCGGCGAGTAAATAATTCAGACCTGGTGACGTCGTGAACCTGCTGCTTTTTCTAATCAAGGTATTTGTGATATCCTGCTCCGGCGCTATGCAGCCCGGACCGGTGACTGCTACCGTTATCACAATGAGAGCTCGCAATAGGTACGCCGGCGCATTGCTGGCACTTGGCCACGCAATCATCGAATTGCCACTGATGATCTTGATTATGCTCGGAATGGGCACACTGCTCAAATCGCAAAAAACACAGATTGTAATCGGCTTGGCCGGCGGGGCCTTCCTGTTGATAATGGCAGCACAAATGATAATCACTTTGAAACCTGTCAATCACACAAAAGACAAGCCCCTAAAACACAAGCCCGTTCTCGCCGGAATCATTTTGTCCGCAACCAACCCATATTTTCTCATCTGGTGGGCAACTGTCGGCCTGGCTTTGGCAACTGAGGTAAAGCAATTCGCCCTCTGGGCTTTCGCCTTATTCGCTGCCGTTCACTGGCTGTGCGATTTCGCCTGGCTCCACGCGCTCTCCTGGGCAAGTTTCAAAGGAACCACGCTGCTCGGGCCCCGCAGTCAACGCATCGTTCTGCTGGTCTGTGCACTCGCACTGCTCGCATTCGGCTTGTTTTTTATTTACAACGCCCTTGGAAATTTGCTTAAGCTGCTTTAACTGCTTTGTTCGACGTCGAGAATTTGTTTCAGATTGTACTGCTCCAAAACACTTCGCTGCGACTGAGCTATCCGCTCAAGGCTCTCCGGCTGCCCCGTTGGTGACTGTGCAAAGCCCACTTCCGCCACCGCCGCCGAGATGTCACTTAATCTTATATTCGCAGGGTCTTTGGCAGGAATAAAACCCACCTTCGGTTCCGAAGTCTTCGCTATAAGCTCCCTGTCCACGAGATGACCGAGAATCTTCTCCCCGAACGCAGCCGGTATATTCAATTTGCTCCAGATAACCTCACCCGACACCGGAGCTTGATTTGACTCAAACGCAGCCCCAATCTCTCTGACAATATTAATCGCCGTAAGGTCATTAGCTATGAAATATTCCTCCCTTTCTTTGGCAGAGGAAATCTCAGCGGCGTCCAGGCTCTTCAAATGCTGGGTGGTAAACGTCAACTGCAGCCCGAACAGCACTATCAGCCACGTGATGTAGATCCACATCACCGTTATGGGAACGAGCGCCAACACACCATAAACAGTGCTGTAAAGCTTCAGCTCAGTCACGCAGAATCCGTACGCATTCTTCGCCCCTATCCAAACCAGAGCTGCCACCGCCGCTCCCCAAATGGCTGCCCCAGGCCGAACCTTCGTATTGGGCAGAATAAAGTAAAGCAAAAAGAACACTACCGTCGCCACCACATAAGAGAAAACCAGCGGTGCAATATCGGATATGATACTCTCCCCATTCGTCTGGGACGTATCCGGCGCCAAATCCTCCGTATCTGTGCCGGACACATCGGTCACGACACTCTCTGTCTTTGCCGGAATACTCTGCTGTATATGGCCGAAATCCCAGTACCGTGACGTAGCATATATACCGCCTGCGACCAGCAGAGGACCCAGTGTCATAACCGCCCAATAGTTGATTATTCGATGCAGAAGATGCCTGCCCGTCCCGATATGCCAGATGTTGTTGAATGCCTTTTCTATTGTGGACAGAAGACCCACCGCGGCCCAAATGACAAGCAGTACGCTGAAAAGCGTGACTGAGCCTTTGTGTGTCCCGGTAAAAAACTTTGTGACCAGCCCGTCGATGCGCTCTGTAAGCGCAATAATCTCGTCCGGACCTTCTCCGCCCTCCGCACCACCGCTTACCGCCGTCGAAAAGCCGACCCAATCGTAGGCGAAGCTTTTCATCTTTTCCGCAAGGTCACTGTAAGCCGGCAGTGCCTGGAATATCAAAAGCACCACAATAGCCAGTGGCACAATCCCGAAAATAGTCTGGTACGAAAGCGCCGCCGCCTGCTGACCGGCGCGGTTCTTCTTCAGCAGTTTGGCACAATGCGACCACAGCTTAATTTGAAAAACCGCAAACCGGCTCGCCCTTCCCAGCTGCGCCGTAGGCGTCGACAACAGTTCCGTCAGCATCTCTGTTCCCTTTCAATTTCAACCAGGCTATTGGTTGATTCGTCCGAATCAACCGCTTACTTGAACAATCCTTCCAGCCCTTTTCGAAGTTCGTCCTCTAATCGCTGCTTTAATTGCCCCTCCAGCAGCTTTCCCACGTCGAGTTCAGGCTTATCGACAGTTCCTTTAAGCGGCAGCGACATCCTTGCGCCAACCGCCTCTTCGCCCACCCTCACCGTTCTGCCGTCAAGAGTATAAGGCAGTGTTACGGTCATATTCAAACTTTTATCCAGCCCGATAATGCCTTTGAAATTAATCGGATTGTCACCAACATCAACCTGCATATCGTCATACCGAACAAAGCCGTCCCACAACATAAATCTTGTTGGATGCACCTTGATAGTTTGGTCCCTCAACCTTAACCCGCCCACCGAAAGAAGCTGGCTGAGCAAATCCGACGCCGAAAGACGCAGATTGTCCGCCCAGATAGTCCCCATTATCTGAATCTTCTTCTCCTCGCCCGCCGCCAGAGGTATCGCCAGCCGCTCGCAGTTGAAATTCCCTACCCCGCTCACATCAAACGCGTTCGCGAAAACAGGATTTACATACACCAGAAGCTCCCTCGACATATCGTCGTTGAGTTGAACACCCTCTGCTATCTTGATCGGACCCAGCGTCTCAAATATCATCGGCTTCTGCTTCAAATCCGCCTTACCCGCAAACCTGAACACACCGTTATTCACTTTCGATGAAAACTCCGAGATTACAAAAAGACCCTTCTCAATTCGAATCTCCACCTCGGTCGGACTAAAAGCCAGCCCCTTATAATAAGCCCGCTCGAAGCCTAACTTCCCTTTCGTACTCAGATTCGACAGCAGCTTGTCCGTCTGGCCGGCAGGATATTCGCTGGAAAAACTGATAACATCCTTTCTCTTGCCTTCCACTTCCAGCCCCGCCGGCCAATACGACGCCGCAAGACTGCTCACCGCCGCCCAGTCGTATTCACAATCAACCTCTCCCTTCAATTTGCTCTTGCCCGCCTTGCTGACCTGGATAATCTCGCCCTTATGAATCTTTATCTGCTCACTCACCAGTTCAAATCTCTTCACAGCAAAGCTCTTTTCAGCCCGATTTACCTCCACATCGGCGACAAGCGAAACTTCCTTTTGCTCGAAAGGTGTCTTTTCCGCATAGCTGACTTTCAGATTTTCTATATGTGTCCCATCAGTTACGATTCGGTAGCTGTCTTTCTCAGAGCTGACGGAGAATTCTGTTTTCACGGTGCCGGCTAACTGCATCTCTTTCGGAAAAGACCCCACCACCACCGCAAACGGCCCAAGCTTCTCAAGGTCAACATTATTCGCAGATACCGCCACCTTCATAGCTCCTTCCGCCTTTTCACTCAACCCAAGAACCGTATCTCTTATACTGACTTCGCCGAGACTTGCGTTCGCTTTTATGAAATTAACGTCAACAACGCTCTCCTTCGGCTCGAACGCGACGGAAAAATCTATTTCAGCTTTCGGCTCGAACGCGCTCAGACCTTCTTTTGAACTTAAGCGAAAGTCTTTAACCAATGATGAGCCGACAGCGCTGATTTTATCCCTGGTGCCCGACACTTGCCCTTTACTGAAAACCTCACCAGCCATCCTGTATTGGCCTATGTTTATAAACTGTCCTAACTCAGATTGCAGTTTTTCCAAATTCGCCTCCGCCTCGTACTCCAGTAATTTGTCTGTCCCCTTGCAATTGATTTTGGCAAATGAAGCTGACACGTCCAGTTTGTCAAACTTTATACCGGCCTTATCCGACGTTATTTCCGCCTCCGCTATGACCGGCTCGGATAGAGCAATCGTCTTTGTCCCCACCACCCCCGCCAACCCGGCAAGGTTCCCACTGGCGTAAATCTTCTTTTCACCGGCTTTGCTCGTCGTCTCTACCCTGCCGGTCAGTTGCCCGGAGGTTACTCTCATCCCTTCCCTAACCCCGAATGTCCGAGGCATCTGCGACAAGGCCTCGCCCAAATCACACTCGAAACTTCCCTTAAGACTATAAACCGAGTCAGGTTTTACAAACTCAGCCAATGATTCGAATGTCGTAGGTACAACCCCGCTCACCTCGCCGGCTACCCAGTCGCTGTGAACCTTGACCTTCTCAATATTTATCACCTCTTTCTCTCTGTGCAGTTTTACATCGACATCTAAAACGCTCGTTTTCAGCCGGTCGCCTTTCAGCTGTTCTCCCGTTACAGCCAAATCTTCACCTTTAATGGTCCCGTTCAAATCCTCGATTCGCCCGTCTTTAACTTCGCCTTCCATCTTGCCCCAAATCCGCCCTTCAGCCTCAATCTCAATTCCACCCAACGCAAAAATCGGCCCCAAGGACTCAAGCTCCAAATCGTTGACCTCAACACTCAAATAACCGCTCGTCCCTTTCAGGCTCCACCCGTCTCTTTTGCTCGGCTTAATGCGACCATCCGCACGCACCTTCGCACCTTCGGCTCCATCAACCACAGTCATATCAACCTCGAAATTCGTTTGCTTGCCCGGCGGCCGCAAATTCAACTTCGAGTTTATCTGCGAAAGCTCTACCGTCTCAGCCTCGGCGTCCGTCACCTTCAAATTCCCATTATTCACTACCAGGGCAACCCTTTTCACAGGCAGGCCAACTGCTTGTGTTTTCTTCTCATCTCGCACCTCCTGCCCGGGGCCTTCCGCTTTTGGCGGCGCAACTTTCGCAAGATTTATCTCCACTCTCGGCTCATCAACTACCGTCCTGCCCAGCGACAGACTCCCAAGCAGTAGCGAGCCGTAATGTGGCTTCGTCGCAATCTGCTTCACGGAAACCCAGGTGCCGCCGGCATCATCGTTAAAACTAAGGTCCGTAACCTTCACACCTTTCCACCAGCTCATCGAAAGGCTGCCAAAATCCGTCTTGCCGGCCACAGATTCGTTGATTTTAGCCAATATTATTTTCCGCCCCTTTTCGGACGACACAAATACAGGCACAGCAAAAACCGCCAACAAAATCAAAGCAATTGCACCTGCCAGCACCCACTTCAGTAACCTTGTTTTGCTTTTCTTTTTCCGCTCCGCTTTCGGCTCCTTATCAGTCCCCATCGCTAAATCCCCCAAATGAAACTTAATGTATAAGTCATAACGCGCAAGTCTAAAAGTCACTAACGCGCTTACGCTACCGATTTCGCCAAAATCACTCGACCATTATCTCATCGGATTTGGCTCTGATTACCGAGTCAATCTTGTCGGTATATTCCTTGGTAACATCATCGACTTGTTTCTTGCCGGTCTGCAGGTCATCTTCCGTGATAATTTTATCTTTCTGCTCTTTTTCGAGCTGCTTATTTGCTTCTCTTCGCATGTTACGAATGCTCACCTTTGCCTGCTCACCCATCTGTTTAGCCTGGCCGGCGAGCTGTCCTCTTCTTTCCTCGCTAAGGGGGGGAATATTCAGTCTGATGAGTTTGCCGTCCACAATCGGCGCAATGCTCAAATCGCTGCTTTTAATCGCCTTTTCAATCTCTTTGACCGAAGCCGGGTCGAACGGCTTAATCACAATCATATCAGCCTGTGGCGCTGCTATAGTTGCCATTTGTTTCAATGGTGTAGCCGTCCCGTAATAATCGACCTTTATATTTTCAACCAGTCCCGTCGAAGCCCTTCCCGTCCGAACCCCCTTTAATTCATCCTGCAGGATTTCAACCGCCTTTTTCATCCTCGATTCGCTGCCGGATACTATCTCTTTCGTAGGCATTGATAACCTCCACTTGCAAAATAGCTGCTACAACACAATATCAAATTGGGTAAACAACAATTCTCTCACTTCCCATCCGGTGCATAAAGCTCAACCGGCGGCGTAAACACCGGTTTTACCTCCGCCGCCGGCCCATCCAGCTCCGGCGCCACAGAACAAGACGTCAATAGACACACTACCGATACAAGGCAAACTACAAGCGACCACCTGGTCCACCTGTTTCTTGCCATACTTCTCATCTCTTTTATTGCCGAAAAGTATCTCCAATTCCGCCTACGTGAGCCAAAGGAAGTTATTTGCAGAGTTCTTAGCAGATTAAGGTGCCGACTCGTTCGCCGCAGAGAGCTTTTGTTACGTTGCCCTCTTTGAAAATATTCAAAACAATGATTGGAATATTGTTGTCCCGGCACAGACTTATTGCCGAATGGTCCATCACTCTAAGATTTTTCTTCAGCACGTCGGCATACGACAATTCTTCAAACAGCTTCGCATCCGGATTTTTCTCCGGGTCGTCGCTGTAAACGCCCTCAACCTTTGTCGCCTTTATCACCAAATCCGCCTCAAGTTCCGAAGCCCGCAGAGCCGCGCACGTATCCGTAGTAAAGAAGGGGTTTCCCGTTCCCCCCGCCAATATCGCAACCCTTCCGCGTTCGAGGTGCCGGATAGCTCTTCTGCGGACAAACGGCTCACATATCGCCGCTACTTCTATTGCGCTCAGAACCCTCGTCGGCTGCCCCACTTTCTCCAGCATCTCCTGAAGAGCGCACGCGTTAATAATAGTGGCCAACATCCCCATATAATCAGCCGTATTTCTCGGTATATGGCTGATATTGGAGAAACTTTCTCCTCGCAGAAAATTCCCCGCTCCCACCACCACCGCCACTTGTGGCCCGACCTTACATATCTCCGAGATTCTCTCCGCAATTGACTCAAGAGCCTCCCCATCAATTCCAAAGCCCCCGGGCTTACAGAAGCTTTGCCCCGAAAGTTTCAACAACACTCGGCCGTATTCACTCTTCGCCATCTATCCGCTACACGCTATCTCTTATCCCACTTCGAATCGCACAAATCTTTTTATTTTCACTTCACCCCCGGCTTCTTTGCCGGCCTCAGCCAAAACCTGCGCCACAGACTTGCTGTCGTCCTTCACGAACCGCTGCTCAACAAGGCAGTTTTCGACGAAAAACTTTTTCAGCTTGCCCTCAACGATTTTCTCAATGATATTTGCAGGCTTGTCCTTGACCTGCTCGGCGAAAATCGCTTTTTCCCTCTCAATTGTCTCAGCATCAATTCCCTCCTTATCCAATGCCAGAGGCTTGGTTGCCGTAATGTGCATCGCTATGTCGTTTCCTGTCCGCGTTAACACATCACTCTGTGCTATTGCTTCGTCGCTGGTCTCAATCTGCACCATTGTGCCCACCTTCTTATTGAAGTGAACATATATACTGATAAGCCCCGGGCCGTCCAGACTATATTTTGCATAGTCCCCCACTTGCATTTTCTCGCCCGTCTTACTGACCGTCTCGGTCAAAATCTCACCGAATTTCCTGCCGTCAACAGAACTCTCAAGCACCCTCTCAATCCCTTCATCTGCCGGGCACGCCAGCGCGTAATCTGCCAGGGCTTCTGCCGCCGCCACAAAAGCATCGCTCTTCGCCACAAAATCAGTCTCACAGCAGAGTGTTGCCAAAGCAGCCACCTTACCGTCTTCGCTCCTTTTGCACACAACCAGCCCCTCCGAAGTCTCCCGCTCAGCCCGTTTCGACAACGTTGCAAGCCCTTTCTTTCGCAGTATCCCCATCGCCTCACTCATGTCCCCGTTTGCTTCCTGCAGCGCCCTTTTGCAGTCCATCATCCCCTGCCCGCTCATCTTCCGCAACTTCATCACCATCGAAGCTGAAATTTCCACCATCTCAAAAACTCCTGTCTTACATTTTGCATCTCGTATTGTGATGCGTATGCCGTTGGTTTTTTACGCAGTACTCGACACCCACCGCCCGCTACGAAGTTGGCTCCGTAGGTGTCTCCTGCTGGGTTTGGCCTTCTTGTGGGCCTGATTCTGAGCCTGATTTTGATACCTCCGCCGGCTTCTCTTTGCTGGCCGCGACGCCCTTGTGCTCTTCTTCGCTTGCGCGGGCCAGTACAGGCCTTCTTGACCGCACCCGTCTTACACGTGGTGCTGTCTCTTGTCGAGCCGCCGTCATTGTCTTGCCAACCGCTACCGCATCAGCCAATTCATTAAGTATCAGCTCAATCGCTCGTATTGAATCATCATTTGCCGGAATTGCCACATCAACCGCATCCGGATCCGAATCCGTATCGATTAGCCCCACTGTCGCTATCCCAAGCTTTTTCGCCTCAAGCAAAGCTATATATTCCTTCCTCGCATCAACCACCACAACAGCCCCCGGCAGCCGAGACATCTTTCGAACACCCTCCAGATTGCTTTTTATCTTTCTCATCTCACGCTTCAGGCGCGAAGCCTGCTTCTTGCTCTCGCTCTCAAGCGTTCCGTCCTCCTGCATAGCTTCCAGCTGTTCCAGTCTCTGCAGGCGCGACCGTATCGTTCTGAAATTCGTAAGCATACCCCCCAGCCAGCGCTGCGAAACATAGTGCATCCCGCACTTGTTCGCAACCGCCTCAACCACCTTTTGCGACTGCCGCTTCGTCCCCACAAAAACAACATCTTTACCAGACGAAACCACCTCTGCAAGAAGCTTTTTCGCTATCAGCAGCCCTTCCAGGGTCTTTTTGACGTCAATAATATGGATTTTGCCTCGTTTTACGAAAATAAATGGGGCCATCTTCGGATTCCACCGGCTCACGCCGTGTCCAAAATGGACCCCTGCGTTAATAAGTTCACGAACCAGCTCTTTTGCCACAAAAACCTCCAAACAATTTACAATTGACTTCCTTCACCGGCCGCACACGCAGCCAAAACAGAAAAACTAATGTAGGCCAGGCAATATGTCAACAATTTTTGCTAAATATACCAACATTTAACCGACGCCGCTTTTTGAACCCACCCACTTGCACGCGACAATGTTGACAACCAAAGACTCAGGCCGATTATTGTCGTCTTCCCCTCACCCGCTCCCACTTATTTAACTAAGCGCTAAAACCTCCATTAACTAGTTCCTGTTGCGGAAAACGCATTTGTCATTCCCGCGAAAGCGGGAATCCAGCTTTTTCGCTCTGGACCCCTGCTTTCGCAGGGGTGACATCATCGATTTTTACTTTCCACAACAGATACTAACTAATCAAATAAGAAAATCTTCCAGGTCGGTAGCTATAAATATAAGGGAAGGATTTGCGAAGAGAAAATATGAACAGGTATTTATTAGACATTTAAATGATGCTTTAGGTTCAAGCGAAGAGAGTAGAGGATGGTTGGATTTTTCTCTGGATTGTAGATATATATCAAAGCAGAAGCATAAACAGTTATATGGACAGTATGACGAAGTCAATGCTATGTTGTATTCTCTTATGAATAACTGGCAGAATTTTTCCAACGTCTGACCTCTGACTTCTGACCTCTGACTTCTGACTTCTGACCTTTGACCTCTGACTTCTGACTTCTGACTTCTGACCTCTGACCTCTGACTTCTGACATCTGACATCTGATATCTGACTTCTGTCTTCTGTGTTACACAAGATGCAAGTTATGAGAAACCAAATTAAGGACAAACGGATAGCAGTTTTGGCGCCCGTGGCCTGGCGAACCCCGCCGCGAGCTTACGGTGCCTGGGAAACAGTCGCCAGCAACATCACAGAGGGCCTGGTTGCCCGCGGCTGGAAAAACGTCACGCTTTTCGCAACTAAGGAATCTATAACGAGCGCAAAACTTGTAGGCTGGGTTGAAAAAGGCTACGAGGAAGATAAAACTCAAATACCCAAGGTCTCCGAATGTCTGCACATTTCAAAAGTTATGCAGCACGCAAATGAGTTCGACCTGATTCACAACAACTTCGATTATCTGCCTTTAACTTACCTTCCATTTATTAAGACACCAATGCTGACCACCATCCACGGCTTCTCCGACCCGGATATACTCCGCGTTTATCACGACCACAAGGACACTTACTACGTCTCCATCAGCGATTCCGACCGCGACAAAGACTTGCCCTATGTTGCAACGGTCTATAACGGCATCGACCTTTCCAACCTCACCTTCAGAGAAACCCCTGGTGACTACCTTGTCCACTATGGACGCCTACACCTGGACAAGGGAACACATTTGGCCATTGACGTGGCGAAGAAATCCGGCAAAAACCTGATAATAGCCGGCATAATTCAGGACCAGCAGTACTTCGATAATCTCATCAAGCCGCACATCAACGATACTTCGATTAAGTTCATCGGCCCGGTCAATCCTGTTCAGCGAGATGCGCTCCTTAAGGAGGCTTATGCCGTTATTCATCTAAATACCATCCCCGAACGATTCGGCCTGGTTATGGCCGAATCAATGGCCGCCGGCGTGCCCGTAATCGCAATGGACCTCGGCTCCTGCCGAGAGGTCATCGCCGACGGACAAACCGGCTACCTCGTCAACAACGTCGACGAAGCCGCCGACGCCGTCGCCAAAATCGACAAGATAGAACGAAAAAAGTGCCGTCTCCACGTCGAAGAGAATTTTACCATTGACCGTATGGTTTCAAACTATGAAAAGGTCTATGAGGAAATCTTTCGACGCGAAGCCCGGAAAAAACAATAGCACCGGAGCAAGGAATGAAAAAGAAATTTGTCACTCGCTATGAAGGCAATCCCATCCTGACAAAGGATGACATCCCCTATCCCGTCCAGACCGTTCACAATGCAGGCGTCACGAAATTCAACGGCCGATACATTATGCTCTTTCGCTCACACCTCGCCACCGGCCGGTCCATAATCGGCCTGGCCGAAAGCGACGATGGCTTTAATTTCAAGCCACGACCTCAACCTTTTATGGTCCCGAGTAAAGAACCGCAGTTCAGCGAGTACGAAGAATACAGCATCGAAGACCCTCGAATCACCGCCTTAGACGGAGCATTCTATATCACATACAGTGCCTATTCCCGGCACGGCGTCCGCATCGGACTGGCTAAAACACCAGATTTCCAATCCGTCGAAAGGGTCGCGTTCATCACTCAGGCCGACTACCGAAACGCCGTCCTCTTCCCCGAAAAAATCAATGGCCGATACGCCAGGCTTGACCGGCCCCATTCCGACATTAGCCCCTGGTCAATCTGGATAAGCTACTCGCCTGACTTGCGCCACTGGGGCGACTCCAAAATCGTCATCAAACCTGTACCCTATCACTGGGACCAGATGAAAATCGGCCCCGGCGCTCCACCCATTCGTACCGACAAAGGCTGGCTGAACATCTATCACGGCGCTTTCCCCACAGTGGATGGCTGCGTGTATCGCCTCGGAGTCGCCTTACATAAGCTCGACGACCCCGCACAAATTCTCGCAGTCGCCGACCCCTGGATCCTCCAGCCCGAGGACCCGTGGGAGGTGGTCGGATATGTCCACAACGTCGTCTTTACCTGCGGTGCCGTCCCCGAAAACGACGGGACATTGAAGCTTTATTGGGGAGGTGCCGACACGGTTATGTGTGCCGGCACTGCCGTAATTGACGAGCTGCTCGACCTCTGCCTGACCCATTCGAGAGGGCCGATGTAGAATTTCGACATTGGCGTCTTAATCTCACCAGTGTGGAAACCATCCGTCAATCTCCCGCACTATAGGGGCGGTCACAGCGCCGGCGCAAAGATGAAATTCTGTTGCAGAATCCACCTGCCGCAATATAATTGTCGCCATTGATTCAATGGTTAGCTATATTGACCCGGATTCACCAAATGGATTCCTTAACCGTCAAGCGTCTGTTAAGCAACACGGCAATACTACCTGGCGTTGTTACCATATTATGTCTTGCCCCATTTGTGGGAAAGGCAATTCATTTGGATGACCCTGTCTTTATCTGGTCGGCAAAGCAAATTCAAACCAGTCCCTTTGACTTCTATGGTTTCGAGGCAAACTGGTATGGCACGAAGATGTCCATGGCAAAGATGCACCACAACCCGCCGGGCGTCTGTTATTTCATCGCACTGGCCGCATCCTTGTTTGGTTGGAGCGAGCTTGCTCTGCATACGGCTTTACTTCTACCTGCTCTGGCCGTGACCTTGGGGACGTACTATCTGGCAAGGTCGTTTTGTGCGCGACCGGCACTGGCTGCACTGGCCGCGGCGCTGACGCCGGTTTTTCTCGTCTCCGGCACCACTGTAATGGCCGATACAACGATGCTGGCCTTCTGGGTCTGGGCCGTGGCGCTCTGGGTCCGCGGGATAAACGCAAATAAGAGCTTACACCTCTTCTTTGCAGCCCTGCTGATTGCGATTTGTGCCTTGACCAAATACACCGGAGTAGCACTATTGGGCCTGCTTTTTGTCTACGCAATGGTGCAAAAACGCAAGCTGGGAACCTGGGCATTGTTCTTATTGATTCCCGTGGCAATCTTGGCCGGCTTTGAGTACGCCACATACGCATCTTATGGCACAGGATTGCTGTCCGATGCTGCCAATTATGCCGCCAAAGCAAGGTCGGCACGCAACGCGGATTTCTTCTCTAATGTGTTGACCGGACTGTCCTTCACGGGTGGCTGCATATTGACCGCGTTGCTCTTTAGTCCGCTGTTGTGGTCCAGGCGGCTCCTGATTGCCGGCGTCGTTTTCACGATTTTGCTCATATTGGGCCTTGGTTTTGTGGAAAAAATAGCTGCATTCTCTATACCTAAGCCTGCCGGCGCTAAGTGGGGATTTCTTGTCCAGCTTGGCCTGATGACCGTCGCTGGCCTCAGCATTCTTGCGCTTGCAGCCGCCGATTTCTGCAAATGCAGGGATGCCGAATCGTCGCTGCTGCTGCTCTGGGTATTGGGAATCTTCATCTTTGCTGCCTTTCTAAACTGGGCCGTTAATGCCCGCAGTATACTTCCTATGGCCCCGGCGGTGGGAATCTTGTTGATGCGAAGAATCGACCGCCGTAAAGACACCACGCCCCAGGCACGGCTTTGGCCCATACTCTTACCGTTGCTACCGGCGCTGCTCATATCGATGGCGGTCACTTGGGTCGATTACAAGTGGGCGGCAATGGCCCGCGAGGTGGCGGCCACGGTTCACCAAAGATACCGCGATTGGCCAGGCCGGGTATGGTTCCTGGGGCACTGGGGATTTCAATACTATATGGAGGCTAATGGTTATCAAATATTTGATTTCAAACATTCCAGAGCTGCGCCGGCAGATATGATTATCATTCCCTCAAACAACACGGGAACAAAACATTTCCCGAGGGCCTGGGTGTACACTAAAGAGGCTATTCATGGCACTCCATGCCGATGGCTGGCATTAGGAAGCCACGAGTTGGGCGCAGGCTTTTATGCCAGCGGATGGGGACCGCTCCCCTTCGCCGCCGGGCCCGTCGCCCCGGAAAAGTATTACGTCTTTATTTTCAAGTAGCACAAAACAACGCAGATTTCTTCTTTGACGGTTAAGAACCGTTTTAATACCTGCTTGTCGATGGATGCTGTTATGAATTATAAACAGTGGACAATCTCAACACCTTGTCCCGAGCCCGTTCGACTACGCTCAGGGGTAGGGTGTGCACCGCACACCATTTTTCTGTCATTCTGAACGGAGCAAAGCGAAGTGAAGAATCTGGCCATCGTATTGAATAATCCTCCAGGAATTAACGCATACACGCCCCGACTTTCTAAATTCCCCCTTCTATATATCCATATCA
>Ga0209979_1001475_pt1 | contig 25621 bp, 23 predicted proteins | sample AnhtaG_FD_183114 | JGI IMG/M metagenome (GOLD analysis project Ga0209979, IMG submission 183114) | Deep subsurface microbial communities from Anholt, Denmark to uncover new lineages of life (NeLLi) - Anholt_01485 metaG (SPAdes) (version 2) | ecosystem: Environmental > Aquatic > Marine > Oceanic...
CCAGCAGGTCCGACATGCGCCCCTTGTTCCGGAAGGCCTGCATGAACTGCTCCTGCTCCAGAGCGGGCAGGATGCGCGGCGAGATGCCGCCGCCCAGATATACGCCACCGCTGGCTAGCACCTTGAGGGCCAGATTCCCCGCCTCCGCCCCCAGGATGGAGACGAAGGTATTGAGCGTGGCCACGCAGAGCTCGCAGGCCCTATCACCATGAAGGGCTGTCCTAACGATAACCGGCGTTGGGTCATCGGCCGCAGCCAGTTGCTCGGCCAGCCAGACTGGCTCGTCTGCGTAGCCGCTGTCCTTGAGAAAGGCGTAGATGTTGGGTAGTCCCCGGCCGGAGCACACCCGCTCGTAACTGACGTGCTCGAAGCGGTCCTGAAGATAGCGCAGCAGTTCGACCTCCAACGGGTTGGTAGGTGCGAAGTCGGCGTGGCCGCCCTCTGAGGCGTGGGGGCGGTAGCGCGACCCGTCCCAGGTGAGGAACGCTTCCCCCAGGCCGGTGCCCGGCGCGATGACGGCGATGGTCCCGCCAGGCGCTGGCTCGCCCTCGTTCAGGGTGTGCACATCGGCCGGCTCCAGGAAAGGCACAGCGTGGGCGATGACAGCTAGGTCGTTCAGCAGCCGGACGGACGAGAGTTTCAGAGCCTCCCGGAGTTGCGTCTCCTCCATTACCCATGGCAGGTTTGTGATCGTGGCCTGCCCGGCAACCACCGGGCCGGCCACGCCAAAACTGGCCCGTTCCACTTTCAAGTTGACCTGGGACAGGAACTCGCGCACGAGGGCCTCCAGGCTGGAGTAGTCGGCGCTGGGGAATCTCGCCTCCGCCAGCGGCGCCCGGGGCCCAGCCTCGGGCGAGAAAACGGCCAGGTTGGTCTTGGTTCCGCCAATGTCACCGGCAAGTAGCATGCGTACCTCCGCATTCGTGCTGAGCTAGATCGGATTTCACACCCTCAGACTTCCACCACCGAATCGTCGCTGCCGAACGGGTTGGACACATAGGCGTCGGCGGCCCAGTCATTCTCCCAGCGCTCACCATCCAGCAGGTAGCGAAAGCGGTACCGCCGGCCCGGCTTGAGGGAGATGGTCAACGTGAAGCTCCCGTCCTTGCGGCGCTTCATGGGGTGGGAAGTCGTGTCCCACTCATTGAAATCACCGCACAGACAGGCGGTCTGAGCGTTAACCTCGGGCGGGAGTTCAAAGGTCACCCGGCACGAGCGGCCGGTTTTGGAGTAGGCTTTCTTGATCATGAGTTTGCTCCTTGACCTCTACTAACTTCACTTAATAACATATAGTCTTTCCAAACTTGCTGAATTCCTCACTTCTGCTCCGTTGTCCCTCGATGATTGGGCGGCAGGTAGGCACCCAGGGCGGCGATGAAGTTCTTGTACACCTGCTGGATTTCCCACACAATTCCGTTTGGGCCGAGCGACCACCACTCGTGGGGCGTGAAGTAGGCCGAGACCTCGGCCTCGGAACCGGAACGATCGAACCACTGGATGAGGTGCAAGTTATCAGATTGGGCTAACCAAAGTGCCAGTTCGATGAGGGCAGGGTTTGCGGTCAGACAGGCCTTGTTGTATGCTTGTATCATCAACTGAAAGACCGCCCATTGAGCACCGTTGCCCAGGAAGAATTCTAGCCCGCCGCTGCCGGCCCAGGTGCTGGCAAAGGCCGGCAGGGGCAGGTCGTAACTGTCCGCGCCGTAGCGGGCTACTGCCTTGCTGGGGGTGATGAAAGACAGACCGGCCCGCTGGACTTCCGCAGGTAGGACGTCAAGGAAGGCGAAGATCCCGGTCTCGGCGGTGTGATGTTCGCCAAAAGTTTCAAAGTCCCAGCCCAAAACGACCAGATCGCCCAGGTTGTCTGACAGCCAGCCCGCGTAGCGGTCCGCCAGCAGCGGCCAGCCATCCCAATTCCAATTGGAAAAGCGGTAGCCGACGTCGTCGCTGAGCGAGTGGTGGCGGACCAGCAGTTTCATCTGCCCGTCGTTGTGATGGTAGAGGCAAGTTGGCCGGCGCCAGTCCAGGACCCATGGCCTGCCGTCGAGGAATGCAGCCCGGAATCCAGCCTGATCGAGGGCGTGGTAGATGGTGTCCGACATCATCAACTCGGTGGTGTCAGCCACGACGGCTCGCACGCCAAAGATCTGTTCGAGCCGGTCGGCCGCCCACTGCATCCGCTCGACAAATCGGGAGGCATCCCACAATGGAAGGAAACTGTGTGTCGGCTCCACAGCCACCAACTCGACGTTGTCGTGACCCACCAACTGGCGGAAACGATCGAGCAACCCCTGGTCCCAGCGTTGGGCTTGCTCAATGAAGGACTGGGAGAAGCCGATTGACAGCTTGAGGCCCGCCTCGGCCAGGGCCTGGAATCGGGCTGTCGCCGGATGGTAGCACCGCGCGGCGACCTTGCAGAAGTATCGCTCGTTCAGCGGCTCGTCAAATAGACCTTGGGCCAAGACCTCCGGTGGAGCGCCGGACGGCAGCGGCTGAGCCGTCCGGCGCAGTCGCCAGGGTTGGTGGACGAGTGTATAGATCACGACGTCTTGCACCCGCTTCGGCAGCCGGCGTCCGTTGCGGCTGTTGCGATGGGGCAGGGCACCCTCGGCCTGGGCGACGAACTTGACCTTTTCCAGCAAGACTTCGATCACCCGCTCCCAGGCGAAGGCAGCGGCGCGCGAGCGCGCCGCACGCCGCATCGCCTCGGCCCGCGGCGGGTGCGCTCGGAGATCGAGCACTTGGGTGACTATCTCCTCCGGCTGGTCGGTGTCCAGCACCACGGTGCTCCGGCCGCACAGGGTGTAATCCTCGCCAGTGGCGCCGGTGAAGACCAGGCCGCCGGCGGCCATGGCTTCCAGGCCGACCAGGCCAAAGGGCTCGTGGCCGCTGTTGGCCAGCACAGCGTCAGCCGCCGCGTAGAAGGGACGCAGCACTGCCTGGCGCATGAAGAAGCGCAGGTTGTACACGTCGGCCGAAGCAGCGGTGCGTAGCAAGTCCAGCAATTCGTCCCACGACGTCAGGTCACCGGTCACGTCGGCTACGGTCAGACCCAGATCGCGGGCGCGGGCCAGCACCTCCTCCCCGTGGGGTTCGATGCCGCCCCGCAGCGGGAAGACAACCCGGTGCCCCTCAGCCTTGAGCTGAGCCACCGCTTCCACCGCCATCAACCAACGCTTGGCCGGGTCGAAGCGGCCGACTTTAAAGAGCATCAGCGCGCCGTTGTTAGGGGCCAAGGCCCGTCTCAACGCGGCGACCTGGCTGGCATCCACCGGTTCCAGCAGGCTGGCCGGGATGCCGTTGGGAATCACCAACGGGTTGAGGCCCATGTCCCACATCAGGTGCTTCATGTAGCGGCTGACCGTCGTCAATTGCGCCACAAAGTCCAGTCGCGGCCAGTCCACCCGGTGGAACGACATGGTATTGTTAGGATTCCAAAACAGGACACACCGCTGTCGCAAGCCGGCGGCGTGGAGTTGGTCACTGAGACGGATCAGCGCCTCGGCGGTGTGCCACTCCTCGGCAAGGACTACCGGCAGCCGACCAGCCTCCAGCGCCGGTCGGATGACCTGTTCGATGAGGAAAGGTGGGGCCGAGTTTTTAAAGTCCCACAGCTTGGCCTCTTCCGCATCATAGACGCCGGCCGGGTGGTAAGCGCTGATCCACTGGCACCAACGGTGCAGGGTGAGTCGACCATCCAGCTGGCTTTCCCGACCCGGCGCGGCCGGGTCGCCGACAAACAACAGGTGCGTCTCAAAGCCGCGCCGGGCCAGTGTCTCAGCTAGGTGGGTGACACGCACCCCCAGGCCTCCCGCCTGGGAGTAGCGGTCAGGCCCCTCGAACGATAGTAGGCAAAAGGTTGTGGCGTCGGATGAGAGTGTCATTGGTCCGTCCTTAGTCTCCAACGGCCAGGTTGGTCTTGGCTCCAAAAATGTCACCTGCAAGAAGCATGAAACCTCCTACGGGTTTGAAGGTACGCACCGACATCCCCTTACCTCTACCCGAACAGCCGTTTCGCGATTTCTGCCACCTGCTTCCCCTGGGCGCGAGCGATGGCCAACTCGTTCTCGCTGGGGAAGCGACTCTCGTCTGGGGCCACGATAGTGCTGGCTCCATAAGGGCCTCCGCCGGAGAGCTCCTCCATGAACGAGAGCTCGGGTACAGAATAAGGTACCCCCACGATAATCATGCCGTGATGCAAGAGGGTGGTGTGGAAACTCAGTATCGTCGCTTCCTGCCCCCCGTGCTGGGTGGCGGTGGAGGTGAATACGCTGCCCACCCTTCCGATCAAGGCTCCCTGTGCCCACAGTTGCCCCGTCCTGTCCAGGAAGGCGCGCATCTGTGCGCTCATCATGCCGAAACGGGTCGGTGTGCCAAATATGACGGGATGCGCTTCGGCCAGATGGTCCAGTGTGGCCTCCGGGACGTGGGCAAAAGCCTTCTTGGCCTCCACTGCTCCCATCTTGGCCAGGACCTCCCCAGGAAGCGTCTCCGGGACCTGGTAAACATTGACCTCGACGCCCGCTACCTCGCGGGCACCTTCTGCAACAGCCTCGGCCATGCGATAGACGTAGCCATAGAGGCTGTGAAAAATCACGTTGACTTTGACGGTGCTCATTTCATCCCTCCTTTTCTTCTTTGTTGCCAGAGACACCAATCACCCGTGCCCCCGCCGCTAGCGAGGCAACGTTCTCATCCTCCGGCCGGTCGCTGACCGCAGACAGTTCGCTTACGGCCGTGGCGAAGACGAAATCCTTGATTGGTAGATGGGCGCCCGCTTGTCCGTCAGGCTGATGCGGTAGCCGTAGGTGGTGTTGAGCCTCAACCCGGTGAGTGACACGGCGTGATCACGGATCGTGCTGCCCATCATCGGCATAGTGGCGAGACGACCGTAGCTGGTGTCGGTGCCATAGGCCACGCTGCACACAGTGGGCACGCCGGTGGTGAACTGTATCACCACCGACGTGCCGGTGTCCTCCAGCAGGCTCGGGCCCTCAAAACCGCCGGGCAGCTCCTCCAGCGGCAAAATAGCCCGACCGGGAGAGATGCTTGAGCATCAGTCCCCCTTTGTCGTCACTTTCATGACCTGCTCCAGGAAGAGGGGTTCGGGCAGGGCACCCTCAAAGCTCACCTCCTCGTTCACCACCGTCTTGGGGACGGCAAAGACGTTGTATTTCTGCACCAAGTGCGGAGACTCCGAGCTCTCCACCATGTCCGCCCGCACCATGTCGCTCTCCAGAGCCATCCTCTGTGCCAACTGCACAGCCATGGGGCAGTATGGTCAGGTAGGGTGACAACGACCTGGAGGTGAATGGGCTCCTTCAGCCCCCTCAGGGCCTCCTTGGTCTCCGGGGAGAGGCCTGACTTCCCCGCTGAGACGGCCTTGATGGCCTCCAGAAACGATGCGAACTCATAGCCTGAGGGCACACCGTAGAAGCGGATGCCGTAGTCCTTCTCCCCCTCCACCACGATGGCCGGGATCTTGTCCACCCCGTAGCGCTCGACCGCCTCCTTGTCCAGGGCGAAGTTGTAGACTTCGACATCTAGCTTGTCCGAGAGGGAGGCCACCTCCCGGGCGAGCGAGGTGTTCTCGCGGCAGTGCTCGCATTCGAACTCTTGGGTGAAGACCACTAGCCGCACACCCTCCTCGAGTCCCTCGAACTCCCTCCTCACGCGCTCTCGAACCTGCTCGTTTAAGACAGCCATCCCTATCACCCCCTCGGCTTACTCTAAAGCCTGTTTTCCACTCGCTTTTCGTACGGTCCTGTATCATTTATGCAAGACATCACTAATCACGGCATTGGGCAATGCCGCCTACGCAGATGTAGCAACTCGTATGCGACCGTCTGCGCAGGAAGGATCTCTAGGACCTTGCTCCCATGAGGAGATAGTAATAGGCGCTCAGAGTGGCCTTGGCCCCCTCCCCAGCAGCGACGACGATCTGCTTCTCGAAAACATCGGTGACGTCGCCGGCAGCGAAGATGCCAAGGACGTTCGTCCGACAGTTGCAATCAACCATTATCTCTCCGAATTGGTTCAATGCTAATAAGCCCCGGACGAATTTGGAGGCGGGGACCAAGCCAATCTGGATGAAGACCCCCTCCACCGCTAGCTCCTCGGCCTCGCCGGGTTCCCTGGACTCGATGACTATTCCCCTCACCCTCTCCTCGCCCAGTATCTCTTTTACCAAGTAGCCCAGCAAGGGAGCCACTTTATCCGAAGCCTCAGCCCTCTCCACCAGGACGGGGTCGGCCCTCAGAGATTTGGAGCGGTTCACCAAGTAGATCTTGTTGGCGATCTTGATGAGGTCGGCCACCGCTGTAAGGGCTGAGTTGCTGCCCCCGATGACGGCCACATCCCTCCCCGCGAAAAGCGGAGCGTCGCAGACGGCGCAGTAGGTCACCCCCCGCCCCACCAATTCCCTCTCCCCAGGGACGTTGAGTTCCCGAGAGCGCTTCCCGGAAGCGATGATCACAGCCTTGCCCGCGAAACTTTTGCCCCTCTTAGTTATGACCGTGAATTGCCCATCCCCAGCGGATAGCTTTTCCACCTCCTCACCGACTATGATATCAATGGGGTACTGCTTCACCTGCTCGTGGAACTTAGCCGTCAGCTCCGGGCCGGTGATATATTGATAGCCCATGTAGTTCTCGATATCGGAGGTCAGGAGCACCTGGCCGCCCAGGTCCTTGCTCACCAGGAGGGTCTTCAGCTTCTTCCGGGCGGCGTAGACAGCGGCCGTCATCCCTGCCGGCCCCGCGCCGATGATGATCACTTCGTAGGGCCCCTCACCTATCGGCTTTTTCTCTTCAGCCTCCTCGACCATTCCAGGTAAGATGACCCCAATATCTTTCAACATCCTCAGCTCCTCCTCACCTACGGAAAATCTTGCCGTCCAATCGCACTTCGTAGTCAGCTCTTCCAGACAACATATTACACGAATCCGGCTTCACTGACGAAGGCTCTCTCCGTTTGCTTTCGGAGTACTGCATTTCTACTATCCGTACACACTCTCATATTGTTCGGAGAGAGCCTTCGTCACTTGACACCTTGGCATTTCCGGCACCTCCTTCGTCTGGAGGGCCCTGCGAGGGGCAGTTCTCCCACCCCTCGCAGGGCAATGTGGACCCTCTAGCAGCGGCCGTGCTTCATCTCGCCCTTGGCATACTTCTCGGGGTCCTTGTCGAAGGCAGCCTTGCACGCATTGCAGCAGAAGTGGTAGGTTTTGCCTTTATACTCTGATGTGGCTGCTGCCTTCTCCTCGTCTACCTCCATGCCGCAGACGGGGTCCTTAGCCAGCTCACTCACCTCATTTTGCTTTTGGATTGCAGAAGCCCTGCTTCTGCGTGCGAAAGCACGTGTTTCACACGCCAAGTTGAAGCAACATAGCACTAGCGATAGAGGTTGGATAGGGGCACTATCTCCCCTATCCAACCCTGATTCAGATGGTGGTGACCTTCGGCGAGGTGCTTTTTAGCGTCCCGCTCCTGTCACATGAAGTATAACACAAAAAGTTGAAGGGCCAGAAGAACCCCGACGATGTTGATCGCCAACTCCCACCATCCCTTCTTATCGATCGACTTTCGCCGGCGTACCCACACCTGCAAACCGAAGATCCCATGCCCTAGAAAGAGAAGTGTCAAAAGGATGGGAGCATAATTCACGTGGAAGGAGTGAGCAACCTCGCTCGAAAGAAGTCCCAAGGTCACCTTGGAGGCCTGTGTCCCCCTAAAGCTGACGAACCCAGTCAGGAGCTGAAGGTAGAAAAACATGAGAATCAAAACCGCTGTCCAGGTAACCGTCTTGAAATAAAGGCCCTGTCTCATCCCCAATCTCCTTTGTATAAACTGCCTGGAAAGAGCTTTCCGGATCTCCGCTTGCCTTAAAGCCCTACCCCACTCAGTCGATGGTGATCTGGCCGTAGCCCCGCGAGACGTGCCTGGAGGCGAAGTCGTCGCTCGGGCCTAGTGCTGTTATGAGGTCATAGCTCCCACCGGATCTCAATGGCTTGTCGTACTGATCGCTGGAATCCAGTGGGATCTTGAACTCGATGACCGTCAGGCCACCTTCTTCACGGCCAGCATACTTCAGTATGTCGTTGGTCCCTCCCAGCTCCTCATCTGGGGGATGGGAGCCGGGCCCGGTGGGCTTCACGCCGAACATGTCCTGGATGAAGACCTCTCCATCTTTGACGTAGCCCAAGACGTAGTTGGCTCCCTTCATTCTATCCTCGGGATCGAAGCCGACGGCTACCCAACCGCTGGTCTCAGCTGACATAGCCGCATACAGGTAGCTATCGTCGTTCGACCAGTGGAATTCCACCCCAGCGACCTCAGTCTTGTGGGGATACTCTCCCTCGCTGATAAGGCCGTCGGCCATCCAGGGCGTCGGGGGAGCCACCTCTTTGACCGCAGCAGCTGGCGTTGGCGGGGCCTGCGGCGCTGGTGTGGGCGCCGGCCCACAGCCCACTATCAAAGCTAGACACGCTGCTAAGAGCATGCCCAGAAAGAATCGTTCCCTCATCTCTCCCCTCCTCATATAGCTTATCATTAGCCTTAAAGGTGTTGTCAGACGACAGTAGTCTTGGGACGGATATCTTGGATTGGTGCAAGTGCATTCTGGTTACTACCCTTAGCTTAGCCTCACTTAACCCCCGTTCGTGTGGGTCTGGAGCTGAGCCTTGATCCTCTGCTCCATGGTCCAGGCCTCTCCTTGTTGATCAGGAAGCTACCCTCGAGCCAATATCTCCCGGATTTTCCGGGCATAGCTCTCGCCTTCCTCGTCGTCGGTCATAATGCGAATCTCACCGGGCGTGCTCACCCCCAGCCCCAGCTCCACGGCGCGGGCGATTTGCTCCTCGGCGAATATAGGGCCCCGGCTGACCGGAGGAGTGGTGCCCAGGTGGCGCAGAGAGACCAGCAGCACGTTGCGCCCGCCACGCAGCGTGGCGCTCAAGGAAACGGGTTGGCCGTCCACGTATGCAGCGTAAAGTCGGGGGCGACATCGCCGGGTTTCAACACGATGGTTTCTCCTTCCGCCGTGGCGAGCCTGACAAAGAACGGGAGGGAAAGGGGGGGAGACAAGACGCAAGAAGTTGGTTCCCTTGTCTCTGTCTCCCCCTCGTCCCCGGGTCTCAAAGCCACGGCGACAGATCTCGTACGATTAGATGATGTGCTATCGCTTCGCTACGGTCAGGCGGTGGCGCAAGACCAACCCACCACCGACCAGCAGCAGACCAGCGACCGCAGCCAGCAGTGCCAGGTACGGGACGGGTGCTGCGCCCCCGGTGACCGGCAGGATACCCTGCACTGTCACCTCAGGGAAGCCGTTGACTTCGTCGTTGTGGAACCATATGAACTCGTTAGAAGCGTGCATGGCTCCGGCCGCGTCGAAGCGACCGCTAGTCACACTCCACCGGCTGCCGTCCCAGCTGACTTCCGTGGCGAAGACAGGCGCGATGCCAAATTCTCCGCCGGCCATCGGCGGCATAGGCATGCCCGGATAGGCGTAGTAGATGTCGGGCTCATCTTGCTCGAAGACCCCCTTGGCCACGTTCTTGGGCGGTGCTGACATCTGCAGGCCGCTCATGTTCACCGCGCTCTCGAAGAAGCCGGTGAAGATCTGCTCGGCCGTGGCCTGATCCACGGTATCGCCGCCGAAGAGCCTTATGCTGTTTAAAGCTCCCATAATGACGGCCACGTCGTCAACGGTGTAGCTGCTCTGGCTGCTGAAGATGCCGTGGGCCGCGTCGTACTCGGCCGCCAGGCCGTCGAACACACTCGCCACGGCGGTAGAATACTTGCCGTCCCTGCTGATGCGATAGGCCTCGATGAGACCCCTGATGGCGTATGCCTTGCGGGTGGCGTTGTCTTTGTTTGCGCCGATGAGGGCGTCGCCGTGTTGGGCGATGAGGGTGATAGCCTGGGCCTGGTTGTCAGCGTTGGTCGTGTTGGCCGCGTACCAGGTGAGGGCCTGGATGGCCAGAGAGAGTTCCGCCGTGTCAGCTGGCTGGCGTGACGCCAGGGCACCGAAGAGCATATCAGCGGCCCCCAGGAACATTGCGGAGGCGTCAGGGTCGGCGTAGCGATTGGTTGCGCTGTGGGGCAAGACCGAAGCGCCCAGTGTGCCACCCAGATCGCTCAGGGCTTCCAGCATTACCCACTGGCCGCGCCAGTCCACCATGCCGTCGCTGTTAGCGATGAGCCCTTGCTCGTTCTTCAGCATCTGCAGAGCGAACTGGGCCTGCATCTTGGCCTCGGCGGTGAGCACCAGGCCCACGAAGCGCCACTGCGCCCCAAAGCTGTCGCTGGGCGTACCAAAGTGGTCGTCCACGTGAAACTGCTTGGCCCACTCGATCTCCTTGATCATTGTCCAGCCCAGGGCGGGGGTGGTGACCGTCTTGTCGAAGGTGGCCGGGTCCCAGCGCTGCGTGGCGAAATCGTCCACGTCCACTCGCTGGGTGTAGTGGGGATCACCGCTGGCATAGACCGACTTGAGCAAGGCTGCGTTCTGGGGCGGCATCGCCGTGTCACCATCGTTGGGGTCGGCGTCGGCCATCTGGATCATCTGCTGGACCATGTCCATGTCGGGCATGAAGGTATCGCCCAGGCCTGAACGCATCACCAGATTGCCCAGGTTGTAGCGGGAGTACCAGTAGCCCTCCTCCTCGGCGGCGGTGGCATCAAAGTTGGGATTGCCCCCTTGCAGGGTGGGCCCCTGCACCGCGGCGACCAGAGGGATGGCCACCATCAACATGCCGGTAACCAAAGCGACTATCGGGATCAGATTGAACCTCTTGTACATTTCTCTTTCTCCTTTCGTAATTGTAGAAATTTTGTTGGACTGACAAGCGACCTGCTTCTCTTCAGGTTGATCCTCTTATACGCACCTCCTTTACTGCAAGTTTCTCTCCATTCCTCTGACGCAGCAAGGCAAGCGAATCTTACCAGCCGTAGGAGCTTTCATGGTTGGTAAATACGCGTCTCTGGCCTGAAGGCGGCCCACGAGAACCAGAAGTGGTTGATGGTGACCACAGGCGTAAGTTCACGGTCCGCCAGTTCCCCGCTCACGGCCCGGCCGAGAACGTCCCACTCGCTGCCTGTCTGCTCGTCGGTGATACGTCCACCATCGAAGCTGAAGGTCAACGTCTGCCCCTCTAGCTCACGGGAGAAGGCGACCGGCGTGCCGACGTCGCGCCCCGCGGCCAACGTGGCTGCGCCCAGCGCCGAGGCCGTGCCGGAAGCCCAGAACACGACCAGAGGCGTCCCACCTACAGTGTCGTTGACCATGTGCACTTCCTGCAGGACATCGTACGGGTAGGCCACGGCTTCACCGTTGAGGTCAACGGTCAGCACGCGAGCCATGGGCGGGAGCGCCCCTAGCGTCTTGGGGCCGACGTAGAGGAAGGGTGACTGGTTGACGTCGTCATAGCCCACGTAGGGGTTCCGGCCGTAGGCGCCGCTATAGCCTGTGTCTCGTGAGAGCACCATCCCATCCAAGTGGGCCGCCTTGAAATCGGCCGACGAGATGATGGAAGCTGGGAGCAAGGTGAGTTGACGGCCCGTCAGCTCACCCGCGATCGCCTCACCGGTAGCCTGCTGCCACCAGGTTTCCCTCTGTGGGTCGTACATGATCAGGTTGCTGAAGCGCAGCCGTCCGGTGGTGCCGAAGTCCAGCACCTGCCCGTCCAGCGTCCTCTCGAAGGCGATGGCCGTGTTGCAGAGGGGGCAGAAGGTCACGGTCACGGGCACCCCGCCCAAGGTGTCGTTGACGATCTCGTGCCAGGTGAGGATCTGGAGAGGGTAGGCACGCGCATCGTCCCCAATCTGCAACAGGATCACCGGCTCCTGCGGCTTGAGCCAAGCACGGGCCTCCTCGACGCTGATGAACTGGGGCTGGTCAATGGCTGGAATGCCGTCTTTGGGCGGTTCTCCAGACAGGATCTCGCTGTATGGCACGCTGTGCTTGCTGAAGTCGGTGCTGAATTCTAACTTGGCCCCGGTCGGCGGCTCTTCTTCGGGCAGCAGCGTGGGGGTGGTGGCAAGCGGAGGCAAGGGCTCGGCTTCGGTAGCCTGTGGTGCTTCGTCCGCCGGTAGCGACGGCAGTGTCTGCCCACAGGCAGTCGGGATCAGGGTCAAAACGCTAAGCAATAAGATCAGACGCATAGGTCACCTCCTGTCTATCGCTATTCACTCTATAAAGGTGACCGTGTCGGTGACGCTCTCCAGGTCCAGCGGGAAGTCCTGGTTTGGCTGAACGGTCCCATTCAGAGATTAGGGGTCAACAGTGGTCAATACCCCCGTTCCCAATCAGTCTCAAGCCGCAGGCGCGTGATCGCCTTGGGCCACCATCAATCCGGCTCCCTAAGGTTGCGCAAGGTGGCCACTATCAATTCCGGCATTGCCGGGTGAATGTGCATCCCTTTGGAAATCCATCCAGCCTTTCCTTCGTTCGCCATAATATCGATAACTTCCTGTATAAGTATCGGCGCGTATGGGCCAATGATATGAAAGCCCACTAGCTTTCCGCTCTCCCTTTCGACAATGGCTTTGGCGAAACCGTCTTCTTCCCTCATCGCCTCGCCTTTGGCAACGTCCACATATTTTGCCTTTCCCACCAAGATATTGAATTCTTTCTTGGCTTGTCCCTCCGTGAGGCCCACTGAAGCAATTTGCGGATGGGAAAAAACAGCATGTGGAACGGCTCGATAATGCATTTTGACTTTATGGTCATGAATGCTGTTGTACCAGGCAATAACCGCTTCCCGATTAGCTACGTGTGTAAACATGTGCTTTCCGTTAGCATCACCAACCGCCCAGATATTCTCTTTGTTCGTTTCAAGATAATCGTTGACCTTGACGTAACCTCGCCCATCCGTCTCAATGCCGGCGTTCTCAACCTTCAACAAGTCGGCGTTAGACCTTCTTCCGGCGGCGATCATGATTTTATCCGCTACGAATTCCCTTTTCTCCCCGGTATCACGATCCCTACCAACCACCGAATATCCCTTTTCGTTCCCCTTGACCTCGACAACCTCAGTATGGGTATAAACATCCATCCGCTCTGCCATCTTTTTCTTTAGTAGTTCTGAGATTTCGGGCTCTTCCTTGGGCACCAGCCGTTTATTTCTCCCAACAATTGTTACCTTGGTGCCTATCGCCGCAAAGAAATGCCCGAATTCGGTGCTGATATACCCCCCGCCGATGAGGACAATACTCTCGGGTCTTTCACGAAGTCCGAAGACATTGTCGTTGGTCAGATAATCGACTTCGTTGATGCCCTTAATTGGGGGAATAAATGGCCTTGCGCCAGAAGCGATAAAGATATTCTCGCCCCTTATCTTCTCACTGCCAACTTGCAAAGTGTGATCGCTAATAAAACGTCCTTCCACTTCATAGAAATCTAGATTTTGGGCCAGCCTTATCCCTTCTCTTATGCTCTTTTGGCTTTCGCTTATTGTCCTTCGCATCCGCTCCATTATTGCCTGAAAATCAACAGATCTAATCTCCGCGTCTATACCTAATTCCCTTGCTTCTCGAATCTCCATTACTCTGTCTGCCGGGAAAATAAGCATCTTGGAAGGAATACAACCTACATTCAAGCAAGTTCCTCCCAGCGGCCCTTTATCCACCAGAGCAACCTTTAAGCCCCGGCGTAAGGCAGCGTCTACGATATTCGCCCCGCTACCGGAGCCAATAACGACAACATCGTATTCCTTGATCTCGTTCTGCATCTTTTCGCTCCTTTCCAGTCCTTGTGAAGAACTATACATTTCCTGCAAAATGAGTGGCGTGAGCGATGGATTCCTTAGACTTCTTCGGCTACGCGTGTTTCGGCCGGGTGTCAACCGGCTTTCCGCCAACAATTGGCGCACAGATTTTTGCGATGAGCCACCCCACATGGATGCGGTCTGGAGCATCGCAGGCCGTGCTGCTACCTTCATAGTTCGTTTGTTCGACAATGTGATCGCCTGCATACTTAGATATGATTTGTTTCTCCTTCCTATTGGGGGTGAGGGTGCGCATTGTGATGCGCACCCTCACTCTTGTCGATTGTCGGAACTTACTCTATCGGAGCCAGTGCATCGACGGCGGGCAGGAAAACGCCCTCATGCAGCGCATCGTACTCATCCGCCAAGGCTTGCATAAGAACGAGGTAAGGTTTCTCGCCAGTCTTAACGAGCGCCAGATCCACGATGACCGTCCCGACGCCCGGCGCCTCAACCTCAATGTTATAGAGATCCCAGGTGAAGGCCGCGGTCTCCCTGGTACCGACACTTTCTGGGAGTTCCTGGATGCCCAGCGCCGGCAACAACTGTGCGGTCAGCTCATCGATGGTTGTGTCCGGATAAAACTTCTGGATGAGGGTCGTCAGGTCCCCCGGAGGAGTGCCGCGCAGGTAGGTGCCCGGCGCGGCCTCGTTCCAACCGACCGGCACAACGCCGCTGATGCCGAACTCCTCGCTGGTGAAGGGCCCCAGTTCGACCGTGGCGGGTTCCTCTGTCGGTTCGACCGTGGGCGTTGGTGGTAGTTCTGCCAGAGCCTCCGCCAAGCCAGGTATCTCCTCAGTTCCGACGGGAACGGTGATGCTCGAACCTTCAAAATCATCGCCGATGGGCTCATACCGCCCGCCCAAACACTCGGAGAAGAAAGCATCAGCTACAGCGAACAGCGACAAGCCGTTCTCCGGCCTATCTATGCCGTGTCCCTCGTCCGCATACAGCAGATACGTCACCGGGATGCCCTTCTCCTGCAGCGCCTCGACGATCTGTTCAGCCTGGTCCGGCCTGGCACGCACGTCATTGGCACCCTGGCCAATGAGCAGCGGCCGCTGGATTTGATCCACGTAGGTCAGCGGGGAGTACTCGGTGAGCAACGCTCGGCCCTCGTCCATTCTGTGATCGCCCACGCGGGTCGCGAAGAGTTCGATCTCCGGTTCCCAGTACGGCGGGATAGACTCCAGCAGTGTCACTAGGTTCGAGGGCGCCGCCCAGGCCACACCGCAGGCAAATCTTTCCGGTGTGTTCGTCAGAGCCCACAGCGTGGAGTATCCGCCAAAGCTACCGCCAAAACTCGCCACCCGCTCCGGGTGAGCGATCCCCTGCTCGATGGCCCAGTCCACGGCGTCGAGGAGATCGTCCTGTACCTTCCCGCCCCATTCCATATTACCGGCGTTGATGAACTCCTTGCCGAAACCGGTGGAAGCGCGGAAGTTGACGCTGAGCACCACGTAGCCGCGGTTGGCCAACCACTGATGCACTCCGCCGTATCCCCAGTTGTCTCGCGACCACGGGCCGCCGTGCGGAAACAGAACCATGGGCAGAGGCTCATCGGGATAGCCATCGCCATCGCTGTCGCTCTCCACGGGCAGCGTGTAGTAGCTGACCAGGTTCAGACCATCGCGTGATTCGATGACCAGGGGGTACATTTTGGCTAGAGGCAAACCCTCCAACTCCTCGCGATGCGTGAAGAGGAACTGCGCTTCTTGCGCCTCACGCTCATAGTAGTAGTACTGCACTGGACTGTCGTCCAGCACGTAGGCGACCACCCAGTATTTGTCGTCGAGGGTTCGACTCACAACCTCGACATCGCCGTCGGCAACCGTGCTCAGGTAGGCCAGATCGCCCGCAATGGACTCGTCGAGGATCTGCCAATGCTTGCGCTCGTAGGTGAAAGCGACGGCCTGGATGTTCCTCTCCGTCGGATGAATCATGACGTCGCTGACGTCCGCCCGTGTGTCCTCGGCAAGCAAGGTCTGCTCGCCGGTTTCCAAGTCCAGGGCGAACATGGCAGAGGTGTTCCGGTCACGGCTGTCGATCATGTATAGAATCGTGCCCGTCTTGTCGAACCAAAGCAGGGATGTGGTGAGCACATCCTCCATTGGGATCTGCATAAACGGCTCCCAGCCCCTTTCTTCAGTTGGACTGAGATACTCGAGCCCCCCCTCGGGCGTGAGTCTCGCCGCAAAGCGGACATTGAAATCGTAGTCTATGACGAACCCCAGGAACCCCTCATTTTCCAGGACGAGAGTCCTCTCACCTGTGTCAATGTTGACGCTGTAAAGGTCGTGAAGCTGAGGGACACGATCATTCAGCGCCACGATGAACTCGTTGGGGAACTTGGGACTGAACGCCTGGGCACGAGCCTGCACACCCTCCAGGGGCGTGAGGTCGATGGTCTCTCCAGTATTCAGGTTCACGCTGTAGATCCGCCAGTTCTCTTCACCCGCCTGGTCCTGCCGGACCAAGATTTGTTCGCTGGTGTAGGTCCAGCCGTAGAAGCTGATGCCACGGTCGGTATCATGCGTCACCGGCTGGGCTGCTGCCGGGTCATCGGCAGGCCCCACCCAGACGTTCATCACTCCGTCTACTGGGGCCAGGTAGCTAATTCGGGTGCCGTCAGGGCTCAGAGCGACTGAGGATTTGTCGGGATTGCCGAACAGGACCTCCCGAGGGATCAGCGGGACGGTCTCCTCCCAACTTGGTTCCTCAGTTGGCTCCAGCCTGGGCGTGGCTGTGGCCTCTGGGGCCGTGGTCGGTTCGGGCGTACTTGTCGCGGCCCCGCGGCAAGCCGAAATCAGCAACACTACGATTAGCAGACTAAACAGTAGGTTTTTCATCTTTCTTTCCTCCTCTCTGACGCAATTGAAATGTTCTTACTCCTGTACTTTTCTTTCTATGTACTTGATTGCTGCTTCAAGCTGAGAATCGTATCCTTGCATTAACAAAGTGCGATCAAGTACTACCTCAATGTCATAACGGGAGATCTCGCTTAAGTAGTGAAGAGATGCAACGAGGTCTTTCGTCAATAAAGCTAATGTGGTGAGACCATTCGTCATTTCACAGCGGTGGCATACCTGAACTCAAAGGATCCCCTATATATGGGCAAGATTATCTTATCCCGCTTGCTCACCGTTATATCCAGCCCCTCACAGCGGGCCTCCAGAAGAGCTATCACCCCCCCTTTTCGTGTGAGCGCCCTAGCCATGGTCTCCTGGTCTCCAATGGCCTGAAAGATGTAGGGTGCGGATATGCTAACCCCGTTGACGATCATCCCCATGTCATCGCTGGCGATGACAGAGGAGACGAGCAAACGCTGCCCATTAACTGCCATCGCCTCGGCCCCGGTATTGCGCAGCTCGTTGACCATGTCCTGCATGTCCAGGACGCTGATCCTCCCCTCTATGCGCACCTCCACTCCATGGCCTGACACCTCGACCAAACCGTTCACAACCTTGATCGTGTTCAGCTCGTTCAGCCGGGTCTGCAGCACTCCCTGGCCCTCAACCTCCTGGTAGCGGCGAAGCTGGCTCCTGAGAGCCCCCACTTCCTCGCGCAGCTCAGCGTTGCTCTCCACCAGGTTGCTGATGATGAGCGCTTGGTTGGTGCTGGATGCGGCAAGGAGCGCCGCGGTTATCCTCCGCTGGGTGCAAAACTGGGCAAATAATAGCACCCCTAAAAGGAGACAAACGACGCTCAGTAAGAGTCGAGCTGATCTACCACTCATTCCCCCATCCCCCCGGCCTTAGCATAGCGGGTGAGAAAGCTGCCCCTGTAAGCGGGCAGGGTCATCTCGCCCACCTTAACCACCTTAAACTGTATTCCGTAGAGCTTCACCCTCTGTCTAAGCTCCCCCAAATAGACAGGATCCCGCAGGAGGCCCTCTTGAAGGGCTGGGTCACCGATGGCTTGGATCCTGTAAGGGGGAGAGAGTCGGGTATCATTGATCATAACCGTGCTGCCCACGCAGTAGATGGAGGTGGTGGCCACTATGCGCTCATCGTTGATGGCCATGGCCTCTGAACCAGCCTGCCACAGGAGGTTGGCCACATCGCGCAGGTCGTACTCGTGAACGATGTAGGCGCTCAGGTCAGCGCCTACAGGCAGTGCTTGGACGCTGCTATCGTCCAGGATCACCTCCACGCCAGGGCCTTTGAGGGCGACCAGGCCAGCTGCTATCCTCTGGCTCTCCAGGGCGGCACTGATCTCCTCCAACATCTCGGTGCTGGCAGCCGCCGACCTCTGGTGCTCGGCGAGCTGCTCTCGCAGCTGACCGAGGGTCTCCTTCAGTTGCTCCTGCTCCATCTCCAGGCGGTGAATGGTGACGGCCATTCGATCCCGCCCATAGTCCTGAGCGGAGGGCTGCACCGTCGGCGAGCTCCATTGGGCGACGAGCAGGAGGCCTAGAACCAAACCAGATACGAAGATCGATGCGTTACGCCGACTGATAACCATCTCCATCCTCATCGGAAGCAAAAGCACACATAGAGGGTCGCTGAGACGCCCCCTATCTCTAGCCTCAGCTGCTTAACCTCTCCAAATACCCGACACCACTCCGTACCCCTCTATGACAGTGCCGTCCGCAGTGCTGAACTAACAAATAGGATATCATATCCTGACGATAGCGGCTGACTGGCAGCCTCATCATGCGGCAACATGTCCCGGCACATGGTCTATGCATACCCCCATACCTTCCAGGAGCTTATAGACCGGAGCTTTCTCGTCCATCATGCGTACCAGGCTGCGAGCGGCTTTGGTTGCAGCCCTCCTAGCGAAGACCATATCGTGAGCGGCTACCCCACGACCTTGTTCGGTGTACAGGCACCGCAGCGGAGCCAATAGAGTCGTGAGACCGGATGGCACGCTCACCTTGGGCTCGCCAGGAGGGCTGGCCTACGGCGAACTGGTCTTACATCTTGCCTGAAGTGGCCATTTTCACCTTTTCCCTGGCCATTTCCTCAGACATGTCCATGTCATGGTCGTGCTTGGCGTGGTCCCGGAACGCTTTCACCAGTTCGTCTTCGTTCGGAGCCGTCAGGCTCTTTCCACAGATTGGACAGCCAACGCTTGCCTCACCCATTTTCGCACCTCCTTTCCTTTTTAGTAGATGTGTCAAATTGGCTTCGCTGCGTGGGCAATCAGCCAGATCGATCGTCTTGCTGTTGCCCCGTTTGTCGTGTTGTCTGGTAGCAGTATTCCCGAGATTACGCCGGACCTCAGTGCACGTGCTCGTGTGTGTGTTCTCCCACTGGCCTGAGGTTTCCAAACGCACCCACAACGACCTCACTCAGGGCTGGGTGAATCGTCTGCGCTAGGGCGAGAGGCCAGTAGTCTTGCTCCCCGGCATTCATTAGGTAGACGAGCTGCTGGACTAGGATGGCCGCATGGGGACCAATGATATGAGCCCCCAAGATCTTGTCCGTGTCCCGATCCACGATCACTTTCACAAACCCATCCTCCTCACCCATGGCATATCCCTTGGCGGAGTCATGGTACTTCTTCAGGCCAACCAATATGTGGTGGCTCTCCCTCGCTTGCTCCTCCGTCATACCAACCGAAGCGATCTGGGGGTGTGTGAACACCGCGTGTGGGACCGCGTGCTCATCTACCGAATGCTTGTGCTCCGTGAAGGCGTTTCTCCACACAATGTCCGACTCATAGTTGGCGGTGTGTCTGAACATATGCTTCCCGGTGGCGTCGCCAAGCGCCCATATCCCTTCCTTTGTAGTGCGAAGGTATTGATCCACTGTTATCCAGCCTCTACCATCTGTCCCGACCCCTGTCTTTTCCGGTCTCAATATATCCGAGTTTGATCTGCGGCCCACTGCTACCAGGATCTCCTGCCCAGCGAATTCGTGTTCCTGTCCATCTGATCTATTCGTGGCAGTCACCACCTTGAGTCCATTCCTGACTTCTGCACGAACCGCTTCATGGTTCGTGTACACTTGGCAATAGCTCGACATCCTCCTCTTCAACAGCTCGGATACCTCGGGCTCCTCCCGAGGAACGAGTCGGATGTTTCTTCCGACAATGGTTACCCCGGTGCCGATGGCCGAGAAGAAGTGGGCGAACTCGGTGGCTATGTATCCTCCCCCAACAATGATCAGGCTCTCTGGGGGTTCCTTGAGGTCAAAGATGGTAGCGCTCGTCAGATATCCGACTTCTTCAATACCCTCTATGGGGGGGATGAATGGCCGCGCGCCGGACGCGATGATGATTGTGTCTGCGGTGATCAGCTCCTCGCCGACTTCCATGGTGTAGTCTGAGACGAAGGAGCCGTCCATGTTAAAGAACTCGATTTGCTCTGAATGCTCCACACCGTACTCCATCTCGTGGCGCCCTTCCAACACAATCTTCCAGACTCGTTTCATGATCAGGTCAAAGTCCACCGTCTCAATCTTGGCATGGACGCCCATGGCCTTCGCTTCCTCAGCCATCCTGATCACGTCTGCCGGATAGAGCATCACCTTGGAAGGAATGCAGCCCCTGTTCAGGCAGGTGCCACCAAGAGGTCCTCTGTCTACGACTGCCACTTTCATACCATGCGCAGCAGCGTTCGCGGCGACGTTCATCCCCGCCCCGGAACCAATGACGATCAGGTCAAACCTTTTCATAGAAATCCTCCCTTTACTTGTTGTGATCAGCTTGCTCAGGTGGGTATAGTCCTCGGATTTAGACCTTGCTTTTCAAGCTTATTCTAGACGCTCTTGCCAGCCGGTCTTTGCCGGGGTTGGGCGGCTTGCGCCGCCTGCCGGATGGCCGGAAGTAGGGTGGTGTTCAGAGTTGCTTTGGAGACAAAGTCGTCCGCGCCGGCTGCTAGCGCCGCCTGCCGGTAGCTATTAGTGTCCAGCACTGTCAGAGCGATTATGCCCACTTCGGGCAGCGTGGCCCGCAGACGAGGAATCATCTCAAGGCCGCTCAGGCCGGGCATGGCCAAGTCGACCAGAACAATATCCGGCTGTAGGTCTTGCGCTTGGGCCAGGCCCTCTTCGCCCCCACCGGCCACGCCGACGACCACCACATCGTCGTGGTCCTGCAAGAAGCGTGTTGCAATACGCAAAAAGGTGGCGTTGTCGTCCACGAGCAGAACGGCAATAGGTTTCATCTTATCTCCAGAGCCCAGGCGGCTAAAGTAGATGCGATCAGGTTGGGAATCATTATCATACTACACACTTTTGCCGCGCCTGTCTATCCGTAAACCTACGTAATAAACGCAAAAAAGCCCCGTATTTTTGCTACGGGGCCGTTCTTGATGCGTGAAACGTGATCAGGAAAGCAGGGCGTTTTGCAGCAGGCTGTCTAAGTCTTCTCACTCCATCGGTAGAATCCCCCGCCGCAGGGCGTAACGGATCAGGTCGGTCTGGGTACGCAGGCCCAGTTTGCGCATCAAGTTGGTGCGATGGGTCTCAACCGTGCGCCGGCTGATGAACAGCCGGCCGGCGATTTCGGCGTTGGTGTGGCCCTCGGCCACCAGGTGCAGAACTTCCCGCTCGCGGGCTGTCAGCGTCTCATAGGGGTCCAGCTCAGCGGATTCGGCCTTTTGCATGTAGGACTCGATGGCGCGCTCGGAAAGCGGCGGGCTGAGGTAGCGCCGGCCAGCGATGGCTTCGCGGATGGCGCGTACCAATTCGGCAGAGGTAGACTCCTTGAGGACATAGGCCGCCGCCCCGGCCCGAAGCGCTTCAAGCACGTAGGCCTCGTTGGCGTACATGGAGAGGATGACGACACAGGTCCGCGGTGAACGTCGGCTGACCTGCCGCGTGACCTCCAGGCCGTTCAGGCCAGGCATCATCAGGTCGAGCACCAGCGCATCCGGCTGCAAACGTTCGACCTGTTGAGCTGCCTCCAGCCCGTCGCCCGTCTCACCGACGACGGAGAAATCCGGCTCGGCTTCCAGCAAACTCCGCAGCCCCTGGCGGACCACGTGGTGGTCATCCGCCAGCACAATTGTTGTCATGCTTATCTCTCCTCCCTATCTTCAACCGGGCCGCCCAGGGGCAATTCGGCCGTCACACGGGTGCCAGCCCCTGGGGCTGACTCCACCGTTAGTCGACCCCCCAGCAAAACGGCGCGCTCGCGCATCCCAGCCAGTCCGGTGGTGGCGCCGGCGGCCAGTGTTGCCTCAGCGTCGAAGCCAGTACCCTGGTCTTCGATCTGGACGCCAAGCGTGTCCTGGTCGGTCCAGAGCCGCACCATCACCTGGCTCACGTCAGCGTGGCGGGCGACGTTGGTCAACACCTCTTGCACAATGCGGTAGGCGGCCGTTTCAACTTCCGGCGCAAAACGCCCCTCCAGCCCGCTGTGCTTGAAAGTCACGCGCACATGGGTCTGGGCGGTATAACGATCGAAGTGCCACAGCAGCGCGGGCAACAGACCCAGGTCATCCAGCATCGCCGGGCGCAGATCAAGCGACAGGCCGCGCACCGACGTAATGAGTTCATTGACCAGTGCCTGTGCTTCGTCCAGGCTAGCCGTGACCTCGTCGGTCGGTAAGCGGGTGCTCATGTCCAGGAGGAGTTTGAGCCCGGTCAGAGTCTGCCCCAGCTCGTCGTGTAGTTCCCTGGAGATACGCTTGCGTTCCGCCTCCTGAGTGTTGATGATCTGGGTTGACAACCTCTCCAGGTCTCTTCTGTGCTTCGTAATCGCTTCCAGGAGCTGCGCGTTCTCCAGAGCGATGGCCGTCTGGTTGGCGAAGGCGGTCACAGCAGATACGTCGGCTTTCGTCAGGTCGGTGCCGGCGACCACCAGCAGGCCGTTAGTCTCGCCACCGACCGCCAGCGGAGCGATGATGCCCTGTTCGATGCCCAGCAGAGCTTCTACCCGGCCAGCCAGTGGCCGCACCGGCCTGGGCAGAGCCTCGGCTATGAGCTCGCTGGGCGACTCAGTGAAGGTGGTCTCTCCACCAATGATGATACGATGGAACAAGCCGCCCAGCACCAGCGGGAAGCGGTAGCCCTGCACCGAGAGGCCGGTCAGCTTCTCAGCCGCCCACAACACATTCGGCTCGAAGGTAAGGTAGGGGACGGCCAGGTGCGCACGATCATCAATCAAGGTGAAGATCGCAGCGTTGTAGCCCAGCTTGGACACCTCGTCCACAACGGTGCGGTAGACCTCGTCGGGCGTACGGGCGCGCTGCACGGCCTGGGCAGCCTGGCTGAGGGCCAGCAGCAGGCGCTGGCCACGGGCCGTCTGCTCCAGCGAGCGCTGTAGCGCCTCATCTGCCCGCTTGCGGTTCAATGCTTCCACAAAGGCTACTGACAAGATTTCGATGGCTTGCTGATCTGCCAGATCATACCCCGATTCTTTGTTGGCTAAACCGATCATGCCGAAAGTCTTGCCTGCATGTTTCAATGGAACGCCCAGGAAAGAAGTGATCGGTGGATGACCTTCGGGAGCCCCGACCCAATCAGGATGAGAAGCGGGGTCGTTGAATATCATAGATCGCTCGTCTTTGACTACTCTACCCCGTATGCCGCGGATCTCCAAGTCCTCAAGCATCAACACCGCATTGGTCTTCGGTATCCTACAAACCTCCCAACCCGGATCGCTAATCGCAATGGTATCAAAGCGACCAACTTGGTTTACTTCGCATATAAAACCGAACTTGCTGCCGGTCAACTCCTCAGCCACGGCCAGACATGTGCGGGCCACCTCTTCATCGCTTTCGCACGTCAACGTCTCGAGAAACACCTTGTTGATCCCATCCAACACAGCGCTTTGTCGGCGCAGTTGCTCCTCCGCCCGCTTGCGCTCGGTGATGTCTCGGTTGCTGGAGCGAACCCCCAAGAACGCACCCATCTCATCCGCCACCGGCTGGCAAGCGTGCTCGATCCAGACCGTCTCGCCATCCCTCCGCCGGATGCGGCACTGAACTTCACGCAGCTCCGGTGCTTCGATGGCATTGTGACGATGTCGAGCCCAGATTTCCCGGTCTTCAGGCAAAACAATCTCTTGCAAGAGAAGGGGGTTATCGATGAACTGATTAGCCGCATAGCCGCTGATACGTTCGCAGGCTGGGGAAACGTAGCACAGTGTTCCATCGGGCCGCTCCCAGTATTCCCAGTCGTAGGTGAAATCGGCGACAGTCCGGTAGCGTAGTTCTGCATCCCGCAGCGCCTCCTCCGCTCGCGCCCACTCAGTGATGTCACGGGTGAGCCTTAACACCACGAAGAGACCGACGCTAGCGATCAGGACCACTTCGATGACCGCCTCACGCCAGTTAACGGGAGTGGGGGGCGCGCCCAGCAGAAGACAAGGGAGATCCAAGATCTCGTTCAGCAACGCTAAAAAGCAGACCAGAACGAACATACTGACCACGGGCAGCAGTATTCTCCTCTCCGGAATCGCTTGCTCTGCACTCCTGTGCTCGGTTTCTAATACTTCCGACTCTTTTATGACTTCGCGTTCTATCTTATCTTCGTCTTTCATCTTGCGGACCTCCCAGAACAGGCAGCAATTTCACTCATATTTTACGTCTAGATGCTCGCCAATCTCAGCTCCGTGGAGAGGCTGCCCGCACATCGGGCAGCGCACCAGCTCCGGCCGCTTCGCCAGGTATTCCAGCACCGTCGCCACCAGCGTGGCGTGGCTCCAGGTCAGCGGGCTGACGGACAGCGGCTCGTCGGTGTAGGGATGCACCTGCTCGGCCATGACGCCGCTGGGCAGGGCGTGGGCCTGGGCCCAGTTCAGGATTTCCAGCGCCGGTTGCAGGTCTTTCAAGGTCTGCGCCGTGGCGATGTGCCACTGGGCCAGCCACAGGGTGCAGATAAACCAGGGATTGCCGGGAATGTTCTCGATATCCTGGCTCACCTGGTGGTAATAGTCGTTCTCGTAGCGAGCCACGCCGCCGACGTCGCTCTTCACCCACAGCCGGTCCCGCACGGCCTGCATGGTCGCCACAATCCGGGCATCGTCGGGCGTGAACATGCCGAAGTACCACAGGCCGAAGAGCGAGGCATCCATCGTCGGATCCACGTCCCAGTCGCCGTCCTCCCTCGTGTTGATCATGCGCGCAAAACGGCCCAGGTCGGATCTCCACAGGTGTGCCTCGGCCCCGGCCCGGATTTCGTCGGCGGTTTGGCGATAAGCGGCGGCCAGGTCGCCCTCGCCGAAAGCATCGGCAAAGTTTGCGGCGGCCTGCAGCCCTCCCCAGGTAGCCCCGACCGTCCAGGCCAATACGCCCCGCCGCTCTTCCCACAGGTCCCACGAAGGGAGCGGCAGGCCGCTGTCCTCGTCCCGATAGGCGGCCAGCCAGTCGGCGGCGCGGATGATCAGCCCACGGTAATGCGGCTTCATAAACTCTATGTCGCGGAAACGTTCGAAGTGCCGCCACAGCGCCCAGAGCACCAGGGCCGTCTCGTCCTCTTGCACCGGCAATTCCTTGTGCCCGTCCCGATACCAGGCATGCCACGACGAGGCCAGCGACCCATCGGGATTGTACTTGTGCAAGAGGTAGCCCTCGTCGGTGATGACCCGGTGGCAGAAGTCGAAGAAGCGCCGCGTAACCTCCGAGTAGCCGGCGTCAATCAGCGCGGAAGCCACCAGCGCGCCGTCGCGTGGCCACATGTAGGAGTAGGTATCGCGACCAAACTGCGCTATGTCGAAGTCGTTAGCGGCGACGATGGCACCGTCGTTGTCAATCTGGGTACGCAAGACGAGCAGGCTCCGCCGGTACAGGTCGCAGACCGGGTGGGGCAAATCTATGAAGTCCTCGTTTTCCTTGGTGGCCCACAGTGTCCAATAATGGCGCGTGCGCTCCAGGAAGACCTGGGGCCCCTTCTGGCGCACGGCGCGGTTAAGGCGACTCACCTCACCGAAGTCCTCGCCCACCGCGATCCAGTACCA
>Ga0209979_1001476_pt1 | contig 25620 bp, 23 predicted proteins | sample AnhtaG_FD_183114 | JGI IMG/M metagenome (GOLD analysis project Ga0209979, IMG submission 183114) | Deep subsurface microbial communities from Anholt, Denmark to uncover new lineages of life (NeLLi) - Anholt_01485 metaG (SPAdes) (version 2) | ecosystem: Environmental > Aquatic > Marine > Oceanic...
AATGGCCTGGATGACCACCAAAACCCCGACCTCTATAACTGAGATACCGAATTGATCAAGTTCTTTCTGTCTCGCCCTGAGTGCCGCATCCGTAGTCTGGTGTAGCAGTACCCAGAGGTTGTAATCTCCGTCCACAGATAACCGATTTTTCATAGTCCCTCCATATTCGTAATTGGCTAAAGTTGCCACTGAGCTGATCCTGCAACCCCCACGGGTTAACCACCAAACTCCTGAAGAGCAACCAGCCTGCTAAAGCAGTCATGATACCACAGTCTCTGAAGAGGAATCAACATGGAGTTGCCAGACCCCACCTGTCCTTACCCGGGTTGGCTCCAAGAAACTAATGGAATATTGACAGAGTATGAAGTAAGATATGATAGAATAGAGGCAGGCGGACACGATTAGCTAATATGTGATTCATAGACCATTTCCCACAACTGCATAAGCTTGGGAGTTGGGGGTGAAAGAAGGACATCGGAACCGTTGTCTGATAGCGGCTACTGGTGACTTTTTGTTTGAGAACATGCTTCTGGGAATGTAGTTAAAAACATTAAACGATGAGGAGGTAGTGGTAATGATTATAAAGTGGGGAGAGGTTGAGTTTGAGGGCCCCTATCCCATAACGGACTGGGAACCTCCACATCAGGCTGCTGTCTATGCAATCATGATGAAGCCGCATCCTCAAATGAAGGTGTATAAATTTGTCTATTTCGGAGAGTCTGGTAACCTGTCGGACCGAGGATTCTATCGCGCACACCACAAATATGATTGCTGGGTCCGAGAGGCTGGTTCGGAAGGTAACCTTTATATCGGTATTCACCGTATGCCGGATTCGACGGATGAACAAAGACGTAAATTGGAATCAGATTTAATATTAGGACCATATAAGCCGGCATGCAATGATTAAATAGTGGCGAGACTCTCCACCTTTGCCTGATGAGTAGACGAGCCAGGTGGATTTGGTGAAAGAGTGGTTTGACATGATTCTGCTAGTGGTATAATAACCATGACAACTGCGTTTAGTTAAGGAGGCCAGCTATGGGCTTGAAGGTGGAGAAAACCAAGATAGAGGCTGTGCTCTACACGCAACAACTTAGGATAGAGGGGGAGGTTTATACCCCGAAAGGTACCAGATTTACGGATTTTATGAACGCTGAGCCAAGGTACCAGACAAGGTATGATTTTATACCTGTTACCAATAGCAAAGTCTACTCCCTGTCGGAAGATAAACTACTCTATGAGACTTCCTTCTTAAACGTAAACAAAAACTTCATAGTCATAGCCTCTCCAAAGAACCTGGCAGGCGTATGATACAGCCTGGAGGATAGAGGAGAGGGACTGGTAACCCTGCGAAGCTACCCAGGGGTATGATTAAAGGTGATGCTGAAGAGATTACTCGTTCTCTTAGCTCTCGTTGTCGTGGTAGTAGGTTTGCTCATATCAGGTGATAGCAAAGCATCAATTGCTGATAGCGAGATAACTACTACTAATTCTGCTACAATTACGGTAACTACGACGACTCCACCTTTGCCTGGTGAGCAGCCAGACCGATTGAGGAAGTATAAACTAATACAGGTAAGAACACTTTGGAAGACATAAAAATGACGAATACACATGAAACCACGGTTACGCTGCCAGCAAAATCTATGACTCTCAAACAAGACGACCTGGTAAAGTTGTGCGAGATTCTTGAGAAAGCGATAGAGGATGACCATCAAGGTCACCTGCACTGTACTTTGTCGGGAAAGAGAGAGTCCATGTCCTTTGAAAGTATTGAAGACTTACGTAACGCACATTTGCCCGAAGAGGTCAACCAAGTCCGGTTAGTAGCAAAATCATACGACGGAGATAGAACAATCAGACTGGTTTCCGATAACAAGGTGCCTTACACTAAAGTAGAAATTACTGGTACGGATGCGGACTGGGTTGCAGCAAGAAGCAAGGAAATCGAGGAGTTCATATCAGACCACCACAACATTCACTGGATATTTAACCGTATTTGGCTTCCTGCACTGCAAGGTGTTTTGTTGGTGGGACTACTTATGTATACATGCACAGAACCACTTTGGCATAACCCGGCTTTTCCAATAGTGTCTATTCTTTGGGGAGTCATTTTGGTTCTGGTGTACATATGGGGCATAAGTAAATTGTTTCCATTTACATTCATAGACACAGGGCATCCTTCAACAATCGCGACATTTAGAACAGTTATCAAATATGCAGGTCCAGTCATCATACTAGGTTTGATAGTCCTACTTATTACAAAATGATTCTTCGCTTAGTCTAAGAGCCAAATTCCCTTCGGTGTCACTTCTCGCAATTTTGGTTCCGCCAGTGTTATGTGCTATGATAACGACTATTTATGAAAAAGGACAGCAATAACGAAGAGTTGCAAAAGACTTTCAATGAAATTGCCAAGCTCATCAATTTGACAGAGCTCTATTCACTCAAGAGGATGCAAATTGTAGCCCTGAAATCACAACAGGCATTATTTAAGCTTAGCTTACAGGAATTACCTGAGCAAAGGAAAGCTTTCCTCTTTGCCCTCGTCTTCGGTTTTGTGGCTGCAATGAGCGCAGGCATCGGCTTGTTTGTTGTAGGCATAACCCTTGCTAACCTGATGATTATGATTGGCAGTGTGGTCGTAGAGATTGCAGCTTTTGTGGGATTCATCTACCTGTTGCTCACGTACAAACGCGTAAGAACTGAAAAGAAAGTGGTAGCCGATGATGTAAAAGCAACTGATGCGTCACTACACGGCCTGGACGATATGATGAACGAGATGGAACAGGACTATATAAAAACAAAGCAGGAAACACAAATACTGTTAGAGAAAGCGAGACGTCAACTTAAGCCGAAGACAACGCTTCCTGAAAAGGAAACACGGGTTGGTGTTTAGCACTGTTATTGCTTATTCTATAGCCACTTTAACTTGCATACTCAGCACTCGCACTGACCCTGCTCCAGTTGATTTTGGGGCATTCCAACGTAAGCACCACACAGGAGTATGCCTACCTTACACCTGAAGACCTGGTGAACAAGAACGCTAAACATAACCCCTGCTTAACATATTGGTTGGTAAAGATAATATATTATCCAATGAACCTGGTGTTTGTGACTTGCACCTTGTTAATCATGATGATAAGCTAGAGTGTATCAATCAGAATCCACACCGAAATGAAAAACGAGCAAAGCCACCGCATTCCTACAACAGATGATATTGAAGTCTCCACCTACCTCGGGATTGCCAAGGAACTTCATGGTGAACAGGCAACTCCTGAACCGAAACCATTACCTCCTGGCGAACGAGAAACCATAGTAGTAATTGACTTTGGTTCCCAATACAGCATGCTCATAGCAAGGCAGATACGCGAATGCCATGTTTATTGTGAACTTGTGCCCTGGGATACCCCGTGGGAGAAAATAGCGCCGCTTAATCCTCGCGGTTTCGTCCTATCAGGAGGTCCCGCCAGTGTATATAATCCTGACGTCCCCTTAGCTCTGCCTTACATCTATGATAAGCATCTGCCAGTAATGGGCATTTGTTATGGGACGCAAGTTATCATCCACCAACTGGGGGGCCAAATATCACCAGGAGAGAAACATGAATATGGTCATGCCATATTATATTTGAATACTGAAGATTGTCCCCTTTTTGCCAGCCTTCCCACCTCCTTTCCCGTATGGATGAGCCATGGTGACCAAATACTGGAGACCCCTCCTGACTTCAAAACTCTGGCCTATACTGATAACTCGCCAATTGCTGTTGCGGGTAATGATGAGGGCATCTTTGGACTTCAATTCCATCCTGAAGTAGTCCACACTCCAGTAGGAAAAACGATATTTCAGAATTTCGTATACAAAGTATGTGGCTGCCAGGGCAACTGGACGCCAGCTAACTTTGTGACTGAAAGCATCGAAAAAATTAAAAAGCAAGTGGGGAAAGGAAAGGTCATCTGCGCCCTTTCGGGAGGCGTCGATTCTGCAGTGACCGCCACCCTTGTCCATCAGGCTATAGGCAATAACCTGACCTGTATTTTTATCAACAATGGCTTATTACGCCGGCAGGAACCTGAGAGAGTGCTTAATACCTTCCTGAGCAATCTTAAAATGAATGTGTCCTATGTAGATGGCAGCGAGAGATTTTTGGAGCGGCTCAAGGGAGTGACCAACCCCGAGACAAAGCGACATGCGATAGGCGAGGAATTTATCAAGGTTTTTGAGGAAGAGGCTGCTAAATTAGGCAAGGTCAATTTCCTGGCGCAGGGTACCCTTTATCCTGACGTCATTGAAAGCAGCAGCGCTAGCGAAACAAAAGCTTCAGTTACAATAAAAACCCACCACAATGTTGGTGGCTTGCCAGCCAGAATGAAACTCAGCCTGATTGAGCCTCTGCGCTATCTTTTTAAGGACGAAGTGAGGGAAGTGGGACTCGCCCTGGGGTTGCCTGAAGATATGATCTGGCGACAGCCATTTCCCGGACCAGGATTAGCTATTCGCATTGTCGGCGAGGTAACCAGAGAACGCTTGGAAATACTCCGCGCCGCTGACTGGATAGTCATGAACGAGATAAAGAAAGCAAATCTGTATCGACAATTATGGCAGAGCTTCGCTGTGCTTATCGGTATTAAAAGCGTGGGAGTCACCGGGGATTATCGAAGCTATGGCTATACTATAGCTATCAGGGCGATAAACAGCAATGATGCCATGACGGCTGAATGGGCTCATTTGCCATACGATCTCCTCGCCAGGATGTCTGACCGCATTGTCAACGAAGTGCCTAACGTCAATAGAGTGGTTTACGATATTACCAGTAAACCACCGGCAACTATAGAATGGGAATAATATAGTATTATTACAACAAGGCGAATCAAAGGAGGAAAAACATGGATTATGAATTTGAAGACAAAGATGATGAATTACGAAATGTAGAAAACGACCTGGAGATGATTCGCGAAGACTTAATCGGGGAATTACAAGCCATAAATCAGTATCAGCAACATATAGAGAGCCTGGAAAATGAGGAAGTCGTGACCATACTGGAACACATCATCGAAGAGGAAAAGGAGCATGTTGCTGAACTACTCAAGGTACTCAGTGTCCTCGATCCTCTTCAGGCTGAAAAATTAAGTAGACAGGTTTGGTTTTAGACAATGGCACATAAACCTAAACTAAAGGGCGTAAAAAGGAATAGAGGGAAGCAGAAACATAAGAAAAGGAAGTAACTGCTATTGAAGGTATTGGTTGTCGGCGGCGGAGCCAGGGAACACACCCTGGTGTGGAAGCTGGCTCAAAGCCCAAGGGTGGATAGCATTTACGTCGCCCCGGGAAATGCTGGCACAGCATCCATAGCTCAAAACTTAAACATTGCCCCTACAGATATAGAAGAGCTGGGCAAAGCGGCTAAACAGCAAGACATTGATTTGGTCGTCGTCGGTCCTGAAGCACCGCTGGCTTCAGGCATAGTAGATTATCTTGATAGCCTGAATATCCCGGCTTTCGGCCCCACAAAAGCAGCCACTCAAATAGAGTCAAGCAAAGTCTTCGCCCGAAATCTAATGGAAAAATATGGCATCCCCTGCCCAAAAGGGGCTATTTTCTCTTCTCATCATGAAGCTCATGAATATATTAAACAACAAAAGACGCCCATCGTTATCAAGGCAGATGGATTAGCCGCTGGCAAGGGTGCAATTATAGCTGAGTCTCAGGAAGAGGCACAAAAAACGCTCAGCGATATCATGGAGGCGAAAATATTTGGTTCTGCAGGCGATAAGGTGCTAATTGACGAATATATCATCGGAAAAGAGGTAAGCCTATTGGCTTTTACCGACGGCAAAACAGTCGTTCCCATGGTTCCTGCCTGTGACTACAAGAAAATCGGAGATAATGACCAGGGACCTAACACCGGGGGTATAGGTGGCTATGGTCCACCGGGATTCTTCCCCGCCGAGCTTGCCGACAGAGCTACCAATGCTATCTTGTTACCAGCGGTAAAGGCAATGGCTGAAGAAGGCATACCCTACAAAGGTGTTCTTTACGCCGGGTTAATGCTCACTGATAGAGAAATGCTGGCCCTGGAATTCAATGCTCGCTTCGGCGACCCGGAAAGTCAGGTTACCCTACCGCTCCTGAAAACGGACCTGGTAGATATATTGATGGCAGTGGTTGAAGGCAATCTTGACCAGCTAACGATACAATGGAGCGACGATGCTTGTGTAGGTGTGGTTATGGCTTCGGGAGGCTATCCTGGAAGCTATAAAACAGGCTTTTCCATAGAAGGATTGGATAAGGCAGAGAAAGATGTGCTTATCTTCCACGCTGGAACCAGGCTGGGCAACGATGGAACAATTTATACCAGCGGTGGGCGAGTGCTCACCGTGGTAGGGGTGGGCAAGAATATCGCCGAAGCTCGAGAAAAGGTTTATGCTAACCTGCCTGATATTTATTTTGAGGGTTATTATTATCGCAAAGATATCGCCCTCAGGGAGATAGCATAAATGCCATTAGTAGGAATAGTGCTCGGCAGTAAAACAGACGCTGATATGATACAGCCTGCCATAGATATGCTGGAGGAATTAGGAATTGATTATCAGCTCTCTGTTATTTCAGCTCATAGAAACCCGGAGAAGGTGAGGGAATATGGATTGGAGGCAGAAAAAAGAGGAACCGAGGTCATCATTGCCGCCGCTGGCTATGCTGCACATCTTCCCGGAGTATTAGCTAGTTGGACACCAATTCCCGTAATCGGCGTCCCTCTGCCCACCAGCAAGTTAAAAGGCATAGATGCTTTGCTTTCCGTAATTCAGATGCCTGCTGGCGTTCCTGTGGCTTGTGTGGGCATAAATGCCGCCAAGAACGCCGCCTTGCTCGCTGCACAGATTCTGGGAATTAAATATGACAAGATCAAACAAGCCTATGCTGAGTATAAACAGAGGTTAGCTGGAGAATAATATGATTGAGCGCTACTCAAGACCCCAGATGAAAAAAATATGGTCTGATAAGAGCAAATTCGACAAGTGGCTTGAGGTAGAAATAGTTGTCTGCGAAGCCTGGACAGAGCTGGGCGAAATCCCCAGAGAAGCAATGACCAAAATAAGGAAAGCTAACTACAACCTGGACCGCATCGCTGAATTTCTGAAGGTGACTCACCACGACATGACTGCCTTCCTTAAATCAGTGGCGGAAAGCCTCGGCGAGGAATCGCGTTTCATCCATCTTGGACTTACCTCCTCAGACGTTATGGATACCGCTCTAAGCCTCCAATTAAAAGATGCAGCTAATATCCTGTCACAGGATATAGGCAAACTTATCGTCGTTTTACAAAACAAAGCCTTAGAACACAAATATACCATGCTGATGGGGCGAACCCATGGTGTTCATGCTGAGCCAACCACCTTTGGCTTGAAATTGGCGTTATGGGTTGAAGAGATGAGACGCAATGCTCAAAGATTAGAGGATGCTAAGCAAATCATCTCCGTGGGTAAGATTTCGGGGGCAGTGGGCACATACGCTACCGTATCTCCGGAAGTGGAGAAAATAGCTTGCCAGAAATTAGGACTCACCCCCGCTCCAATCTCAAGCCAGATAATTCAGCGCGACCGCCATGCCCAATTTGTCGCTACCTTGGCTATAACCGCCAGTTCATTGGAGAAATTCGCCACCGAAATCAGAAGCCTTCAAAGGACCGAAATCCTCGAAGTTGAGGAACCATTTGAAGTGGGACAGACAGGCTCTTCAGCGATGCCCCACAAGAAAAATCCCGAGCTTTGTGAACGTATTTGCGGCCTTGCCAGATTAATAAGAGGATACGTCACCACTTCACTGGAGAACATCGCATTATGGCACGAGCGTGATATCAGCCATTCCTCAGCAGAGCGCATTACCCTGCCCGATTCCTGCCTGGCACTGGATTATATGCTCTCTCTGCTTATCCTGGTAATAAAGGACCTCAAGGTCTACCCCGAAAATATGCGCCGTAATCTCGAGCTTACTCAAGGATTAATTTTCTCACAACGGGTTCTCCTCGCTTTAATAGACAAAGGACTAAGTCGAGAGGAAGCCTATGAAATGGTGCAGCGAAATGCTATGGAAGCCTGGCAGCAAAAGAAGAGCTTCCTATCTCTTCTCGAAGCAGATAATCGGGTTACAGCCCATCTAACCAGGTCGGAATTAGAATCCCTGTTTGACTACAACTATTACTTGAAGCATGTAGATAGCATTTTTGAGCGATTGGGGTTGACTCAACCCTCACCGTGAAAAACAAAAACTCAAAGGTTAAACAGCAAAATGACAGAACAAGAAGCAACATCTAAATACGAAATCCGAAACACTAAACAATATCAAATGTTCAAAATCCCAATGACCAAAATGGTTTTGAAATTTGAATTTAGATATTGGAATTTGTTTAGGATTTGGAGCTTAGGATTTCGAATTTGAACTTAGTATTTTTGCATTTTGAGTTGTAATTTTAACTTTTTATATTTGCTTTTTGATCTTGTTGGGATTTAGGAGAGGAATGATTTAGATATGTCCATCTTGTTGGAAACCAACTTATCATTCTCTTTATTCAGGCGTGGCAAGGTGCGAGACGTCTATGATTTAGGAGATAAGCTCCTCATCGTATCCACTGACCGCATCTCTGCCTTCGACTACGTTCTACCCTGCGGCGTTCCTGAAAAGGGAAGAATTCTCAATCAGCTCTCTGCCTTCTGGTTTAAGAAAACAGCCCATATTATTCCCAATCACTTTATCGAGACAGTTGATAGCCTCGATACCCTTCAGGATGTTATTCAACAGCTTTCAGCTGACAGCTATCAGCTGAAAGCTTTAAACTGCCTTGTAGGTCGCTCCATGCTTGTAGCCAAAGCCCATCGTATCGCGGTGGAATGCATTGTTCGTGGCTACCTTTCCGGTTCAGCCTGGGCAGAATATAAACAAAGCGCAAGAGTTGGCAACATTCGATTGCCATCTGGAATCGAGGAAAATCAAGAACTTCCCCAACCCATCTTCACCCCCACCACAAAAAGCGATGTAGAACATGACCGCCCTTTGACCAGGGAGGATGTAACTGAGCTTGGCATTGAGCACTTAATGGCAGAAATGGAACAGAAGAGTTTACTCATCTATCGATTTGCTCAGGACTACGCTAAAACCAGGGGCATTATAATCGCCGATACCAAATTCGAATTCGGCCTTATCGATGGTAAGCTAGCACTTATCGACGAGTTATTAACCCCGGACTCAAGTCGTTTCTGGGATGCCAGTCAATACAAAGTCGGGCAATTTCAGCACAGTTTGGATAAACAGCCTGTGCGTGATTGGCTACTGGCTTCAGGGTGGGACAAGGAATCCCCACCATCCACGCTGCCACCGGCGGTAATTCAGGCTACCACAGAGCGCTACAATAAGATTTACAGCCTGTTTACTGAAGAGTAGAATTACTAAGGGTGTCCCTGTAGCTCAATTGGATAGAGCGGCTGCCTTCTAAGCAGCGGGTTGTGGGTTCGAGTCCCGCCAGGGATGCATGAAGTTTGTGGATTGTAGAATATGGTTCACTGTCGCAATACACATTCTCTCGGATGCCCTAGTAGTAGCGGGGATTTTCTGCAATAATGTTCAGGGGTCGAACGCGATATGCAGCCTCGAAAATTGTTGTGGTTGAGCCTTTTGATAGTGGCTAGCCTGCTTGTGCCTGCCTTCCTGCAATTCTATGTAGTTCCTCCTCTGATAGTGATGGCCAGCCCCGACACAGTTACTTATTATTTTAATGCTTATAATGGTGCCGAGGCTTGGGCGACTGCTCCAGCTAGTATGACTGATAACATTCTCGCGAACTATGCTAGTACTAATATTAAAAATGAAGTCGAGCTTATTAATGCAAATAACTGTTCCGGAACAGATTTAGGGCCAATCAGCAAAGTTGAGCTTCGAGCTTATGGATATACAGGATTGGATGATTATATCAAAATTCGACCAGTTTTTGCAGGAGTCAACGATGGAAGTGATTACTCATGGAATCCAATGCCAACGAGCCCTGCTTGGAGCGGATATTTCGACATTACCACTGACCCCAGCGCCCCTGCTTCTTGGACCTGGTCTGATGTTCAGAACCTCGATGCTGATATACAGGCAATACGGCTTGGGGGACCAGACTTAACGTATATTGCTAAAGTTGAGATTCGGGTTACTTATACACCAAATATTTCGCCCACTGTGGGCACCATCGCCATCTCACCAAGCTCTATGGCGCCGCAGGAGCAGTGGACAAATATAACCGTCCCCGTGACGGATAACGATACTCTCGCTGATGTGAATGAGGTTTACGTGGAGGTCTTCTATGACTCCGCTGGAAATGACCCGACTGCGCCAGGGACGGCCAATGTCCAGACCTGTGCCATACTCATCTGGACCAGGGGAGGTTCTCCCGAGTGGGATATTGCCCCGACAAGCACAACCTGGGCAATCAATGCTGCTGGATGCTCCAATGGCACTGACAGCCTGACCACAGATAACTGGGTATTCTCCTTCAAGGTAGGCAAGGTAGCCACCCAGTCCCCCGGCAGTGATGATTGGGATATATATGCTAAAGCAACGGACAGCGTCGGCCAAACCGGGGATAATTATCTCCGTGATGTAGAGATGAACTGGTATGGCGAGATAACGGTGGAGACTTCAACCGTCTCCTGGGGAATTGTAAGTCCCGGTTGCAGTAACGAGACATCTCCTGTAGTGAACATCACATACATCTGCAACGGTAACTACGCTGAGCAGATAAAGACATCACAGAACTGGACAAGCGCTTCGGGCAACGTAACCCTGAATACAACAGGCAGCCCGGGGACAGGTGAGTTTTCCCTGAAGGCCGATGATGATGACACCCTTACCGATGCTGTGCAGGTTCTTAGTGCATCGTATACCACTTTTGACACTGGCACTCAGACCACTGAGGCTGGGAATGCGGAAAACAACAATCACCTCTGGCTCTCACTAGGCAGCTCGGGCATCACGTATGACACCTACTCTGGTACACTCTACTTTGGCATTACCCCGTAACTCACCCTCATCCTTCGCTGACTCTTCGCTCTGCTCAGAGCTTCGGCTCAGGACAGGCTCTAACCTCTCCCGTCACTCTTTCTTGTCATTGCGAGGCACAACGTGCCGAAGCAATCTCACGGCAGTTTCACCCTCACCTTAATCCTCTCCCGTCGAGGGAGAGGAATTATATACAAAGTTCTCCCTCCCCCGGCGGGAGGGAGCTAGAGGGAGGGGGAAAGGCGAAACAATCCCATCTTGCCTCATTGAGATTGCTTCGGCACGTTGTGCCTCGCAATGACGAAGAGGGGGGGCGAGCTTCGTAACGACATAACAGTACTACGTACTAAAGTTATATTGACAAGCGTAGCGCGAGGTAGTATAAGTATAGTTAAGTAACATTAAGTAACGTAGGGTATTGTACCCTAAGATAGTTAACAAATTTGTTACATAGTTGTTACTGTAATGATTTAGATAGGAATTAAGTAAGAGGGGAAAGAATAATGAAAGGAAGGAAATTTGTATCAATTGGAGCAGCCCTGGCGTTGGTGCTTGCACTGGCATTGGTCCCGATGGTACCGCCCGTCATGGCAGCCGAAGGCACTGCCACAGGTAACTTCACAGTGGGGAATACTGCGCCGACGGTTGGGACGCCGACAGTTACTGCTTCGATGACCCCGCAGGCACAAGCATGGGTCAATGTTACCATTACCGACAATAACAAGCTGTCTGACCTTTCCACGGTAAAGGCAGTTTTGTTCTACGATGCTGATGGCACATATACTGACCCTGGAGCATCCCCGACTCCTGATACCCAGACTCTTGCCATTATGACCTGGTATGCATCGAATAACACTTTTACCATCCAATCTGGAGCTAGTTCCACCTGGTCAATAAATAATACAACCTGCACACACCCGGCTCTTACCGGATATACTGGCGACTGGAACTTTAGTTTTCAGCCAGGCAAGGTGGCTACTGAGACCACTGGCAGTGCCAAGTGGTTTGCAAGAGTTAACGTCACTGATTCTGCAAGTGCAACTGGGAGTAACAATAATAGTGCCACTGGTTCCACAATGAATTTCTATGGCGAGATAAATGTGACTACCGCCACAGTTGATTTTGAGACTGTAGCCCTTGGGTCTGGCTTTGCTGCAAACAACGAAACCGCAGACGTTAAGAACATCGCTAACGGCAACTATACCGAAAATTCCAAGACCGACGATGGCTCAGGGAATGGCAAGTGGCTCGGTGCTACAGCAAATGTGACCCTCAATGCCACCGGTACTCCTGGAGCTGGTGAGTTTTCCCTGGCAATCGATGATACCACTACTTTAGCCAGTTCGGTAAACATGAGCACGGCTTATCAAGCGATAAACAGTGCTGGAGTTCAGACTGGCGAGGCTGGCTATCCCGGTGGTAACCATGGATTGTGGCTAGCGGTGGGGGCAGCGGGCATCGAACCAACAGAGTATAGTGGAACGATTTATTTCCAGATTGTAGACGCCTAAGGTAAATGGCTAAACTGAGACGGGGGAGAGCTTTAACTGTCCCCCTTATCTTTATTGTTCTTTTTTCCTTTTTGCTAACCCCCCTGCCAGTAGAGGCCGGGGGGTTAGCAATGTCGGGCAGCTTTTATCGCCAGAGGCTTGAGCTGCCTCAAGGGGTAAATATAAGCTCCCCGGGCATTTATGTGGTCATATTCAACAATGCCGACGATGCGCTCAAAATCAATATGACCACTGAGGCTCCGATGGGAGTGAAGTTAGCGCTCTCTGAGGAAGATTTCGTTCTCAACGCTGGAGAACAGAAAAAGGTGATGGTTGGCGTTAATGTCACTGAGGATGCTGTTCCCGGAGAATATGAGCTTAAGATAAGTGCTGAAGCCCAGAGGGAAGGTGCCGGCATAAAAATCGTTGGCTCTGTTGCTCAGACCGCTACGTTAATCATCGTTGGTGAAGCAGCTTCAGTGGAGGTAACCGCGGTCAACCCCGGCGGCGAGCCTATGCCTGCAGTAGTCAGGTTATATAAACTGGTAGATAGCGAGAAAGCGGACTTTGGCTATTCCGAAACGGGGAGTCTCAAAATCAAAGTATCGCCGGGAAAATACCTTGCTGAAGCTTATGTTGGTGGGAAAAAGCTCGCTGAGGAGACCTTCGATATAGCCGCGGACGAAGAAAAGACGATAACCCTCATTATGAGAACGGTTTGCTTTGAGGGCTTTGGCATTGTTCCTAATTACCACACCGAGACCGGCAAGCTTGCCTTCGTCCAGTTAGTGTATACCATAAACAACCTTTACCAGACCTACTCTGAAGCTGAGGTGGTGCTCAAGGTGACATTTGATGGCACTCCACTGGAAGAGACCACGATAGCAACGCTTACCCCGCTGGAGAAGGGGAGAGTCGGGCTAAAATATAATTACATCCCCGCTGGAGGCTGGGTGGACAGGACTTATGGCTTTACGCTTCAGTTGAATCTGGAGGGTGAGCCCTATGCTACCACCCTGGAGGAGGAATTGAATGTGAGTGGTGAAGTCGCAGGAGCCAGCCACAGCCGCTATTACATTATTGGCGGGGTGGCGGCAGCGATAGTGGCCAGTGGGGTATATCTCCTAATAAGGAGAAGAAGGAAGACTAAAGCTTCATCTGCTTGAAGACCCAGATGAAAAACGATGGAAAAAACAGAAGCTATCGGGCTTATATTTATTCTTCTCGCCCTTCTTACACTGCCCCTGGCCTACGTGCATCATACCGTAAGCGCCAATGATTCGGCTGGAGGCAGCTTTACGGTGGATACGACGCCGCCGGCAAATGTTACCGACCTAGCAGTAAGCGCTGCAACCTCTCATTCCCTCACTTTAACCTGGACTGCGCCAGGGGATGATGGCAACAATGGGACAGCTGCTGAGTATGATATCAGATATGCCACCTCTAACATCGATAACGAAACCTGGGGATTTGCCACCCAAGTAAGCGATGAGCCAGCACCGGGGCCAGCGGGTTCAAATGAGACATTTGTGGTTGGTGGGCTCACCCCTGCCACCACATATTACTTCGCCCTAAAAACGGGGGATGATGCTGGCAACTGGGCTAATTTGTCCAATATCGCCCATGGAGCCACGCTGAGAAGCGGTGGAGGCGGTGGAGGCGGTGGAGGTGGTGGAGGTCCTACAAAGTATTTCACGGTCGATTTTCAGGGGAAGCTTACCTCTGTGCCCCTCCGTTGGGACGGAAGTCTGGCAGTTCCCTTGCTGGCAACAAACCCTGAAGGCACAGCCAGCCTGAAAATAGATAAGGGGACGAAGGTGCTGGACGCCGCTGGCAAACCCGTGGATGAAATAGCAATAGCAATAATGGTGTTTCCTCAGCTACCCGCTCTCCCACCCAATACCATAATAATTGGCGATATTCATAGCTTCAGCTCTTCCGCCCTGGTCTTTGACAAACCGGCTACGCTAACCCTTGGCTTCTCCCACTTTGAAGTGCCTGAGGGTACTCTATCACTGACCATGGTTTATGGCTCAGAAACAAGCTGGCATGAGGTAGAGGTAGAGTGGACTAGTATTGGTGGATTGGATGCTCTGAGTGCCAAGATGAATCACACGGGCGTGTTTGCCATCATTGCCAACGTGCTATCCTTCCCAGAGCTGGAAATAGGGTATATGGGACAAAAAATTACCTCGGGGAACATCACCATGGATGGATTTCTGGTGGAGTCCCTGGAATTTACCATTCAAGAGGGAAATGGAGAGCTATATTTTAGACTTCCCGAGGGGACGAGGATGCTGAATCGTGAAGGCAAGCCCCCAGACATGATTATGATAGACCCCGTTGCACCATCAGAGCTTCCTCCTTCACCATCCGATGACTCGGTAATCCTGATGCCCTTCAGCATTCACCCTGACCTTACCATCGACCCAATAATGAAGGTGATAATCCATTATGACGAGGGGGAGTTGGGCGATGGCATTAACGAAGAGGATTTGGCCCTTGCCTACTATGATGAGGCAAGGGAGAAATGGGTGATGCTGCTCAGTAAAGTGGATGCAGAGGGTAACACGGTTACCGCCTGGACTACTCACACCAGCATATTTGCCGTTCTTAGTAACATAGCCGGTGAATTCCCGTGGTGGTGGATTGTTGAGGGCGTCCTTGTTATCGCCGGTATCGCCTTGCTGGCATTCCTGATCAGGCACCGAATCAGGTCCCGTCCTGCTGCAAAGCCAGACGCAAGTCAGACACAGCTAACCAAATAGTAAATTATATCGCTGAACATCTCTTGAATGAGCTATCTTTAGTAGCTCCATAATGTTTATAATAAAAGAACTTCGTATCTAAAAAAATGAATTGGGAGAGCATAATCAGCCTCATAATTGCCCTTTTAGTGGTAATTGCCTTTCCTTTAGCCTTTCGCAGAAGAAAGAAAGCCGCCCCTCAAAAGAGAGAGGAACTTTACCAGCATCTTAAAGAAACGGGGGTGAAGGCTTCGTTGGTGGAAAAAGGCAATGAAAGGGAGAAAATAGGGCTGAGCCGTACCTCAGGGCAGACATCGGAAGGAATTATTGAACTCGAAGATAGAAATATAGATTCCATAAATATCATCATCGCCGCCAGTCAGTATGGCACAAACTATTTCCTGGATTACCTGGTGAAAAGCTCAAACATAACAGCGAACCGAATACTAAAGAAAACCAGGCTAACTGTAAAGAAAAGCTTATTCCTATGGGGCAAGGTGGTAGCTATGGAGTGGAAGGGAGATAAATCGTTAGCCCAGAGCCTCAATTTCGATTACCGGCTTAAAGACAGACTGTTGCAGCGTGATGTCACCGGTCTAAGAGGAAGCATCGGGATCCTTCCTGAGCCAAAACATGGATACACCAGAATAAAAACTTCCTATTCCCTTCCCTCTCCTGAGGTATTCGACGCGTTGGATATTATTGCCAGGCACATCAAGTCATGGTGACCTCGATAACAGAATTGTCAGGATAGTCATAAAAGAGATTAGTTGGTAAAATGTGGTACCGGGTGTGAGCTACGGGTAAGGGCGTATATTATTTACAAATTGAATTGGCGATTTGAAAGCGAATAAATGATGGAAATGTACCTGAAGCCAACTCCAGTAATCGATTGTAACGCTCCTCCTGTGAGAGAAAAAGCCCAGAATTTAACCGCAGACAAAGAAAACGATGTAGAGAAGGCGAAGGCACTTTTCTACTTCGTCAGGGACGAGATCAAGTATAACCCCTATGTGCTACACAATCTTGCTGAACATCATAAGGCAAGCGTCACTCTGAGTAAGGAAGAAGGATACTGTGTTCAAAAGGCGATACTCCTTGCTGCACTAGCACGAGGTGCAGCAATCCCAGCCCGCCTTGGGTTTGCTGATATACGCAACCATATCGTCCCTCAAAAGTTGCTGGAGCTGATGCATGGTAATAACCTTTTTATCTACCACGGCTATTGCGAGCTATATATAGGCCAAAAATGGGTTAAAGCTACACCGTCGTTCGACCTGGAAATGTGTCAAGAACATCATATCATTCCAGTGGAGTTTGATGGCGAGAACAATGCCACTTTCCACCGTTACAATCAGGAGGGAAAACTACATATTGAGTACGTCTGCGACTATGGCCATTACCCTGACCTTCCATTGGAAGAGATGCTCAATGCTCGCGTAAAGGTTTATGGCCCTGAGTATCTGACAATGCAGGAAAATATCGTTAATTTGGGCCTTGGTAATGCCCAGAAAACAATCTAATAACGCCGATACCAGTTTTCATCCACATCGCTGGTTTCAAGCCTAGCATACCACGGAGTTCCATAAGCGTTTGCTAATTCAGTCAGGCTTTCAAGCCTGCTGACCACGGTGGTCTCCAGGAATTTCAATCTTTCCTCACGGGACTTTATCTGAGTGGCTTCCTGCCACAAAGCACGCCCAGCAAGAAAGCCTGAGGCTCCAGCCCGACAGGCTAGCTCAACTTCCTGATAGAAGAGTTCGAAATTGACACCGGCGCTCAAGATAACCCAGGGAACCTGACTTGCTTCGTTAAGCTGATGGCAAAGGTCTGACAGCCTGGCTTTATCCTTCTCATATTCTAAATCGGCTGGAAATTCGGCTTTGAGAACATCGATTGGAAGAGCAGTAATTTGTCTTGCTGTTTCAACTACTAGCCTTGGCTTTACTTTAGCAAAATCCTCAGGGCTAGCTTCCTTATTAGCCACTCGGTAACTTACCGGTTCAACCACAAAAGGCATGTCTTCTGTCACACAATCCGTGGCCAGCCTCTGCACCGTGTCCAGTTGCTTTGGGGCAACATCGACATCAGGACGATAATAAAGCAAAAGCTTAGCTGCTGTGGCTCCCATTTTCCTTATCTTTTTTACATCCCACTCAGGCAACAAATTGGTGACCCTCGCTTCTGCTTCACCGGAATAGCCACTTTTCTCCAGGCTGACCAGTAATCCTGTTGTGTTGGGAATAGCTCCAGCGGCGATTGCCTGTGCAGCACCATAAATGGGGTCAAGCAGGATAGCGGTGGCATGTGGGGTCAAAATTCGACACAGGTCTAGCTTAAAATCAACCATCTCTTGATAGCCAACGCCCTGGGATTGTCCAGCGGAAAGCATCTTCAGCAATGAGCCCCTGTGGTCAAGGGCACACATCGCCATTATTCCCCTCTCGTTGGCTAATTGCTGCAACCCTCTTATTTTGCCTATTGATAACTTTTTCATACTCTCAAGTGGACAATACCTTCATTAATTGTAGCAAGTTACCATCCATCGTCTTCTTTTTGGTATAGGTTTCTTCAAGGGGGGTAAGGGCTATTTCACCCTTTAGCTCTCCAACCATAAAGCCCGATTTGTCCTCAGCTAAAGCATCTATAGCTGCTGCTCCAAGTTTACTGGCTAAAATCCTATCTCTGGCTGTTGGCGAGCCACCCCTCTGAATGTGTCCTAAGACACAAACACGGTAATCTAGCCTCAACCTTTCCCATACCTGCTGAGCAACTTGAAACACACCTCCCGCTTCATCCCCTTCAGCAACTACCACTATACTTGACTTTTTCCCCTTTTTGAAATTACGCCTTATGTTGAGGCAAAGTTGCTCTATCTTCGTCTTTGTTTCTGGTATCAAAATATCTTCAGCTCCGCCGGCAATCCCTACATCCAGGGCTATGAAGCCTCTGTTCCTCCCCATAACCTCCACGAAAAAGGGGCGTTGCAAAGACCCCGCGGTATCCCTGATTTTATCTATTGCCTCCAATGCTGTATTCACCGCAGTATCAAAACCAATGGCATAATCAGTGCCATAAACATCGTTATCTATGGTGCCAGGAATACCGATTACCTTTATATCACCTGCTTTAGCTAATGCCACCGCACCACGAAAGGTGCCATCACCACCTATGGGTATCAGCCCTTCGATCCCCCCCTTGTGTAAAACCTGGACTGCTTTGTTAACCCCTTCCTCAGTCTTCATCTCCTCGCATCGGCCTGTCTCCAGGAAAGTCCCTCCACGCTGGATGATGTTTGCCACTGACCTGGGAGTTAGTCTTACGAAGTCCCTTTCCAGCAAGCCACAATATCCACGCTGAATCCCTATTACCTCCAATTTATATCTTGCGGCACAGCGGACTATCGCCCTGATGCAGGCATTCATGCCTGGAGCATCACCACCGCTGGTTAACACACCAATTTTCTTCACGTTCCAACTCCTTTCACCTGGCAATTATAGCACCATCTCTAGCCTAATCAGAACTTGCTAACCTGAATAGTTTAGCTTACCCTCTAATAGTGGTATTATTTTTGAAATTGAAATCTAAGGAACAGGAATTCTATGGTTAAGATACTCCATACCGCCGATATTCACCTAGGGGCGAAATTCTCAATCTTGGGTGACAAAGGAATTAAACAGCGTGAGCAGATTAAGAGCACATTCAAGGAAATCACCTCTACGGCTATAAACGAAAGGGTGAACATTGTTTTGATCGCCGGAGATTTGTTTGACTCAAACTTCCAGCCTCAAGGGAATATAGATTTAGTGGTGGAGCAATTCAACTTGCTCGGGGAAAACAAAATCCCTGTATGCCTTATCCCTGGCAACCATGACCCCTTTGATTCCTCTTCGATCTACAGGAAGGTCAATTTTGAACAAATATGCCCTAATGTAAAGGTTTTTACCGAGGCAGAGATAAGCTACAAGGAATATCCCGAGCTTAATTTGACGGTATATGGCAAGCCAAATTTAAGCAACAAATCTTATACCAGCCCGCTGAAAGGGTTAAGCCCATCAACGTCAACCAGGTTCCACGTTGCTTTAGCTCATGGCTCGCTTTACATCCCCGGGAAGGTATCAGAGGATGATCATCCCTTCAAACTAGAGGAAATCAGCGCCAGTAGCATGGATTACGTTGCACTGGGACACTGGCATCGACCTTATGTGTGCTCAGATAACCCACCCGCCCGATATCCTGGTCCACCAGAGTGGATTCCTGACCAAGAGGAAATAGGCGATGTGCTTATAGTCAACCTCTCCGACACGGCTGGAGCTGAGATTGAGCCCAGAAGATTAGCGGCTCGCGGTTACCATAAAATAGAGTTAGAAGTGAGTGAAATGCAAAGCTTAGCTGCGCTAAAGGAAAAAATTGTTGATGGAGCAAGTCCAACCCTGATAAGAATGGTGATTCTCAAAGGACTCCACGAGTCAGAACTATTCATAGAGCCTGAAGATTTGAAAAACGAACTGGAAGGTAAATTTTTCTTCTTGAGAATAACTGACCAATCTCACCCAAAACTAAAGGAGATACCCGAGACAACTTCTCAAGGACAGCTAATCAAGGCAAGGTTCATTAAACTGATGAAGGAGAAAATTCAACTCTCTGAAGGAGAGGAGAAAATTGTCGCCGAAAATGCCCTTCAATATGGTCTAGCATTGCTCGATGGAAAGGAAGTTTTATAATGCTGCTTAACAAAGTTGAGCTTCGGAACTTCAAAAGATTCGCCAATTTCCCAGCTCAATTTAGCCCTGGCATAAATGTGGTCAAGGGTCCTCTCAACGAAACAGGAAAGTCCTCTCTGCTTGAAGGCATAATTGTTGCCCTTTTCCACAACCCCAAAAGCACCGCCAGACGGCTTGAGGATTATGCCTCATGGGGTTCAACTAAAAGATTTGAAACTAATCTCGAGTTCGAGGAAAAGGGAAATAGATACTCGCTTAAAAAGGATTTCCAAAAGGGCACTATCAAGTTGGTGAACCAAGATACTGGAGAAGAACTCGATACCCCTGGGGAAGTTTCCCAGAGAATGGGAGAACTGCTAGGAACTGACTCCGATAACCTCTTCCGATATACCTCTTGTATTCGTCAAGACCAGGTTAGTGAAGTTACTTCAGGCAGGAAGGAAATAGGCGAAAGTCTGGAGGAAGTGGTAACTGGAGGCGAAGAAAACATCCTTGCCTCCAAAGTAATACAAAAACTGGATGACAAGATTTCCGAGATTAGGAAGGGATTGGATAGACCAGCGAGATTCCTGGGCTTATTAGCCAGATTAAAGAGTGATATTGAAAATAGTTCACACCAGCTTAAACAAATTAGCAACGAAGTAGCGGAGGTAGAGGCTAAGAAAATCGAACTTGTGGAGATTAACAAAGAGCTTGCTCAAATCAAGGAAGAGTATGAAGGCGCTAAAGCTCTTTTGGATAAAAATAAAGTTAGAATAGAGGTGGAGTTATCAATAGCAAAGCTAGCACAAAAATATAATGAGATAGCACAATCGCTCACCGAAATAAATACCTTGATGGAAAAAGCTAGGCAGGCAAACGATGCTCTCAATTCCATGGAAGGCTTGGGAGGCGAAGCCAAGGTACCTGCAGTAAGAAGCGCGCTAAATGGAGTCCAAATCGAAAAAAGAAATATTGAGGGGGATATAGCAGAGCGAAGGATGGAAATAAACCAAGCTAAGGAGGAGCTTAATAAACGGAATTTCTCCAGGATTCTTGGCTCAAAACAGAGCATCGCTTGCATGGCAATAATATCCGTATGCGGCATAATCGGCACGATAGCCAGTTCCCTTTATTTCCTTGCCCTGGTAATTATAGGCATGGCCTCCCTTACTGCAGCTATGCGAGCAAAAAACATTCTGGCTCAGCAGGAAATCAAAATTTCTGACCTGGAAGACCGAATTCAAAAGATGGAAGTGGCTCTCAAGGAATCAGATGTCAAAGAAAGAAGCTTGTTAACCGAAGTTAAATGCAACACCCTGCAAGAATTCGAGGAGAAGGAGAAAGACTTTTGGCGATGGAAAGAAGAACAATGGAAATATGAAAATCAGCTAAAAGGGAAGTTAGGGACAAGAAACATTGAGGAAATTGAACAGCAAAGAATGGAGACAGCAAGAAACCTAGCGGTGGAACAAGCAAAAATCACCGAGGACATAAAAGCTACCGCTTTAAGCCCAGAAAGATACATTGAGCTAGAAAAAATGGTTGAGAAACTGGAGGCGAGGCTGAAACAGCGTGAGCAGGATAAGAACCGTTGTGAAGTATTTATTGAAATGGCAAGGTTTGATGTAGAAGAGCAAATCAAACTAGAGGAGGAGTTAGATAGTCTTCAACGGGACTTGAGGCTAGAGGAGCGCAGGGTCAAGGTCTACGAATTAGCCGCGGAGTTTTTATCCCGAGCGAAGAGCGATGCTTTCTTAGCAGCAAACGAGGTTTTAGAAAAAGAAACCCGAAAATATTTTGCCGTCTTCACCAATGGCAAGTATGACCAGGTGAAGATAGGCAACGGAAACTCGGAGTTCTTGGTCTATTCCAGGGAGAAAGACGATTGGGTTAAACCAGAGGAGCTAAGCGGCGGGGTTATTGATGAGTTCTACCTGGCATATCGGCTTGCCCTAGTAAAATTGATATTTGGCAACAAAAATCCCCCCTTACTATTAGATGACCCTTTCGGCAATTTCGATTCGCTTCGGTTGAACAAAGCATTACAACTCTTTAAAGACCTGAGCAAGGATTACCAGATTATCATATTCACCCTGAAAGACATATATGACGAAGTAGCGGATAACCTAGTCCAGTTGAGGTAAAGGCTAACTTAAGAGTCAAGATGGAAGTAGGCTCGTCTATTTCACCGCAGTGAACAGATGCTGTTTCTTTAGTATTTTGGTATAAATCATCCAAAGTGCCCTGTCTACCTGAGCGAAGGCAATCAATACCCTCCTAACCCTCAATAACTTCTTTGGTGCTCGGCACTCTGTCAATAATTCGCTCGTCGATGCGGGTAGCTGAATCCAGAGCTCGGGCGAGGGCTTTGAACAGGGCTTCGGCTTTGTGATGGTCGTTTACGCCGATAATTACCCTGGCGTGTAGGTTGACTTTGGCTTCAGCAGCAAAGGAAACCAGAAAGTGGCGGACCAAATCCGAAGATAGCTCGTCTATAGTGACATCGGTAAAGCATACCTCAACCACGCTGTAAGCCCTTCCCCCGATATCCACCGCCACCATAGCCCGAGTTTCGTCCATGGGAACAACAGCGTGCGCCATTCGGACAATACCCTCCTTCTGCCCTAATGCCTGGTTAAATGCTTTGCCTAAAGAGATAGCCACATCTTCAACCACATGATGCTGGTCAACACCTGTGGCTGAGATCTTAAGGTCAAATATCCCATGCCTGGCCAGTTGGGTAAGAAGGTGATCAAACATCCTTATTCCAGTGGTGACCTCAAATTCTCCAATGCCATCAATATTTAACTCCACCCTGACACTTGTCTCGGCAGTTTCCCGGGTTACCTTTGCTTTCCTTTCAGCCATTCTTAAACCTCCATTAATATTCTATTTATCAGAATAGCGAGGGTGAGATTGCTTCGCTGCCCCTTCGCTCCGCTCAGGGCTTCGGCTCGCAATGACAGCAGGGGGCTCACAATGACGAAGAGGCATGCTGCCACCTTAACATATTTCCTTCAATGCCTTAATTAGGGCATCGTTATCTTCAGGCTTGCCCACACTTATTCGCAGATAATCTTTCAATCGTGGTGTATAAAATAGCGAATAAAGATGCCTCGCTGCTGCAATTGACGCCAAATTTCCTCAGCATTTCGCTGGAGCATTGCGCAAAGGATAAAGTTAGCTTCCGATGGATAGGGCTTTAGCCATCCCAGCTCTTTTAGTTTAGTGAACAGCCTCTCCCGCTCAGTGGTTATCTTTTGAACATTGCCACGAAGGTAGTCTATATCGCCTAGAGAAGCCAATACTGCCACCTCGGCGGCAATGTTAACATTATAGGGCTGCTTGATTTTCATCATGTAGTCAGCAATTTCCACAGGGAAGACCCCATAACCTATTCGAAATCCAGCTAACCCCGCCCATTTGCTGAAGGTGCGTAGGACTATTAAGTTACGGTGAGCAGGCACCAAGCTAGCCGCAGTTACCCCGTGGAACTCAAAGTAAGCCTCGTCAATGACCACGATCGTCCCAGTATCAACGAGCTCCATTAACTCCTGCTCCTCAATGACGTTGCCGGTGGGATTATTAGGAGAAGCGATAAAGATGACTTTCGTTCTCCCATCCAGCGCTCCTTTTATGCCCGTTATGTCCAGAGCAAAATCCTCATCCTTTCTAGGCACATCAATTATCATGCCGCCACAAATCTCTGCGCTGAAAGGATACATACCAAACGTCGGTGAGCAGTTAACAATTTTGTCACCCGGCTCAAGAACGAGCCTCAAGACGAGGTCAATGAGCTCATCGCTGCCACTGCCACAAACAATGTGCTGGCGAGCTATACCGGTATATTTCTCCAGTGCTTCCTTCAGTTTCCTTTGCCCCGGGTCGGGGTAGATATGATAATAAGAATAGTCAGCCAGGGCCTGATAAACTCTCGGGGAGCAACCATAGGGATTCTCATTGCCATCGAGTTTTACCACCTTCCCCCGAACCCGCTGCTCCAGAATCTCCACAGGCTCTATTGGAGTGTAGCTCTTCATTGCTACGAGTTCAGGTCTCACCAGCTTGTTTATGTTCATCTATCTTTTGAGATTACTTCGCTTTGCTCGCAATGACACTGCCTGGGCGTGAGCACTAAACCCTTCAGCCTCAGCTATGGTTATCGCTGGTTGAGAAAGTTCCCTGGCGGTGGAATCATCCAGCGAAATGATATTGGTGACTTTGAGGAAATCCTCAACACCCAGGGGCGAACTGAAACGAGCGCTTCCCCCGGTAGGCAATACATGGCTGGGACCGGCAACATAATCGCCAAAAACTACTGATGAATTATCACCAACGAAAATGGAGCCGGCATTGTAGATTCTGGGAATCAAAGAAGAAGCGTCGGAGACCATAAGGGAAAGATGCTCAGGAGCATAAAGGTTGACCAATTCAACAGCCTGATCAATATCATCCACAAGGACAATCATCCCACTATCAAGGACTTCAGCGACAATAAAAGACCGCTTCAGCTTATCCAATTTGAGGGAAATTTCTTCATCAACCTTGTCAGCCAGCTCAGGGAATGTGGTAATCAAAAACACTTTTGCCAGCGGGTCATGCTCAGCCTGAGCGAGAAGCTCAGCAGCACATAGAGATGCATCGGCAGTGCTGTCAGCCACAATCACAATCTCGCTTGGTCCCTGAAGGCCATCAACGCCTACCTCGCCATAAACCACCATTTTGGCCAGCATCACAAAAATGTTGCCCGGACCGCAGATTTTATCCACCTTGGGCACTGACTCCGTGCCAAACGCTAGAGCAGCGATAGCTTGAGCACCACCAATCTTGAAAATCCGATCTACCTGAGCGATGTTAGCCGCTGCCAACGTAGCAGCAGGAATAGCTCCATTAGGTCGAGGAGGCGAAGCCATAATGATCTGCCCAACACCAGCCACCTTAGCAGGAATGGCAGTCATCAACACCGTGGAGGGATAACAGGCAGTTCCACCCGGAATATAGATCCCCACCTTATTCAGCGGCCGAACTTGTCTTCCCAAACATGGATCAATGGATATAACGCCAGTTTTTGGTAAGCAAGCAAGGTGGAATTCTCTTATCCTCTCAGCAGCTAATTCGAGGGCTGAGATTAACTTCTTGTCCGCGGTATCATAAGCTGCCGAAATCTCCTGCTGGCTCACCTCCAGAGAATCAAGTTGAGCATCCTCTAGTTCCTTAGCGTAGCGGAAAAGAGCTTTATCACCCTTACTTCGTACCTTGCCTATGATATCCGCCACTACTTGTTGCTGCTCCAGCGCTATATCCAGGGATTTTAGTGGGTCTTTTCTATCAAGCACTTGCTTTGCTTGGTCAAAACCTTTGATTCTCTTCACGCTAATCCTCCTCGTATCATCTGAATGAGGAAATCTATTTCCTCCTTCCTATCAGGTGAAACAATACTTTCCTTGTTGCCAATGAGGCAAGCAGTGGATTCGCAAAGGGTATCAATAATTTTGAGATTATGTTCCGCCATGGTTCTTCCAGTTTGCGTGTTATCAATAAGCAAATCGGCATCTTCAGGCAGAAAAGCCTCGCTTGTCCCCCAGGTTAGTATTAGTTTGTATGGACTAACATGGTGGTCACAAAGATACTTATCGCTGATATTGA
>Ga0209979_1001477_pt1 | contig 25619 bp, 24 predicted proteins | sample AnhtaG_FD_183114 | JGI IMG/M metagenome (GOLD analysis project Ga0209979, IMG submission 183114) | Deep subsurface microbial communities from Anholt, Denmark to uncover new lineages of life (NeLLi) - Anholt_01485 metaG (SPAdes) (version 2) | ecosystem: Environmental > Aquatic > Marine > Oceanic...
TCGACCTCACAGTTCTCTGGGTAACATGACACCTCGTGATTTCGCCAGGAGCCTGCCCAAGGGAGCTGGATAGCCAGATTACTGACATTTTAACTGGACTAGTTTTCGGGGGACCCTCAAATGTTTTCGGGGGACCCTCAAATGGCTTAGATACTAACTTAAAAACTGGACTAAAGAATGGGGTAAGAGCACTTGATATTTGGGTTTTTAAAAAAATATTTTATTAACTTAATTGAATACACGTGGGAGGCAAGATGAAGGTAGCTATAGGTTGTGATGAAATTGCAATTGAGCTTAAAAATGCTCTTATAGAAGTGTTAAAAGAAAAAGGAGTAGAATATAAGGATTTCGGGGTAAATAGTCCTGAACCTGTAGATTACCCTGATATTGCAATTAGGGTAACCAGGCAGGTACAAAATGGTAGTTTTGACAGGGGGATACTGGTTTGTGGAACTGGCTTGGGAATGGCAATATGTGCCAATAAGTTCAAAGGCATAAGAGCGGCAGTTTGTCATGATATTTATTCTACCCAGAGGTCAATTCTTTCTAATGATTGCCAAGTTCTTACCATGGGAGCGCTGATAATAGGTAAAAAGAAGGCTCAGGAACTTTTAAAAGTCTGGCTTGATTTAGAGCGAACTGGCGGAACAGTCAGAAAAGTCAAAAAAATAATGGATATAGAGAAGTTGTAAGGATTAAAATGTCATATGATACAAAATTAATGGTAAAGATTGCTAACCTTTATTATAAAGATAATCTTAAGCAAGAAAGCATTGCAATGGATGAGTTAGTACGATATTATCTGCTATATCTTCAGCAATTCTGTAGCAGTACTGCCAGTTGTATGATGCTTCCATAGCAATTGATATCTTACCTTTGGATTTTAAATTATTTAAATAGTAGTAGATATCCTGTTTATTTGTTCCTATAGTATTTCTTGCTAAAATCTTTTCATCCCCTCTTAAAATAGTTGCAAAAATTTTTCTTTTGTATTAAATCTAATTCCATGTAGGTCACAGTGTATCTCCTTTTTAATAAATTTAGGTTATGATAAATTAAATTTTATTATAGGCCTCTCTTAAGGAAGTGTATAAAGTTTTTATACAGAAAAACCAGAAGATTGGTTCTTCATAATATCAACTTAAGTTATTTTAGTATACAATGTGTCCAAGGGAGTGGGTTCACTCCACGCTCCAATTTTTTTAAAAAGCAATTATAAATATAAACAATGTAGGAAGGAGTTTAAATGGCTGAGTTTAAAGGTTTCGACAAGAATTTGAGCCTGAGTGGAAGAGTATCACTAATTACAGGTTCGGCAAAGGGAATAGGAAAAGCTATTGCACTATTATTTGCTGAAAAAGGCTCAGATATTATTTTGGTTGATATTGACAAAGCTGTGACTAATGTAGCTGAACAAATCAACAAAATGGGAAGAAAATCCCTCCCTCTTATTTATGACATAACTAAGACTTCCAATATTGGTAGCATAGTTAGGGAAAGTATAGATAAATTTGGTAAAATAGATGTTCTGGTTAATAATGCCGGGGTTTCATTTGTAGATGATGCTGAAAAATTAACTGAAGAAGCATGGGACAAGAATATGGATGTAAATGCCAAGGCGCCCTTTCTTATGTCACAGGCTATTGGTAAAGAAATGATAAAAAGCAAATTTGGTAAAATAATAAATATAGCATCAATAGCCGGGACTCTCGCATTTGAAAAACATGCAGGTTATTGTGCCAGTAAAGGTGCTGTGATACTTCTTGCGAAAGTTCTTGCACTTGAATGGGCTAAATACGGTATCAATGTAAACTCTATCTCTCCAATTGTTACATTAACTGAACTGGGACAAAGAATTTGGGCAGGAGAAGCTGGTGAAAATATGAAGAAAGCAATCCCAATTGGCAGATTCATTTATCCTGAAGAAGTAGCAGCTAGTGCATTGTATCTGGCAAGTGATGCTTCAAATGCAATTAATGGTCTGGATTTGATAATTGATGGAGGATTTTCTATCAAATAACTCTTAACTAAATATTGGCCAGAATTTATTACTTAAAAATTGATTTCTTAATCTTTACCTGTTTTAAAATTCTGGATAATAAGTCTTTTCCTATATCATATTAAGTTATCTAAATCTATTTGAATTTCTATTTCTGTACCAAAATATTCAGCCGGATTATGTACCAACTGGTATATAATTTCTTATTCTTCACTTAACAATTCAATTTTTATACCCAACATCTTACATATAATCTTAAGCTCTTCAGTGTGGTCACCATAAACTCCATGACAGTGATTGGCATCAAACTTCTCTAAAAATATACGGTAGTCAAAGGGAAGTTTAGCAAAAACATGGGGCCATTCTTTGGTGGTTTCTGCCATTTTTTCCTTGGGCACTTCTACAAACTCTACAGGAATTATGGTCATTCTATAATCATCTCTGTATCTATTGAGCCTGGCTATAGTGGCAACTCCTGCTTTGGTCATAAAATTAACATGGGCTCCACCTCCAGAATAAATTTCCAGGCAAGGGTAAAAGGTTACATTTTTTAGATTTTCTTTAGGATTATCCGATAGTCCTGCATAGTAGGTAGACTGAGAGCCACAATTACAAAATACCATCACCTTATAATCAGGGTCATAATGTCTTACATCCATAAAGGCTACTGGGCTATCTGTAAGAAGCTTAAGTATCTGCATGGTAAGGGCAGCATCTGAATCAGCCTCACAGGCAAAAACCACAGGATCTTTAGGCCCATCCCAGTCATAAGGATCATTTATAAAGGCAGCAGAAAGGCACTGAGTGCAGTAATTCCGGCTCATTTCATAATGACACTTTACCCCAATGAAATCAAGGTTTCTATCGGTAACTATTTTTTTAGTAGCTTCGTAATGTCTGATTTGGGTCTTTAGTTTTTCTTCAGTAAGTCTATTGTTATCATAAACAATTTTACCTATGTTATCATTTAACCATTTAAAGGCTTTTTCCACTTGACTGTCTGGAATAGTTTCAGCTATCCTCACTATCTCGGACTGGTCTATATGTTCTATGTCAATACCAAACTTGTCCTGCCAGTGCTGCATGCTCACTGTGGCACTGTACATCCCCAGGCTTCTGCCACCTACTAAGCCATAAGTTGAACCATTTAGTCTACTTACCACTTTGGCACAGCGACAGAAAGTTAAAATTTTGTCTGAAACCGCTTTTTCTTTTACATCTCCCGCTACCCTGAAGTGCTCTATCCCCAGGTGATGCAGAGCTCCACCACTGGCCAGCATGGCTACCATCCCCGGCCAGTCTGGGTTTAAGTTTGCTGCAAGCAGGATGGGTTTGCCTATGTTATTTGCAGCTACTGCAGAAAAATTGGGAAAGCTAAACACCCCGTAGGAAAATATAACTCCATCTACATCTTTAGAAAGAAGTTTTAAAGCTTCCTCTTTGGCACTACTAACCGAGTTTATGAGTTTATCACCTTCTATTACTTCAACTTGGCCTGTATTTTTTAATGTAGCTGATATAGTTTTCAGTTGAGCTTGTACAAAATCTTTTAGTTGCTCATGAACTTCAGGTTCACCATCAGAAAAACCTAATATTCCAATTTTAGCTTTATCAGTCAATTTTTAGCTCCTTTCATGTTCTTTAGATATTTATAAAATGATTTAAGTATTAAATAACTTGATGCTGCTCCAACATCAATATGCCCTTTACTTCTCTCCAGGAGTCTTGAAGACCGTCCTACTTTGCTAATCATATTCCTAGTTGATTCCATCCCTTCTTTTGCTTTTGTTAAGGCTTTTTTAAAGGTATTAATTAGATCATTTTTTTTTATTTGCTTTTTGTATTCGACTACAAAAGGTTCCAGAGTATCCACCATAGTTTTATCTCCTAATTTTGCCCCTCCTAAGGATTTAACAGAAGCAAGTATTGATGAAAACAGAATATACAAGTCATTTTTAGCAATAGTTGTTTTTCCTTTAAGAGCCATGCCTGCGCTAACCAAACCCCCTCCATAAAGGGGGCCCATAGCTCCTCCTATCTGGTCAAGAAGGACCCTTCCAGAGGTTATAAGCATCTCTCCTATATCAGAAAAAACCTCAGCTGATAGTTTTTTCTTTATCATTTTAAAACCTTTGGACATATTAACCCCATGATCCCCATCGCCTATTTTGGCATCAAGTTCAGTTAGATAATCTACATTATCTTCTATGGTATTAGCTGTATTTATCAGAATATTTTTAAAGTCCCCAAGATTTATCTTCATAAATAATTTTATTTATTTAGGTCAAATTGCTTAAACAAGGGGCTATCTGCTTTTGCTAAAATTAATTTTTCAAGCTGTTTATCAAGCTTGGTAAGAGTTATGGAAAATCCTGCCATCTCCAGGGAAGTAAAGTATTCTCCAACATAAGTTATAACTGTTTTTATTTTGTATTTTTCCAGTATTTGAGACACTTTTCTAGATATGATAAATAGCTCCTGAAAGGGAGTAGCTCCCAGGCCGTTAATAAGCACGCTTACCTTATCATTTGATTTGAAAGGAAGATCAGATAGTATCATATTCATAAGATAGACTACAATTTCATCGGCACTTTTTATTTTTTCTTTAGCTATTCCTGGTTCACCGTGATGGCCTACTCCTATTTCCATCTCATCTTCTTCTAAAGTGAAACTGGGTTTTCCTGTAGCAGGAATTATGGGTGGATAGGTTCCCACTCCCATAGAGCGGGTATTATATACTGCAAGCTCTGCTATCTCTTTTACCTGGAATAAGCTAAGCCCCTTAGCTGCAGCAGCTCCTCCAATTTTCCACATAATCACTTCACCAGCTATAGCACGCCGGTCTTTAATTTTATCTTTAGGGGCAGAGGCAATATCATCATAGGCAATTACCTCTTCTACTTTAACACCCTCTGACTCGGCCAAGGTTTTGGCCATTCTAAAATTCATAATATCCCCGGAAAAATTGCCATAAAGATATATTACACCTTTTCCCATATTTAACTCTTTAGTTGCTTTATATATCCAGTCTGCAGGAGGAGCAGAAAAAACTTCCCCTACGGCCACCCCATCTACCAGTCCTTCTCCGATGTAACCAATAAAGGCGGGTTTGTGGCCTGAGCCCCCACCGGTTATTACTGCTACTTTAGGCTCTTTGGGATCTTTTTTTCTTATCAATACTCTAGCATCTTTTAGCTTTTTTACATACTCTGCATAGGAGACAAGATAGCCTTCAATTGATTCATTTACTACTTCCTGTGGATTGTTTATGAATTTTTTCAATGTATTCCACCTCCTATAAAATATCTTATAGACTATTCTATTGAAATCCAAAAATCTTTTAACTTTTTTTATTAAAAAACATTTATATAGAATGTCTTAAATTAGTAATTCTCTTAAAAATTTCAAGCCCTCTTTTGCCATCTTATCCTGAGAATAATCATAAACTCGCCAGAAAGCACCAAGTTTTGCAACTTTTTCTACTTGCGGGCTACCACTTTCCATTACAACAAATCCTTCAAAATTTATCTTTTTAAGTGCTTCTCCTATACCACACCAATCTACAGCACCCGTACCAGGAGTGCCCCTATCATTTTCTGGAGCATGTAAATGGAATAAATATTTTCCTGAATCAAGCACAACTTTTTTAGAATTTTTTTCTTCTATATGCATGTGATAAGTATCCAAGTTTAAACCTATATTCTGTAAATTTATTTCTTTCACTAAGTAAATTCCTTCATGAGCAGTATTCAAAAAATTTGACTCATACCTATTTATAGGTTCTATGGCTATTTTTATTTTCTTGTCCAGCGCATATTTTCCAATATCCTTAAGCAATTCCACAGCCTGCTGTCTTGCTTTATTTTTTACTATTGGATTTAAAAAATCTTTATTTATTAAACTCCCATATGTTGGACCAACCAAAATACTTGCACCTAAATATTCACATAAATCTATTGATTCCTTCACATATTTGACTCCCTTTTTGATAACAGCCGAATCATTACTAATCAAGTTACCTTCTACAAAAGAACTGCAAACAATACATTCTAAGTTGGTTTTTTTAATATTATCTTTAATGACTTCCAAGTTCTTTTTGGATCTATCTTCGATTGTCATTTCAACACCATCATATCCAAAATCTTTAATTTTTTTTAGAAGATCAACTCTTTCTGAATTAAAAGGCCACTGCCACAAATAAGTATTTATACCTATTTTCACTAATTCTCCTTAAAAATATTAAAACCTTAACATATTTATATCCAAGTAATTGCATATAGTTTCTAATTCCAATGATTCATCTCTCAAAGTAATACTATAATGATTTAAATCTGAAATATCAATAAATTTTTCCCTGCTGTTAACTAATTTAAGAATTAAATGAGGTCTCATCTTCCCCCAGATAATTTCAATCCTTTATTGCCTTATCAACTTAAATTGAATTTGTCTTCGCATAGAATTACTAATATCATTGTAAAAGGCAAACTTCCTATAAAATCTCAACCTGCTTTTACTACACCTGATATCCTATTTTTAAATCCGCAAAGACATTCTGTGTAGCCCAATTCTCCTACGTTTGGATATATGTCTGCTTGACTTCTTATATTAAGAATAGTACTATACATCGGTAATAAAAGATTCAGATTTTATATTAAATTCAGCTATGAAGCTATGACATTCAGAGGTCAGGATAAGTTAAAATAATAGTGGTCAATAGCATTTAAAAATGGGTACAGATTCAATTGAATTTTGCATATAGGAAATTGTGAAACGTGGTTTTCCTCCACCAATAATTAATTACATTTTAAGAATTAGAATAGCTCCTGAGGATATGAAAATAGATGCTTTTGAGAAAGGTAATATATCCTTGTTAATAAGTTTAATACTAATGTATCCCTGGACTAAGTCTGAAAAGCAAGCCAAATCTTTATTAAATGATATAAAAAATAAATCTAAAAATTAAAAGATTATATAACTATTAAGGAAAATAATAAATGAATTATTTACTTGGAATTGATATTGGAACAACATCAACAAGATCAATAATAATTAATAAAGAAGGGTCCTTAATAGCTTCAAGTAACAAGGACTATCCTCTTATTACTCCAAGGTCTGGGTGGACAGAACAGAATCCAGAAGATTGGTGGGATGCTACGGTTTTTACCATAAAAGATGTTCTCTCCAAATCACATATATCTTCAAGTAAAATAGATTGTATTGGCTTAACAGGTCAGATGCATGGAAGTATATTTTTAAATAATAAAGGAGAGGTTATAAGACCTGCAATTCTCTGGAATGACCAGAGGACCTTTAAACAATGTGAGGAAATATATAATATATTTGGGTATAAAGAATTTATAAGGTTATCTTACAATAAGGCATTACCTGGATTTACAGCACCTAAAATATTATGGCTTAGAGAGGAGGAACCAGATAATTTTAATAAAATATATAAAATACTTTTACCTAAAGATTATATACGATATAAATTGTCTGGAAGTTTCATAACTGATGTCTCTGATGCATCAGGTACTTCACTGATGGATGTACATAACAGGTGTTGGTCAGATCAAATACTGAATGGTCTTAAAATTAATAAAAATCTACTTCCAGATATATATGAATCTACAGAAATAACATCAAAAACAAATAAAGAATCTTCTCGGATTACTGGTTTGATAGACGGTATCCCCATCGCCGGTGGTGGAAGTGATAATACAACTGGGGCTATAGGCTCAGGCATCATAAAAGAAGGACTCATTTCAGATTCAATTGGAACAAGCGGAGTAGTCTTTGCATCAAGCGATAAGCCAGTATATGATAAAGAAGGGAGAATTCATTGCTGGTGTCACTCTGTTCCAGGTAAATGGCTTCTTGTTGTTGCAACTTTATCTGCTGCTGGTTCATTTAAGTGGTATTATGATTCATTTGGTACATCAAAAAATATTGAAAATATATACTCCGATTTAAGTGGATATAAATTGTTAGATAAACAAGCAGAAAATGTTTCTCCCGGTTCAGAAGGACTAATATTCTTACCCTACCTTTCTGGAGAAAGATATCTTACTGGTGTTAATTCTCATTATGGAGACCCTCATGCGAGGGGAGTGTTTTTTGGATTATCTTATATTCATACACAAGACCATTTTGTACGTTCTATTATGGAGGGAGTAGCATTCAGCCAGTTGGACTGCCTATCTATTTTAAAGACCCAAAATATTTCATCAGAAAAAGTGGTGTTATTTGGTGGAGGCGCTAAAAGTAATATCTGGAGACAGATAATAGCAGATGTATTCAATACAAAGATAGTTACTCTTAATATAAAGGAAGGTCCAGCCTATGGCGCTGCACTAATTGCAGGTGTTGGGGTTGGTATATATAGTAGTATAGAAGATGCGGTTGGAAGAATAATTAGAGAGGTAAATGAAATAAGCCCATTAGAAAAAAATGTGAAAAAATATAGAAAGTTATATAATATATATAAATCTTTATATAATGATTTAAAGGTTCATTTTAAAGAGTTGGCGGAAATTTAATATATTATTTAAATAGACTGACTGCTTAAAATTTAATTAACAATTTTATCCCATTATCAAAAAAATAGATGGGAGAAAATATGAAAACTAAAAAGAAAATGTAACTAGACAGGAGTATCTTATGGAGAATATCGAAAAACTAATCATTAACGAAATTGATAAAAGAAAAGACGAATTAATTGATTATTTAGGTAAATTAATAAGCTTTCCTTCTGAAAATGAAGGAATTCCTGGTACAGGCAAAGAAACAGAATTACAAAATTATTTATTTGAAGATTTTTTAAAGTCAAATTTTGACAAAGTTGAAAAAATCGCTGCAAACAGTAAAAATCATAGACCTAATATAGTTGGAACTCTAAAGGGAACTGAAAATAAAAATCCATTAATGATAAATGCTCATGCTGATGTTGTCCCGGTAAAAAAAGAGGAGCTAAAAAAGTGGTTGAGCGATCCTTACAAAGCTACAAAAAAAGATAATAAAATTTATGGCAGGGGTGCTAGCGATTGCAAGGGTGGACTTGCTGCAAGCATACTTGCAGCTAAAATACTAAAGGAACTGAACATAAAACTTAAAAACGATTTATATATTTTATCTTCTATTGGAGAGGAATCCAAAGAAGGTGAAACTATTGGTACTTCATTAGTTATAGATAGAGGTTATAGACCAGGTTTTGCTATAATTGCAGAACCATCCGATTGTGAGCTACATATTGAAAGTCCAGGAAATTTCCTTTTCGAACTCAAAATAAAAGGAAAGGAAGCACATGTTTGTACAAGGGGTCAAATTTTATTTCCTCAAAGATATGGACTCCCCTCTGGCTACAAGATTGGTGTAGATGCAATTGATAAAGCTATACCATTTATTAAACTTATGCAGAAAATTGAGACAGAAAATTGTCATAAATGGAAAACTGCGACAATCAACGGAGGTGGTTATCCCATACCTATGGATAAACAGGGATTGGGTGTTTTTACAATAACACCAACACATATCAATGCTGGTCAGTATTTTGGTGCAATTAGTGGTTATGCGAATATAGTATTTAATGTTTGGTACCCAAACTGGTTAAAAGAAGAAGATGTAGCAATGAGTATCAAGGAAAAAATAATGCATTTAGCCAAAACGGATGAATGGCTAATAGACAATCCTCCTGAATTTATTTATCCAGCCATACAACATTGGGCTCCTTTTAAGACATCCATAGACAATCCCGGAGTAAAATTACTGGGAGAAACCTTAAAGGAAATTCAGAAAGAACAACCAATTTACTCCTCATTTAGGGCTGTATGTGACGCAACATTTCTGCAGCAAAAGGGAATCTCTTCCGTAGTATTCGGGCCTGGTGGCATAAGTATGTCTGTGCATGGTCCAAATGAATTTGTTCCTATTAGTGAATTAATAAAATCCGCAAAAACTTATGCACTATTTGCATATAGATGGTGTAATAAGAATTAAAACCTAAAAGAAACCAAAGAGTGGCTTGCTAAAAACAAGAAAATGGAAGGAATTTTTACTGAATAGAGTGATAAAATTTAAGTTTTTTAACTTAAGTGGGATAATTTTTGGTTGGAAAAGATATTGTAAACTATAAATAATATTCTCATTATTTATGGCCTTTTAGATTTAATTCCTTATACCTATGACAGGCCGCAAAAGCTCCTGATACTCCAGGAATGGGTTCAAGAACAGGCAATACTTCTTTGCAGATATCCTTTACATAAATACATCGGGGGTGTAATACACAGCCCGTTGGCGGATTTGAAGGGTCTGGAATACTACCTTTTAGTAAAATTTCTCTGGTACTACCTGGCTTATATTTGGATATAGAAGCCATCAACGCCTCTGTATAAGGATGCTTGGGATTTTTATAAATATCTTCTGAAGAAGCTATTTCCGCAATCTTTCCCAAATATATTACCATTACTCTATCACTGATATATCTAACTACACTTAAATCGTGGGCGATAAATAGGTATGACAATCCAAAATCATCTTGAAGATCCAAAAGTAGATTCAATGTTTGTGCTTGAACAGATACATCTAAAGCTGAAACAGGTTCATCACAGATTATGAAATCAGGTCTTATGCTCAGTGCTCTGGCAATTCCAATACGTTGTCTCTGACCACCACTGAATTGGTGAGGATATTTACTTATATCATCTGCTAATAATCCTACTCTTTCCATCAGCTCCCTCGCTACACCAATTCTATCTTTTTTAGTGCCTATATTATGTATTGCCAAGGGTTCGGTAATTATATCCACAACTTTCATTCTAGGACTTAGTGATGAATAAGGATCCTGAAACAGCATCTGGAAATGTTTTCTAATACTTTTCATTTTTTTCTTTGGAACTTTTGGTAAATTTATCATATTACCATCTATATTGAATTCAACACTTCCATCTGTTGGGTCATATAACCTGACAATACAACGCCCTATAGTAGTTTTTCCAGAACCACTTTCTCCTACTAGCCCGACTGTTTCTCCTTTTTTTATAAAAAAGCTAACATCATCAACTGCCTTTGTATAATTAAAAACCCTCTGAAGAAAACCTTTGTAATTAGGAAAATACTTTTTAAGATTTTTTACAACTAATATATTTCCATTACTCGCTTCTATGATTTTAGTCCTCCTTCTAATGATATTTCCAACAATACACAATATGTCCATCTAATTCACAAAGTTCTGGGACTTTCTTCCTGCAGATAGCTTTCGCCTCATCACATCTTGGTTCAAAATTGCATCCTTCTGGTAGTAGGTAAGGATTTGGTACCATTCCTCTAATTGAAGCAAGTCTTCCTTTCATTCCAATTTCAGGACGGGATTTAAGTAAAGCTTTAGTATAAGGGTGTAGAGGATCTTTAAACAGATCATCAGTTTTTGCTTTTTCTACAATTTTACCGACATACATCACTGCAACCTCATCTGCCATTTCTCCAATAATACCCAGATCATGGGTAATCATCATAAGAGACGTTCCAAGCTCTTTTTGAAGATCCTTTATCAATTTCAGTATTTCAGCCTCTATAGTCACATCCAATGCAGTAGTAGGTTCATCTGCTATAAGCAGTGCAGGATTGCATGAAAGTGCCATCGCAATCATTACTCTCTGCCTCATCCCTCCGCTTAATTGAAAAGGATACTCGTTTATTCTCTGTTCAGGAGCTGATATTCTGACATGACCCAGCGTTTCAATTGCAAGTTCTTTTGCTCTTATTTTATCAACTTTTTGATGTAATAATATTGCCTCCATTATCTGCTGACCTATTGTGTAAACGGGATGCAAGGACATCATAGGTTCCTGAAATATCATAGCAATCTCATTTCCCCTGATATTTCGTATTTGTTCACCATGAATATCTAATTTTGCAATATCCATAATATTGCCACCATTAGAGTAATAATATATATTTCCACTTTCAATCTTACCTTCTGGTTGTGGATGTAAAAGCATAAGAGATAAAGCAGTTACACTTTTTCCACATCCACTTTCACCTACTATACCAATAGACTGCCCTTTTTTTATATTAAAACTGACCCCATCAACAGCTCTTACAATTCCTTGTTCAATATGGAAATATACTTTCAAATCTCTTACATCTAATAATAAATTTTCCTCATTCACTTCATTAATCCTTTCAAAACCGGTAGCAATGTATTTAGCTTAATTAAATTATTTAGAATAGGGATCACTAACATCTCTTAGAGCATCTCCAACAAAATTAAAACAAAGTACCGAAATTATTATAAATCCAGAAGGGATTAATAGCCATGGGTAATGACCTAATACCCGTGCTTCTCTAACGGCATTTAATAGAACACCCCAGCTGGTCATTGGCGGTCTTATACCCAAGCCTAAAAAACTCAATGCGGTCTCAGCTATTATCATCATTGGTATACTTAAAGTGGCAATTACTACTATGTGACTTGAGACATTTGGTATTATATGTTTAAAAATAATCCTACTCACACTGGCACCAGATATCTCTGCAGAATAAATAAAATCTGATCTTTTAATAGCCAGTACTTTTCCTCTAACTTCCCTTGCTAGACCAGTCCAGCCAATGAATCCAAGTATAATTACAATTCCTAAAAATACCCAAGTCGAAGGCCAGCCTGCAGGTATTATAGCTGCAAGGGCCATCCACAGAGCTATTTGTGGAACTGTTCTAATGATCTCGATTACCCTTTGAATAATATTGTCTATCCATCCCCCAAAGTATCCAGAAATTGTCCCAAAAATTGAACCTAAAACAACCAGTATAATTACTCCAATGATTCCGATTGATAGTGATACTCTGCCACCAAAAATAATCCTTGATAACATATCCCTACCCAGTATGTCTGTTCCCAGCAAAAATATTTTTCCTTCATCAACACCAAAAAAGTGAATATCGCTTTTTATGAATCCTAACATGGTGTATTCCTCACCACGCACAAAAAATCTGATAAAATCTTTCTGGTTGATATCATCTTTGTAAACAAACCTTAGGGTTTTCGGGTCTCTTTCGGCAATTTGTCTATACAAAAAAGGTCTAATGTGAAATTTACCTTCACTGTCAACAAACCTTATTTTGTTAATAAACGGGGAAGCATATAAATACTCATCATGTCCGGTACGCATACCGTATGGAGCAAAGAAATCTGCAAATATTATTGATAGATACATAATAATCAAAATTATTGCTGCTATAACTGCAACTCTGTGCTTTAAAAACTTTCGCCACATGAGTTGCCTTTCTGACAGTACTATATATTCTTCAGCCTCTTTTAATTTTTTTGTTTTACGCTCAAACACACTATCAACTTTACCTTTAACAGAATCCTTCTATTAAACTTCCAATCTATGTAAGTATTTAAAAATATGTATACAAAAAATTAAATTTATTCTAAGATCTCAAATTTTTTATATTAAATCTTTTCCATTATTTTAATTCAAGTCTTATACGAGGATCTATCCATGAAAGCACAACATCCGCAATTAAATTACCAACTATGAGTAGGACAGCTATAACCAATAATATAGTACCAGCTAAATACATGTCCTGTGAAATTAATGACTTATAAAACAGTGGACCAATAGTTTGTAAATTTAAAACAATAGAAACTAACATTTCAATAGCCAGGATCTCAGGAAGATATACCCCAACCCTGCTAATAATCGGATTAAGTGATAATCTGGCACAATGCTTCCATTGTACAACCGACTCTTTTAATCCTTTCGCTCTGGCTGTTTGTATAAATGGTTGATTTAAAACATCCAAAGTATTTGCTCTCATTATACGCATGGTATTTGAAGTTTGAGCAATACCAATTGCAATTATCGGTGGGGGAAGATGCTTTAAAAAATCAATAAATTTAGCCAAGCTCCAGGGATCACCCAAAAATTGCGTAGAAAATAATGAACCCATATACGTGGAACCAAACCAAAATACTGATGCACCTATTATGAATATCCCTAATATAAATCCAGGAACAGATATACCAATGAAAGCTAGAAATGTTAACAAATAGTCCGAAATACTATATTTATGTGTAGCTGAATACAACCCTATGGGTAAAGCTATAGCTTCCGCAAATAAAAGTGCAAAAAAATTTAAAAAAATGGTTAAAGGAAGTCTTTCTTTTAAAAGATCTGCAACAGTTGCGCCATCAACAGACATAGCTATTCCAAAATCACCTCTGGGAAAGCCCTTCACCCATCTCCAGTATTGAACCCAAATAGGCTGATCCAGACCATAACGCACTCTTATCATATCTAAATATGCTTCTGAAGCCCAACCTCCTCCAGTGGTCGCAACCAGTGCTGCATAAGCATCAGCATAATCACCAGGGGGTAACTGAATTATGGCAAAACACATTATTGAAATTAATATGATAAGTGGTATTGATATTAAAATTCTTCTTACTACATAAGTAAATATACTCATTATAGAGCACACTCTTCCTTGATTACGTTATACTTTTATTGTGAACAGTAGTATATAATTTTTTAGCTATTAGCTCAATTATAATTATAGGGAGTGGTAAAATCTTGCCACCCCCTATAACCTTTTCTGCATTTTGAACTTAGTTATTCTGCAGGCTTCTGACCTCGAGGATATTTTTCATAAACCTGGTAAAATCTAAACGCTGGAGAACAACACCCCCATTCTGCTATTCTATTTGACTCTAAAGGCATATTCCCAAGTCTGTTAGCTGTGATATATGGACGTCTTTGAATTCCAATATCTATCATAAATACATTTTCAGCCATAATTCTACATGCTTCTTTTCCTATTTCTATGCCTTCTTCAATAGGTGATACAGCACCTCTTTTCATTAATTCAGTCCATTCATCATATTCATCACAAAATCCTCCCTCTTCATATGCCTTTCTATGGTAATAAGGTTGGCCAGGCATAGTAGGAGCCCAATAATTTAATTCCAAATATGGCTCCACAGCATAATAAAAATCATAAGTTGTCATCTCATAATCTCCTGCACGCATTCTTTCTACATGAAACTGCTGGTGCATTTCATTCAATATAAGATTAATTCCTACTTCTTTAACAGATTCAATAATCATCTCTGACATTGGGGTATAAAGATCGTGCTCATACATATCCCAAATTATTTCAAGTTTTTCACCGGTAGGAAGTTCTCTTATGCCATCTCCATCTCTATCTATAATGTCAGCGTCATCAAGAATCTTCATAGCTTCTTCTGGATCATATTCAGAGTATAGATATGCATATTCCTCATTAAAATATGGTGACTCAGGTGACCATGAACAACCGAGTGGAGTCATCAGGTCATAGCACAATGCTTTTGAAATTGCAGGTCTATTGATTGCTAAAGAGAGAGCACGCCTAAAATCTAAATTTCTCTGTACTGTCCTGGCCTCTTCATTATCAGCATCAAAATTAAAAATTATGGCCATCCCAGGTGCGTCTGCAAAACCGATATGAAAATCTCTTCCCGGTTTTTCCATCTCTTCCGTGAACATTGATAGGTGTGGCATACCTACCCACACTTGGTCATGGTCATATATGCCAGTAACATTGCCTAAAGCCACGGCTGGTCTATCACCGCAATCATATATTTCTATCCTATCAAAATATGGAAGCTGTTGCCCCGCGGTATCGACTTTCCAGTAATATGGATTTCTTACCATAGTACATTTTTTGGCAGGAACAAATTCTTCAACTATCCAAGCATTTAGAGAAACGCGGCCACCTTCATTTTTAAACAATATTTTTTCATTAAATTTTTCATAAGTAGCGTCTTCATTATATTTTGGGTGAAATGTACTTAGGTGGTGCTTGGGCATTGCACAGAAAATACTATTTGCATATTTTTTCTCAAAAAGATAAGCGGTCTCATCATATTCAAACTTTATTGTATAATCATCAATTTTCTGAGGAAGAGGAAGATTTCCTTGTGCATCGTAATAACTCCCAAGATAGTACCAAACAAATGCCACATTTTCATCCGCAAGTACATCTTCAAAGAAGAATAGAACATCATCTGCAGTAAATGGAAAACCATCTGACCATCTCATACCTTCTCTTAGATGTATGGTTAGTTCAGTACCATCATCATTCCATTCCCAAGATTCTGCAACATTTGGTCTTATGGGTCCTTCAGCAGGCATAGGGTAAGTAAATTCAAAAAATGAATTTCTATCTTCACGAGTGGTAACACGTTCATCTTCTAGAAACATGGCAGTACCTCTTACTTTAGTACCGCCATAAGTACCCACTTCATTTAATGGTTCTATGATTAGTGGATTCTTTGGCAATCTATCTTCGACAGGCGGTAAACCCATATCATCCAGCATAGGAGCTTGACTATATTTTATTTCCTCTTCAACTACTTCTTCAACTACTTCTTCAACTACTTCTTCTTCAGCTACTTCTTCAACTACTTCTTCTTCAGCTTTACAACCTATAAAAGAGAAGCTAAAAAGCATTGTTATAGTCAAGATACAACCTAAAGCCCAAATAAATTTTTTAATCATTTTAAACTCCTTTTTTTATAAGATTTTTTTTAATAAATCTAATCTTATTTTTTACCCAAAGATCACCTCCTTTAAAACCAAAGCAATACAAAATTTTTTCAGATTACCACCTCCTCTTTATTTGTTTTAATATGTTCCTTTTGCTTCATTTTACTATTATAATAGTTTTCTATTAGCTAATATTTGTGTTCTTTATTATATAATAATAATAACCTCAAAGTCAATATTCCGAAAGATATTTTGTTGTTGTTCTACGATATTGTCACTCTTGTATAGTTCAGGGAAAATGTCACCTATGAATACAAGAGAGGAAACACATCACATGACAGATAAGGAGATGGCAAGGCTAATAGTAGCAGAGAGACTGATTGAGGGAGAGATAACAGTTAAGGGTGCAGCAGAGGTCTTAGGACTTTCTACCAGACAGGTAAAAAGGATCAAAAAGAAAGTGAGGTTAAATGGTCCTGGAGCAACAGTTCATGGCAATAGAGAAAGAAAGCCAATAAATGCAGTAGATGGCAAGACAAAGGATCTGGTAGTAGAGCTTAAGACCAAAAAATACGGAGGCACCAACTTCAGCCACTTTACAGATCTATTAGCTGAAAGAGAAGATATCATCATAAGCCGTCCCACAGTGCATCGGATACTTAGGGATGCAGGAATAGCAAGTCCCAAAAAAAAGAAGAAGATAAGGGCACACCGCTACAGGAAAAGAAAAGATTGTCCGGGGATGATGGTCCAGCTTGACGCTTCCCCGTATGCCTGGCTGGGAGGTGAAGATCTAAATCTTCACGGGGCGATAGATGATGCAAGTAGCAATATATCTGGACTCTACCTTTGCAAGGAGGAAACCCTTCAAGGTTACTTTGAGGTGGCAAGGCAGATGATAAAGGATCCCGGGATACCTATATCCACCTATAGTGACAGGCATACCATATTCTTCAGCTCTAAGGATAAACTGACCATAGAAGACCAGTTAGAAGGCAAGACAGAGCCGTATACGCAGTTTTCTGCCGCTATGAGTGAGCTCGGGGTAAGTATGATACCTGCAGGGTCCGCTCAGGCAAAAGGACGGATTGAGAGATTATGGGGAACCCTGCAGGATAGACTAATACAAGAGTTTAGCCTAAATGGGATAAAAGATGTAGAGAGTGCAAATAAGTTTATGGCCACATATATTAAGAAATTCAACAGGAGGTTTTCAGTTGTCCCCAAGGGAGAGCCTGTATTTAGAAAGCTTGGTAAGGGTATTAATCTGGATCATATCCTCTGCAGTAAGATCTCAAGAAAGCTTGATGGCGGATCAGCTTTCTCATATGGGAGAAAATACTATCAGCTTATATCCGGTGGAAAGCCAGCTGCCACTATTCCCCGCTCAAAGATAAGTGTTCTTACAAGCAGTAGAATTGGGATAAAGGCAAAGTACAGCGGCAAGGTATATTCTGTGGCAAGGCTTGAGGCCAGGCCCAAAGTCGCCATGGATATCCAGGTAAAGACAAAGGCAAGAAAGCTTCCCAAAAAGCCTGCAGTAAATCATCCCTGGAAGGGCGGTAACTCTGATGGATTTAGATATGACAAAAGAGATGAAGAACTTGCTCTTGGGCTTTTTGATTCAACTATTGCATGGGAAACTGATAACTATTAATCAATTAAAGGGGGTGACATTTTCGCTGAACAAAACTATATACTTTTAGGTGACATAATCGCTGAACGTTGACATATTCCGAAAGATATTTTCCCTCCTGCAAACAGCGATTAAGACATAAGAAAATAAAATTTAAAAAAATCTTCATATTATTTAGATTTACATTAGTAAAATTAAAAAAGTTACAAATAAATTAGAGTTTAGCAACTTCGTTCAAATCTTTAAAAATATCTTTTAATTTTAAATATAACTTTTTGTAAATATAGATTTATGGTAGTTTTAGTATTACTCCACCAGTCTTCAGGATTTTCCTCTGCCCATCCAGGTAAAGGAGATAGAAGGTTATGCTCTGCTTTAGCCATTTTGGTAATCTCGTATTTACTTGCATCACAAATGATTGTTTTTACTGATGTTGTTCCTATATCTATGCCAATTAAATACTTTTTCATTTTAAATCAAGCTTTTTCAGCTTACTTTACTTTCTTATTTTTCTAACTTTTTCCATGAATTCTTTAACTCTATTTTTATCAACGTGATTTTCAAAAATACCATTATATTTAAATGCTGTTCCTACTATTGCGCCATCTGCAATTTGAAGATTTTTATTAAGTTTATCTAAATTTACTCCTGTATTACTTAATACCACAGTTTCCGGCAATGCTTCCTTTACTATTTTAAGAGTTTCAATATCTAATTCCTCTCCTGCTGTACATCCAGAAACACAAATTGCATCAGGGTTACAATTAAAAACTGTTGTTTTTGCTATTTCTTTTATGTCTCTATTTGAAAGATAACCTGCTGCTTCAGGAACAATATTGTAAATTAATTTAACCTTTTCTGCACCTATTCTGTATTGATGCCTTACACTTTCACCTGCATTAGTATTCCATAATCCAAAATCACTTGCGTAGACTCCTGAAAATATTTCTCTAACAAATTTAGCATTTGTTGCAACTGCAAGGTCAAGAGTTTTTTTTGCATCCCAAAGAACATTTACTCCGTAAGGGATTTTTATAGAATGTTTAATTTCACCAATTACTCTTGCCATCGCTGCTACTGTTTCTGTTCTAACTTCAGTTAGATATGGAATACTAAATTCATTAGAAAACATAACTGCGTCTACACCATCTTCTTGAAGAGCAGATAAATCTTTTATCGCCATTTCAATAACAAAATCCATTCCCTTTTCTTTATTGTAATATGGGTCACCTGGTAATGCGATAAAATGACACATTGCTATTATTGCTTTTTCTGTTCCAATTATATCTTTTAACCAAGTCATAATAACCTCCTCAATTTATTATATTTTTATTATTTCTATGGATTAATTTTACCAAGCTTGTGGTAAATATTCATATCATTAAAAAATTCAATATATTTTTCGGATATCTCCTCATCTGTTATAACTTTATCAATCTTATCCCAACCGCAAACTTTACAAAATACATCTTTATCAAACTTAGTTGAATCTGCAACAAGTATCACACAAGCACTATTTTCAATCATAGCTTTTTTTACTGGAACATCTTCTACATTCACATTTGAAACTCCATTTTCTTTACTTACAGCATCAGCTGTCAAAAACAATTTATCTGCTCTTAAATCCTTTAAAAAATCTACAGTAAATGTACCACTTAGTGAGTATAGTGATTTCCTTAATTCTCCTCCTAAAACAAAAATCTTCACGTCTTTCATGTCACAAAGTTCATTTGATATCTTAATATCATTTGTTAGAATAGTTAGATTATTAAATCGCCTTTTTTTAACCTGCTGTGCTATCTGTATAGTAGTAGTTCCTGTATCAAAAATTATGGTATCCCCGTTTTTAATAAATTCCAATGCTGTTTTGCCTATAGCTTGCTTCTTTTCAACATTCAAATAAGATTTGGTTTTATATAAAGGTTCGGTTGTCATTGCCGATTCTACAATATCTATTGCACCTCCGTGAACCTGTCTTATCAAATTCTGCCTACTCAATTCCTTTAAATTTCTTCTAATGGTAATTGGTGTTACCTGAAATATTTCCTGGAGTTCCTTGTTAGATATAAATTCTTTCTCTCTCACAAGTTTTAATATCCTTGCCAGTCTTTCTGCTTGAAGCATTTTTGTTCACTTTCTTTATTATTAATTATTAAAAATTTTCCTATAAAATTAATATTTTATATATATCTTTTTATGTTTTAAAATGTTCCTTTTACTTCATTTTATCAGTACAATAATTTCCTATTAGCTAATATTTATGTCCTTTGTTGTATATTATTACATAACAATAAGGAAATCAAATTTAATTAGTAAAAATCAGCAATTCTCTGTCCGCTTTTTTAAGTAAGTCTTTAATTTATTCTCTTAATTTTGCTTCGGCTTCTCTAAGACGTCTATAGTTTGGCGCTTTATGTTTTGAAGTATTTGTTAAAAATTTTCAAATTTTTATTTCTCTTCTAAACTCCCCGTATTGACTTAGCTTATTTACTTCATTTATAAAGTAGACTAAATTTTCATATGAAATATCTTGAGGCAAATGATGATCGCCGAAAACAAAATAACCACCATCTTTTATTAATTCTTTTACTATAGAAACCTGCTCATCTATTTCTTTTTTGCCTTTTGCTAACTCTCTTTTATCAATACCACCAGTAAGTATTAAATTTTTTCCATATTGCTTTCTTAATTTTAATGGATCCATTCCAGCAGCTACTTCTAGAGGAAATATAGAATTTATGCCACTTTCTATCCAAAGAGGTAGTAATTCATAAATATTACCATCACAATCAAGGTTTATTACTTCAACACCATTTTCCCTTAAAATAGTAGTTATTTTTTTGTATCTTGGAACTAGAGCTTTCTTTATAAAGTTAATTGGAAATATAGATCCTTTGTTATATGCAATATCTTCCCAAATGAAAGCAGCATCAAATATAATACCTTTTTTAAATACTTGCTTTATGACTTCTATTCCAAAGTACATTTGATGTTCTATCATGTCTTCAACAAGAATGGGATCGTCATACATAGCCAGACTTAAATTTTCTACCCCCATATAGTTTCTAGGCATACCCAACAGAGATGCGCAGCCCATATGAAGGACAAAATTCCTATCCATAAGAGTTTTCCCCTTAAGTTCCTCTTTCAGTGGAAAGGTTGTAACTGTTTTTTCAGTCATTATATCCCAACCTTCTGGAAATCTTTCTTTAGAAAAAGGATTTAATCTCTTTTTAAATTCATTCCAAGTATTTCTATCCTTTACAGGAAACTCAATATATTGAGGCATTGCTCTTGGATTTTCTTTTGAAACCTTGACTATTGTTCCATCATACTCTCTTTTTATAATAGTACGATTATCCTCTTCTAATATTTCCTCTTCAAAAGGGGGTTTAAGTAGTGGTACCCATGGTGGATTATTTAGTGGTCCTATTCCCATTATTGCAGCATTTGGTATAAGCCATTCATAATGATTGCTATCCCCAAGCAAATGACCCAATATTTCTTGTCTTGTATCAAGGCTGCTTACAGGCATGCCTTCTTTTTTCCATCTAACAAAGGCTTCATACCATGCATCAAAAAAAAACCACATCGGATCATTTTTTCTCTCAAAACGGGCAATTTGCATAAATCTTTCTCTTGCATTCATCTAACCACACTTTTCATGTTTTTGTTACTATTCTATTGAAACTTTCGGAGTAAGCACACTCTTTTTGACAAATTATATACTATGAATAGTTAAATTAAAATAACTGAAGAGACCACCAGGTACCAGGGAAAACACACATAGCAATTGGCCTGGGTATAAAGGCAGCAATCTGTGAATACAGGGTATTTTTTACTACAATACCACTACTTATTAATCAATTAAAAGAAGTAAGAAGTTCCTCTATCTTAAGGTCATTTGAGATACGATTTGAAAAATATGACTTAGTTGTTGCTGATTTCTCTGTAATTTTGGCCTGTTGCCTACATAAAAAAGTATTTGAAAGTATATACGTTGCCTCATTCAAAAAACTTGACGGTACCTTTTTACAAGAATATATTCTTATTATATAATATTTTACAATATATAAAACTATTTTATCACGTTTAAGGGGGGGGTGGACAGGTTGTGTAAAAACAACAATTTCATTTTAGAATGCAAAGACCTTAAAAAAAGCTTTAAGGTTAAAAATGAGGAGATTAAGGTTCTAAATGGTATAAATCTTTCCATCAAAAAAGGTGAGATTTATGTAATTATGGGTAAAAGCGGTGCAGGCAAAACAACGCTGATTAGTTTATTGGGAGGTCTTGAAAGACAGGCAGAGGGTAGTATAGTTTTTAAGGAACAAGACTATTTAAGCATGTCAAATGAACAATTAGCATTACTAAGAGGAAAAGAAATTAGTATAATATCCCAAAATCTAAACCTCATACCATCGTGGAGTGCTTTTAAAAATGTGGAAGCAGCATTAATACAAACCAATATGAAGAAAGAAGAACGAATTAAGAAAGTTGAAAGTTTACTTAATAATCTTGGGTTAGATAGACGTTTAGAGAATTTGCCTTCTGAATTAAGCAAGGGAGAACAACAACGAGTTGCACTTGCTAGAGCTTTAGTAACTGAACCGGAACTAATACTTGCTGACGAACCTACAGGGGGGATGGATCCAAATACTGCTCAAGGGGTTCTTCATATCCTGTTTAACGCTTTAAAAAATAACGGGGTTAGCCTTATAGTAGTAACTTGCTGTGATTTTTTGTTGCATACTGTTCAAAACGAATTCAAAGGTGGGAAAGGAATATTTCAGTCAATACGAAATATTTACAGTATTAGAGAGGGTGTTTTATATTATATTGGAACTTTAGAAGAATTTGATAGCCAAAAGTTATTTGGAGGTGAGTTTTATGAGAAATATATTTGAATATGTTTTACTGGAGTTGCGAAGGAGGAAAAGCCGGACACTAACTAATATTTTTGGTTATTTATTAGCTGTATTGATTATGGTGGTTTTAATATCAATTATCATAACGGCACATTCCGCCCAGGGTGCTGTTTTGGAGGGTGTGGGAACACATTTTATTGCTTATGTTCCTTTAGGTGAAGGGGAAGGGCCAATGGCCTATGAGTTAGAAGTAGAGGAGCTTTGTTGTCCAAGAGATTATATGGAACAGTATGGCGATGTCGTTATTGCTCTAGCAGAAATGCCACCAGATGAAGGGTTTTTCTTTGGTTCAGTTAGAACGAAAATCTTACCTTCTTTATTAGGTGATGGTAGGACTCGTACAATAGAAAAAGCAGAGGAATTTGCGTCTGTAAAAGCTGCTTCTCCATACTTATTATTTCGTTTAAAAGATAAAGACGACGGACATTTATTTACTGTCGGAGGAATAGGTCCTGAAATGAACAAAATAGCAATACATAAAAGCGTGTGCGCTCCTAATAATGTTGTAGAGGGCCGCTTTTTAGAAGATACGGATCGGGGAGTTATTATGGTAGGAAAATCCTATGCCGACGATAGAAATCTGACACTTAATGATGAGATTATAATAGGTCAGAGAAGTTTTACGGTAGCAGGTGTTGTTGATCCACCTATTCGTCCTGCTGCAGCAGACGTTTATATGTCTTTTAAGGATGCAACAGAAGTACTTAATGAGTACTTCAATGTACATTTAATGCATAATGACTTTAATATACTTCTTGTTGAGTCAGAAAATGTTTACCTTCATGAAGAAGCAATGGAATCTGTTAAACAATTAATAATGGGTAATACTATTGGTTATACATATGGGTGTTGGTCACCTGCACGGAAAGGATTAAACATAAATGAAAATGCTATTTGGTTACTAATAGGAATAATCGGGCTGGGTACCATATTATTATCTTCAAAAACTCAGTATACTTCAGTTATTGAAAGGAGACATGATATAGGTATATTAAAAATAATAGGTTGGACTAATAAGAGTATAGTTTCACAAATAGTTATAGAATCAGTATTTCAGTCAGTGATTGGGGGTATTTTAGGCTGTATAATAGCAATTATTATACTTCTGTCAGTTCCAATACCAGAGTTAATAAATATTGATGTGCCAGGTGGTATTACAATATCTTGGAAGGTATTGGGGAGTGGCTTATTGTTAGCCTTAATTGGTGGTGTTATTGCAGGGATAATTCCGGCTTTTATTGCTGCTAAGCAAAATCCAGCCGAGGTTTTACGTAAAGTATAATACTAAAACTGCACTGTAGTTTAATAAAATGTATATAATAGATATATGTCATATCTTGGTTTTTATATGTCAAGTTAATTATTAAATTATTTAATAACTCAAATTTATTTTTCCTGATGAATTATTAAGTGTAGGTTGACTCTGCTAAAAGCGATATAAGGCAAGGGGTAAATAAAACATTGTGGAGCAGATATTATACTTAAATATTCTGGTAACAGTAAAGTTGTTGAGAGTACACTTCGTTTAGCAAGAAGAGGGTTTATAAAATTTTATTATCTTATTATACGGGAATAATATGAATAACAAAGTAGAAATTGGTATAAATAATGCTTTTGCAATTAAAAAATGGGTTGAACCAGAAGAATGGATTAGAGTTATTGTAGAAGAAATAGGTTTAAAAAATATTCAGGCCTCCTTTGATTTATTTTACCCTAGTTTTAAAGAAGCTAATTTTTCATTCGTATGTAGTGAAATAAATAGTGCATTAAAAAAATATGATGCTAGAATTTCAAGTACTTTTACCGGACTAAATGCTTATAGTCAGAATATGTTAGTTCACCCGAACCCTGTAATTAGAAGGGCTGCTATTGATTACTACATAGATGCCATAAAAATATCATCAAAGATTGGTGCACCTACAACCGGAGGTCATTTTCTTTCTTTTACAATTAAGGATTTTAATAATAAAAAAAGAAAAGAATATTTAATGCAGTCTTTTTTCGAGTCTATGATTTATTTATCAAAAATTGCATATGAAAATAAATTAAGTTCGTTAACATGGGAATATATGCCAACTCCATATGAACTGCCTCATACAGTGAAAGAAGCAAGATCTCTTTATGAAGAAATAAATTCATATACTAAAGTACCAATTTATTTAACATTTGATCTTGGGCATACCACTGCTTTTGATTTAGAAATAGGAAATAAAGATAGAGATGTTTACCATGTTTTAGAGAATATTATTCCTATGACCAATATAATTCATTTACAACAATGTGATGGGGTGGGAGATAGATACTGGCCTTTCACACCTGAGTATAATAAAGTTGGTATTATCGATCCAAAAAAAATCTTAAAATTAATAAATGATTGCTCAGATCACAGAGTACATCTTATGTTTGAATTCATTCACGGATGTGAATTAAGTGGAGAAAAGATAATTGAAGATTATAAGTACAGTGCAGAATATTGGATGAAATACCTATAATAAACCATCTTCATAATCTAAGTTCACCTCAACTAT
>Ga0209979_1001478_pt1 | contig 25611 bp, 24 predicted proteins | sample AnhtaG_FD_183114 | JGI IMG/M metagenome (GOLD analysis project Ga0209979, IMG submission 183114) | Deep subsurface microbial communities from Anholt, Denmark to uncover new lineages of life (NeLLi) - Anholt_01485 metaG (SPAdes) (version 2) | ecosystem: Environmental > Aquatic > Marine > Oceanic...
TCTGAGTAATCATTATCTGCAGCAGATGCCACATAATTGTAAATCTTGACCCTTTGGAGCAATTCCTTTTTGATAGCCTCATCATCAGCTAGCTTCAGGTCGGCAACCTCCTTAAGAATGCTTTCCAAATTCAAGATGCCCACCTGGAAACCATCAGGCAGGGTCAGTTTCTTTACCATCCTTGCAGCGGCTGCGGGGCAGCATGCTTTCTCCCTTTGCATTTTCCCTCCTATCTACGTAATCTCTCCTCAATCCACTTCTTGATTTCCTTGACCTCAGGAATTCTGCCTTCTGCCACTTTTACTCCATCCACAATAACGGCAGGGGTAAAGAAAACCCCTCGATCTGATATCTGCTTGAAGCCCCTTACCTCTGTCACCATCACCTCTTCACTCTCTTTGAACTTTCCCTCCTTCTCTAATTCCTCCAGTGCCTTGTTCACATTCTTTTCAGCAGCAATACACCTAACACAGCCCGGTCCGCAAATCTCGATCTTCATGGTGCACCCCCTTAAATTTTTGAGGCCGTTTAATTTTGATTTTCCGTTCAATTTTGGGCATTTTGAAAGCCTTTCACCCCCAGATTTTCGTAGTGCGCCCCTTTAGGGTCGTGCGCACGAGGCTAAAGCCTCGCACTACATTTTTTAAACAGCCTTTTTTATTTATTTCATCCTCAAAACAAGACAAAACCGGCTATCCAGCCAACAAAGGTTCCCAGAATAATGATGGTCGGGATATAAACCAGGGCTTTCTTAAATCCAAATACCCTCCCTATAGCTAGCCAGTTAGGCAAGCTGATGCCTGGGCCAGTAAGCAACAGAGCTAAAGCGGGACCTTTGCCCATTCCCAGACTCATTAGAGTATCCACAAACGGAGCCTCAGTCATGGTGGCAAAGTAAGTTACCGCCCCAATCATAGTAGCCAGAAAAGACTGCCTTAGCCCAGCTCCACCCAGCCATGTTTCTATCCACTGCTGTGGCAGAACAGCACCGATAATTCCGACTATAAACACGCCAATCAGAAGGAAAGGGAATATTGTGCGCACAAACCACCACGACTCCTTTAGCCATCCCTTTATCTCGTCCCAGCTTTTAACTCGCCAGGCATAAAAAGCCGCTACTGCTGTCGCCCCGGCCCACACATAAACCTTACTCAGATAGGAGCCTTCCCTCACGGCGTAATTGGGGGCCAGAAGGGTGACAACTAACAGTAAGAGCAAGATGACATCCTTTCTAGTCATCACCTTTCCACCAGAAGCCTGGATAGTTAGCGCTCTCTCTTGCTCTTCCTTGCGAAAGGCAAGGTACATCACTGTGCCAACGATAAAAGACACTGATAGGGCGGCTACCACCCTGGCTATAACCATCTGAGACCCGAGAATCGAACCAGTATAGACCAGGGCTAATATATTAGCCGCTGGAGCAACCCAGAGGAGGATGAAGGCGGGGCCAATTCCTGCCCCTCCGTGATAAATGCCACTAGCAACAGGGATAACAGTGCACGAGCAGACTGACACGAAGAAACTTCCGCCGCCAGCAATGACAAAGGATTTAATCTTGCTGGCAGCGCTGCCCAGATAGCCAATAATTGTCTCTCGGGAGACAAAGGACACTATTGCCCCAGCTAAAAGGAATGCCGGAACAAGGCAAGTGAGCACATGCAAGGCAACATATCCTTTCAGGGCATTTAACCCAGCCTGTAAAAGTTGTTCAGCCATTCAATTCCTTCAAAGTAGAAGCATTTATGCACATAGCCGAATATGATTGTCAAAAAAATTTATTTGCGTATTGCTCTCGGCCCAACTCGCACAGCGCGACTTAGCCTCTCTCTATCCCACAATATAAGCTCCTCATTAACCAGAGAGCCACGGAGTACTTCAATTAGAGAGGCAGTATAGTTATTCATCGTTTGCTCATTGATAGAATAGATTATCCATAACCCCTCTCTCCTAGATTTAACAAAGCCAGCACCTTCGAGTATGCCAAGATTGCGTGAGGCGCGGGACTGCGAGATGTCCAGTGCTTGCATTATCTCGCAAACACAGCATTCTCTTTCCAGGAGGACTTTCAAAATCCTAATCCTGGTCTCATCAGATAGAGCCCTAAAAACTTTGACTAGGTCCCTCATGTTCTGATATCCTTCAGCCTATATGCATATTCCCGCATATATTATTACAATGAGGTTTTCCCGTCAACAGCTTATACTCGTTCATATGATTTGTGAGGCGTCGGCTTTTATGATTCTCTAGAGTAGCGAGGAGTTTTCCCAGAAGCAGCGGGTTGCCACTTTTTGGTTGCTAGGTTAGAATTCAGATTCAAAACGGCATTCACCAATGAATAATAAGCTGACTAATTTTTGTAGAAAAATTTATCACGACCCTTTCAAGAGATACTTAGTCATATCTTTAATAATCTTAGGTATAATCCTTTTATTCACCGGTCAGAAATCGGCAATGCCGATTACCGACGAAGGTTTTGAGGTTCATTTCTTTTATCTCCCAGGCTGTTCAGACTGTGAGGAGCAAAAGCCATTTAATGAAGAGCTAGCCAATACATACTCAATTGATTTCATTTATCACAATGCTGGCGAACCTAAGGAATCGGCTCTATTATCACAAATGCTTGCCAATATAGGAGTAAAAGACGAGCCAGAATTCCCGGTAACAATCTTCGGTAAGCAAGCTTTTGGTGGCTGGGAATCAGAGGAAACAACGGGTGAACGGATTAAACTGGCCTTGCAACAATGTTTGGCCGGAAACTGCCCGGAGAGGGGAATAATTGAGGAACCCAAAGATGAAGTAATATTGCCCATCATAGGGAAATTAAGGTTTTCAGACTATTCCCTTCCCAGTTTAGCTATAATTCTGGGACTTGTTGATGGATTCAATCCTTGTGCCATGTGGGTGCTTGCCTACCTTATATCCTTAATTATGACCTTAAAAGATAAGAGAAGGATATGGCTGCTCGTTGGCTCCTTCGTTTTTGCCTCGGGAGTGTTGTATTTCCTCTTCATGACAGCATGGCTTAACGCTTTCCTCCTCATTGGCTACTACAAGCCAGTGACAATAGTGATCGGATTAGCAGCTTTGGGTGCAGGGACATTAAACATACGGGAATTCATAAGAACAAAGGGGGCCATTGTCTGTGAAGTAGGAGATGAAGAATCTAGAAAGAAAACGATGAGAAGGATGGAGAAGGTTGTCTTTTCCCCCTTGACCTTAGCCACGGTAGCCGGAATCATAGCTCTCGCTTTTGCGGTAAATCTTATTGAATTCGTCTGTTCCGCGGCGATTCCGGCGACTTTTACCCGCGTCCTATCCTTGAGCCATCTCTCAACCTTTCAATATTATGCCTACATTCTACTATATGACCTCTTTTTTATGCTTGATGATCTTATTATTTTTGGCTCGGCTGCCTTCGCTATGACTTCAACCTTGGGAGACCGATATGCCAAGTATTGCAGACCATTCGGGGGAACGATACTGTTCATTCTGGGTGTATTACTCCTTTTCGCCCCACGTTTGCTACCTTAATTGAGCAGACTGTTTATTTTGTCACCCTGCGCCGAAGCCCTGAGCGCAGAGAAGGGGCTAGCGAAGGGTCTAGATTCTTCGCGGAGCCTGTCCTGAGTGGTATGAGATTCTTCGCGGAGTTTATCCTGGTGAGCCGAAGCTCTGAACGAAGTGAAGAGGAGATTCTTCGGTTGCTTCTCTTCCTCAGAATGACAAGAAGCGAAGGGCTCAGAATGACATAGAGGTGGTGTTGCTGAACAGCCTTTTAATTGAAAATGCTGGCAAATATCGAGTATAATATCTATGTTTGTGGTGAGCGTAGCCCAGTGGTTTAAGGCGCCAGGTTGTGGCCCTGGAGATCGTGGGTTCAAATCCCACCGTTCACCCCTGCGCCTATAGCTCAGCGGACAAGAGCACCGGTCTTCGGAGGATGAGCCAGGCACGGCGTCCCATATGGTCTGAGATGGTTACGTTGTCCGTTCCGACCCCCCAACCTACGATGAGACACAGCTAACCACAAAGGCTACCACCGACGGGAAGCGGTGCGGGGAGCGTCAAAATACCAGCTACGGCTTGAGCGTGAGCCTATGAAGTATTTAGTTGTTGCTGACTACACATTTTGACGGTTTGTGTAACTCTGAGCGTAAATGGAGATAATACGTTTTGCTTTTGGAGGGAAAGATGAAAAAGGCTGAGCAGACGCAATGGGCAGCGACTTATCTTGTGGCAGCCGAGTTAACCAGAAGAGGTTACCGCGTCGGATGGCCAATGGGAAATGCACCGGTCAAGGACCTGCTGGTTGAATCGCCAAAAGGGGTGCGTTTCGAGGTCGACGTGAAAGGTGGTGCATACGGGCAAAAGGTGAAGTCGTATTGGCACATTGTTCAGGAGAAGCGCTTCAAAGAAACGACTCAGCCGCAGCTCTACTTTGCTTTCGTTCGAGTGGATCCTCAGCCTGATGAAAATGCCGATTTTTTTGTGCTTTCTCATAAAGCTCTCATAGAACTCAATGAGGGAGTGTATGCAAAATCCAAAACTTGGAAGACAAAGAAAGGACAGCCCTACAAGGAATTCCCGCCTGCATTTACGCCCACACATTTGGCACCCCATAGAGGGAGATGGGATATACTGCCAGAATAAGCGGATGAAACGCCCAAACTGCACAATCGTCCATAATGTTTACCCCGCTTGAAGTAACAATCACTCATTTTGTTAGGCCCCCGGCACAAGCATAGATAACGTGATTGATATTGAAGCAATTGATGACATAATTTGCACGTGCTAGAATCATACCAAACTGACTCGTCAACTAAGTCGAAAATGAGTGGTTTAGAATCAAGGATTTGAACTCATTATGTATAAGACCATAAGGCTTGCTCCATATTTTATTCTCACAGTATTGGGAATAGTTTTTATTGTGCTTTACAACGACTCGTCAAGCGAGCAGCTTAGGATCGTGTTCATCAATCTAGCCTCAAGTTCATTCTTTGTTGTGGTTGCTTATCTCTTCTATGACCTAATTAAATCCTATATAGAAAAGCGAGATTCGAGATATATTGATTCTTATATTAGAAGCCAAATTAGCCATGACGTATTCATTGTTTTATACGCACTCAAAAAATATCTGCATGGTTACAATCTTGAAACTAATACAGTGAAGAATATTTTCGCTATCAACGGCTATAGCAAAGACCATATTGAATCATTGATAGCAAACCAGCCATATATTGGCTTCCAGATATTTAAAGAGATGGAGGATATTAGGGAATTCTTTCATGGGGCTTTGGAAAACAATCTCTTCATAAAGTATAGCCCCAGAGAATATGTTATGAACCTTTTGAAGGTAATAGACTTGGTGGTACGCATAGAACAGATATTTCGCAATGGTGACAACTACCTTAAATCTCCTGAAAAGGCTGTAGAATTTATCTGCGTCAGCGGCAAAGAAATAAACCCAGAAAATGAGGAGAGTCGTTTTCTACTGTTAAAAAGAACTCAGATTAAAAATAGAGCTGTGGTATATGATAGTGGTAGGTTTGATCACTCAGAAGAAGACAAGTTACTAGACAGATATACTTTGAGGCCGCACATTGCTGGAATTTTAGCAAATCAGATATATGAGCTAAATGGACTACTTCATTTTTGGCTTCCAGAAGAATTCCACATTAAGAGATATGACAAATCCTATAGAATAATAAAAAACTATTTCAGCCTCTTTACCAAAGCTGTTACAAGAACGAAGAGAATTTATGTTGCGGATATCGTTGACTATGGCACTAATATCGAAACTATAAGTAAATTGGGAGCAGTAAAGGAAGAGTTAGAAAGCAATCTAATGAAATGTAATTCGTTCCTTGAGAATATCTCAAGTTTTACATTGCCAAAAGATAATAGAGAATCGCTTCATCATGGAATGAACAGTGAGGACGAAGAGAGACTGCGGAGAAGCATGGAACAATTATTTCCAAATATAAGAAATGACGCAATAATACTTTTGAGAACAACAAAATATGTAAGTTTTCCCGCTAATGACTGGCATACTTTCGATAAGATAGATGACTTCAATAGGTGGTGTAATCTTTATTCAAGTAATCTCGGGGTGGCTGAATTACTTGAGCCCGAAAAGTATAGGGTAGTTGATATAAGGGAAACGATACAAGAAGGTATTAATATTATCAATAGAAGAATCCTCGAATTAGAACCAAAATGATTGTTTTCATTGATACCCATTACTGCGGGGGATAGGATCAAATCGAAGGACACAACAAATACGATGAACTCAATATGGATTACTTATGCGTGGGATGACAACAAGGACGAAGATGTAGATTTTACGGCTCAGGAGTTAATTCGGGCAGGTTTGGACGTCAAGCTTGACCGATGGAATCTCAGTGCGGGGAAGCGTTTGTGGGAGCAAATTGAACATTTCATTCAAGATGAATCTCTGTCAGATGGATGGCTTCTATATGCTACCCAATCAAGCCTTGGTAATGAGAAATGCAAAGAGGAATTTGCATATGCTTTAGACCGTGCTTTGGACAAGCGTGGTGGGGACTTCCCCATAGTAGCGTTGTTCCCTGCATCGGTAGATGACGAACTCATTCCAGCGGGTATAAAGACGAGACTGTTCGTTAGTCTTACTGATCCAGATTGGAAGGAAAGAATAGTAGCCGCTATTGAAAGACGTTCCCCCACTGTTACTAAGCCACAAGTTGAACCGTACGCTCTCACCGTGCACCAATTGGGTGAACAGTACGCAATTGAGGTAAGACCACGTGCTGGTACATGGTCACCATTTATTTTGGGTATTCCTGTAAATGAAAAGGATATGGTCTCACCACATCTGCATCACGGCGCAGCTAACCGTCCACCTACCGGAATTATTATGACTAGTTTGAACGGATATAGAGACGGAACATCTGGTGACGGAACATTGTGGTTTATATCTACTGCAAATGAGGCTACACCTACGCAAAGTTACTATATATTGTGTCGTAAATTACCATCGTTGTTGATTTTCGGTGTAGATGGAGGTCGTCAATACAAGACAACTTTCTAGTACTTTGTGACGTCTGGTAGGTTTGGTTCCCTGTTCAAGTATTTAGCTTCGTTACACAATCTAGCGAATTGTTTAGGGGGGACATATGAGTATAGGCAAGACAAGGGGATTTCTCTACTGGCTGAACCGACTCCTGGGGACGTTAGGCTAAGACGTGATAAGGCAGCCTAGCTCCGCTCTCTGGTCTCAAACTATATGATTCTATCATCAGTTTATTACTACTGGACGAACATCGGGTTGTCTGATTTCTTAGACCTACGATTACCCTTCTGGAAAAGAGCCCTTGAGTTTTCCACCTAGAATTTGCTCCCATCCATAACACATCCTATTTTCTCTTTCTAAATACATGGATATAATGTTGAAAACAATATTGCTAATTGCTATGCTACAGTAAAATGGAATACGTTATAGGGACTATCGCCGGTGGTATCATTGTGGGTCTTGCAATGATACTAAATTCCTTTTTCAATTCTAGGATTGCTAGAGAGAAAGAACAGCGTGAATATAAGAGGAAAAATACTGATAAGTATATCTCTGACCTTGAAAGTATATATGAAGGCACCTTATATATACTTGATAAATTAATTAGAGACAAGGGAAGAGCTGCAGAGGGAGAATTAGAGAAATTCTATAGGTTGAAAATTCAGCTAAGCTTGGAATCAAACGCAAAGATTTGTAGTAGTTTCGAAGAGCTACAGTCTAAAATAGTTAATATGGTTCAAAACCTTCCAGCTTTACCAGAAGAGTTCATTCCAACATTTGAAGGGGATTATGAGCGTAAGGATCGACTCGAAAAGAGGAGGAAAGCAGAACAGAAACAAGCCGAAGAAGCTAAAAAATACACCGGCAATCTATATAAATTGTATCAAGATTTGTCAAATGATATGGAAAAACATTTGGCTGAAATAAAAGGATTAACATTACAAGAAGCCAATATAAAACGAACTTAATAAACCACGTGATATAGTTATTAAGAAGCTCGAGTTTTTCATGTCCCCAAAGTTCTCATAGATTTAAATTGCCAAGGGCTTTTCTGACGTCCTATTATTAGGGTAGGACGTCGGCGGCAGCAGCCGGTAAAGATACTGGCAGGATGTTAAGGAAGCTAATCAAGTAGCCGCCAGTTCTCAGGTATATATAACCAAAGAGAGGAGAGTGGCCGTGGAGCCACTCTCCTCTCTTATCTGAACCCACCTGCACTATGCGTGTTCAGTGAGCAGGACGATGCTCTTGTTAGCTGGTCGGATGCAATATCCGCCGACCCGCTTATGGACCTTATAACCAACGAGGCCAGCTTCAGCGTAGAGCTCAACCAGGCGCTGAACGCTCATATTACTCGTGTGATCGAGTATCCGATATCCAACCTCGAAGTTTCCGAACGCCGCTACTACACCTTCTATCCCTATCGGTTAGCCAGGTCCTGTATAAGGGCAGAGGCCGAGTTGAGTTCAAGGAGCCAAAGACAGCCTATAGCAGGCGTCGGGTTAGCATGACGCCGAAGCTATCCTGCTTCTTGAGAGAATACCAGGCTGAGAGGGAATCGCTCTACTGGCAGCTGGGAGTGCCGCCCACTCTCGACGACCTTATATTCACCAATTACGATGGGGAGCCGATAGACCCTAGCACTTTGACCCATAATTTTGGTAGAATAGTAAAGCGTGCAGGGTTGAGCGCCAGGTTTCACGATCTACGACATACCTACGCCTCTCTGATGTTGGCGGCTGGCGTCCATCCTAAGATAGTCAGTGAGGCTCTGGGACACAGTACAGTGGCCATTACCCTTGACATATATAGCCACGTCACTCCTGGGCTTCAAGAGGCTGCTGCGAAGCAGCTTGACTCCGTGCTGCCAGTCGGAGTAGCTCGAGCAGGCTTGGCGTGAGGTAGCAAGTGAGGCTGAGTATCAGGCGGTCTTATGGCGGGGACTTGATGAGGGTTAATTTGTGGCAATGTTTGTGGTAAGTCAGTATTCGGGACTTAAAACTGCCTTCCTCCATAATCTGAGGTTGGAAAGAGACGGGGTATTCCAGTGTTGGGGACTGTACAAGGGTATACCAGAAAAGCAGCGTGTCCGTAGAGTGGCAGTATCAAGTTCAGAGCGTAACCTTCTTGACGGCCTGTTTGAAGGCAAGATACTCAGCGGCCCATATGCAGGTGCCAAGGTCAAAATTTGGGACATGGGAACCTATGAGACAAAGTCTTGGAGCAATACGAAGAAAGTAGTCATCCTTCATGGTAAAAGGTTGAGTGGTGATTATGTATTGCGTTGGATGGATAAGATGTATTGCTGGCTACTCTGGAAGTGCTGAGGCGGAGCGGGCTGCCGAGTGTCACGGGAGCGTCACGGGGAGGAATGACGGTGAGGTTTAGCTATGCGTGCGCCTATAGCTCAGCGGACAAGAGCACCGGTCTTCGGAACCGGGGGTCGTGGGTTCAAATCCCTCTAGGCGCGCTATCTGAATCATCATCTTTTGCTAACATTTTGGTAATGAGAGGTAACTAAATCTTTCATCCGGGGGCAAGCCTTACAATCCCCTGTTTTCTAGTCATCAGCTGCAGTCGTCCAAGTAATCGTGATAGTGGCACTACTTGAGGCGGGAGAGTCCTCCGCTTCAGTTTCGTTGCCGGCTACCTCCTCACTAGATACCTCGGCATCGGGAGCGCCAGTATCAGCAACCGAAGCCTTGCTATCCGAAACTCCCAGCAGAAACATGCTCAGCACCAACGCTACGATTGCTAAAATAACTAAGTTACCTTTCAACATAATTCGCCTCCTCTCCTTATCGAGCGACCATCAGTCGGCTTTGTCATCTTCACCAAAGTGCATTGCTGCAATGGCAAGTGCTATTAGGCAGGCAAATTCTAAGGGACGCCATAGCTGAGCTAAGATTTGGCTAAACATCTATAGTTCTTTTCCTTGTTAGTCCCCCCATTTTACCGCTGAATATGCTCAATGAGAATATTCTAGCAAAGCATATTCTCTACAATCAACTCTATGCAGCGAAATGTGGTAGGGAAGCGTGTCCGAGAGGCAAGAAAACAAGCAAAGCCACCTATAACTCAAAAAGACCTGGTGGCACGGCTACAAGTATTAGGGCTTAAAGTTGACCAATCAACCATCTCCAAGATTGAGCAAGGAACTCGCCCGGTTTCCGATTTTGAGGTAGTCGCTCTGGCTAAAGCTCTCAAGGTATCTGTTGCATGGCTGCTCGAGGAAGCAAAATAGTAACAAGGGCATGAAATTTGTTTCCTAACTATCGGCCAATAATTATTAGGCGATCGAGGTTGAAATAGACGCGAACACTAGATTAATGCCTCACTGCAAATTATGCGTGGTATTTCTTCGGTTTCAATCAAAACGTCCCTTTGATCTAAGCGATCACGCAGGCTATGTTCGTGGTAAATGTCAGTAAGGTTTTTTTGTAGATTCTCGTCAACCACACCATTTCGCCTCAGGAAATTCAGCTTCTTGTTCACAGCAGGCGACGGACTCATCCGGAATGCTTTCTCCAGGATATTTAACCGTGCCTTGGTCTCATCATCAGCATGTTCAAAAAATACGCGAAGCTCACGTAAAACATACCGTTGTGCTTGGGTCAGTGATAAACTCTGAGTTCGTCCTGCTTTCCTGTGCTTAACTTCTTCCTCGAAGAGGTTCTTGACCTTCATGGTGTTGCGGTTGTAACCAGCAGGAAGCTTCCGCACCGGCTCAAGAGCGGAGCATTTTATCATATTGATGGCTTTTGGAGCATCACGCGAGACAATATTCCCCTCATTGTCAGTTAGAATGAGTTGTTGAAAACGCCCAGCTTGGCAGAAAACATAGTGCCCTTTAAAATCGGATGTTTTAGCAGCCCGGATACCATCCCTGAGTTCCGATATTCTCTGAAACTCCTCTGGGTTTTCACTCTTTAGATAGCGAAGCATCTCCTCAGCCTCATTGAGGTCTACAAGATCCTTCATATCCTCTTCAAACAACGATAATTGCCCCGCTTTGCCTTCATAGATAGCATACATAGCCTCCTTATTAAGCTGCTCACTCTTGTCAAGAATAGCCGCATCCTCCCCAATCGTGTCGTGTATTTCTTGGATGCGGTTTTCAAGCACCTGCTTAATACCTAGGCCCCTATCGAGCTCAGTCTCGGGGAGAAAGTTGAATGCCCAGACTACGTCATTCTCCGATCCTATCCTGTCAATGCGACCGATGCGCTGTATGAGCTTGACCGGGTTCCAATGCAGATCATAATTTATAACCTTATCGCCATCTTGGAGGTTAAGTCCTTCAGAGAGCACATCGGTAGAGACAAGAATACGGACCTCGCTCTCACCCCTCTGGAATCTGAATTCAGGATTGGCTTTAGGAGCAAAGCGCCCCGCCATCCGAGACTTACTCTTATCCGCGCCATAGATGACCTCGATATCAGGCACCTTTCCTCCAGGGTTAAGGTTCTTGTAGAGGTATTTGGCTGTATCGGCATACTGGGTAAAGATCAGACATTTGCCATCATCTAACGGCTCTTGCTTCATTCTGGAAATGAGCCTCTGCAGCTTGGCGTCATTCTCAGGTGTAATTGGCTCTACTAGATCATCAAATATATGTTTGAGCAAGTTCTTGTCTGCTTCTATATGCTCACGTAGTTTTTCCTCGTCGAAATCCTCGATATCATAGCGCCCTGACATTTCACGCAGCTGATCAATAAGGTCAGTTTCCTCATAGCGGTCCGATTCATAAAGGAGTTGCTGAGCATCGTCGCCTGCTGGGACAATGCCAGCATCAAGAGATTTAAGGAACTCCTCATGGATGCGAAGAAGGCGCCTTATTGTTTCTCTGAAGGCATAGACACTGGACTCAAACCTTTTGAAGAGAAGCACTCTGATTATTCCTCGCAGATTGATCCCTGCGCGATGAAGCTCACTGTAAGGTTTCTGTTTTCGCTTATCGGGGAGAACATAGTTATAAAGCCCATACCGGGCATAGGTAATCTCCTGCCCTGGTTTTGGCTGGTAATGCTCTCCTCGAGGCCGACCTAGATATTCCCGGATTTGCTGGTAAAGGCCGCTATACGTCTTCTCTATACTGTATCTAAGTGATTCCAGCTCCCGTCTGGGGAAGAACTGGTGTTTGCCACCTACGATGATGTATGCTCGTTTGGTGCCATCAAGGTATTGCCGACATTCAATATCCGACATTTCTCGCAAAGGCTGGTGGGTATCCTCAGCATATCCATACCAGCGAAGAACATGCCTTCGAGTTCTGCGTATCAGCACATGAACCAGTAGATCCTGCAGTTTTCTTTCTCCGGTATCAACCAGCTTGAAATACCTTTTGAGGTCCGCAGGATCTATGGGAAGGTCCGTCTTATCGTCTTGGTGAAACAGCTTTATCTGGTTATAGATGTCCCATGCTGACTTGTTGCGTGGTGTAGCGGTCAAGAAGCAACACTTCCGCCCCGTGGATAGAAATGTATGGAGTACCTCATAACGCTGGGTTGTGTGATGGCGGAAATTGTGGCTCTCATCCACCAGAACCACATTCCGATCACGGTACCTTACATTCTGCAGAAGCCCATTAACACCTGCTTCATCCGTTTCCTTAAGAAGGCTCATGGACAGAACGCGAGCGTTGAGATGGTAAGTCTCGTTATAACCTTCCCACATATCCTCGAGAGCCTTCGGGCAAATAATGAGTGGGCGAGCGTGCTCTATTCTCTCAAAATGCTTTAGGATAGCTGCCCCAATGTAGCTCTTACCTAACCCTACCACATCAGCCACGAAACATCCGCCGTTATCTCTTACTTTCTGTATCGCTTGATAAACGGCAACCTTCTGAAAATCGGCGAGGTCTCTGGTTATCTCATCATCCCAGAGGATTTCTGCCCCTTCTGCCTCCTCAAGGCGGTCTTTCACAAGGGTGTAGAGGGTTTTCATATAGACATCGTAAGGGCGAACGGGACGGACTGCCCAAGATTGGTTCAATTCATTCATCAAGTAGGCTTCAAAGTCTTGGGCTTCACTCCAAAGCTCATCGAACCATCTGGTAAGTTCGGCATGATTGCTATCTCCCTCAATTCTTACATTGAGCTCGGTGTTGTCCGATATCCCAGCTAGAGTTAGATTTGAGGAACCAACGATGGCAGTCCCTTTGCTAGGAGGAGAGACAAGATTACCCTTGTCGTCGTAAAGGTTTTTGTAGTCAAAGATGTATGCTTTAGCGTGTAGACGCCCCTTGGTGTATACTCTAACCTTCAGTCGTTTCTCCTCTATCAAGTTAACCAGGGTTTTAACTAGAGCTTCTCCCTCATCAGTTTGGTCCATAAGGGCAACAGCTTCTTTAAGGTTCTCTGCGGTCTCGCTTGCACGCCGCCTTTGGTCTGCCTTCTTACTCAGCCGAATATCTTCGAGCGCTTGGTCAACCAGCTCCAGTCGCTTGTATCCCTCGCTAATTTGCTCCAGCGTTTGGCGGTTGGTGGTGTTACCTATAAGTAGCTTGAGTTCTGAAACTTCCTGAAGATTTTTCTGTATTGGCTCGAAGCCAGACAAGAAGAAATAGCCCACAGCGAACTTAGCCCGCTCCACAGAGGGGAGGATGCGGTTTATGTGGTCAACCAGTTTCTCATTTCGGTTGTCTATGATGTCATGTACCGGCATCGGTCACTCCTGTATGAGCTCCGGATGATTCTTTTTCAACCAAAAGGTCACCATATTGCGCAATTCCTCTGCAAGTAAAATCATTGCCCCGACTTCTTGTTCTGTCACCATCCCGGCTCGCTCGTAATCGCTGATGTTACGTTTCTGACGGAATTTGTCCAGTTGTTTAATCAGTGCAGGCTCCGCCTTAATGGTGTAGGCTAATGATTGAATGACACGGTAGTGGTGGCCTTCTTTCTTGGCACGGTAACCGGATGCGGCTAGTGCCGCTATGGCTGCCTGAAGGGCGGCATTATAGGCGATGCTCAATTGCCAATCAGGACCAAGCTCACTAATGCGGGACTTCTCTAAATCCCGGGCGCATATGCGCAGCAGTTCAGCTATTTCGAGTACTGAAGGGCGGTGTATTTCAATAAGCCTATTCGCCAGCCAATCTTCTAAGCTCATCTTCATTACCTATTACAAATATCTTATCGCCTTCAAGCACCTCTTTAACAAAAAAGTGCTTCTCCGTGACTCGCCTCTTATATTCGGCGGTTGAGTAAACTACAGAGTTTATCTCCCTCTGCAATATCTCCTCTGCTTTTGAAAGGGAAGAAACAGCATCGGCAAAGGTTACCTCACCTATGATAATTAAATCTATGTCACTCGCTCTTCCTTCCGCTCCACTGGCGATTGAACCGAATATGAAAGCGACCTTGACCCGCCCGATAGAAGGCGCCAGTGCTGAACGCAGGACATCTACCACACCCGCAGTTTTAACAATTAGCCCATGAAGCTCATTAAAAATGGGGCTTTGCCTGTTTGCCTGATAGTAAACCTGTTTACCCCGCACTGTACGGCTGATAATTCCAACGTCAGAAAGCTGTTTCAGTTCCCTTTGTACAGGACCTAAGCCAACACCTGTTGTCCTGACAATCTGGCGCAGGTAAAAAGCCTCATCAGCATGGCTGTAAAGCAAAGACAGAACCGCCCGGCGAGTCTTGCCAAACAATGTGGCTGACAAATCCCAATTTTCAGATACTGTATTCATTTCGGTTACAATTGTAACCTTTTTGGTTACGACATTCAAGGCTCTATCGTGTGTATGCATTCAGTTGTTCTCGGTATTAAGCTGCCTATGTTGCGATTGCTTACTCAGGCTGCCTTCCTTGATCGATTCTACTACTATTCAAAAGGCAGATCATCGTCAGAAAGGTCTTGCTCCTGGGATTCTGGAAAGTCAGTCGCCCTAAGATTTTCCAGCCTTTGCTTTAAGTCTTCGAACTTTGCCCATCCTGTGTCCTCTTTGTTGAACTTCAGTTTCTCAGCAACATATCTTGCAACAAGAGGTTTGGAATCACCGATTGCTTGTTTTGCCTCTTTTTCTAACTGCTCGTAAGCTGGAAATGAATTTCTCATGGTTTGTTCGAAATCTCGGCCAAAGATGCAATAGTTATCATCAATGTACCAGTCTTCAAGACTAATTATATTTTCAACTTCTGACTCTTCAGAAATTCCAATAGTTGCCAACGCATCTTTCCTCTTTTTCTCATCATCGTCTTCCTTTGTATCATTGTCAAAGGTGAGGAAGGTTGGAATTCCATAAGCGGTGAAGAATCGCCACCATTTAGCCAGATTGCCCTTTCCCATGACAGGAACAACGGCAATGCCCTCCTTGGCCACATCCAAACCAACCCTTGTTAGATAAACTGGTAGGGCTAGGGGTTCCGTTTGACCTTCTACAAGGATTACCTTCTTGGCAAATAACCCATTAAGGAGCTCCTGTGTTGCAGTGCCAGAATAGAAGGGCAGTATAGTCTTAGCACTAGTGCGATTTGGGTCAGCACCATGTTGGATGCAATACTTGGCTAATTCATCGGCAGACAACTGCTTTACATTTGTTGCTCCGTCACTCTTGCGTACCAAAACTATTCCTTCCTGGCTGAGAAGGTCAACAAATGCAGGACTGTGTGTGGTTAAAACAATTTGGAGTCCGTCATTTGCCATTTGTGTAACTTTTCTCGCCAGCCACTGCTGTGCCAGAGGATGTAAGTGCGCCTCAGGCTCTTCAATAACCAGAATTATTCCCCCGTAAAAAGCCTTGGCATACGCCTGGGCAAATGCCAGAGCAAGAAGCTGCTCTTGACCTGTTCCTAGTTCCTCAAATGTTCTGGTTTGTCCCCCTTCTTCGGGTAAAAGTCGGAGAGAGTGGAAATAGTTGCTCGGGTCATAAGCAGAGAAATCTATCTGTAAGCCGTAAGACATCCCTGTAAACATATCTTGAAATTGAGATGATAGTTCAGATTGGAAATTGCCAAATTCAGAAACCTCCTTAAATATTTCCTTGACGCATTCAAACTCCTGCTTGAGGCGATTAACTCTATCCTCGTCTTGTGTGAGATGGTCATGAAATTTATGCATGAGCTTTGATAAAAATGTCCACTTGGTTGAATAACTGAGTTGATAGGATAATCGACGATCAGCACCGACAAGAATACAGACGCATTTATCCCTTATATCGCTTGAAATACGGAACTCGCTAGTATCTGTAATTACATGGAATTTACATTTTTCATCAGGAGGTGCGCTCTGATCGTAGGACCATTGAAAACAGTTGATTGGATTGTTGTATTTATCAGTAATCCCATCAATATTTGTACATATTTCAATCGGTCCGCTTGAAGGAGTTCTATCCCAGAATTCATGATCATCTGGCTCTCGATTTCCTGGCCACCATTCCCCAAGAATAAGATCCAGCGCACGAACTATATTGGACTTACCCGTATTGTTTTCGCCAACTAGCACGATAGGAGCGTTTTCTGGAAATCGAATAGTGGTTTTATCTTTTATGGATCGATAACCTTTGATTGTAAGTTCCGTTACTCTCGCCATTCTTACACGCTTCCGGCTTTCTTTAACCTCGCTTCTACCAGTTGAATCACCGCCTCGTATACTGCATCACGCGCGCCTTGGGTAAGTTGCAGGATATCGAAGATGGCGTCGTCGAGAATGTGCCAATTTGGGTCTCCGGGCATTCTAAGACTTCTAGGCAATAATACCGATATTTTCTGAATTATTTTCTTTGCATCTGCTAACAAAATCCCCTTGTGTAGGGAAGGGACAATAGCGTAGTCTGAAACCATCAAACTGCGGGCCCCTTCCCCTAATCCGGCACGGTTATAAATTTCGAACATCATTGCTGCGATTGGAGAATTAAGAAAGAGAAATGAAGCATCTGGTAGGTCCGAACAATAAAGGCGACAATCTACAGGATAATTGTTTGGGTTGTAGAAAACGGCTGATGTTTCATTAGCTTCCTTAACAAATAAACTATTTGCAATCTCTAATCCAACCTGCCACCATCTTTCTCTTCCTACACAAGTTGGCCGTCTATTAAAGCCTTGCGACTCCCCCCACTTAATGTATTCCAGCGCCGCGGTGTCCTTTAAGGCTCGCTTGTCTTTGTGGCACATGAATATTTTGAACTTCAGGTCATTTGGATCAATCAAAATGCGTTTGCACTCCCGTGGGCTTTTGATGACCGTCTTTAAGAACTCTTCCTCAATTCTCCATTCCCGAATCTTTGCCTCATCCAGATAGAAGAATTCGTTAGCGCCTGTAGTGAAGCCACGACGCACCTCTGCCACATCCCCCAGCCGCACCAACTTACCCTTGCCCTTCTCCAGAATCGTCCAGTATATTTCCGGCGCACGCAGGTATTTGCCGCCCCATTTGTTACCGATGTAGCGGGCTACCTTAATCAGGGGGCCGGTGGTTTTACCGGTTTCCGCTTTCTCTTCATCCGGCATTTCACAGCCATCTGCTAAGAGCTTGCTCTGAGTGATAGGGAGGACGCGATATTCTTTGGTTGCCTTGCGCTCCTCAGCTTCTTCAATCTCGTCAAAGATCACTGGCGACAGAATATGTTCAAAAGGCACGCGGAACATCACAAAACGCGCCGTCTTCTCCAGCGCCCACTCGTGGCGATCATCCGGCGCCGAAAAAAGCACGATGACTGAGTTGACAGCAGCGGTGGCAAAGGTGCGCCTTACCTGGTTGTCCAGCACCATCTTGATGTGACAATGCTTGAGCAGGAATTCCTGCAGGTCAGCCCCGTACCCCACATCCAGCCAGGAGTTAGAAGTGATAAAGCAGAATGAGCCCTTGCCATTCAACAAAGAAAGCCCGTGCAGGTAAAAATAGATATACAGGTCACTCTTGGCATCCAGCTTATGCGCCACGGTTTTATTGCCTGCCCTATAGCCGAAAAAGTGAGGGAACGGCTGGTATACCGAGCGTGCCAACTTATCTTTATAGATACGCTTGTTTTCCGTCGTCACTTCATCACGCGGTAGCCGCGGGTCGGCAATCGCCTCCTGGCGCACATACGGTGGATTGCCGATGACAATATCAAAGCCATCCTTTTCACTCTCAAAGATTTCCACAAAGGCAATGTCCCAGACAAAGGGCACATCTTTGGCGGTGCTGAGTACTTTGCGTGATGCCTCGGTCTGTGCCAATTCAGCGGTGAGGGCTTCAATTTCCTGCCGGTATTTGCTCGCCTCCAAGTCCATCTGGTGGGAGCGCGAAGTCACTGTTCCATCCAGCCGTATCTGGCTCTCCTGAGGACCTTCAAGCTTGCGGCGCAAATCCTTGATACGCTCCTGTATTCTGTGCTGCGGGCCTCCAGAATATCTGCCAAATAGCCGCCTTTCCTCATTCTTCAAAGCGTCCACTGAATGGAACTTGCACGTTGTGTCGTTATTGTAGAACTTGAGCTTCTCATTCTTCAGGGTCGTGATACGGGATTTCAAATCACGTGATATTTCCTGCGAGCTACTGAGATGCCCGAAGTTTATTCCGCCCACTTCCTGCACTAGGCTGTCCCCGCAGCGGACTTTGAAAGAAAAATGAGGCAACAGCGGCTCCTGCCGGATATGCAGTTCTTCACGGGTAAAGTCAGCGTCAATAATCAGCGCCAACCAGAGGCGTAGCTCGGCAACATGGCATGCCCATTCCATCACATCCACACCGTAAAGTGATTGGCCGATAATCCTTTTCTTACGCTCATAAGGCGCTTCGGCTACACCGAGCTGACGATTCGCCCGTTCCTGGAGGTCATCCAGAATATTGAGCATGCCCACCAGAAAAGAACCAGAACCGCAGGCTGGGTCCAGAACAGTAATATCATGCAGTCGTTCATTGAGAACGGACCAGAGATTAGCGTCGGCAACAGCTCTGTCGGCGTCAGTGTTCTCATCCGGCTCCAAGGCAAAGATTAGCTGGTAAAGTAAGTCTTTTCTTTCCTCGCCCAAATGATTAGCCAGATGGTCTACCAGTGATAAGCGGCACATCAGTTCAATCTCGGTTCTGGGGGTATAGAAGATGCCTGCTTCGCCACGCTCATCCACTTCCTCAGAGACGTTGACCAGGCTCTCATAGACTTTACCTATCATCTCCGGGGCAACGGCCACTTCCTTATCCAGCGGGCTATCTTCAGCGATGGTGAAGTTATAGCGTTCCAGGAACTTCAGAATCTGCTCGAAGCGCCTGTCGGTGATGGCGACTTTGTGGTCCTGGTCGAGCTTGTTCTCAGTGAACAGTCCACCGTTGAGATAAGGCGCCAGAGCAAGAGCCTCTCTGATTTCGGTTGGGAAATAGTTGTGATAACTCGTGGGCTTATTACAGAAGGCTTCAAAGAAAAGCACTCTCAGCCAGTTGTCTACGAATGAATTCTGGCTCTGTGCGGAGCGCTGATAGCTTTCCCAGAAGGAAAGAAAAAAGTCACGGTCATTTCCCAGCCAGCCTTTGCGTTGAACAAAGTAGATGAACATACAGCGGTTGAGGAGCTGCAGTGAATAATCGTGGGACCAGGGGCGGTCCTTTGTTTGTTTGCATAAATCATCTTCCAGAATCCTGAAGATAGCCTTGTATTCGTCAAAGAACTGCTTGGTAACCGCTTCAACATCAAAAGCTTCGTCATGGCGCGCTTGAATTGCTAATGGCGACAGTCCGAATAAATCAGCACTGATGGTCTCAAGGTCAAGAATAGTTAGCCGCTCCGTTGCTGTGCGCAGCCGCTCATCGGGACCAACTGTGATACGCCGAAAGAGTCGGCGCCTTTTAATATCTTCATCATATTTGATATTGACGAAATGCCATTGTTGTTGTTGGCTATTGGAGAAGAGGCACAAGAGGTATGGGTGTTCCTGAAGCAGGCGATTGACCACAGGTCTTTCATCACCAAGCAATAGTCGGTCTGAATTGAGATGCGCATAGATGATCTTGAAGTCGTCGTGACAAGCTATAACCTGGGGATCCTCAGCTAGGGCATCAGCAGCTGCTTTGCTCCAGTCCTTGCGGCTTAACAAATCATGGGCAGGGTCATAGTTAAGCTCTGCAAACAACTCCCGCGCTTTATCCAGGCTTTGTAACTCACCCAGGATACCACGGACTCTCGCCTGCGTATCACTTGCCATCCTCAACACTCCGACTTAATGGGTATTAAACTAGACGTAAGGTGTCGCCAACTGAACTCAGCATATAGTAAGTTATCCTCATTGGATAGCGTTGTCAAGACATACCTGTGATGCTCTCCACGAGCTTCTACTGGCAGCAAGCTAACCCACTTGAGCCCAATTACCCCACCAATACCCACAAATGGTCAGCCGCAGTTGTGCTTTCTCCCTCTTTACTTCCATGAAGATGGGCATCTTAGGATATAACCATCCTCTTTCTCTATCTCTTCAGGGAGAAGACTTTTAGCAATACTCCTACGACTGATAACGAAACTCTTACTAGCGGAATTTACTAAGTCAATGGAGTATCGACCTGGAGGAGACGCAATGACTACTCGTTTGTTGGGAAATAACTCTCTCACTGTTTTGATTGGGGGGACTAAATCGCTATCTGCTGAGATAAGTAAAGCGACATCGAATTTATCCTGATAGGCATCTTTGAGGATTTCGACAGCAATGTTTACATCTGTCATTTTCTCATTAGGCACTTCGTCTTGAAAGCCACAGTGAGAGCAGTGACGAGGATTGAGTTGATACTTCCCATAGAAAATCTGAAAATCGTTGAGGGTTTCCAGAGCCTCGATATAAGTTGACTGTCGTCTCTGTTTATCCGGTGGGCCTGCGATTCTTGCGGTGAAATATTTTGTAAGAAGTAATCTTTGATTTGGTTTCAAGAGGTTTTGCGCCAACAGTTGGATATTCAACCAATAGTATCGGCTCCAGCCTCTGGATTTTAGTCCAAAGTAAAGATTAAAGCCATCAACATAGGCTATTACGCATTCCATATAAGGGACCGACAAGTTCACTTGACAAATCCTGACGGTTTTACTACCATATAATTAACAGCGCTAGGGTGAGTAGCCTTGGCCCGACAGTCTCTCTTTTGTGGAGAGGCTGTTTCTTTTTGAAGCTTCATCAGTGATAGAGCATTTCATCGAATAATACCACTGCAATAGGAATCACCTTTTCATCCCGTCCCACCATGCACTTTGTGGTAAGCCTTTAAGCCTCGCCTTATTATATCTCTAGCTAACCCTGAATAGAAGGTATAAAGGAATAGCTATTTTTGGGCAGCCCTAGCCGAATCCTTTTCTCTCATCTGTATATGCAGCCTGGTTTCTTTTGCAAACATTTTGCTAACAAATTGATTGACACCCTCCAGCACTGGATGCCACACCAAATACAAAATGAATCTAATCCATAAACCATAAAACACCTTTTTGTATCTGAGGACACGTCTTGGCACATTCGACTCCTAGCTTCGGAACCGGGGGTCGTGGGTTCAAATCCCTCTAGGCGCGCTTAAAAATCGCTAAGCGCCTTTCGCATTCCTTTCAAATATGAAGTGTCATTATGCTTAGTCAGGATGAAACACCCATCTATATAGTCAAAAGTGGTGATTCCGCCCACATCCTGCCTGATATGCCAAAAGTGTGAATTATCCAGCCCTAATAGGGAGCATATCAAAACTTTGTTCACCACCCGATGAGATATCAATGCTACGCTCCCCTTGTATTTAGAAACTACCTCGTTAACTACAGCAAGGACTCTTTCCCTCACCTCATCTAGACCCTCCCCACCGGGCATTTTTACCAGATGAGGATTAGCATGCCACTCACTATGAAGAGCCGAATATAATTTCTTCACCTCCTTATCAGGTAAGCCTTGCCATTCCCCATAATCAAAATCTATAAGACCATTGCTAACTTGTACACCGACACTTTGGTATTGAGCCACAATATTCGCCGTATCCAATGCCCGCCTTAGCGGGCTGGAATAAATAGCATCTAATTTTAAATCGCTCAAATATTTGCCCAGCAATTCTGCCTGTTTAATGCCCACCTCGTCTAGAGCTACATCAGCCCTTCCCCTATATATTTCACCCACATTCCACTCAGTCTCTCCATGCCTTACCAAAATAATTTCCGCCATAAGCTTACCCAATATGTTCCCTTAGCTTCCAGGCCATAAACTTTCGTTCAGAAAGGGAACAAAGGTATACTCGTTCATCTGATTAGCGACACGCATAAGCTCCTTCTATATTGGATTTATTTTTGCTATCGAGCCACAATATTCGCCATATCTAGCGCCCGTCTTAGCAGACTGGAATAATTCGAACAGCCTCTAGGGCTGCGACGGCTCAATCCGCTCAGGGTTTACTACCTTTTTCCAAGCCTCAAGGCCGTTCACAAAGGCAGGTACACCGGCAGCCGACAAGCATATCTCAAGGGCCTCTAAAATCTCTTTTTTGGTGCAGCCATACTTCAAGGCCAGCTTGACGTGGTTAGCGATATAGTCTACATTCGCCTTAACCGCTGTTAAGCTGACCGTGTAGATAAGCTCTTTGGTTTTGGCGTCCAGTGTACGCGGATTAGTATATTCCGCTTGGATGAGCGTGTTATAGGCTTTAAGAAACTCGAAATCCTCAGCACACATGACTTTGTGAAAGTCTAAGACATAACCTCGCTCCTTGTACATCTTGTCAATGTAGGTCTGCTTTTCAGTGTCTGTCATGATTAGCTACCTCCTTTTTCTTACTATATTTTTGGCCGCGTACCTTTACACCACAACATTCCTCGATAAACTTCACTATACTGGTGTGGCACATATCGCTGCCGCCTTTGGCCACAGCGTAATTGTACACCTGCTGAACAATAGTCCCAAGGAACATCGGCACATGGAGTTCCTCTCCCAACCGTACTGCCATCCCTACATCCTTGTTCATCAGGCTGACGGTAAAGCCGGAGTTAAAAGCGCCGTTCAGCACGAAAGTAGGAAACTTATACTCGCTAGAGTAGCTACGCCCGCTGCTGTTGTTGATGGCAGCAAGTACCAGCTCAGGGTTGAGTCCAAGCTTTGTAGCAGCTACTAGGGCCTCGGAGGTAATAATCATAGTGCATGCTGAGCACATGTTATTCAGACACTTTACTGCATGTCCTGCGCCGATATTCCCTACATGCGTGATTTTGCTTCCCATAGCTTCAAGTATAGAGCGGCATTCTTTAAGGACCTTCTCGTCGCCGCCTACCATGATAGCCAAGGTCCCTTCCCTAGCACCCCTAACACCGCCGCTGACCGGCGCGTCAAGCATGCGAGCACCTTTCTCCGCCAGCTTCTTGCTTAACATCCTCGTACTATATGTGTAGGAGCTACTCATATCGATAAGAATACTGCTCGGTGTCACTCCCTCTATAACTCCGTCCGGGCCCAGGACCGTAGCCTCTACCTCAGCGGAAGAGGGGAGCATAGTAATCACTACCGGGCATTGCCTGGCTACATCCTTAGGAGATGAAGCCTGCTCTACACCTTCAAGCGCCAGCGCCTCCATGGCTTCCTTCCTGATGTCATAGATGGTGACAGCGTATCCAGCTTTTATCAGATTGCACACCATAGGTGTTCCCATCGCACCAACGCCTATAAAACCGACCTTTAGCTTCATTGTCCCTCCTTTCATTCAATAATTTAATATGATTGGTGAGATATCACTTCCTTTTTTCAAATTTTTGGTAGCACGTCAAAGAGCTGCCTTTCGCCCAAGTTCGACCATCATCCTCCTTGCCGAGGGAGAGCCAAAGACATCACAGTAATCATAGTTTTCATAAAATGCCAATTATCTCTAGCTCAGCAAAATACTTTGAAAATACCTCTTCTGCCACTTCTAACTTCACCGGGTTTCGTGAACCAACCAACACTTTCACCTTACTAATTCTTCTCTATGATAACCCACTAACGGCCCACCTTCAAAACCTGTGCCCTATTAAACAAAGTGTCAGAATGTTTAGGAGTATTTACGGCATGCAAGCAATAGTTTCCACACCCTGGAAGAGCAGCGCTATTTGCCTTATAATTATGCCAGCCTAAGCAATATATTCGGGCCCCTCAGTATCGTAATGAGTTTGTCCAGAGGTTTGCTGACGTGGTAAGAAAAATTCGGATAAAAGCTGGCTCAATTGAAGCAATAGCTGAGTTAAATGATACCAGGACAGCTCAACTGATTTGGGAAGCATTACCCATCAAAGGCCATGTCAATCTCTGGGGAGAGGAAATATACTTCTCAATTCCTCTTAACCCTGAGTTAGAAGATGGGAAAGAATTGGTAAGCATCGGGGATTTGGGTTACTGGCCTCCAGGTACCGCCCTTTGCATCTTCTTCGGACCAACTCCGATTAGTCAAGGAGACAAAATTAGCCCGGCAAGTCCGGTTACCGTGTTTGGCAAAGTCATCAGCGACCCTGCCGTGTTTAAGCAAGTAATCTCAGGAACTGAAATCACTATCAAGAAGGAGGAGTAATGGCCAAAATGATTAAAAGAGAGGTTTACTATTTCGATGAACCGGGAGAAAGAAATACTCAGTTAGTACTCGAAGCTGTCTCTCATCGGCTGGAGGCCGGTGGAATCAGAAAGGTCATTATTGCCAGCACCTCTGGTGAGACTGCCGCTAAATTTGCCCGTAAGCTCAAGGATAAGGCTGAGTTGATTTGTGTCTCGGAGGCACCATACCGGCGGGAATGGGATGAAGAATGGCCCTGTCTGAAACAGGAATTTAGAGAGGAGCTGGAGAGACTCAGAGTTGCCATTGTCGACAGAGCACCCTACGTTTTCCATGATTCAGTATTAGAGGCTGCCCGCTGGATTAGCATCTTTCCCGAGCGTCTGGTGAAGGAAACACTATACTGCTTTGGACAGGGAATGAAGGTAGCTGTGGAGGTTGTTTTGATGGCGGCTTCTTGCGGCTATGCAACCCCTTATGAAGATGTGATAGGTGTTGGTGGGTCGAGGAAGGGAGCAGATACAGCTATTGTACTTCGGGCTACTTATCCTGCTTCCCTGTTTGACAAAGACCCGGGGAAAAGGCTAGAGATAAAAGAAGTAATTGCTATGCCTACTTCCAAGAAGTGGTGGGAATAGGCCCGAACTTGTAGTGACACAGAGGCAATGGAGGCAAAACATAACTCATCGTTACTGGAATTATCTATTTAGTCTAGTCATAGTTCTGGCAATCTTTTGTTGTAGCTGCGCCAAGCCAGCTACCATACCAGCACCAATACCTTCTCCAGAACAAGAAAACACCGTAAAGCTACCTGAACCGAGATATGACAGCGATGTATCTCTTGAGCAAAGTCTGCTTCAGAGAAGGTCAATCAGAACCTACACAGGCGAGCCGTTAACACTTCAAGAGGTATCTCAACTTCTATGGGCAGCCCAAGGGATAACCGATCCGAGGGGTTTCAGGACTGCTCCATCTGCAGGAGCTCTCTATCCACTCGAGGTGTATGTGGTGGCTGGCGATGTTCAGGGTTTGACCCTGGGTGTTTACAGATATGAACCTGAGCAACATCAACTCATTAGAGTCATAGATGGTGACAAGAGAGACAGCCTAGCTGACGCTGCCCT
>Ga0209979_1001479_pt1 | contig 25611 bp, 23 predicted proteins | sample AnhtaG_FD_183114 | JGI IMG/M metagenome (GOLD analysis project Ga0209979, IMG submission 183114) | Deep subsurface microbial communities from Anholt, Denmark to uncover new lineages of life (NeLLi) - Anholt_01485 metaG (SPAdes) (version 2) | ecosystem: Environmental > Aquatic > Marine > Oceanic...
AAATCTTTCTTTTTGGCCAGCTTAATAAGCCCGGCTAAGGAAGCTGCTGAAGCTGGCTCGCCGAAGATGCCTTCTTTAACTGCCGCCAGTCTATAAGCATTCATAATTTCGTCATCAGTAACACGGTCAATGATGCCTCCCGACTCATCCCGGGCAGCAACCGCCTTCTGCCAGCTAGCAGGATTGCCAATGCGAATGGCTGTGGCAATGGTCTTGGGTTGTTTGACAACCTTGTCCAGCACTATGGGGGCAGCGCCTGCTGCCTGAAAGCCCATCATCTTGGGGGTGTGGCTGGCCTTGCCCGCGCGGTGGTATTCCACAAACCCCTTCCAGTAGGCGGTAATATTGCCGGCATTGCCTACAGGGATGAAGAGATAATCGGGAGCATCCCCTAGGTCGTCTATAATCTCAAAAGCTGCCGTTTTCTGACCTTCGATGCGATCAGGATTTAGTGAGTTTACCAGGGTAACGTGGTATTTTTGGGTCAAGGCACGTACTATGTGAAGCGCCTGGTCGAAATTACCTTTTATGTCTATAATCTGGGCGTCGTAAACAAGGGCCTGGGCCAGCTTACCCGTGGCTATCTTCCCTTTGGGAATAATGACAATAGTTTTGAGTCCGAATCTAGCGCCGTAAGCGGCTGCCGAAGCGCTGGTGTTGCCTGTGGAGGCACAAATGATGCTCTGGCTGCCGTTTTCCACCGCCTTAGCTACCGCCACCACCATGCCCCGGTCCTTGAAAGAGCCGGTGGGGTTACAACCTTCGAGCTTAAAATAAAGTTCACCACAGCCAAGCTCTTTCTCTAGAATTCGTGACCTCACTAAAGGCGTATCTCCTTCGCCCAGCGTAATCAGAGGCGTAGCTGGGGTAACTGGCAAGAAATCACGATATCTATTTAGGACGCCTTGCTTCATCCCTCAACCCTGATAAAGTTGCTAACCTCGTTAACCACTGATAGCTGCCTTAATTGCTTAAGGGCCTTTTGTATTCCTTGTTCTTCTGCCGGATAGGTCATAATGACGATTATGGCGGTCTGTGCTGCCAGGTCGATTTCTTGCTGGATTACGGACGAAATGCTTATGGAATTGTTGCCCAGAACTTGCGAGATTTGAGCTAAGACACCGGGGTGGTCAGGCGCATTCAACCTGAGATAATACCGTGTCGTTACCTCGGACATGGGCTTAACAGTTACCCGCTGGTCTAATCTTAGTCCAGGAACATTATTTACGCCGCGATAGATATTTCTGGCTATCGCCAACACATCAGCCATAACAGCGCTGGAAGCTCTGAGGGCTCCAGCCCCTTCCCCGTAAAAGACCAGTTTGCCAGCTAAGTCAGTTTCCACCTCGACGGCATTATAAACACCATCTACTTTAGCTAATTGGGAATCCTGGGGAATAAAAACAGGATGAACTCTCATCTCCACTTTGTCATCATCTCTCTTGGCAATAGCGAGAAGTTTTATAGCATAGCCGAATTCTTTGGCATACAGAAAATCGCGAGCGGCAATATTTGATATTCCTTCGCAGTATACATCTTGAGGGACAAATTTAGTCCGAAAGGCCAGGTTGGATAAGATGACCAGTTTATAAGCAGCATCTATTCCCTCTATATCATTAGCGGGATCGGCTTCGGCATAACCTAATTTTTGGGCTTGTTTTAAGGTCGAAGCAAAATCCAGTCCCTCTTGTGCCATTCGGGTCAGAATATAATTAGTAGTGCCGTTAAGGATGGCCTGGATAGCCGAGATTTTATTAGCTGCCAAGTCTTGTTGGAAAGAGGAGATGAGTGGTATGCCGCTACCCACGCTTGCCTCATAGCGAAGGTCAGCATTGTGTTTCCCGGCCAGAGAGAATAGCTCATATCCATGTTTAGCCATTACCTCCTTGTTGGCCGTAACTACGTGCTTACCGTTAGCAATAGCTCGTTCTATATATTCTGTGGCCGGATGTTCGCCTCCAATGAGTTCGATTACTATATCTACCTCAGGATGAGAGAGGACTTCTTCAGGGTGGCTGGTCAACAGGTTGGGACCAAGTCCTACTGAGCGTCGTTTATTCACATCGCGCACCAGCACCTTTTTCAAAATTAGGGGGACTCCCGCTTGCTCAGCCAGGCTGTCTGCCCTGGTGACTAGAACTTCAGCTACACTGTTGCCTACAGTTCCCAAGCCCATTAAGCCGATGCCAATATCCTTCTTCACTGTGATGTTACCTTCCTTCCAAAACCTCGTTTATAGCCCACTCTTTCTTGGCTGCATCCAGGTAAGTTTCAATTGTGCTGTCTTCTTTCAGCTCCTCAAGCCAGTCGTTCAAGTGCTTGTTTATCAGCTCTTCTCTGACTTCATCTTCAAGCTCATGGTTACCCCTATCTACAACCTTTACGAGCCAATAGCCACCGGTGGTGTGGACCGCTTCATCTTTAACTGGCTCGCTTACCTCGTTGACAGTAGTATTGAAGGCAACTTCATCGAAAGCTTGGCTGCCCATATCCCATCTTTTCAGCCAACCAAGCTCACCACCCTCATCTTTGCTTTCATGTTGGGAATATTCTTCAGCCAGAGAGCTGAAGTTTCTACTAACCAACTCAGCTTTAACCTGCTCGGCCTCCGCTTCGCTGCCCAGCAGCATGGCCCTGGCTTCTATCTCGTCATCTTGCTTATCAGTAACCTCTATAAGCCAATAGCCGATATTCTTAATCGCCGTTTCATCATAAATAGGCTGGCTTATCTCTCCCACGGTAAGGTTAAAAGCGGCATTGGCAATCGAGGTATTCGGCATTAGCTCCTCGGGCAGCCAGCCCAAATCACCTTCAATCGTGGAGTTACAGGAAAACTCCTCAGCCAAAGCGGTGAAGTTACCACCGGCTTCAACTTTGGTTATCACTTCATCGGCTACCTCTTCGCTCTCTACAAGCATTACTTGCACGTGAGCTTGCTCCATGATGTCAGGCAAGTTCGAACCAAAGTATTCCCCAAGCTTCTCCTGCAATAGAGTAGCCCTAATAACATCTTGATATACCCTATCATTGGGTAACTCATATTCTTTTAGCTTCGCGTCTATCTCTGCAGAAGTAACTTCAATGCCCAGATTTTTGGCTCCCTGTCTCAGCAATTCAGCATTGATAATATCATCGGCGACCTGACCAGTAATCATATCAGCAATGTTATTGTTATTTTGGGACAAGTCGGAGATGGCATTGTCGGCCAGCAACTGTATGGTTTCTTCACGGGTAGTATTGTAAGCTTGCATATAGAAATCGAGGTAGGTACTAACGGTAGTATTAATGTAATTGTTAACATAAATGCCAAGCGTATTTACGAAGTATTCCATAGTAAAGGGGACACCGTTTACCTCAATCACAACCTCACGTAAGGGATCGCTCTTATAGTCCTTATAGTACTCATAGCCCACCCAGCTCAAGATGCCAGCCAGGAAAACGACGGCAGCGATTATCACAATTCGGCGTATTCTCATCTGGCGCTGCCATTTGGAGAGTTGGTGCTTGGTGGGGGTTCGCTCGGGTGTAACTTTCTTCTGTTTCTTAGCCAAGAATCACAACCTGCCAATCTATATTTTTCTTTGTTGCGGTGACTATGATAACATATTAATGGAAGTCATGGCGACGGGGTGTAGCGCAGCCTGGTAGCGCACCTGAATGGGGTTCAGGTGGTCGGAGGTTCAAATCCTCTCACCCCGACTTTGAATTGGAAATAAAGTGGTCAGACCACCTGAGTGGCCCAAAAAGCCAAAGGTGGCTAAATTTGGTCTAGACCACCTGAATCGGTAGAAAATGAGGCGGGTCCGCAAAATGAATAATGGTCACATCAATAAAACTGGAGGTGCCGCCAGGGATGTCCCTCAAATCCTTGGTGAAGGGATTTGTGCTCATAAAACAAACAGAGGGGAAAAGTCCGAGGACGGTAGAATACTACCAGGAAAATCTTAGGCGTTTTCTCTGGTATGCTGAGAGGCAGGGCTGGTCTGACGACATCAGGTTTCTGACAGAATGGCAAATCAGGGAATTTTTGGGTTATGTAGGTACTGAGACTCACCGCTGGGGTCTTGAAGGTAATGGTTCTGAAACTTCCCAGCGCAATGCTTCCCATTCAACTGTTCGTCATTACTTTGTTGTTCTTTCTTGTTTCTTCAATTGGGTAGTGAAAGAGGGTTTCGTTGAAGAAAATCCTATGGCCAGAACAAAAGTGGCGAAGTCAAAACCAAAGGTCGTGGTCCCGTATAGCAGCGAGGAAATAAGCCGAATGCTAGCAGTTTGCGATTATGACTACGCGCACAACGCTAGGTTCCTAGGCAGTCGAAATCGAGCCATGCTGTTAGTGCTGTTGGACACAGGGATTCGACTCTCGGAATTGGTCGGAATAAAAGTCGGCGACATAAATAACAACACAGGGTATATCAGGGTTCTGGGCAAAGGTGGCAGGGAGCGAGTTGTGAGAATAGGGAAAGTAGCCCAGAAAGCACTGTGGCGCTATCTGATGTTCCGCACTCACAAGGGTACGCAGGAACTCTGGTTGACTGAGGAAGGGAAACCTTTGCATAACAGTGGTGTCCAGTCGCTAGTCAAACGACTTAAAGCAAGAGCAGGCATAGGTGGCAACGGAAACATTCATCGCTTCAGGCATACCTTCGCCCTAAGCTTTTTGAGAACGGACAAGAATGTTTTTAATTTGCAGTATTTACTAGGGCACTCCGACCTAGATATGGTAAAGGAGATATACCAGCACGTTAGGCATGGAAGATGCGCTGAGAGCCCATGAGAAGGCAAGCCCGGCAGACCTCCTTGCTTCGAAGTAAGTTCGATGCATCGCACTATTGGGCTGAATTGTAAATTGATTAGACCATCGGGCAACATTCCTTAGTAACTTCATGCCCTCCGCTTTTGCCTCTTTGTAACTGGGAAGCATATTTGCTCTTCCTTAAGCTGCAAGCACTTGGTATAATCCTTGGAGAGTAAGAACTGGGTTATGAAAAGGCGAGCTGGCCGTCAGCGAAGCGTAGGCAAAGGGAGTGGAATAGACAAGCTTTTGTCATTCCCGGGCATCAAAGAAGCAATCGCGCTTGTGAAAGAACGTGCCTTTTTCCTTGCCATGGATGAAGCGTTGGATACGGCCATAAAAGGTGAACTAGGAGATGACCTTCGTCAACTCTTGACCGAGGGGTCAGACAAGGCCCTTGACAAGTTTTTCCAGAACGGGTCAGTGGAATCTTTCATTGCTGACACCGAGGATGAATTGTTGGAGGACTTGGCTATCAAGGCTGGCCCGAAGATCGCCGAGCTATGGGAGTTATCGGAACCCGCTGGAGAACGACTGACTGAATTCATATACTGGGGGAAGAATTCCCACCTAGACATTGAGCAGCCTTACTGGCTTCCACTTGTACTAGTAGTGAATGCGAAAAAACCAGAAGCGATGTGCACCTTGCGCAAAAAATACATTGAATTTCTCCGAAGGAACGCCGTGGTTGTGCCTCCCGAAGGCATGCAAGATGGCCATATTTATCTCGATGTTACCTATCTCCCATATCAAGCCCTTCCGCTGGCATACAGAGCTGTGCTTTTTTGCCGTGAACAGTTAGAAATCCAAAAACAAGATCTGCGGGAAGGGGCTCTGCCGTCAGCAGATGCGGAAAAAGCCCTCAAGTGCGTGGCGTTGCAAAGGAGTAAAGGCACTAAAGAAGCGGCAAAAGAACTTGGTTTCCGCATTTACGTGAGCGATAACCCGAGTGGTTCCTATCCCTTATTCAGAAAATACTTGAGGTTAGGGTATCTAATAAAGCGCAAGCTAGATATGCTTGACGTGTTCCTTTCTAGCCTAGAAGACAATCTCAAAAAGCCATAGTCTAGCGTTAGGTACTCGAAACTGCATCGCAGTTCCGAGACTTAGACAAGCGACTGCCACCCTCCATAAAATACCATTACACATGTTCAGGGGTAGTTGTCCGTCATCACAGGAAAAACATCCCACGGTTCAAGAAGCCGGGCGACTCGGGGGACTAAAGCTTTTTGCCAATCATGGGAGAGCCTATTTCGCTGAAATTGGTAGGAGGGGACAGCGAGCAATGCGTCGAAAATATCCTGGGATGGCTGCCCAGTGGGGAAAGTTAGGTGGACGTCCGAAAAAACCTAACCTGGACGAAATTATGGGGGAGGCTAAGGAATAAGTGAAAGGAGGAAACGGACCCGCCTCGAACTAATCTTAGCTCCCCCGCCGAAGTATAGCATGGGTTAAATGTAGCAAAAAACAAGCTACCCTTATCCGAAATCTCATTTTAGCTTTGCTAGCTATAAACTATAGGCTTTTAGCATATATGCTAAACATTCTGATAAGAATGGCTTGATAGCCTGACGACAAAGCACCTTTATCTAAGGAATTGTCAACAATCTTTGTGCTGTGTCCAAGACATACTGTGGAGTTAGGGAGTCACAATATGTCCTTTTGTTGAGTCAGAGGTAACAACACAAGCAATTGCTACCTTGCATCTGTTTAGACTATGTGGGACGGAACCTGCTACTAAGCCGGCTGTCAACATGGTCGCCGTCGAAACTCCACCTCATTAGGCTTTTGTGTCTCAACCAACCGGTGGCCTGGTGTTAGGAGGCGGTGGGTTAAGCATCCCAATGCGGAAGTATTCACCGGTCTCCTTACGCTTCCACCCTACTCTCTGATTTAATGGGTGCTCCATTTTAATGGCCCCTGGTACAGGGCAGTGGGCAACACAACAACCACAAAACCAGCATTCATCAGGATACAGTACTATGGGAGGCTTACCTTTTTCTGGATTGGGTACAAGCACATCCGTGCGGCACACTTCTACACACCTGTTGCAGCCACTGCAGAGCTCGGGGTCAATCACTATTGCCTGGCAGGGGGTTAATGGATTGGTAAACATATATACTTTTTCTTCAGCCATCTTTTTTCCTTCACATAAAATCTATTTGTTATAGCCCACAGTGTGCTTTGTAGTTCTCTTCATAAGTAGGAGCATTAGGTAGCAAGAGCCAGTAGTTGAAAGGCAACTCTCCAACCTTGACCTCTCCATTCTCCAGTCTGATGGTGACAAACTTGTTCCACTCCGGCGGGTCCATTTCGGTATAGTCTATCCTTTTGAAGTCCAGAGGTAAGCTACTTGCTTTGCGGGCTAAAGAGGCATGCATAATGATTTCTCCCACGGTGAGGCGCACCAGGCATTCCAGAGTGCGCATTAACTCATGGGGATTCCTGGCGTAAGCTCTGGAAGCTTCACTCTCTCTAATCGAATTGAGCCATCTTAGACCCATTTTCAGTGTTTCCTCACTCTTATACTCGCCACAATAATCTTGCATAATTCTACATATCCCCGCCTGTAACTCCTTCCACCCAACTCCTTCCTTTCGCTTTACCGGGGCATAGACACGAGCCTTATCTTCCTCCACTTGCCTTCTGTCGATGACAGGCTCTCCTGCTTTTAGCGCATAATCGGCTGCCTTTCTAGCCGCATATCTCCCGGTAGTAGCTGCGCCAACATGCCCTCCACCCCCAGCTAGTTGATTCCCCGCGGCATATAAACCTTCAAGACTGGTCTTGAGGTCCCAGTCAACCGTCACGCCACCAACACCCCCAAATGCGGTCTCCCGCCACTGCGGCGGTCCAATTCCTGTCCACCACGGTATGTATTGCCCAGCCATCTCGGGAGGTAAAACATTCGCCTGAAGCATATCCTTGTCAGGGTCAAACCCGGCCTGGGTGTACGTTTCATATATTATACGAGTCTTGCCTTCATTGCCCACCATGAGACCAAATATCGCCCTTCGCTCGTGCTCTGGCATACTGGGCAAATCGGCATAAAGTGGGAGAACAAACTCACCCTTCATTATGCGCTCGGGTAAGTCAGGGATGAGGCTTGGTCCACGGCTTTCATAGATACCAGCACCAGGAGCACCAGGACCATGGAGAAACAATCTCTGTCCAGGCGCTGGTCGATATCGCTCCGACACCGTTTTCAGCACTCTCCCATCCCTATCAACCCAGGGAATTTCTTTCCCATTGGCGTCAACTATAGTACAGGCATACCAGGTATTGTGAGCATTACCAGTGCCATAAGCCGGATAGCGAAAGCCACCCGATGATGGCGTGCTTCTCTCCATTAGAGCAAACTCTGCTCCAGCCTTCCATGCCATAGCACAGCCATCACCTGCGCAGTTAGGATCATCGTGCGCGGTATTAGACCCTAGCAATTCTGTTGAGAATACCCAGAGCCGAAGGGGCTGGGCTGTACAGAGCACAGTAGCTTTTGCCTTAAAGACGTAGAACTCGCCGGTTCGCGTGTTCACTCCGGTTGCACCGACAACCCTAGCTCCTTGCTTGCCCCCTTCAGTGAGAAGACTTGTAGCCATAACACGGTCATAGATTGCCACACCTAGCCGCCTAAGTTCATTATGCAAGGCAGGCTTGATATTTGCCCCTCCATTCACGCGTATAGTATGTTTGTTCTCATAATCATAGGCAAACATTAATTTGGTCTCTTCGTCTCTGAACTCGGCGCCGACAAATTCGTCATCTACATCTCTAACCTTCACCCCCATCTTCTCCACGTCAAGAAGGGCATCATAGCTTTCCTTACATTCGATGTAGCTGATGTGCCCGACAGCATATCCTCCTCCGAATCCTCCTCCCTTAACTATCACCTCTATCATCTCTTCCGGGGTAATCTTACAGCATGGGTTAGTACAAGCAGCGCCCCAATGGTCAACGCCAGCTCCCCCGGAACCACTTCTTATCACCGCTCCCTTCTCAACGACAACGACCTTCGCCCCCCTTTTAGCGGCATTTATAGCCGCGTGGCAACCGGCTATGCCACCACCGAGGACCAGGACATCGGCACTAATTTCCTTCTCATCCTCGTATCGGACCGAATAAGGCCACTCATGTGTACTTCTGCCTAGTGTTTCTTCGTAACTGGACAATTTCTTCACCTCCTTAGATTTTATCTGGCAATTCACCTCTGCCGTTTAGTGGAGATGAACATATTTTAATTACTGCTCTTTGCCAATACCCCTTACCTAGGCTTTTGTACCTGAACCAACTCGCTTGGTGTTGGGAGGCGGTGGGTGAAGCATCCCGATACGAAAATATTCACCGTCGCTTTTCGCTTCACTTGTTTACATTCCTGCTAGACACCCAAATAGGCCTTTTTGACACGCTCATCATTGGCTAGTTCCTTGGCATCGCCCTCCAGAGTTATACTACCTACTTCTAGGATATATGCCTTGTTAGCCAGCCCGAGAGCCATACGGGCGTTCTGCTCTACTAATATGATACCTATACCACCTTCATTAATATCCCTGATTATATTGCTCACCTCCTCCACCAATATGGGTGATAACCCCATGCTCGGCTCATCCAGCAACAGCAGCTTGGGACGAGTCATCAGGGCACGAGCTATAGCTAGCATCTGCTGCTCACCGCCACTTAGACTCCCCGCTAATTGCTTATGCCTCTCCTTTAACACAGGGAAGCGTTCGTACATGATATCAAGGTCTCTAGCTATCTGATGCTTGTCTTTGCGTAGATAAGCACCCATTTTCAGGTTGTCTAGCACTGTCATAGGTGCCAAAACCATTCTTCCTTCAGGGATATGACCAATCCCTAGCTTAACAATCTCGTGAGCTGGCATCCCATCTATTCTCTTACCCTGAAACCATATCTCACCTGAGGTCGGTACCTTTAACCCAGACATAGTCCTTAAGGTAGTTGTCTTACCGGCACCATTAGCTCCAATAAGAGCAACTATTGCTCCTTCATCAACGCTTAGCGAAATACCCTTTAATGCTTCTGCCTTTCCGTAATGTACTCTCAGGTCTTTAATTTCAAGCAACATCTACCTCGCCCCCTCTTTCCCCAGATAAGCCTCAACTACCTCTTTGTTGTCTCTTATCTCCTCAGGCAGACCTTCAGCAATCTTTTGCCCATAGCTTAGCACAACTATTCTATCACATAGATTCATAACTACCCTCATGTTATGTTCAACCACAACGATGGTGACACCCCTATCCCGTATCTGCCTGATGAGGTCTATCATGGTTTGTGTTTCCTCTGGGTTCATACCCGTTACCGGTTCGTCCAGCAGTAGCAACTTGGGATTAGTGGCTAGAGCCATGCAGACACCAAGAATTCTCTGGTGCCCGTGAGGTAGATTGGCTGCTAGCTCGTCTTTTAGTGACTCCAGACCCATAAAGCCTAGTATTTCCATAGCCCTTTGTCTCAGCATCTCTTCCTCGTTGAGGGCAGAAGGCATACGTAGTAATCTCTTCCATATACTTGTTTTATAGCTCATGTGGTACCCGGTAAGTACGTTGTCAAGAACTGAAATCTTCATAAATAAGGTTGACGCTTGAAAAGTCCGGCTTATCCCCAGGTGCGCTATCTGGTGCGCTTTCAACCCAGTTATGTCCCGACTATCAAGGGTGACCCTACCACTGGTAGGTGGGAAGAAGCCGCCAATAACGTTAAATAAGGTAGTCTTACCCGCCCCGTTGGGACCTATCAGCCCCAGTATCTCTGAGTCAACAACACTGAGGTCCAATTTACTAACGGCGGCTAGACCGCCAAAATATTTACTCAGTTGCCTAACTTCAAGTATTGTGCTCATTTCCTATTCTCATGCTCCGACCTGCTGGTTGGTAAGTAGTCTCTAATCCACCTGCCTACCCTAGCTATGCTTTCGGAAGGGCGCTCAACCCGTTGCCGTAAGCTTAATAAACCCAGAAGACCGTTAGGTAAGAACAGTACCAGCAATATTAGAAAGAGACCAGTAAATATCGGCTCAAACTCCCTGACAACGCGCAGCAACTCAGGGACAATGGTCATGATAAATGCGCCGATTACTGGCCCTGAAATGGCAAAACCTATCCCACCCAAAATGGCGTATATGTGAGCATAAATTGTCTTAATAACAACAAATGCGCCCGGTACAAGCGACTGCATATAGTGGGCATAGAAACTCCCCATTAGTCCGGCGGCAGCGGAAGCAATTACAAATGCTAGCAGTCGGTATCTAAAGAGATTTACACCCAGTGATTCTGCTAGGCGGGGACTCAGGCCGATGGCTCTCCAGGCTCTACCTGTCCAGGCGGAGTAGAAGGCGCGAAGCGCCAGTACTACTAGCAACACTAAGAACAACATTAGATAGTAGTAAGCCGTCTTGTCGACTCGGCTGAATTTTATGGGGGCAAGGAAGGGCAGGAGAATGGGATCTGGCGCAGGTATTCCGGTAATCCCCAGATAGCCGCCAAACACGTCAAAAGTGCCAAATACGTGCACTATTGCCATACCGAGCGATGCAGTTAGTATAATAAAAGCAAACCCAGGACTCCTGACGAAAATGTAGCCGATACAAAAGCCAATAATCCCGGTGATGATGGCAGATAGAGGTAAAGCAAGCCAGAAAGATAGGTCCAGTCTCATCGTCAGCAAGGCTGAGGAATAAGCCCCTATACCCCAGAAAGCAGCTATGGCTAGAGTTATTAGCCCCGTTCTAAGCAGAAATATGAAGGTCATGGCAAGTACAGCGTAGATACCCACCATAATCAGCAGATGCATATAATAGGGACTATGCACTAACCACGGCACTAAGACCAGGATTACTCCCAGAACAACCAGTCCGATTAGCTTGCCAGAGCGTATATTTATCCGGTTAAGGCGGTACTTCTTCCATAGCTTGTCCAAGCAACCCCCCAGGCCTAAAAAATATAAGAATTGCAATAACAGCGAAAAATATTATCTGCGCCACACCACCACCAACAGAATATTGACCAAAGCTCAAGGTCACGCCCAATACTAGTCCAGCTACAATAGCACCAACCATGCTACCGATTCCCCCAAGCATTACTACCATGAGAACAAGAAAAGTTATGGCACCCATCCCGGGAGAAACTGCAAACACTGGAGTCATAATTGCCCCGGCAAAGCCAGCCAGGGCACAACCAACTACCATAGTTAATAGACATGTCCTATTAGAGTTTACTCCCTGCAACGCAGCCACATCGGCATTAAATGAAACGGCACGCATGGCTCGGCCAATATTTGTCCGCTGAAGAAGAAGGTGTAAGCCCACGAGTACGGCTAAGGCGATTATAATTAGCACTGCCCTCTCAACGGGAATTCTAATTCCACCAACGATGATCATACCGGTAAATATCGATGGCATGCCCCTCGCATGTGTTCCAAAAACCAACATCGTCCCCTGTGCCATCAGCATCATTAAACCTATGGCAGCTACTATCATTGCTAAAAAGTGCCCCTTAATACGTTGAAAAATAAGCTTATAAACTACTCCTCCGAGTATAGCTGTAGCTAACGTTGCCAAACATAAAGCAACAACGAGCGGCAATTCAAGCTCATGCGCTAGGCCGTAAAAAATAAAAGCCCCCAGCATATAGAACTCACCATAGGCAATAAACAATATCTTAGGAGTGCTTAGAATTAAATTGAAACCTGAGGCTAGCAGCACATAGATCATCCCCATTGACAGCCCATTTACGACTAACTGCACCACCAATGGCAAATCCATAGCTACTCTATCTAGTCACGTGATAAGGAACCCCGGGAATTATAAGCTCCCGGGATTCCTTATCACATTCTAAACTGCCGGTATCGAAAGCGATACCACTACTGTTGAAAGATGACACCTTTCTACAGGTTAAGGAAAGGTCATTTGCACCTTTTCAAGCGCCTCTGCTAAAGATATGGTATCGATCAGCACAGCCTCTCCCCCCACTACCTGTATCATATAGGCCTCAAACAGGGCATCAACAGTTCTATTGTTCCCAAAGTCGGGACGGCTAATCATCACGGCCGGCGCCTGCGGTGTCTCAAAAGCCATACCATCAGCAATCACAGCGGCAACGTCGGCCGGGACAAGGCTTTGGGCCTGGTCTAACGCCTCCATCAGGCAGTACCACGCATTTATGTGTAAAATCACTGGGTAAGTCCACTCTCCATGTTCGGCTATGTAGGCATCCATCAACTCCTGGGCAACTGCTGTCGGGGGATCCAACTCGGTGGCAACCGCGACAGCAATCATTCCCTCCACGGCCGACAGGTCACCAAGTACCATTTCTATCTGCTCCAAACTGAGGGCAACATAGAGGAGTATTTGCCCCTCAAAACCAGCATCCCTCATCGCCTTCATTGACAGTGAGTCCTGCACCGGCCCGCCAGCACAAGTGGTATACACGTCTGGATCCAGAGCCACCAACGCCTCGGCGTAGGAGGAAAACTCTGTTTCAGCAGGGTTATAGAATTGTATGTCTAGCAGCGTCACATTAAAGGTTGCACATAAGTTCTCCAACATGGCGGCCTCAGCATGACCTTTCAAATCATCTGAAAACATGGCAGCGAAGGTCTCGTTACCCGAGCAGTGGTTCTCCACAAACCACCCGAACACCGAAGGCGGATTGGTGTGTAGTGACGATGCCTGGAAAACATATTCGTACGCCGGGTCGAGAAGTACCGGGGAAGGACTACAGGCAACTACCAGCACCTCATTCTCTTCGGTAGTGTCAAGCCACCAATCTGTGGTTTCGTCGCTAATTATAAAATCGACCTCATCCTGGTAAATCAATTTTTCTACAGCAGCTAGAGCTGTTGGAGGATCCATTCCACTGTCCTCTATGATCATCTCAATATTATACTGTTGTCCATTGATAACCAGTCCACCTGCAGCATTGAATACAGGTACAATAGCGTCCAGCTCATTCACACAATCTATCCCGAGCGGGAATCCAAACCACTCTAGACAACCTATCTTCAGTGTTGGTACTGGTTCTACTGGTTCACAGGCAGTAGCGAACAAAGGCAGTACTAGTACTGCTAACAATATTATGCTAATGATTAATTTACCTTTCAATTTACCTTTCATTTTACCTCCTCAGTTCTTTATTTACCTCACTATAATACAATTCTTACATGATTCACCTCCTAGAATTAGACTATACTTTAGATATTATATATTATAAAGGATAAATGTTAAAATCCTGTTAATTTGGGGCTCGTTTGGCCAGGAGGTGGTCTAGTATTAGGAGGCGGTGGGTTAAGCATCCCAATGCGGAAGTATTCACCGGTCTCCTTACGCTTCCACCCTACTCTCTGATTTAATGGGTGCTCCATTTTAATGGCCCCTGGCACAGGGCAGTGGGCAACACAACAACCACCAAACCAGCATTCATCAGGATACAGTACTATGGGAGGCTTACCTTTTTCTGGATTGGGTACAAGCAGATCCGTGCGGCACACTTCTACACACCTGTTGCAGCCACTGCAGAGCTCGGGGTCAATCACCACTCCCTGGCACGGGGTTAATGGATTGGGAAACATATATACTTTTTCTTGAGCCATCTTTTTTCCTTCACATAAAATCTATTTGTTATAGTCCACAGTGTGCTTTGTAGTTCTCTTCATAAGTAGGAGCATTAGGTAGCAAGAGCCAGTAGTTGAAAGGCAATTCTCCAACCTTGACCTCTCCATTCTCCAGTCTGGTGGTCACAAACTTTTCCCACTCCGGCGGGTCCATTTGGGGATAGTCTATCCTTTTGAAGTCCAGAGGTAAGCTACTTGCTTTGCGGGCTAAAGAGGCATGCATAATCGTTTCTCCCACGGTGAGGCGCACCAGGCATTCCAGAGTACGCATTAACTCATGGGGATTCCTGGCGTAAGCTCTGGAAGCTTCACTCTCTCTAATCGAATTGAGCCATCTTAGACCCATTTTCAGCGTTTCCTCACTCTTATACTCGCCACAATAGTCTTGCATAATTCTACATATCCCAGCCTGTAACTCCTTCCACCCAACTCCATCCTTTCGCTTTACCGGGGCGTAGACACGAGCCTTCTCTTCCTCTACTTGCCTTCTGTCGATGACAGGCTCTCCTGCTTTTAGCGCATAAGCGGCTGCCTTTCTAGCCGCGTATCTCCCGGTAGTAGCTGCACAAGCATGATCTCCACCCCCTGCTAGTTGATTCCCCGCGACATATAAACCTTCAAGACTGGTCTTGAGGTCCCAGTCAAACACCACGCCACCGCCACTCACAAATCCGGTCTCTCGCCATTGGCGTGGTCCCATTGAATCCCACCAGGGTCCCCAGTGATACGCATCGGGAGGCAACATAGTCGCCTGAAGCATATCCTTGTCAGGGTCAAACCCGGCCTGGGTGTACGTTTCATATATTATACGAGTCTTGCCTTCATTGCCCACCATGAGACCAAATATCGCCCTTCGCTCGTGCTCTGGCATACTGGGCAAATCGGCATAAAGTGGGAGAACAAACTCACCCTTCATTATGCGCTCGGGTAAGTCAGGGATGAGGCTTGGTCCACGGCTTTCATAGATACCAGCACCAGGAGCACCAGGACCATGGAGAAACAATCTCTGTCCAGGCGCTGGTCGATATCGCTCCGACACCGTTTTCAGCACTCTCCCATCCCTATCAACCCAGGGAATTTCTTTCCCATTGGCGTCAACTATAGTACAGGCATACCAGGTATTGTGAGCATTACCAGTGCCATAAGCCGGATAGCAAAAGCCACCCGATGACGGTGTGCTATTCTCCATTAGAGTGAACTCTGCTCCAGCCTTCCATGCCATAGCATGGCCATCACCTGCGCAGTTAGGGTCGCTGAGCGCGGCGTTAGACCCAATCAATTCTGTTGAGAATACCCAGAGCCGAACAGGCTGGGCTGTACAGAGCACAGTAGCTTTTGCCTTAAGGACGTAGAACTCGCCGGTTCGTACATTCACCCCTGTAGCTCCTACAACCCTAGCTCCTTGCTTGCCCCCTTCAGTGAGAAGTCTTGTAGCCATAACACGGTCATAGATTGCCACACCTAGCCGCCTAAGTTCATTATACAAGGCAGGCTTAATGTTTGCCCCTCCATTCACGCGTATAGTATGTTTGTTCTCGTAATCATAGGCAAACATTAATTTAGTCTCTTCGTCTCTGAACTCGGCGCCGACAAATTCGTCATCTACATCTCTAACCTTCACCCCCATCTTCTCCACGTCAAGAAGGGCATCATAGCTTTCCTTACAAAGGATGTAACAGGTGATCCCGTTGCCATATTCGCTGGTGATCCCATTGGGATATCTTTGAACCATCTCTATCATCTCTTCAGGGGTAATCTTACAGCATGGGTTAGTACAAGCAGCGTGCCAATGGTCAACGCCAGCTCCCCCGGAACCACTTCTTATCACTGCTCCCTTCTCAACGACAACGACCTTCGCCCCCCTTTTAGCGGCATTTATAGCCGCGTGGCACCCGGCTATGCCACCACCGAGGACCAACAGATCCGCACTAATCTTGTTCTCCTTACCATAGTGTACCGGGTACGGCCATTCAGGTATACTTTCTCCAGCTGGTACTCCGTAATACGTCAACTTCTTTACCTCCTTACAGAGTTCGTTTGATAAGAACTCGTTTTTTCAGAGCGCGAAAATGTTCTTTGTTTTATCAACTAAAACATCTATTTTTGTTAAGCCTTTATCCAGCTCGAAAACTGAACTGTGTCTGTATATGGATCCGTCCTTAACGTTGAAAAGAGATAAATGGCACTCACATAGTACCATATTAATTGTATCATCCCACTCTATGCCCCCTCCTTCATGTGGACAGACAGCAATATATGCAACTAGATCGTCTTCCTTAGTTCTAATCAGGATGGCCTTTTCACCCTTATAGTTGAATGTCAGTGATTCCCCTTTTCTAATATCTTTCAGATTCGCTATCTTTTCCATTATTATCTCCTTAGTTTTAGTAACAAAAATTCTCATTCTTTTCAAGAGAGTATAGAGTAGTGAAACTTTTTGTGTCAAGCAAAAAAACGATTCATTAAGCTACTAAAATTACTTAACAAAAGATTTTAACCTTACGGGAATACCCTTATCTGTGATGGAGCCTAGGGTGCTCCGTCAAGAGAAAATACCTCTTCATTGCAAAAATAATACTTCTTGCAGGGTAACATTCCCAAAGGCCAACCCGGCCTCATTTGACTCCTTGATAAGTCCGAAGCTCTGATCATTGTCAAGTCAAGTTTTGGTCAGAGCAAGGCGTTTGGGATGACCGGTTTATATATAACATATGGAAGCTTTAACAACAAAGGCAGAGCCATTGACGACCCTGCCTTCATAATACGGTTTGCCCCCACCCTGAAAAGAGCGTTTAAGCCCCTATAAGTTCCCTTTTATTTTTTATCTTTATTGACTATTTGGTCTTCAGGGATGAAAGGCACAGATTTCTCCCAGTCGACACCATAGATGTCAGGCCTCCCGTCCAGGAACATACGCTCATGGGGAACTGGGAGCTTAAATATCCTGGCAGCATTTCCTCCCAGAATAAGATTGATCTCATCCTGGGTTACCCAGTCTCTGATTTTGTGTATCTGGTGGAGGGACCAACCCCACCAGTCGATTTGGTAGGTAGGTACAGGCGGCCACTTCCTCATCGCGGTCGAGAAGCTCGATGGTTCCCTTCCTGGATTGGGGACGATGTATTGGGGAACGTGACCATAGTCTCCTCCCCAGATGAGCTGGGTTACCCCAACGTTTGGGTCTTTCAACGCAATCTCAAAGAACTCAGCTGGCCAGGTACCTGTCTCGAGATAAATGTTTGCTCCTCCGCCCCCAACTATACCGCGTCCTGCTACAGCGCATGCCTTTCGTATAACGTCTGCTCCCTCAGTATAGCTTCCTATTGAGTATCCGGCATGACAGAAGATGATGGGCACATCAGGGTACTCCATAGAAATTCGGGATAGCAGTTGGTATGTATCCCATTCGTAACCCCAGGCAAAGTCGTGAAAATCCAAAGTGACGTTATACTTCCTCGCTAGCTCCGCGAACGTGCGGTACTCGTTCAAGCGTTCCTTGAAGGTACAAACCTTCTTAGGATCAGTATCCCTCGGAACAAATTCACCGATGCCTATGAACTTACCGGTCTTCAGTGCCGCCTCCACCTCTTCGGCAGCCGCATCGAGGGTCCATTTCGCCTCTTCTCGCCAGACCTTGAGCTTAAGTGTCTGGTCAGCGCAAAAGGCGCGGAACTTGTCTGGATATCTATCCACCAGCTCCGCCTGCGCCTCGTTGGTCGTGCCGATCATGCTTGGTTTCAGAAGGCACATGTCAATGCCATACCGTTGCATGTCATAAAGGCAAAGAGGAGAGTTATCAAAAGGCTCAACCTCCCCATTTAGCCCATTCCAGAGCCCTTTGGCTGCTAGTTCTAGGCTTTTTTTACCCTTCGGCCTATATAATGTGGTTATATGGGTATGTGTGTGTACAACAAAACGGGCTTCATATCGCATCTTAAATCCTCCTTTCCTATTGACTGATATTTTAACTTGCATTGTAATTTCTATCAATAGGATCATATCCCCCTTTCTCTCTAGATTCCACTTCCAATAGGGAATGTAGTGAGGCTATTATTTCGAAAATGTCACCAGTAGCATTCTTTCATCTTAGGATGACGGCTATCACATCTATCTCTACTAGCATATCGAGTTTGGCAAGAGAGGCAGGTTGTATAAAGGTACTGGCTGGCGACTCCTCCACCAGACAAGGGCCATATTTTCGATAGTACTCCAGCTCCGTATCCCGCATAAGGCGGCCTACGCATTGCCTTGCTTGCATGACAGGTCTGTGGTACCATTCCTGATTAAAACCCTCTCAGACTCGTACGAAAAGGTACGTAAGGAGGCCGCGCGGGCGTTGGGCTACCTGAGAGATACGTCCGCGGCACCACATCTGATCGAAGCTCTATCAGATCCGCATGGTGACGCGCGCCGCGAGGCTGCGGCTGCGTTGGGCGAGCTAGCCAATAAGTGCGCGGTACCTGCTCTGATTAAAGCCCTGTCCGACCCCGGACGGGGATGTGCGGGCAGATTCTGCGTACGCATTATCCCGATGTAGCGACGCAGGTTGCATTAGGTCACTTCTCGCGTCCTTCTGTCTACTTAGAGTCCGCTCCAGCCTCTGGCAGAGTGGTAAGGTCATGCCAGCTAATTATCTCCCGCCTTGCAATTAACTGAAAGACGTTATTTTTCTTGCTCCATAAGGCGTAATTCACGCATAATATATAGTTTGATTTAGATCAAACCATTCCCCTAAATGCCCTTAAACTGCCTTACTCTGCCTTCTCCTGATAGCCAAGTGTGTTAGATATTGGTCATAGAGAGTAAGTGCTCGGTCAATAAAAGTTTGCAGATTTGGCTCAGTTATCTCTTCATATTGTGATGCTAGATAGGTATCACCGAATAATCGTATGTACTCCTTTACGCCAAAATGGAGGCGCACTTCAACATCTTCATTACCTAATTGCTGAGCAACCTGCTGAAGATACTCTTTCATTCATTTCATTGGGTTTAAGCTCAGCCAGCTTTTCTCATGTTTCTCCCAAGACTCGTTTCTTTGTTGCTTCCTCTTCCAGCAGTTACCCCTTGTCACAAATAATTTTGGCAGCTCAGATCTGTCTTATCACAAGGAAATAGATTTGCATGGCCTCTTCTTTGATTGATAATTCACAAGATAGGCAGTTGGCTTCAGAGAGACTAGTTTCTTTGCGTTCAAAGTCGCGATCTCTCCTGAGGCGTTCCATTGGTTACGACGTAACAATCAGCCAGATTGTGTCTTCAGGATCTACCTCTCGGTTTACGCTTTGATTTCCGCCTCAGTTACCGCTCCGTTCTGCCTCAGTTAACCGCTCTGTTCCGCCTCAGTTTCCCTTCCGTTCCGCCTCGTTACCGCTCTGTTCCGCCTTAGTTTCCCTTCCGTTCCGCCTCAGTTACCGCTCTGCACGCTCCGGTCCCTGCAGCAGTGCGGCACGGAACAAGGCACTTCCACAGAACGGAGCGACGGAGCGGTGGAGCGACGGAGCGATAGAGTGACAGTGTGGTAGAGCAACGGAGCGATGGCGTGATAGAGCGACAGAGCGGTGAACGACGTAGGATGAGCCTAGTCTCTGGTGATATGCTCTCCAGGCAACAAAACGATGAAAAGTGCAGAGGTAAAATTCTGGCCGCCTACCTTTATGTCTGTAGTTGTAACTCAAAGGGTGATATAATCATTTGGGAAACCAGTCAATCCCCAGCGTTAGGGCGCCAACTAATCGTACCATCATGCTCCGAACTCGAAATGAAAGAGAAGTATCGAATAGTAACCGAATCCCTCAAGACTGTCGAGACCCAAATAACAGCCTTGCTTGGTGAGGGCAAGGCAGTTCAGGAGCATCTCCTTTCATTGCTGTGTAAAGAGTTGAAAGCGCTCAACAAAATAGATGGCAAGTCCTCTATTGATGAAGCTCTAAAGCAGGCAACTCTGCTCTTGGGGTCTCGTTTCCACTCAGATGCACAATCTGGACTGAGTCTTCTCTGTAGCGGACATATACTACAAGCTTCTATTATGCAGAGGGATATGATGGAGGTTGTAGTTCTGATTCAATATCTACAACTTCATCCGAAAGAAGCTGACGCATTCATGAAGGCAAAGAGCCTCAGACAAAGAAAGCGATTTTCACTACCGAAGGTATGGAAAACGATTCCAAACGGTCAATCTTACAAAGACCAGTTCGATATTGCCTCAGCAAGTGCACACCCATCATCTGTAGGTCTCGGATCGGCTTTGCGCCCTGAGCGAAAGGCAGACACAAAGCTGTTCATAGGACCTTTCTACCAACCATTTCCAACTGTAATGGTTTTTCAAGCAATAATAGCCAGTACACTAGAGACAGTAGTGCTGTTGCACAAGTGGTACAAGAGCTCAGCGGCTTGGCCATTGAACCCCAATGAATTGAAGATACTCAAAGAGGCCATTCTTGCACATCTTACACATCTCAGGTCCGAGGCAGAGAAACAAGACAGCAAATTGGAGGACACTCTCCTATTCTTTAAAGGGAGGTCCCCCGAACAAGTGGAAGCTATGTGGAACAAGATGAACGAGAACGAGACCGTGACCTGCCTCCCCAAAGAAAGGAGAAAGAGACACCAGGCACCTGGAGATACAAAGAGAAGAAAGAAGACCGCCCAATGACCATCTATCTAACTAAAGAGCAGGTCAAAGAGCTCGGTAGCCCGGAATCAATCAAAGTCACGCTAACGGCGGCATAGCAGTGTAGATGGGTACATTTCTGATGGTGAATTCAAATACTGTTGAGATTGTTGGCGTGGGGCCAGTTCTGTTTGAACGCAGCAAGAAGGCCAAGCGTGTCATCATCTCCTTGAAGCCATTCACAGGGGTTCGGGTTGCTGTTCCTTACGGATTGTCCTTCCAGAAGGCCAAAGCGTTTGTCTATACCAAAACAGACTGGATACAGAGGCACTTAGCCAGGATGAAGCAATACGAAGAAAGTGATGGCGCTATCATGTCTGCTCTTGATAATATCGATAGAGCGGAAGCCAAACACAAGCTAATCGAGAGACTGCAACACCTGGCTGCAGAACACTGTTTCACCTATAACAGGGTGTTTATTCGCAATCAAAAGACGAGATTGGGTACTTGCTCTAATAGAAACAATATTAGCTTGAATATCAAGGTTAGCCGCCTACCCGAAGAACTAATGGATTATGTGATTCTGCATGAGCTTGCTCATACTCGAGTCAAGAACCACGGCAATGACTTTTGGATGCTCGTGGATAGGCTGGTGGGAGATGGCAAGGCAAAAGCCGCGAGCCTACGCGAATTTAGCGTTGCACATTTTCAAAACGAACTGTGAATACAGCTCAGATGACTTCTTAGCGGACCAACATTTCTGACGATTGTTAGGTACCAGTCCGCACGCCTTTAACAGTACGTTTTCAACTGGCTCTTCTTTTAGTCGTCTCAAGTCTCTAGCTGCCACTGAGGCATAATTCAGTTATTTTTGCCACATATGGGTAATGGAGAAAAATATTCGGTCCAATTGCTTCCTGCATCATCAGGACTAGTTGAGCTCGGGCAACGCAACTAACCCACTGTGATTTGCAGAACTGCCAATACTCCTGATAGGAATGAGCATTCACACCAGTAACCTCCTCGAACTTCTCAATTATATTGCTGTCCATGACTGGAAAGGCGTCAGGTATGATGAAGTGACATAGTTTGCTTCCGAAAACGGGGCTGTTGACGTCTTTTATCCGGGAGGCTATATGGTACAGGTTAGCCACATCTTTCCAGTCGAGATTTGATAGGCTTGGTGTCCGGTTGCCGAGAATGCCCTGAACTCTGGCATACTCTCTTTGGAGGTGCTGTAAGCTGTTTTGGCCACGGGCTAACACTATTCGTTTTTTCAATGGGCGAATAGCTTTCCATCTCCACAAGTCATCAACCGTGGGTTCCCACCATGCTGTATTCAAGCCGTGCTGCTTCCGAAGCTGCAAGTCTTGGTAGAATTTATTATGAAAGTCTCTAGGCCACGTAGTTGTATACCAGAGATCTATGCCTTTCTGAAGATTCTTATTGTTCAATACGTTTGTCATGTATGACTCTCATTCCTGAGTGTGGGGCTAACACAGATAAGTTTGCTACGGCGCCATTCATCTTATCACACGTTTGTCGCTACACACAAAGTCGTAATCAGCTCTGACATCAGCGTGGCTCCTCTTCTTCAGTAACTCTTCAGATATTGCACATTCCTCGGAAATGTTCAATGCTGCTCCCGGTCGCAAGATAAAACGTAGTGCTCAACTTGCATTCCGCCATTGGTGAAAACTATAATGAGCCAGATAGCGCAGAAGGTTCTAAATTGCCTCGGCTCAGGGCTTTTTGTGAAAACGTCGCGAGCAGTTGAAGGGCCACTGGCTATTTGAAATAAGGTGAAGGATTCATGGATACAATCCTAGAGCTCGAAGCTATCCTTAAACGATTTGAGCGGTGCCCTCTAAACTTGGCTCGTGTTGAACTCGAGATGTTTCACAACGCTTTGCTAGGGAACGTTTACCTAAGCACCTTGCTTCAAGACCTTATTCTACGTAATGAGGAATCATTAGGAGCGAAGTCTGCAACCATAGCATCTGATGCCAAATCGTCTTTATGGGCAGACTTGGGGTTTGCCAACTCTGCGGCGCTAAGGGCCGTAGTTGGCTACCAGATATGTGAATGTCTACTAAGTGAACGTGACGCCATAAGGTGCGGTAAGAAGGTCTTGCAACTCGGCGGGTACTATGCAGCCTATCAGGGGACACGTGGAGAGCCTGCTCATGCCGACGCCATCCGGGTTTTTTCTGAAGTCTTCCTCCACCCATTAGTCTCCTATCTCCATGGGGCGCCGGAGATTCAAGACCGGGTCGTGCTCTTGCTAAGCCGTTACAAACAGCGTAGTGAGTGGTTCCCTGACGAGGGACTAATCAACGCTGCCCAATCTGGCACGCCGGGACTAGAGAATAGGCTGAAGAAAGACTTTCTGCGTTACCTATTTGACAATGGCATGGTTTTCTCAGTTGAGTCACAAGCTCCCCCTGGAGGTGGTGAGGTAGATGTTTTGCCGGTGCTACCTGATGTGGGCCAGCTCCCGATAGAAGCTAAGGTCTTTGACGGGAAGTCACGTAATCAGTCCTATGTTTCACGCGGTCTAGCGCAGGCAGAGGATTATGGCCGAAGGTTCAATAGTGCCTTCGCGTGCTACATAGTCTATAACATAGCAGAGAATACGGTACTGGAATTTCCTGGAACTACGACGGCCTCTAATGTGTTTAGAACATCGATGGCCGGGATAGACGTCCTTGCGATAGTGGCAAATGTATGCATAACACTCCCTGCAAGCCAAGCCAGCAACCTAACCTGTGTGTCTATTCCACTCCCGTCTATGTGATGGTTGAATTAACGTTGCACAATAACTCACTTTGTTGGATTGGTAGTGCTAATTTCTTGATGTAGTTATGACTTCTCAGTGAGCCTTGTCTGAGATCCGTGCCTCTCCCTTCGCGCCAGCCAAGCATTAATGAAGTTGATATATTCAGGAATCGGCATCATCTGCAAATCTTCTTCTCTATATCCTTCCCTCTCTCTTTCTTGATAGAAGTCAGCCATGAATTCGTTGAAATACGCCCATATTTTGGCAGGGCTGGCTGCTGTGCCTAGCTCGTTCGTTACAAACCAGTTTCTTACTTCCCTAATAACCTTCTGCGCATCTTCGCCGTGCGCTTTCACGTCCACGCCAGAAAGGTCAGACAGTGCCTTTTGATATTCGTATGATTTTTTCTCAAGAATCAAGCAGATCTTGCTTCGTGTCTCACCTTCTTTGAATAATCTGCAGCCAATATCTATTCCCAATTCGAAGGGCATATTAAGCCTGTAAACCTCACCCCTTCGCTTGGCTTGTGTTCTTGAGAGGTCATGTATACTAAACTTGGATGTTGTAATCAAATTACAAATCTTCTGAATCCGCTGTTCTCCTGAGTCGAATCGCTCCGAAGTGATTCTTGGTTTGTAGCCTAGATAGACTACTGTGAACAGAAGCGGTCTAAGTAAAGGTATGTATTCTGTGTCAAAAGGACAGTTTATAAATACATTTTTTGAAAAATAAAGAGCTGACGTATTCACATCTATCTCTTCGCCTTTTCCCATCTCTCAATTGAGCCATCTCTTTTGTGAATGATGACATCGTGGCCACGTCTTCTCAGTTTTTGGGCGCCGTTCACAGCGGCCTCTTTGGTTTGATGTATTTTGCTTGCTCTAGACAATCCCTCTTTCTTAACAGCCCAGTGCTTATCTCGCGATATCACGTGTACCCTTTCACTAGATTTAGCTTTATGTCCTCTATTAGACATTCGGGTCTCCTTACTTCATTGCGTACGGTTCCGCAGAATCAATCTTCAGCTACTAGAGCTCTCTCCACACGCAAACAGCCAGACTGAGCCTTCCTCATTCTGCCATAATGTTAGCGAAGTGCATATTTATTTGCAATAGTAAAGCCAATCCAAATTACGAAGAATTTCCTAAACACTTTTATGAGTCGACCCATGTGGTCGGTCAAACACATTGGTATCACCACCCATAGTGCGTGCAGCAAATGACATCAAAACGGATTTGTCACTCTAGGTAGTGCCACTTAACAATCTAGCGGTTTGTTACAACGCTGCAAAATGTCACATGAATAATAGAAAGGTTCCTTAATTGCACTATTCGTAAATGAATTATAGATAGTGATAACTGCGATTGTCCTTTGGTTTAATTAGACCCATCATTCCTATTCTGGAGGTGCGAATTTTGAGGGAGCTTTGCCAGAACTCTAATGGTTCGGTAGAATAGGCGTGAAGAGGAGGTGCTCAATGCCCGGCCCAATATTGCTGGTCTTTGCCCATCCGGATGATGAGAGTTCCTCGGTAGCCGGTACGACTGCAAAGTACACAGAATGTGGCGTTTCGGTTGACCTGATCTGTGCAACTCGTGGTGAAAAAGGTACTCGCTTAGACGTACCAACGGAGGTGGACACAGCCGCAGCGCGTGAAGCAGGACTTCGTGTTGCCGCAGGTATCACCGGCATTAGGAATATCTATTTTCTTGGCTACGTGGATGGCGATCTTGAGAAAGTCGATACTAGTGAGATTGCCAGCCGGATAATGAATATAATGCGGAAGGTCCAGCCAGAAATAGTAAT
>Ga0209979_1001480_pt1 | contig 25605 bp, 24 predicted proteins | sample AnhtaG_FD_183114 | JGI IMG/M metagenome (GOLD analysis project Ga0209979, IMG submission 183114) | Deep subsurface microbial communities from Anholt, Denmark to uncover new lineages of life (NeLLi) - Anholt_01485 metaG (SPAdes) (version 2) | ecosystem: Environmental > Aquatic > Marine > Oceanic...
GATACTGGTCTTCATCCCTTCCCTCGCCTCAGGCTGGCGGCGGCCCTCCCACCTAGAACATGCCGAGCCTGGGGATGGCCCACGCCGTGCGCCAGCCCTCGCTGCCGGGCTCCTTCAGGTAGGGCGCAAGCTCCTCCGCCGTGCGCAGGGTGGTCTTGTCCACGGGCGGGAGCTGGCCTGCCGGGTAGCGCTCCAGGATCTCGTCCTGAAGCAACGTCAGGTAGCGCAGGATGGCAGCGACGGGGCGCTTCGCCTTCCGCGCGTCCGCCAGGGTGGACTTCCCGACGGTTCCTATAGGAGTGGCGTGGAGTTCGAGGGCCATATGCCCCTGGCCGTCGCTCCAGTCGCTGGGTCGGCCGAGGTTGGCCACGGCCTTGTCGAAGTGGTAGGGCGGCAGGTAGCCGACCGGCTCCGTGTCCACGGCCTGGGCCATGTCCACCAGCTCCGGAAAGAAGAGCAGCCCCAGGGATATCTCGGCCTCGTCGGCGTGGACGAAGTCCGTCTCGAACGGCCCGCCGCGGTCCTTGGTGCGGAAGAACTCGCGCACGGCGGCGTGCCAGTCGATGGCGCGGTAGATGCCTGGAAGCTGGTACTCCATGCAGAACTCCTGCACCGCCGCCTCGATGAGCCAGAAGTGGCCATGATTGTTCACCAGGACCTGCTTGCGGAAGCCGTCGTTCCAGAGGCCAAACATGACGTCCTTCAGGTGCTCCTTGAAGACGTCAGGCCTGATGATGACGTTTCCGGGCATGCCGACGTGGTGGTAGGGGTGGGAGCCGTAGGCAAGAGGCTGGGTGATGTTCACCGGCCTGCCCCTCCTTAGGCTGTAGCGGCGCACGCCCTCGAGGATGGAGGTCACAAGGAGCGTGTCGAAGGCGCTGACGGTGGGCGGGCCGTGATTCTCGCAGGAACCGATGGGGATGAAGACTAGGTCGTTGAGCTTCCGATTCCTCTCCAGCTCATGCCGGAGGGTAGTCTGAAGGTAGCTACCAGGCTTCCCCAGCTCGGGTGGTGAGGGGATGCCGTACTCTGCCAGGACCTCGTCGATCCTGTCCTCAGGCGCCTCCCAGATCTCCTTTTTCAGTTGGCCGACGGGCGTGTTCTCGAAGGCCAGGCCCGGGGCCCCGAGCACCTCGAGCCACATATCCGGTTCAGTTGACATCTCATCCTCCTCTGGGGCTCGCACGGGCCCTCGCGGCTGGAACTAGAACCTGACCAGGGTCACCTTGCCCTGCTGCTTGTCGGCGCGCAGGGCGCGAAGATATTCGGGCGCCTCCTCGATTGAGATGCGGGCGGTGATGATCTGAAGCACCTGGGGCGAGGCGGCCAGGACCTTGAGGACGCTGGGGAAGACGCCGTGGCCGGAGTGCCCCTGCGAGCCCACCAGGGAGGCCCGGCGCACCTGGAAGACCTCGCCGATGAGGGGCGCCTCGATGTCCGCCCGTCCAACCTGCACCAAGACGCTGTTCAGGGCCCGCCCCTCCCAGATGCACCTCTGGATCGCGGGGAAGGTCTCGGCCGGGGCGCCAGCCGCCTCATAGTATATCTTGGCCCCTTCGCCGTCGGTGAGTTCTAGGATTGCCTCGACGACGTCCTCCTTCAGCGGGTCAACGATGTGGTCGGCACCCAGCCGACGGCCCATCTCTGCCCTGGCGGGAGCGGGCTCCACCAGGATGACCTGGGCGGCACCGGCCCTTCTCAGCAGGACGACCCCCGCCAGGCCGATGGGCCCTCCCCCGAAGACGACGGCGTTCTCCCCGGGGCGCAGGCCACCACCTCGCACGAAGAGGGCATTGTAGGACACGGAGAAGGGCTCGGTGAGGCTGCCGACTAGAAAGAGATCTTCTTCGCTGTAGCGCTCGCGCAGGCCTTCCAGGCTCCACACCTGGCGGGCGGGCACGCGGACGTACTCGGCCATGGCGCCGTCGATGGTGAAGCCCAGCTCCTCCAGACGCTCGCAGTGATTGGGGAAGCCGTCGGCGCAGGGGCGGCAGGCCCCGCACCAGATCATCTCCTCGGCGGTGACCGCCTCGCCCGCCCGGAAGGCCTCGCTGGTGCGCTTGTTAAGCGCACGCTTGCCGGCGGCGACCACTTCGCCCGAGAACTCGTGGCCCAGGGTGACGGGAAAGGCCGTGAACCCCGGATAGAGAGTGTAGCCATCACCGTCCGGCTGGGCCATGTGCACATCGCTGCCGCAGATGCCGCAGGCACGCACCTTAATGATCACCTCGTCATCGCCAGGCTCCGGCACGGGCTTGTCGTGGATATTGACCTGGAGATCGGTCCAGACCTTGCTGCCGGAGTAGGTGCGAACGCCCTCCACGTCTCTCTTGCCGAGGGAGAAGCCCTTCCTCGGCGACCAGCTAGCGGACAGCGTGACGGTCTTCATGTCATCACCTCTGAGGGAACGGCCGAGAAGCAGAGTCTTCCCAGCCCCAGGACGGAACGGACAGGCCCCTCACAGGGGGAGCCGGACGCTCTGCCCCGTCCGGGCAGAGCGATAGCAGGCCTCCACCAGCTCGACAGCGCGGTATCCATCCTCCGCCGACACGGCTGGCGGAATCTCGCCGGCCACGGCCTTCAGGAAGAGACTGTCCTCCTCGACGTAGCCCCACTTCTCGGGCATAGGGAGCTGGGCCTGGTCATGAGTGACGGCGGCCCGGCCCAGGCCGGGGCAGTAGGTTACCCGCTCCATCTCCTCGGCGACGGCGGCGGCATGGTCCCCGAAGACCTCCAGCCGCTCGAAGGGGAAGAGCCAGGTGGCGTGGGCGCAGGAGCAGAGGGTGGCCGTGACGCCGGAGGCGAAGCTGATGATCGCGGCGAACTCGTCGAGTTGGTCATGGCAGCCCTGGGCGGCGCGGCACACCACCTCCTGCGCCTCGCCGAAGAGCCAGCGGGCCATATCGAGGAGGTGGATGGTGCTCTCGTAGAGGAAGCCGCCGGAGACGGAGGTGTCGGCCACCCAGGATGGCTTCTTCAACTCGCCTCGGTTCATCTTGATGTGGGCCCAACGGGGTGTGAGCTCGCCGCTCTCTATCAGCCCCTTCAGGAACCGGTACGTCGGAGCGAAGCGCCTGTTGAAGCCGAGCTGATAGATCACCCCGGCGGCGGCAGCCGCCTCGCGCACGCGGCGGGCGTCCTCCAGGCTGGTAGCCATAGGCTTCTCACAGAAGACGTGCACGCCCGCGGCCAGGGCGGCTAGGGCCGCCTCGGCATGAAGGGCATTGGGTGGGGCGATGAAGACGGCATCCACGCCGCTCTCCAGCAGGGGCTGGAGCGAGGGGAACACCTTGGCTCCGGTCCGGGCGGCCAGAGCGGCCGCTCGCTCGCCATCGGCATCGACGACGGCGCTGATGCGCACGCCCTCCTGCTTCAGCAGGATATCGGCGTGGACGTTATTGATGAAACCTGCCCCCAAGAAACCCACTTCGACCACGGCCTACCTCCCATAGCGAGCCTATGTCTGCTCCCAGCGCGACAGTAGCAGGCGGCCGCTCCCTGGGCAAGTGCCGGACTTCCCGCCGAGGGCCGAGCCGATCAGATGGAAAGAGAAACGAGGCAAGCCGTCTCCCCACAATCGAGATCATGCGCCCCCACCCTCTGGAGGCACGGTCACTTGGCGATTATCAAGAGGCACGGGATTCGGTGACATCTCCTATGCACAGCGCCAGTGCAAGTGACTGGCGCTTCGCGTGCGAGTCGGGCGTCCAAAGGACGGATCAGCGCGGACTTTTCTGGAAGCGTTCCACGATCTCGGTAACGGCCCCCACCCGCTCAATGTCGGCTGGGGGCGGAAGTTCATCCGATATCCCCAAGAGCAGATTCGGTGAGAACATCTCCAGGATCCTGGTGGCGCAGGTTCCCAACTCTTCCAGCGGTTGAGCGGGAAGAAAGCAGATGGCGGGAATGCCGTCGAGCAGAATCTTGTCCCCCAATCCCTCTTTGATCTCCTCCAAGGTCACGTCTCCTTGCGGGAGGGGAGTAGCTGCCTCGATACCGTCAAAGTGTGTCTCTTTGATGAGGGGCAAGAGTGGCTTGAGCGCTCCATCCATGTGGATGTGACAGAACTTGTTCTTTTCATGCATCTGGTCAACGCGCTTGTTGTAGTACGGGATGAGGTACCTGGAGAAGAGCCGAGGCGAATCGATAGAGGCGTCAATGTTCTCTCCGAAATTCAGGATCTCGAGGGGCGAGCTTCCGATGACGTCGTACATCTGGTCATCCCACGCTTCGATGGCCATCACGAGATCGTGGGTCTCATTCCGGTAATCGGTCAAGGCATAGATCGTGTTCTCAAACCCCATGTAGTCGATGATCAATCGCTGAAGTGGACTGCGAGGACAAAACGCCTGAACAACACCTCTCTCGCCAAATGCCCTTTCGGCGACTTGAAAGGCGTAAGCATCAAACTGGAAATCGGTATGGTCCAGGATGTATTGCATCACTTTCATGTCCGTGGGCTCTTGACGGGATATTCGGTGCGATACCCGTGCGTGGAGACCCCCCGTAGAGTGCCCAGAGGCGTCTCGTATGTGGTCGTTCGGGCTGGCCCATCGAATCGAGTAGTGGTCTTGACCTTTCGAGGATCGATCGTGGACTTGAGCAGCTCTAGGCCCAAGACTTCGTGCGCATATCTCGGAGAGGCGCGGAGGTCATCATAGACCTCGATCATGCTCATACCCCTGTAGCGGTCTGGCACATCTCCGTCGTAAGCCTGGATCACCGTGTAGATCTCGTCGAGCGCTGAACGGTCCTCATATCCCTCAGGCAGCTTGTTCTGCAGACGATTGGCATAGTACCAGTAGTAGATCCTGGGTTGCCAGACGATCCTGGATACTGGCTCGTGTCGGAAGGTTTTGAGGATCCTCTGACGGGGGCTTTCGGCGTTCTCCATAGCTTGCTTCTTCTTCAGAGGCCCACGACCGACCACGTGACAGCAAATCAATAGTGCCGTGCTGTAACGCCTGTTGCTAGCTAGTTGGTCGGCAAAACGTTAGCAAGGCTCGAAACCCCGCCCTCGTCGCGGGCCTTTGCCAATTACGCCTACGAAGATCCCGGCAGTGCTTGACCTCCTGGGCTCGGCGCGCAGGCATACTAGGATGCAAGAAACAGAGCCCGTCTTCCCGGTCGGGACCTCACGCATGATCTTTCACTTCAGTCAGCTCAGTGCGAACGGAGTTTCCGAGCACCCGGCTACGGGCTCAGGCGACGCGGCACCGGGTGCTTCGCCAGCCGGACATAGGGGGGAAGCGGCCCGCCGAGGAGGGGCCGCGCATAATCGAGGAAGGCAGGGGTGACGTCGTGGCCAGATGGGGCAAGGAAGTCGTCGGGAAGGAGGCGGGCCGTGTTCGCTACCCGGGAGAGCTCGACGAGGCCGGTGGTTGAGCGGTAGGGATCGTCGGAGAGGCGCTCCAGCGTGACCATGCGGTCGGTCGCCCCGTCCACGGCGTGACAGACCGCCATCTCCCCCACCAGCGCCGCCTCCTCCACGTCGATGGCGGAGGCAGCCGCCATGAACACCCGCTGAATCGTGCCCGCCTTGTCAAAGCGGGCCTTTAGACCGAGCCGGTTCTTGATCAGTTCGCACAAGTAAGCGGCGGCGCCGCCTCGCTGGGCGTGGCCGAAGGCGTCCACGTCGACCGCTGCCCGCGATTCGACCAGCGCGGTACCGTCTTCACCCTTTACGCCCTCGCAGACGACCGCCACCACCTGGCTGAGCCGGTCGTACACCCGCTGGACATCTTCCAGGAAGCGATCAATACTCACTGGCCGCTCGGGCAGGTAGATGAGGTGGGGGCCATCATCCGGGCCCTCGCGGGCCAGCGCCGTGGCAGCGGCGATCCAGCCGGCATCGCGACCCATCGTCTCAATGAGCTTGACCGTATCGACGATGCTGATGGCCTCCGTATCCCGGACGGCGTCGCGCACAGAGAGGGCCGTGAAGCGGGCCACGCTGGGGTAACCGGGGCAGTGGTCGGTACAAACCAGGTCGTTGTCGATGGTCTTGGGGATGCCCATGACCGCCAGGTCGTAGCCCCTCCCGGCGGCGAGCTGCCCCAGCCGGTGGGCGGTGTCCATGGAGTCGTTGCCGCCGATGTAGAGGAAGTAGCGGACGTTGTGGGCGCGAAAGACGGCCAGGACGCGCTCGTAGTCCTCCGGCGCGAGCTTGTAGCGGCAGGAACCGAGCGCCGCCGAGGGCGTGCTCTTTAGGCCCTCTATGGCCTCCGGCCGCTCCCGGCCGAGGTCGACGAGGTTCTCGTTGATGACGCCCAGGATGCCGTCGAGTGCCCCGTAGATCCCCTCGATCTCCGGGTGGCGGAGGGCCTCCTGCACGGCGCCGGCCAGGCTGGCGTTGACGACGGCCGTGGGCCCGCCCGATTGGCCGATGACCATCGCTCCTCGCAGGCCAGGCATGGGTCCATCCTCCTCTAGTCCGAGACCCAGCGCCTGAAGCGGTCCATGTCCCGCCCCCGGTTCTCGACTAGGTAGTCGATCGCCTGGGCGGCGTCGAATCCGTCGTGGACGACGCGCTGGACGGCCATGGCTGTGGCCAGGGGATCGTCCAGGCCAGGAAAGAGAACATTGCGGCCGACGAGGGCGCCACGGACGTTGGGGCCAGCACGCATACCGAGGGCGAATTCCTGGAGGATGCCTGTGGGGTCGCCGGCCGCCTCGCCGCCGAGCATGAGGATAGGCAGGGTGGTGGCGCGAGCCACCTGCTCATAGTCGTCGCAATAGGGGATCTTCAGCCAGAGGTTGAGGCTGGAATCGCCCAGGGCCGAGGCGATGTTCACGACCCTGATGATGGCCGCTGCCTCCTTCACGGTCTTCCACTTGCCGTCGACCTCCCTGACGGGCAGCGGCTCAAGAAAGATCGGGATGCCCAGCGCGTTGAGGTCCCTGATGGCCTGAACGCAGCCCATGATGGTCTCCAGGGAGCCTGGATCGTCGTCGGCCAGACGGAACATGACCTTGGCGGCGTCCAGGCGGAGGGCGGCGATGCGGCCGGGGGTGAAGCTGGTGAAGCGGTCGTCCATCTCGAAGGCGCTACCAGCCAGGCCGCCGCGATTCATGCAGCCAAGGATCACCTTGCCATCGAGGAAGCCGGGGCCGCCGGCCTCCTTGACCAGGCGGTTGACGATGAACAGCTCCTCTACGATGTCCGTCGTCGCCATGACGCCGTCAAACTCCTCGCTGCTGATGACGCGGAGCACGCGGCCCAGGTACTGGTACCGGTCGCCCATAGCTAGGAGGTCGGGGCCGACGTTGGTCACGCCGCGCGCCGGATGGTCGGCGGCCAGGATCGTGAGCTTGCCGCCGGGGGCGAGCACCTCGCGCCGCTGGCGGGCAGCCGCCTCCTCGGCCACGACCTCCGGTCGCCGCACCCGCACCTCGGTGATGGCCCGGAAGAGGCCTGCCGGGAAGAAACTCTCCAAGTCGAAATGGTAGGTCCCCAGAGAGTAGCCGGTCATTTTCGTCATCGCTGCACCTCTTCGCCGTCCCCGGTTATCTCAACGTTACGGCAGAGCAGTGAGCGAGTCAAACGCCATCAGCTGCGCCCACGTCGGCGGTTCGACTGACACTGACCCCGGCGTCGGCCGTGCTGCCATCAGAGCCCCCTACTGCCATACTGTGGTTACGCAAGAGCCCAGAGGCCTTACGCGTATGGGTGCAACAGAGCCGGCGGGTGGCTGTGGGGTGCCAAAATCCCATCCGTATCTGAAGGGTTGTCACGCGGAGGCGCCAGCTCCAGCGCTTTGAGGCGTGATGCCCTCATGGGGATCCGGCACTTCGGCTTCCGCTGCGTGGCTGCCTAACCCTCACACGCCTGCACGCGGCCATGTGCCTCCGAGGCAGATAGTCAGGCTCAAGGCGGAAGGCTGGCAAGCTAGCCCAGCGAGTACCCTCCAGGTACGGACGAAATATTGGCGCCCGACAGCCACACCAACCCTGCATTGTGTGTGTTGCGTACCCGGGGGGCAATCTGGCCTCGAAGCCCTTGCCTGCCTCCACAAACACCACCGCTCGCTATGTCAGTCCCGCCATGGCGGTGGTAGGATAGTCCGGCCGGACCGGGAGACGTGGCCGAACTCCTGAAAGGATGCCGCGCCCATGTGCCTTCGCTTACGGTACTAGCGGACAGGGGCCACCTGCAGCACCTGACGTCGAGAGAGTGAGGTCACGAATGACGCATTGGACACCGTACGTCTTCTATACTCTATCTGCTCATCCCCACGCTCCTCGCTCTGGCCGCCTGCAGCGACAGCCGCGACAACGCCGGAGAGCGGGAGAAGATGCCACCTAGCGACGAGGCCCCCGCCAGCGAGGAAGCCTCTGGCGAACTCACCACGCTAGCCTACAACGTGGCCGGCCTCCCTCAGGAAGTCTCTCAGGTGAACCCACAGAAGCACATTCCGCTGATCAGCCCGCTGCTCAACGACTACGACATTGTACTGACGCAAGAGGATTTCGACTGGTGGCAGCCAGCGCTGGACCAGTTCGACTTTGCCAACTACCATACACGTCTGCGCGCCAAGGTCGACCACCCCTACCAGAGCGAGCGTCACCCGGGCCCGGAGGCGGTGGGAATCGACGTGGCGACGGAGCGACCCATGCTACAGGTGGGTGACGGTCTCGGCATCCTGTCGCGCTTCCCGTTCGACGAGTTCCGCCGCGTCCCTTGGGAGACGTGCGGCGAAAGCGCCGCCGACTGCCTGGCGATGAAGGGCTTCGCCATGGCACGAGTCGAGCTCGCTTCGGGCCTGAACGTCGACGTGTACAACCTCCATGCCGATGCCGGCAGCGAAGACTCGGACATCGCGGCACGCGCCGCCGGCTTCGTACAGCTCGCCGCCTACATCGAAGAGCACTCAGCCGGCCACGCCATTATTCTCGGCGGTGACACCAATCTGCACACCGACCCCGGCAGCGACGATCCGCTCGACCGTGAGGACGCAAGGGTGTGGGAGACGTTCCTCGCGCAGACCGGTCTCGTAGACGTGTGCGATGCGCTTGATTGCGAGGATCCGACCAGGATCGACAAGTTCGCATTCACCAGCGGCGGGGGGATCGATCTCGAGCCGCTGGCCTGGAAGTTCGAGGTCGAGAGGTTTCGCGATGCGGACGGCGAGCCGCTAAGCGATCACGACGCGCTGGCTGTTCGCTGGCGCTGGTCGGCCACGCGCGACTGACGAATCCGCCCTGTAGGACCCAGGAATCGCACCCGCCGCCTTCACGAGGCCATCCACTCATATTCGTGATGCAGGCCACCGACCACGGGCCGGGCCCTGAGCCGACCGGCGGCTCGAGCCAAAGCTAGCCCGGCTGGAAGATCAGCGTGACCGCTGTGGGGATGACCCGATGTCGCGCCTCAAGCCAGAAGCTTGGCTTGCAGGCCAAGCTTCTGGCTTGGTTCTTGGTTGGAGCGGGAAACGGGACTCGAACCCGCGACCCTCTGCTTGGGAAGAATCGGGTAGATCGGGCGGCTGCGCAACTGACCTCAGAGATGGCCCGTTTTTCAAAACCTTTTTCATACCGAATCTGGGCGTTATTCAAAGACGCGAAATTCCGCTTTCCGCACGCGGAGAGAAGGCGCGCACAGTCTCTGCTAGTACGCTTCGTATACGATCGTAACCCGCTTAGTAAGACTGGGAGACGACGATTGGTGCCCGAGCCTAACCGACGAAGGTGATGCGGCCCCCCATCTTGAGGGCATGGTAGACGGCACCGGCGACGGCGTCCACGACGTCCTTGCTGCCGCCCTTGGGGTATTCGACCTTCTTGCCCCTGACCAACTGCAGTTGCTGGGCCTCGCGGATGAGGACGTCGTGGCGGTAGTAGCCGAGGGCGTCGGTGTTGACCAACTCCTGGAGGGTGTCGTGGCCCTCGGTGTCGCGGTCGAGGCTGAACTCCTTCGTCCGGAAGCCCTCCCGCTTGAGTATCTGGCGGCTGTCCAGGCTCTGCCAGCCGTCGAAGCTCACCATGCCGCCCTTGACGTTGAAGCCCCGGTCCTGCCAGTCCCGTATGTGCTGCCGGACGCGTTCGAAGCTGATCTCGCCCTTGTGCTCCCGCTGGCGCGGCGGCACGATCTGGAGGACGACGTCGACCACGATGCGCTTGGCCGTGGGGCTGTCCTCGCCGTCGACCTTCTCATACCAGGGGCAGCCGGGCACCGGCTTGTGGGCCATCGCCAGGCCGCAGGCATCCCGCGTTGCCCCCAGGTCGACGTGGACAAACCGCTTGCTGTCGCAGCAGGGCTTGAACCAGTCACCGAGCCGGCCGTTCTCATCGTAGGGGTGCTCGCGGTCGGGACCGGCCTGCCGCACCCATCGTTCAGGGTCAGGGTAGTAGCCCTCGACAGTGTGAGGTGGCCTGGCGCCGAAGTCGCGCCAGAAGGCGGTGGGGTTCGCCGCGCCTTCGAAGGCCTCCCACAGGTAGTCGAAGCTGAGGTTCCGGTTGCATTCCCAGGTCGGCAACTGCACACCCAGCATGTGGGGCCGGAGGGGCCGTCCGTCCTCATCTTCGTCGATGGCGTCCTGCAGCAGCCGCATGGCCTTGTCGCCCTCCCATTCGGGGCTGGAGAGAACGAGCACGCGGGCCGCCTCTTTGAAGGTTGCGGTGGTGGCGCTCATCTGCTCGTAGACGTGGTCGGCGTTGTCATGCCCCTCGGTGTCCTTGAAGCGCGCGAGCTCGTCGAGAATGACGATGTAGCTGGTGGCGCCCACTTGGTGGGTGGCCTGACTGTGGCCGCACCGGATGACCAGATTCTTGGGGAGGCGGATCTCCAGGTCAGTGACGCGGGCCTGCTCCCGCAGCGCCTCAAACCACTCGCCGCCCGTCTCCAGGCGGTCCTTCAGGTGTTTAAAGACGTTGTTGCGCGCCTGGTCCCGGCTGGTGGCCAGGTTCACTATCTGGATCTCCTGATTGGGGGCCAGGTCGTAGTAGGACTGGGGGTCGGCCAGCGAGAGCAACTGGTAGACGCCGTACCAGGCCACGACTGAGCCGATGACCCCCTTGCCCGACCGCATGCCGCAGACCAGCACTAGGATGCGATATCGGTTGGTGGGCGACATGAACTCGGTCAGCACCATGTGCTGCATGGGGAACTTCTCCCGAATGTACGAGAGGCCGCAGAAGTAGGGGTCTGTTGCGAAGGTGACCGCGTCGACGATGCCTGGGAAAGGCGGTTGGGGCGTTTCTTGGCCGGGGCTTGAGAGGGACAGCTCGCCGAGGTTGAGGGGGATGGCGGCCCGGTCCGTGGGCACGCCTTCTGCGCGGGCGATATCCAGCGAGCATTTCCTGACGAACTCGGCCATTCGCACCAGGGCCATCCCTTCGAGATGTTCCATCTGGCCCAGTCCCATCCTCATGAGATCAAACACCCTTTCCTTGTGTCCGGCGACGGCATGTAGGTCGCGGTTCCTCTTAAGGTTCTCAACATCTTCGCGCCGGATGCGGGCGATATCGCTGCGAATGACGGCGTCCGGTCTCCGCATGCCGCTGAGGAGGGAAGGTGCTTGTTTCTCGATCGCCTCGAGGATCTCGCCCGGCTTCTGTCCGAGGCGGTATAGCTTACCCACGAACCGTCGGCGGGCGGCGATCTCCTCGGCCGACTTCTGAGTCCTGGTGGCGCCGCGCCTGAGGCCGGCGCCTGGCCTCTTGCCTCCGCGGGGCATCATTCCTCCCTCTTCTCAATGAGCTCAGCTCTCTGCCCCGTCCCCTGTTCCCAGCGCCTTATGGTCACGTCCACGAAGTGGGGGTCAATCTCAACGCCCAGGCAGCGCCGGGCCAGTCGCTCGCAGGCGACCAAAGTGGTGCCAGAGCCCACAAACGGATCAAAGACCGTATCGCCAGGGCGCGAACTGTTCGAGATGGCCCGCTCTACGAGTGCAACCGGCTTCTGGGCGGGATGGAGGCGGACACGGTTGGACGAGTCCGGCAGGCTGTTTTCCCTTCCGAAGTGCCACACAGTTGACTCGGAGCGGCCGCCGAACCACCGATGGCGACCGCCGCGCTTCCATCCGTACGCCATCGGTTCGTGCGCCCAATGGTAATCGGTCCGCGTAAAGGTCGGCGCGGGCTTGACCCAGATGAGGCAGGCGCCCAGATGCCAGCCAGCTCTTCGGAAGGCAGCAAGCACTGGCTCCGCCCGCGTGCTTGCGTGGAAGATGTAAGCGGCTGCGCCCGGCGACGCGGCGTCGAACGCGATCCGGAGCGACATCTCAAGCAGCGCTCCATAGTCCTCGTCTGGCAGATGGTCTCCCTCCATTTTCCGTCCTCGGGCGCGCGCTCCCGGCCGGGCACCGGGGTCGTAGCCAACGCCGTAGGGCGGGTCCGTGAACACCAGGTTGACCGGCCCAGCGGTGAGCAAGGGTCGCACTGCGTCGCGGTCGGTACAATCGCCGCAAAGGACCACGTGGTCGCCAAGGCGCCAGAGGTCGCCGTGCCTCGCGGTAGGTGCCTCGGGCGGCTCGGGGATATCGTCTGGGCTGGGACGGCGACTCCAGTCCAAGGCGCGCATGATGGCCGAGGCTTCTGCCCTGAGGAAGCCGGTGAGTTCGAGTTCGGGGGTGGGAAGCGTCTGCAGCTCCTGGAGGAGGCAGGCAAGGCGCACGGTATCCCAGCGGCCCTGGATACGATTGAGGGCGACGTTGAGGATCTTGGCTTCCTCGCCAGTCACATCCAAAAAGATGGCAGGTACCATCTCGTAAGCGAGTGGTCTAGCTGCTTCATACCGCTGGTGACCGCCTATGATCGACCGGTCGCTCCTGCGGACGATGACGGGGTCAATGACGCCGAAGCGCGCGATGGAGCCCTTGAGGTTCTCCATCTCCTCGCCGGGCATGATGCGGGGGTTATATTGGGCTGGTTTGAGGCTGTCGATCGGCACGTAGACAATCGCCAGTGCGTTGCCATTCTCCGGCAGTTCAGGCCGATTTTGTTTCTTCACTGCGGCCTCCTTTCCGAGTGCGACGTCTGTTCCCTCCTTCATAATGGTCGACGGTGGGCATCCAGCCGGTTCTTGAAGGTGACCTTGGTGCCTCTGTTGGGCTCTCATGCCCTAATGGTCGACGGGAGAGAGCTACACATGTTTTGGGCGTGCTCTTCGGAACTCGCGTCGCAGTCTCCCTTTGCATATCTGCCTCCGCTGCTCAGGGTCTCCCTTTGTTCCCCAGATAATGGTCGACGGCAAGGACCAAGGCGGTTTCTCAGAGCGATCTTGGCAGCTGTGTCGACCCCCATGTCCAAGTGGTCGACAGGGGAGGCCGCCCTGGGTCTTGAGGTAGTTTTCTGCACCCTCCAGCACTGGGAAGCGTACGGGGCTCGTCGTTCCTGGGGAGATAGCAAGAAGGGCGTGAGGCAAGCTGTTCGCGGAGCCTCACATCGGTTGGGTGACGATAATGAGGCTCTAGGATGACGTTGCTACGGCAAGCAGGGCAGCTTCAGCCCCTGTGGTGGGCGCGGTGATTCTATCGCGGAGGCGGGCAGCAGGAGAGAAGAGGTGATGGGCCCTGGCCGCCTTCTCGGAGTTGTAGGTGGCCGAGTACCTGCGCACCATGTCCGGGGTGGAGTGGCCCAGCAGGTACTGCACGTCCAGCTCTCTGGCATCCTGCTCGATAGCCCAGGTGGCGAAGGTGTGGCGGAAGCGGTGGGCGTGGACCTTGGGGATGCCGGTCTCTCTGCCCAACCTTCTGAGCATCTGCTTGACGGCGTTGGGCTGGAGGGGCTGCTTGCGGAACATAGACACGAAGAGGGGTCCTGGGCGGTAGCGGCGGTAGGACTCCAGATAATGGAGGAGCGCGCTCCTGCAATCGTCACCGAAGGCCACCACGCGCTGCTTGTTACCCTTGCCGTAGAGGATCCTCAGACGCTGGGCTTCAAGGTCGAGGTCGGTGAGTTCCACCTTCACGAGTTCTCCCACACGGATGCCGGTGTCGAGGAGGGTAAGGAGGACAGCTCGGTCCCTGGCACCGGCTGGTGTGCTGGGGTCACACCAGGCGAGGAGCCTGAGGACGTCGTCGGGCGAGAAGGGCTGGACGATCTTCTGGGGCAGCCTCACCTTCTTGATGTGGGCGAAGGGAGACTGCTCGATGTAGCCCATGGTCTGGAGCCAGTTGAAGAAGCAGGAGACCTCACGGTGGTAGCGGTGCCTGGATTCCGGGGAGAGGTGGGAGAAACGGCCGAGGTAGGCGTAGATGTGGGCTGGGGTGATGCGGGCGACATCCTGGGGGAAGCTTTCTTCTTGCGCTATCAGAGCGAAGCGTTCGAGGGTCCAGGCGTAGGCCTTCAGGGTGTTGGGTGACTTCCCCTCTACCTGGCAGCGGAGGAGGTAGAGGTCGATGAGGGGTTCGAGTCTCCTGTCGTGATGCCCGTTGCCGTTGCGCCCTTGGCTCATGGTCCCTCGGTCATCTAGATACGGTACGTAGTGTGTATACATCGCTCTGGTGGGGGAAGAAGTCAAGCGCTATTGCGGCGAATGCGGGCGAAATCGAGAGAGAATCGGATGTTTCGGCCGAAACCGAGGGCTTGATTAGGCCGGGGCCTCGTGTGAGAGGCCAACCGCCAGGCACAGGGCCGCCTGGCGGTTGGTGCCGCCCGTGATACCGGCGCCTACTGCCGGTCCTGCGCGACGGGCTGCCAGAAGCGCCAGCCGTTCACTGAGTTGCCGGTGATGGCGCGGGCCGCCGCACTAAGGGAGCGATGGCGGCTGCCCCGGCATTCGACGGCGGGAGCACCGCTTCGCTCCTCGTCTGCCACGATGCGGGCGGAGACCTCCTCGCCCCGATAGCGCCCCACCAGCTCGGTCCCCACCGGCGGGAGTTCGCGGGCCCGCAGCTGCCGGCCGGCCTTCTTGGGTGCTCGCTTGGCCATTGTTCTCACCTCCTTTCTGTCTCGGCGTAGTGTGTACTCATCGCTCTGCCGGCGCCAGAAGTCAAGGGGGTGGCGAAAAGTCATTTGAGAAGTTCAGAGGCGGAAGGTGACGGCGATATCCAGCGTTCGAACGGGACTCCGTGGGAGCCCTGTTGCCTCAGGGCTGGCCCGGACAGCTCACCGTGTCAACGCTCCATACGCATGGAGTCTTGCCGCCCCACACGCGAAGCTGCAGAGCACCTGCCTATCACGCAGAGGGTCAGAGACCGCCGCTCGGGGATCGGTGGTCTGTGGGCTTCACCACGCACAAGGCGGCGCCGGGCATGAGCGCCATAGATATGGATGGGGTTTTGGCACCCCACAGCCGCTTTCAATTCCTGGGTGGCCACCTGGATGCGCATGATGCTGTGGTCCCGAAGCGCCGCTCTCAGCCGCGCAACCTTGACCTCGACGGTCGCCGCCACCTCAGGAGCTAGCTCTTCCCGCCGGAGGCTGAGGGCCCGCTCGGCTAGGTGGACAGAGACAGTGTCAACATGCGGCAAGGCCGATGTCCCGGCCCCGGCCGTCCATCACGTCGTAGGAAACCCTTACGCTCTGTCAATCCTCTCTCTAGGCGGCCATTCTCGAGGACTGTCCCGGGCCGCGTCCGGCCTGAGCCTGGCTCGGGCTCGACCGTGACCTAGGGCGCGGGCACCTCCAGCCACAAGCGGTTATTCGACTCGTCGCTCTCTACGACAAGGTCCTCCGGGTCGACCTCTGCGATTGAGCGCTGGCCTGCTGGTGCTTCCAGCCCCGTGCGAACATCGATGCTTTGCCCAGGAGCCAGGCCACCCACGGGTGTGCTCACCGTGGCCAGGGGCAGCTCGTCCTCATCGAAGACCGCGAGCTGAATGAGCGAACCCTCATAGGGGCCGGAACCCTGGTTCCGCACAGTCAGAATCAGCATCTCATCGATGACCAGTGGCGGGATGACGATAGTCAGGTCCGGCAGCTCTTTCTCCTCCGGTGCCGCCGTCGGCTCTGGGGCAGCGGTGGGAGAGGGGACCACAGCAGCGCTCGGGATACGGATCACCTGCCCGACCGAGATGAGATTGGGGTCAACGATATCCGGATTGGCCTCAAGCAGCGCTTCCAGAGTCACCCCGAGCCGCTCAGCGACCGCAAGCAACGTATCCCCGGCCTCGACCGTGTAGGTCTCGCCGGGCTGGGCTGGAGGAGTGGGTGCGATCTGCGCCGGTAGGACTTCGCTGAGCGGGGTCTCTGCTGGCTCGCGCGTATCGAACGGACCACACGAGACCGTCCCCACTGCGGCAAGCAGCAGGGCAAACGGGAAGCCAAGCCCTACGCACGAGCCTACCTTCCCTCGCCGACACCCTTCAGAAGACCCAGACACCGCAGCCTCCATGCCGCTGCCCCATTATGCGCTCGCACCGTACCTGTCGCCAACCTTGGAGCCCTGTTACCCCACATCCTTCCGCTCACCGAACTCGGCAGCCCTAGTGGCTAAATGCGCTTTCCTTCGGCTGCCGCCTACGGCAGGTAATTCAGAGGGTTCTGCCGGACCCCGTTATCGATCACCTCGAAGTGGAGATGATTGCCCGTACAATAGCCGGTGCAGCCCCCGTAGCCGATGACCTGCCCCTGCACTACCTCCTGGCCCTGCACCACGCTGATGGAGGAGAGGTGAGCAAACAGGGTCTCGATGCCATCCGGGCTCACGATCACCACGTACAGCCCGTAGGAATAGCCCGCGTTGCCCCCGGCGAAGGTTACAACTCCGCCGGTAGCCGCCGCTATGGGCGCGTTCGGGTTGCTGAAGAGGTCGATGTCGATGCCTAGGGGGTGCGAGGGCCCATAGTAGCTGGAGATGGGACCTACTACCGGCCAGATAAGGCCCGCTCCCGACGCCGGACCACTAACCACCGGGGCAGCCACTTCCGGGGCCGGCTCGACAGCCGGTGCAGCGGGCTCAACGGCGGGCTCCTCAGCGGGCTCAACGGCGGGCTCCGGCTCGGCTTCCGCCGGGACCAGCCACACGATGCCTTCCGGCACGAACACAACCTGCAACTCCACGATGTCGTCGGCGGAGGCGAGAGCACTGAAGGGCGAGCCGATGATCGCCTGGAGGTCAGCACCGTAACGAGCAGCGATGTCGCTTAGCGTCTCCCCCAGGCGCACTTCGTGGATGACGCCGTCTCCCGCGGGCACCATGATGATCTGCCCGGGCACCAGCAGGTCCTCATCCCGCAGGTCCGCATTGTTCCAGATGATGTACTGGGTGGACATGCCGAAACCGGCCGCGATGCCACTCACCGTGTCGCCTTCCTGCACCTCGTAGAGAATGAAGGGCGATAGCGGTTCGGCCAGCTCTGCTCCGGCTGGAGCCGTTTCTGTGTTGGCGGCGGCCGCGGTCAGGATGACATCATCCTCATCCTCTTCCCAGGAACCCTGCAGTGCGGCCGGTTCGGCCTCTGCCGGCGCGTGCTCGGCTTGCACCGTCCGCGGCAGTACCGCCGTGCTGACCACGTCGGGGTAGTCGGTCGAGGGCGCCGCACCGACCCCGGGCAAGGAGAGGCCCGAAACGGAGTGCGCAAAATCTGCCCCCAGGGCAAACTTGCTCGGGAGAAAAGCGGAGCAGAAAACAGCCAGAGAGACAATAACAAGAACGAGGCCGTGAATGCACGGCCAACGTTTGCCACGAAACGCTCGCGTCACCACCCCGGTCCGCCCAGAGTGCGATTGCGCTCCGCGGACCATCAGGGCACCGCGGGTCATGTCGGCGTCCCGCAGGGCCTCCAGGATCTCTCGCCGGAAGGGCCTTGCCAGCGCCTCGAAGACGCTCACCTATCACTCCCTTCGACGGTATGGCAGTCCCCTCGATATTATCGCTAGCAAGCTTTGTGGGCAGTAGGGGAATGGATCAAACCTAAAAGCGCTTTCGCCAATGCGTGTATGAGAAAACAAGTAGCTGATAGCGCCCGTACGGTTTGAGGACGGGAGGAGATACGAGACGGAGATCCCTTCAGAGGGCGGCGGCTCGCGGCTGCAGAACGGCCTCTCTGGGCAGGCCAGGCAGAGGGACTCCGATGGGAGGCCCACGAGGAAGCGAGTGGCCTCGCGGAGCGCGTCGGCCCAAGGGAGTAGAACCGCATCTGACCCTGGCGGAGGATGCGGACCAAGCCGGCATCGCGGAGGATGCGGAGGTGATTGGAGACGGCGGGCTGGGACATCTCTATCGCAGGATTCGCCGCCCGTCCCTCATGGTCATATGGGAAATGGGGGCTAAACCCTAATACCAACCCCTGATGCGATACAGTCTATTACGCCTGGCTGAGGGACTTCATGGAGGCAGGGAAGAGCCGACTGCGGGCAGGACGCGACCGACACGGAGGTGGCTGGCATGGGTTCGGCCAATGGAGGTACGACGCTGGTCAGGGAAAGGGCGCGCCGACGGTCATTCGGTGCTCTCGGAGCGCGCGGCCAGGGCTGTGGGCCTGGTCTCGACATCGGCAGGTCGCTCCGCCGCCTCGAACAGCGACGCGGGAAGGGCCGCTGTCAATTCCTGGGTGGCCGCCTGGATGAGCGCGACGCTCTCGTCCCGGAGCGCCTCCCTCAGCCGTGCGATCTTGCCCTGGACGCCCCCGGCTACGTCAGGAGCTAGCTCTTCTCCTCGGCGGTTTAGCACCCTCTGAGCCAGGTGGATGACCGTGTCGGCCCGGTTGCGCGCGCGGATCTCCTCGCGGCGCCCGGCGTCGAGGCGTGAGAACTGCCCGCCCTCCGCCTTGAGCCGCTCGATCTCTTCGGCAGACAGGGCGCCGTCGGCGGCCACCGTTATGCTCCGCTCCCTGTCGGTGGCCGTGTCGCGGGCCCGCGCCTGGACGATGCCGTCGGCGTCGATGGAGAACGTCACCTCAATTTGCGGGACGCCGCGCGGGGCAGGCGGGATCTCCTCAAGGCAGAAGCACCCCAGCGACCTGTTTTCGACGGCCATGGCGCGTTCGCCCTGAACCACGTTGATCTCGACGTTCGGCTGGTTGTCCTCGGCGGTCGTGAATATCCGGCTGGCGCTGGTGGGAATGGTGCTGTTCCGCCGTATAAGGGAAGTAGCGATGCCGCCCTGAGTCTCGATACTGAGGGTAAGCGGGGTGACGTCCAGCAGCAGGACGTCCTCTATCTCTCCCGTGAGCACTCCCGCCTGCACTGCCGCCCCAAGGGCGACCACCTCCTCCGGGTTGAGGCCCGTGTGCGGCTCCCTGCCGAAGAAGCGGCGCACCCAGTCCCGCACGAGGGGCATGCGCGTCTGGCCCCCCACGAGGACGACCTGGTCCAGGGCGGTGAGACCCAAGCCGGAGTCGTCCAGCGCCTGCTGGCAGCGCAACATGGCCTGCTCCACCACGTCGGCGGCCAGGGCCTCCAGCTCCGGCCGGGTGAGAGGCACGACTAGGTGCTTGGGCAACCCCTCAGCGAAGGCGATGAAGGGGAGGTTGATCTCGGTCGCCTCGTCGGTCGTGAGCCGTATCTTGGCGGACTCGCAGGCGTTCCTTAGCCGCTGAAGGGCCATCCGGTCCTTGCGCAGGTCTATACCTTCGTCATCCTGAAAGCGCCGGCACAGCCACTCCATGAGTCGGACGTCGATGTTGTCTCCGCCGAGGTGGGTGTGGCCGTTCACGGCCTTGACCTCGAAGGTGGCTTCGGAGAGCTCGAGAATGGAGATATCGAAGGTGCCGCCGCCGAGGTCGAAAACGGCGATCAGCTGGTCGCCCTTGTGGTCGATACCGTAGGCGAGGGCGGCAGCGGTGGGCTCGTTGATGATGCGTAGCACCTCCAGGCCGGCGATGGCGCCGGCGTCCCTGGTGGCCTGGCGCTGGGCGTCGTTGAAGTAGGCGGGCACCGTGATGACCGCCTGCGTCACCTCCTCGCCGAGGTACGCCTCGGCATCGGCCTTGAGCTGTCGCAGGATCATGGCCGATATCTCGGACGGGCTGTAGGGCCTGTCGCCGAGCCAGACCCGGACGTCGTAGTGCTCCCCCGCGTCGACCTTGTAGGACGCGTACTTGCTGTCCTCCTCCACCGACGGCTCGTAGATCTTGACGCCCATGAAGCGCTTCACGCTGGAGATGGTGCTCCCCACAGTGGGGCCTGCCTCCCGTTCCTTGGCCCCGTCGTGGAACTTCCGTCCCATGAAACGCTTAATGCTGAGCACGGTGTTCTCAGCGTCGATGATGGCGGATCGCCTGGCTGGCGTGCCGACCAGTAGCTCGCCGTCGGGAGTCTGGCTCACCACGGAAGGGGTGATCCGTTCGCCCAAGGCGTTGGGGATGACAACGGGCTCGCCGCCCTCGAGGACGGCCACGCCGCTATTCGTCGTCCCGAGGTCGATGCCGATGACTTTTCTCATAGTGCTCTCTCTTCGCCCGGGCGATGGCACGCCGCTGCCGCTGCCATTCCTCCTTGGATTCCCGTACCTCGGTAAGGATCTCGTTGATGCGCGCCCGGCGGAGCTCGCGAGACTCGGCCATTCTGAATATGACGTCGCGGACGTGGTCGTGGAACTCAGCGCGACGAACAGCCCGGATCTGCGCCAGGAGCTCGGCCAGGTCCCTCCTGCCAAAATGGGCGATGGCCCGGTCCAGGCTGCGCATTTTCCGTTCCGTGAGCATGGTCAGCCCTCGCGTCTCGCGCGGCCCTGGCCCCGGGCGCGGCGCGCACGCAGGTCGCCGGGCGAGAACGCACCGGACCTGCGCATAGCCGCTAGCTGTGCCATCGGCAGCCCGGCCATGAACTCCGCCACATCCTGCTTGCGGGCTCTCGCCTCCTCCGCCCAGCGTGCCCTAGAGACCGTGAGGTCCGCCTTTATCGAGGTCATCAGGCCCTCGACCTCCCTCCTTCGGGCAGCGTGCTCCTCATTCGCGCGGGCGCGACGGGTGGCGGTCTGCTCTGAGAACCCGGCCATGAGCCGGGCCAAGTCACTGCTCTGGGTCGAGCGCTGCCGCGCCCACTCCACCCTCGATCGGGCGAGTTCCGCCCGCTGGGCGCCCATGAACTCCTGGACCTCTCTCCTTCGGGCAGCGTGCTCCTCATTCGCGCGGGCGCGACGGGTGGCCGTCTCCTCTGAGAACCCGGCCATGAGCCGTGCCACGTCACTGCGCTGGGTCGAGCGCTCCCCGCGCCCACTCTGCCCTCGAGCGGGCGAGCTCCGCCCGCTGAGCGGCCGTGAACTCCTGGACCTCTCGCCTCCTGGACGCTGCCTCCTGCGGCAGCGCTGTTGATTGGGGCCGCGCGGGCTTCGAGGCCCTGCAATTCGACCTCGGGCCCCGCACGGTCTCTGGGCGCGGCAGCCTCCGCGGGATGTTCAGCGTCCCGCCTCGCGAAGCGCGCGATGGCCTCCTCGACCCCCGCCCACTGCGCGCCCATCAGCTTCCGGAGCGCCTCCTTCTGGGCAGGGTCGAGCTGGAGGTAGCGGTCTATCAGGGCTTGGAGGTCATCATCTGGCTTGGTCAACGTGTCAAACCTCCGACCGGCACCGGACACTTACGCATCGGCGTGCTCGTCAAGGGATGGGTGGATGGCGATCTCATCGTCGGTGTACATCCTTGGACGTAGCACAGGGGTCTACGTTGGGCTATCCCAGCCGGGCCAGGTGGTCCCGGCGATACTTCGCCGTAATCGCCTCGTAGTGGCGCCGCTTCTTCTCGTCCTCCGCCTGTCGCTGCCGCCGGTAGGGCCTCCATCTCCAGGCGCTTCTTCTCGTTCTGCCTGCGCCGCTCGAGTTCCGAGACCGCCCTCTTCTTGCCGGCAGCCACGTTGGCAGCGTGGATCCCCAGCTCCCGCTGGTGGTACTTCGCCGAAATCGCCTCGTAGTGACGCCGCTTCTCCTTGTCCGTCTTCATGGCCATCTGTTTCACCTCCTTTCGGTCGAGCTGCCCTTCCACCCCGAGGGGAAGCCTATCTCACTCCCTGTGTCGGGGCGGAGAGCGCTTGTCTGCCCGACGATGAGATCGCCCTCCATCCATCCTGGCCATCTAGCTTGGTCGCCCAAACCAGGTCGTAGTGCCGGTTCCAGCTCTCCAGCCGGACCGCGCCAAAGCAAAGGCCATGCAGAACCCTCCGTATCTCGCCATCGTGAAAGGCGCGTCGGGGAAGGAGGAGTCTCCCCCAACCTTTCCGGTTGCTGATGAGCAGTACTCCCCCCGGGCGCAGGACCCGGGCCATCTCCTGCAGGGCGTCCTCCGGCTTCGGAAAGAGTTCGAGCCCCTCGATACACGTCACCGCATCGAAGCTCCCATCGACGAAGGACAGAGCCAGGGCGTCCTGCCGGACCAGGCCGACGCCATCAGTGAGTTCACGCGTCTTCTTCTGCGCTTCTCGGAGCATGCGGGCCGACCGGTCGACGCCCACGACGTAGCCCCTGAAGTCGGACAGGCCAGCGACGGAGAGTGGCAGCCGTCCGGTGCCCGTGGCCACGTCCAGGACGAGGGGCCGCTCCACGCGGGACAGCACCCTCAGGAGGGGCCACGCCAGGCGCCACCGGTCGTACCTCATGTATGGTTCCTTGATCCGGTCATACACCCTGGCCAGGCGGTCGTAGAGGAGTGTGACCATCCGGCTGCCCAGGTACGCTCCCTCAGCGACGACGAAGAACCAGTACAAGAAGGCCAGGAAGGCCATCGTCGCCATCGCTGCCGGCTTTGCGTGGGAACGCCTCACCGCGACCGAACCAATCCACTTATCCACCTGGCTGGCTCCCTCTCACCCCGTTGAGTAGCTGTTCAACGCTTTCCTCAGAGACGCCGAAGACGACGGCCAGCTCCGCCGCATCCGCCCCCGGAGAGCTCCGCAGGTAGCCGAGCATCCTGTCCGCCAGGGACGGCGGCTCCCGCTTCGCCGACATGTCGGGGACCTCGCGCTGTGGCTCTGGCGCCGGATCTCGCGAGCGCGTCCGGGGAAGGAAGTCCGCGACACCCGTTCCCTGGCAGAGGGTGCGGGGAAGCCGCGACCGAGTTCCTAGATAGGGCAGCCCCGCCTTTCTCCGTTCCCGCAGGGTCATGTGACCGTAGAGGTCGTCGGGCTCCTGCTCCGGTTCCTCGCCCTTTCCCCTGCAGCGAGGACAGGCGTTGGGTGGCAGCTTGGGCTGGGGCACGAACCCCTTCCCCTTGCACGTGCTGCAGGTAAGGGAGGTGCCAGATACGCCGCCGCTTCCTCGGCACGATGGGCACCTCTCGTACGGCGTCCGAATCAGCACCTGCCCGCTCCCCCAGCAGACGGGGCAGGGGCAGCCGCGGATAGTGCCGCCACCCCCACAGTACCCGCAGTCGATGCTGGCCATGCCCTCTTGCTGAGGCGCCGGGGCCGTCTGTTCCGTCTTCCAGAAACTCACCACGTTGCTGACCTCCGTAGCGACACCTAACCCAGACCTCCGTGTCTCGACCGGCCGTCTCTGCCGCTCACGTACTTTGGGCAGTTACCACTCCCCTTCCCTGACAGGAGGTGCAGCTCAGCGCCTTGCCGGGGACAGCGCCCGTCCCCTGGCAGGCTGCGCACATGACGTACGGCGTCCTTGACTCTCACCTTCCCCTGTCCGTTGCAGATGGCGCACCTGGCGCTGGAGGGCGGGTGTCCGAAGGGGTAGAGGCCGCGCCCGCCGCAGAAGCCACAGGTGACGAAGACCATCTCCCCTTCTGTCACGCCCGGGGGAGTGTACGGGCGCGTCGGCGTGAGCGAAGTCCTTCTCCTGCGCATCTCAGCGTCTCCTCCTGCCGCGAGTCATCGAACCGCGGACACCCTCCGTCAGGCGGGGTAGTAGGCCCCGCGCTTCTCGCGCAGCCGCTGCTCGTGCACCATCTGCTTGAGTGCCCTGTCAGCCTGTTCCTTCGGCATGCCGAGCAGCGCCTGCACGTCGGCGATGTTCGCGCCCGGATAGGTACTGACGTAGACGGAGATCCTGTCCTCAACGGAGGCAGACGCCGTCGCCTGAGCCTCGCCGCCGGAGGGGAAACCGGCCACGTGTGCTCTCCTACGCGGCGTGGCTCCCAGCGGAGCCGCCGTCTCCGCGTACGGCTCTGGCTCCATCTCCACGTCTGCCTCGGGCACCATCGTCGCAGCGCGCGCTGCGGGCGCGCCCTTCACCGCCACAAAGCCGGAGCCGGAGCAGTTGGCGCATGGAAGACGGGCCGAGCTGCCGGGGTGGACCCCTGTACCCCGACAGACTGCGCATTTCTCCATCGGTCCTCGGCCGGTCTTTACGCCCTTGCCGGAGCAGGAGCTACAAGTGAGCCGGCGGCCGATCTGCCGGCCGGTCCCGCGACAGGCGGCGCAGCTCTCGAAGGGCGCCGTGACCCGAACTGTCCCCTTGCCGCCGCATACCTGACAGGCCGAGTTGGGCCCCGGGCACCCGAAGGGGTCGATACCGCGTCCGCCACAGTAGCGACACTTGGTTTCGACCAGCTCTCCCGGCTCTGCGCCGGCTGACCCGAAGCTGCGGCTCTCGAAGTAGTCATCGCTCTGGGAGATCATGTCGCCCTCCTCCAAGCTGTCGCGCCCGCGGCTCACGTCTGCCCCCGGCAGACCGTCTCATCGATATGTGACTAGCCTTCTTCATTCCCCCGCCGGTTCCTGGTGACAAACCCCACGAACCACCGGAGGATCCTTCTCAGCAAGATCTCGCGATCCCTCACCTCGCGGCGCGTCACGTATTCAGTCACGTGGCGCGGCCTCTCGAGCGGGATCAAGCCCACCGCTTCAGCGTACTCGAGGTACTTCTCGACGGAGACCGTCACCACCCGTGCCTCCAGGACGAATAACTCCAGGCCGACCAGCGAAAGAAGTACCGCGCGGTCAACGATAACGATGCCGCCGTCCAGGACGCGGTCCACGAACTCCACCAGGGTCTTTGAGGCCTCAGTCCTCTCAACTGTCATCACCCCGCCGCGAACCCTCCGGCTCCCCTCCGATCGCCCCCACGGTGGCAGCGAAGGTGTAGGGGGGCCAGGGTCCGGTGAAGCGGACCTCCACCCCCTGTTCGTCGCCCACTTCGCCGAGGACGGCGCCGATCTCCTGCACTCTGTCCCTAGGCACCAGCAGCGACAGGTTGGCGATCATCGCCCTATCGTCCTGCTTCCTCACCTTGTTGACGTGAATGCCTTCCGAACGCTCCTTGAGGCGCTCGTAGCAGGTGGCGAAGTCCCTCTGGGCCTTTCGTTCCATTTCCTCCTTGACCGCGTCGGCGATCTTGTGCTCGAGGAAGTAGGCCGCACCTCGAGACTTGGTCGCGATCTCGGTGCGCAACGCTCTGATGTTTTCACCGCTCTCGACGATCCGCTGAGCGATGACCGCCGGGTCCCACAGGACCTGGACGCCGAGCTCGACTTTGTCACGGAATTCGTCCAGCTTGGCCTTGAGGGTGGAGTACTCTGCCTCCAGCCACTGGCAGACGCTCTCCTCGGCCGAACGCTCGCCGTCCCCCTTGACGATGACGTCGAAGCGCATGGGCAGGACGGAGCCGGCCTCGCCCCAGGTCATATCGATGACGTCGTTGTGAACCTTCACCCAGCCCGCCACGGTCTCGGGCTCGCCTTGATACGGCTCGGGCGGGCAGTCGTGGACGACGACAGCTATGTCTCGATGTGCCAGCGTGTAGACGCGAGCGTCGGCGATGCCGATGGCACCGAAGTCCTCCCTGGCCACGCGCGGAATGACCGCGTAGACGTACCTGGCGCTGGCCCCGTTGCTGGCCCG
>Ga0209979_1001481_pt1 | contig 25601 bp, 21 predicted proteins | sample AnhtaG_FD_183114 | JGI IMG/M metagenome (GOLD analysis project Ga0209979, IMG submission 183114) | Deep subsurface microbial communities from Anholt, Denmark to uncover new lineages of life (NeLLi) - Anholt_01485 metaG (SPAdes) (version 2) | ecosystem: Environmental > Aquatic > Marine > Oceanic...
ACCGTTGTGTTTATACTAGTGGAATTTGATACTCCCTCGGCACAGGTAACGTTAGCGGTATTATAAAATATAGAGCCGCCTATCGCCGTCGGGCTTACGGTAGCAGTAATGTTGCAAGAGAAGAAGCCGCCAGCGGTAATATTTAGCCCCTCATTCCAGGTGATGTTACCACTAGCAACTACACCACCATCAGCGTCGGTGATGTTGAGAACTGTCTCGTCGTAGTAATCTACTATGGTAACCCCGGTAGCATTAGCGCCGCCAGTGTTGTTGACGCTTATGGTGTAGATTAATGTGCCTCCAGCATCCACCGGGTCAGGATCATCTATCTTGGCGATTGTCAGCGAAGGACCAACAACCGTGACGGGCTTGCAGCACCGTTTCCAATTGTCCGAATCGTCAGTCACGTTGATACATACAGTGTAGAATCCGGTTGTGTTAAAGGTGTGGGTGATATTCTGGGTCGTCTCTACCTCTGTCCCATTTACCGTCCATGACCACTCGTACGGTGGGACTCCCTGACTGGCTGCGGAGTAGAAGTTAGTTACCTGACCTACCTTGGTCGGGTTGGGACTGATCAAGCACTCCAGGGTTAGAGGATCTGGCTCAGCTCTCGCTGGCGGGAGATCGGCGGCGAGCAGCGCCATCATGACCAGCACGAGCACGATGACTAAAGAAAATAGTATCCTTTTCACATCAATCCTCCCTGCCAAGACTGGAGTAGTGCTCTTATCATTAATATGAGCGGGATGTAGACAACTTAACAAAGCACACACCTCTTTGTCAACACCTGCAAATAAGTCCTGGCCAAGAGGTCGCGTAACTAGTTTCTCTAGCAAAACGATGTTGACAGGTGATTCCTAGCTGTTGCAAGGCCTTAGCTCCAGGACAAAATAGCAAAGCTATTCCAGGTGCAAATAAGAATCATACACATGTTCAACGGCCTCAATAATCTGCCCCGCTTAAATAAGATCAGGACCATGACTATTTCAGCGGCAATCAGCCCCTTAAGCAGCATGCTGCTGCCCGATCTCATGTTAATGAAGGGGTTAAGTTCATAACTCCCAAACCCTAGGGCGACCCTCGTCAACCATGCATCCAGAATATTCAGCCCAATAAAACCAACGCAGAGCAGAATGCCTTTGATTAAATCAGCATCATCAAGCGTCGCCCTGAGCCTGTCCATTTAATTCACGGCGGCTTTCTTAAATATGGCACTCCCTCCCCTGGAGGGAGGGAGTTAAAGGGGAGGGGGATAACCGAGCCTCAGGCTCGGTTATCCTTCCTGTGCTGCTCTTTGCCTTCTTCTTCTCCCCCAGACCACTCCCCAGATAATCAAGCCAATTGCCAGTATTATGACAATGATAAGCCACCAGGTGATGGTCCGTGACGTTGTGAACTCACCGCTCAACCCGGCAACCTCCACCTCATACTGTCCATAATCCATCTCGGACAGGGTGAAACTCACCCACTGGCTCTGTCCTGCACCCAGTGTCACTATTTCGGTATCTACTGTTTCTCCATTTAGCTTTAGCTCAACAGTATAGGTGCCTTCCTGCCCACCGTCGTTGGCCACGTTGGCGGTAATGGTAACGCTTTCCCCAGTCTTGGTCACGAAGGTGACAGATTCCCATATCTTTTCCACACTGGTCACGATGCTCAAGCCACTGGGCACAAAGTGGGCAGGCGGTGGGGGAGGTGGCGGAGCAACTTCGACCAGTACCGCGAATATGGTGAAGTGGTTTAGCGCCGTAGATAGAGTCAGTTCTGCCACACCATTTGGTTCGCCTGGTTCACTCTCCAGTGGTACCCAGACTCCATCAACATCATCATAATAAGCCATAGTTAGGGTTCCATTTAGAGCATTTTCGGGCAATTGATCGAAGCCCAGTGTCATGAAAATATCCCTGTCGAAAACAGCGCCCTCAGGAGTTACGTTAAAAGCCACAATCGCTATAGTATTCTCTGGAAGAGGAGGTGTTTCCTCGAGCTCTCTGATTACTATCAGGTAATATGTTTTTTCACCAACAGTGGGTGCGTGAGTCCCCTGCTCTAGCAACAAGCTGTGTATGCCATCGGGGCTAGGCCCAAGCAAATCTACCGCTAGCCGGTCATTGCCGAGAAGCTCCTCCGTGGTGTTATGTCCATCCCAGTCACACGTAAGTCCTTCAATGACGGGACAACCACCACCTCCACCAAGCCGACGTTCAGGAACCATTACCACCACAGTGATGGCGGCGTCATCGGTGCAGCCCTGCTCGCTGGTTACTACCAAAGTATAGGTCCCCCCCATAGCCGTGGTGGCACCAGTACGAGTGGGATTCTGAAGGCTACTTGTCCAGCCACCAGGTCCAGTCCAGTTGTAGCTGGCCATGCCGGCAGGGCCACCAGTTAACTGTATTGTGCCTCCCTGAGATACTGGCGAGTTGCTTGAGGCAGTGGCCGTGAGCCCGGCGTAGACGGTAACGGTCTTGGTCTCGGTATCACTGCAGCCATGCTCATCGGTCACGGTCAGGGTGACGTTGTAGGTGCCAGGCGCGCCATAGGTATGGCTGGGATTCTCCAGGGTGCTGTTGTTTCCATCGCCAAAGTCCCAGTACCAGGAGTCGATAGGGTTGCTCCCGGCGGTGGACTCGTCGGTAAACTGCACTGTTAATGAGCACCTGGTCAAGTTGGACGAGAAGGCTGCCGTCGGCCCTTCATTCGACGTAATGTAGTTTTCCTCGGTCTTGGTATCACTGCAGCCATGGGAGTCGGTCACCGTCAGGGTGACGTTGTAAGTGCCAGCATCGTAGATGTGGCTGGGGTTCTGGGCGGTGCTGTTGGTTCCATCGCCAAAGTCCCAGTACCACGAGGTGATGTTGTTGCTCCCCTTGGTGGATTCATCGGTAAAGTTCACAGAAAGCGACGCACAGCAGCTCGTCACGTTGGACGAGAAGGCTGCCGTCGGCCCTTCATTCGACGTAATGTAGTTTTCCTCGGTCTTGGTATCACTGCAGCCATGGGAGTCGGTCACCGTCAGGGTGACGTTGTAAGTGCCAGCATCATAGATGTGGCTGGGGTTCTGGGCGGTGCTGTTGGTTCCATCGCCAAAGTCCCAGTACCACGAGGTGATGTTGTTGCTCCCGGCGGTGGAGTTATCCGAGAACTGTACCGTTAATGGCCCACAGCAGTCAGTCACATTGGACGAGAAATCTGCCGTGGGGCCTTTGTTGACCGTGATGTACTCGGTCTTGGTTATGTTATCACTGCAGCCATGCTTATCGGTCACGGTCAGGGTGACGTTGTAAGTGCCAGACGTGTTGTAGATATGGCTGGGGTTCTGGGCGGTGCTGTTGGTTCCATCGCCAAAGTCCCAGTACCACGAGGTGATGTTGTTGCTCCCGGCGGTGGAGTTATCGGTAAACTGCACCGTTAGTGGCTCACAGCAGCTGGTCACATTGGACGAGAAGTCTGCTGTCGGCCCTTGGTTGGCCGTGATGTACTCGGTCTTGGTCTCGGTATCACTACAGCCGTGGGAATCGGTCACCGTCAGGGTGACGTTGTAAGTGCCAGACACATTGTAGGTATGGCTGGGGTTCTCCAGGGTGCTGTTGTTTCCATCGCCGAAGTCCCAGTACCAGTCGGTGATGTTGTTGCTCCCGGCGGTGGAGTTATCGGTAAACTGCACCGTTAGAGGCTCACAGCAGCTGGTGACATCGGCCCAGAAGTCTGCCGTGGGTCTTTCATTGGCGGTGACTGTCACATTATCGCTGCCAGTACAGCCATTATCATCGGTTACGGTTACAGCCACGATGCCGCTTCCTGTGGCGTTGTAGCTACTGTTGCTGGCCAAACCAGGAGCGGTGCTGGCAGTCCAATCATAAATATAGGGCGGTGTACCGTCAGTTACATTTGCTGTTATCGTGGTGCTGCTTCCTTCACAGAAGGAAGTATCTCCGGTAAGGTTTACCGTCAGCGTACACCCTTCGATCGCTACCTGGTAGTCTTCTACCTCGCCATCGGGAGCAAGCCCAACATAGGACAAGCCACCAGCGCTGCTGAAGCGGAAGCGAGCAAAGGTCTGGTTGGTCCCTGTTGCCGACCCAGGCACTGTGAAGTTCAGATTATTGGCTCCCGCACTGAGTAGTTGGCTGGTGAAGATTTGCTCACCAGCATCTGCCCAGTCGCCATCGTCGTTAAAGTCCACCCAGGCATCCAGATACCCAGTGGCCGACGCAGTCACGGTGACATTGGCCGATTGGCCCTTCACCAATGGCGTGGTGAAAGCAACGCCGTCCTCATCATCGAGATTATTGTTGTCGTCGCCCGTGGCAGTTGAATTTGGTATGCCATCCAATTCCGCGTCAATAGTGGCACCGAGATAGATGCTGCTCACAGTGTGGCGGGATCCGTTATTTGCCAGCAGCGTGGGGTAGGTGGGGTCAGGTGCATCGCCGTAGTCCTTACCCAGCATGATGCAATACTCTTCCACCGGGCGGTCACAATTAGGCGCTTGGTCCAGATTAACGTTCTGGTTATCGGTTGCCCAGATGAGGCATAACGAGGAGGGATCTCCCAGCGCGGCCCGGCTTATGTACATGTCCACGAAGTACCCGCCGGTGGTGGTGTCGTCAATTCGGTACCCGATGTCCGCGCCCGTCGCGCTCTGAGGTCCTCCAGTCCCATTCGTGCCAGTTCCGAGTTCTCTCATCCAAAGGGTACTGTTACCGCCACTCTCAGGAGTGCCCGTGATGTAAGCCCCAAAGCTCCCCTTAGTCCATCGGGCTTTGAAGCCAATATTTGCAAGGTCGTCCATGAGCGTGATTTCGCCCAGTTGATCCCTGTTGCCGTCAACGTCGCTTGTATCCGTCCTGTCCTCCAGTATGAGCAGAAATTCCGCATCGTACACACTGGTTCCGCTGACATAGGCCGCCGTCCCCGCGGTATTAAACCACCACTTGTAGCGAGCTTCGCCTTTCGAGTCTGTACCAGGCCAGCCCGGTGAGCTAACAGTCTCCATGCGCAGGTATATATAATCAGAATCCACATCGTAATAGAGTGCAACCACGTTGCGGAACGTGTCGCAGCCATTCTCATTAGGGTCCGTAGCTAGCTGTGTCCAGTTAGTCGGCCATACACTTGGCTGTGCCGCCACCGGCGGGGGGCTGATGGCGGGCAAGGTCATGACAATCAGCATGACCACAGTCACTAAAGAAAATATTCTCCTTTTCATATCTATCCTCCTCATAGGACTAATTAGCTATTACCTTTGTCATATTACCTTTGTCATATATATAGTCGCCAAAAAAAGGAAAATCCCTCACTTTTCCCAGTACTTTTGGGGGAATTTTTCAAGATTTTCAACCAAGCAGTAGATACCAGCGGTACTAGAAAATCTACTTCTTTTGCCCTGCCTCCCTTCAAGTCCAAGTATTATGTCTAATGCTAGCACAGCCCCCCGTTTTTTGTCAAATAGTCCTGGTTAAAAAGTACTGGGCCAGGCCTCTGGGATAAGATGGTACTTTTGTCACGGCGACTTGAGATCTTGAGATTGCTTCGTCGCATAAGCTCCTCGCAATGACAGGATGGAGACCTGGGGCGGAGATGAATTCCGCTACTACGATTAGTCATTGCGAGGCTGGCTTTGTCAGCCGAAGCATTCCCCGGTACAACTGGAGGATGATTAAAGGGCGGAAGATACGAAATCCTAAATCACAAGCCCTGAAGGGGAAACTCTAAATCCTAAACAATATCAAATGACCAAAACCCAAAGGACTAAACGGTTTTGAATTTGAAATTTAGAGGTCGTGCGTAAGACTATAAACGTCCCTAGCCAATAAGTCCTAGGTAAAAGGTCGCATTACTAAATTCTAGACAAAACAGTACCGAAACGGTACCGATGGGTGATTCCTATTGGATTGGCTGGCTGCTATATATAATGTATATGAAGAGGCTAAAATATTTAGCCATAGTCCTGACGCTGGTTGAGGTAATACTCGTTGCTGCGTTAGTACACGGTGTGTTACTTGCCAGCGAAAGCGCGTCAGCCTATAGTTATTCGCCTGTTTATCATGTGGCACGTGCCGACAATAGCGATTCTTCAAGCTATGGTCCTTCCCCACAGGCGACGTATTCTCTCGATGATAGCTATCTGGCTGAGAGGTGGGGGGTAAGCAAGATTGAGGCACCCCAGGCCTGGCAAATAACCAGAGGGGACCAGTCAATTATAGTAGCTGTGCTGGATACGGGCATTAATAAGGATAACCAGGATTTGGCTGATAGGGTGGTGGCTGAGGTCAATTTCACCGATAGCCCGACAAGCGATGACCTTTATGGGCACGGGACCCATATGGCAGGCACTATTGCCGCCATCGCCCCGGAGTGCCGGCTAATGAATGTGAAGGTGGCTGATGATGTAGGGAGGTGCGAGCCCTCAGTGGTAGCCAGAGGCATCATCTGGGCGGTGGACCACGGAGCCAAAGTTATCAACATAAGCCTGGCCATGAAAGAATCGCCGGATTTGGTAGAAGCGGTAAACTATGCCTGGAGCCAGGGAGCGATAATTATAGCAGCGGCGGGCAATAAAGGCGGGTCGGAGCCTTCTTACCCGGCTTATTATGTCAATTGCCTTGCGGTGGCCGGCACCAATGAAAACAATGCCTTGGCTTTGTTATCCAGCTATGGCGACTGGGTGGATATAGCTGCTCCAGGCTTCAACATTTACTCCGAATTGCCCGAGAATCAATATGGCTATAAGACTGGCACCTCAGCAGCCGGGGCCCATGTCTCAGGCGTGGCTGCCCTGGTTTTCAGTGTCGCTGAGGACAGCAACGGCAACGGCGCAGTCAATGACGAGGTGCGGTGGGCTATTGAAAATAGTTGCTCTCCCATCGCTGCCGATGGTGTGGGGCAGGGGCTGGTCAACGCTTTCCAGGCGGTAACGGAGACAGTATCCTCGGATTAGGTTCTTGTTATACTTGTTATATATGACATAGATACTGCTTCCAGGGAAGCTACAGGCAAATTCTAAGCACGAAATCCCAAATCCTAAACAATACAGATAAGACTTTATTTAGGATTTTGTGGGGGATTCTGTACCGAAATTATGCGGGAGGCTATAATCAGGATTCGTGGTTGTTTTCCTCGTGGTTGTTTTCCGCCAGGTTATCGCGCATAGCCTTCCGAGCCCGCGCCAGCAATCCCTCAACCGACTTTGGTGAACGACCCATAACCTGACTTATCTCCAGCACGGGCATCTCTTCGAGGTATTTCAATACCAGCACCTCTTGATAATCCTGAGGCAAGCCCTCCAAAGCTTGGTGAACTGACTGGCGAGTCTCTTCGGACTCCATCACAGTGAGGGGCGCTGGTTCATCGCCCCCGGTTTGCTCTAGCTGCTTCATGGCATCAAAATCCGGGGGCGATTCCTGAGGTTTAGGCTCTCTCGCCTGGCGACGATAAAAGTCATTTATCTTGTGAAATGCGATACTGCGCAGCCAGGTATAAAGCTGGCTGTCACCACGGAATTTATCCAGTGAACTCAGGGCAGCAAGGAATGCTTCCTGAACCAAATCCTCAGCTACGGCCTGGTCTCGGTCTACTTGTTCCAATACCAGAGAGTAGAGTCTGTTCCTATAAATATTATAGAATTCCTCCCTGGCTGTGCTGTCGCCCGAGCGCAGCTTCTCGACCAGTTTAGTTTCATAACTTTGAGAGGTGGAATCAGCTACTTTCATGTCGCCTCTATCTATTACATCATTCTGCCGTAGTATCTTTAGCATACCAGCCAGCCAGGTTCATGGGAATCACCTATTGGTACTGTTTCGCAGTAGAAAATAGTACTATGCCCCTCTGGAGATGACGCCTGCATACTCAGTATTGCCTCTTTATCATCGTGAACCCCGACTTGTCGGGGCGTGGCAATCTCTTTGCGCGGGCAATGACAAATGACAAAGCTCAAATGCCAAACGAAGCTCAAAGTCCAAATCACAAAACTGAGTAGTTTTGACATTCAAGCATTTGGATTTCAGTTGTCATTTGGATTTTGACATTTGGGTTTGTTCAGTCCGAGGCTTTAGCGGGTTCCCGCAAAAATCGCAGACTTTTATGGGTGCTCTTTAGCCTCGTGCGCTGAAGCTTAACGGTCATTCGGGCCTGGTTTTGCGCCTGAAGTAATAATAGCCACCACAGCCAAGGAGTATTATGCCCACGACAATCCCAGCGACCAATCCCGCATTGGACCTGGCTTCAATTGCGGGGCTTGTGGACACCAGCAGGCGAACATATAACCTTACGGCCAACAGGTCACTGGATTCAGCAGCGACTCCCAGCCATATCTCCCAGTCCTCGCCTGCCCATTTTTGCTCTCGCGGTATAGCTGCCGTTACCGTTACATTGGCCTCAGACTTAGCTGGCATCTCAATTCTTGGAGAGGAAAAGCTTATCCAACTATCATCGGGGAATTCAGTCCTCCCTTCCCTTCTGTCCTCTTCCGGAGGCTGAAAGGTAGCGATGGTAAAATTATGAGCTAGTTCTTCCTTATTGTGAATGGTCATTTCGAATTCTGCTGCCTCTCCCGGGGGCAAGTTATCTATGTTTACCTCGGCGGGGGAGACGCTGAAGTTAAAGTCCTGAGCCAGAGTAAAAGAAGGCAAGAGGATGACCAGTAAAGTGGCAATGAGCCCAGCTAATTTACAATTGACCGCAAAATTCTTGATAATTCACCCTCACTATTCCGCAAATCCCAAACTATGAAACTCTAAATCCTAATTCCTAAGCTCTAAACAAACCCTTTCAAAATGCAAAATGCAAAAATAAAAGTGCAAAATGACAGAGCAAAAGTTAAAAGGTTTTGCATTTTGAGTTGTCATTTTGATTTTTGACCTTTGATTTTTTAATTTCTGTATTGTTTAGGATTTCGTGCTTAGGATTTTCCTTTATATTCTCCCGTGAAGGGAGAGGAATTATACAAAGTTACGCTGAAGACTCTAATATGCCCTACCATCAGGCAGCCACTGCGCTTATGGTGATCTGGGTTTGCATCTGCCTGCTACCAACGAAGTAGGTCGGCGTTAGCAATTTCAGGCCAAATTGCTTGGTATCCCCGGGAGCCAAGCTTGAGCCACCAGCATAAGGCCAAAATTCGCCTTCTGTCTTAGTGATAGGGACATAACCCCGTGCGGTATCGCCAGATATGCGAAACCGTAACCCATACACGTTTTCCCCATTAGTGCCATCATTGCTCAACGTCCATTCATAGGCACCAGGATTATCCACCCACTCAGCATCCTCCCCCACGATAAAGGTATTCACATTACGATTGCCAGTTATGGTCAGTGTGCACCACTCTATCGGCGGGCTTGTCGTATACTCTGTATCCGTAGCCACTTCTCCTAGCGGCCATTGTGTTTTATCCAGACTGATGGAAATCTCATTGACTCCTGTCATAGTGATGGTTATGGTATCGCTCTCCTCGCCGAGAGCCGGCAAGGAAAAGATTAAGGCTAGTATAATGGCTACCACAATACTCGTGATTACTGCTTTCATATACCCTTCCGGATTTGATGAAACTCTGCTTACTGTATTGGTTCAGTCGTTTTCGGACAAATCGGCTACGGTAAAATGCTATAACTCTCCTCAGTTCTTGTCAAGCCCTCGCCCCGCAGCATCACAATTGAGATTGTTATGCCAGTAACTTCCGTGAGAAAAAATCCCAGAAAAGTGCCAGGAACTCTTATTGCGGTACTGTCTGTCATTCGGCAAACCGGGTCAAAGTCGTTTGCGCATCTTTATGTGCTTGATGCCAGCTTCCCGAAAAGGCAAGCCAAATTCGTCAAAGCCGCATAACTTATAGAAGGGAACACCTTCAAATTGGGCGTGGATAATTACTTGTTGCACCTGTTTATCCTTCCATACTGCATCCAATAACAGAAGCATTTCCCTTCCGATGCCTTTACGTCGGTAACGTTTTAAGATAGCCATTCTCTCTAGCTTGGCTTGGTTGTCAGTCAAAAATTGAACCCTGGCGCTACCGATAACTCTCTCTCCATCTTTGACCACCATATGCAGCGCTTCCCTGTCGTGCTCATCGAACACCAGGTCCTCTGAGATGCCTTGCTCCCGGACAAAAACCTCCCTCCTCACCTCGAAGGCTTCTTGCAACTCAACATCGCCTGTCACCAGTTTATAGCCAAATTTACTCATAGAGATAGAATGCCTCGTTGGTTCGCCTAATTATAAATCTAAAATACCGAAGAGGGAATCTGAGCTTGTCTTTCTACATCCTACCTTTGCCATGTTTCACTCCGACGCTTTTCCCTTCAGTATGAGCAGTGGTGAGGGTGGTTAGCTATGTTCAGAACAGAATTCGGAGGGAATTCTCGAAGAGTTGCTGAACAGTAAAGACAATAGCTTATTAAGTATGATAGAATTGGCCCAGTTTTGGAGAGACTGGACCAGTACACATGGGAGTCAACTGGGCACAAGTATTATTTAGGTAATTATATACTTGACTGACCCAATTATTTATGTTATAATATAGACATAGAAAGTTGAGGTTAGTCATGATACCACAATTTCACTCTCTAGTTGAACTGTTAGAAGCCTTTCCTGATGAGCAATCATGTATTGACCACCTTGCTTCTATACGCTGGCGCAATGGAGAGTTTTGCCCCTATTGCGGCCATGAAGTGATTTACCATTTCAAAGATAAGCGCACATACAAATGCGCAAGTTGCCGTCAACGATTTAGTATTAAAGTAGGAACGATATTTGAAGAGACGCATATAGCTCTGAAAAAGTGGTTCATAGCGATTTACCTTATAACCTGCCACAAGAAGGGTATATCCTCCCTTCAACTTTCTAAGGACATTAAGGTTACTCAAAAAACTGCGTGGTTTATGCTTCATCGCCTTCGGGAAGCCAGTAAGGCCAAGAATTTCAGTACCCCTTTGAAGAACAAGGTTGAGATAGATGAAACATACATTGATAGCAAAGAGAAAAACAAACACGCAAATAAGAGAGTAGAAGGTACGCAAGGCCGCAATACCAAAACTAAGACTGCGGTAGTTGCTTTGGTTGAGCGTGGTGGCTCGGTCAGGGCTTTCAAGGTGGATGATGTTAGCTCTCAAACATTGAAGGGACTGGTGCATAATCATGTTGCTCTTGGAGCTATGGTATTCAGTGATGATTTCAGAGCGTATACCGAATTGACCCCTTTCTACAGCCATAGAATTGTCAAACATGGGGAAGGTGAGTATGTAGTTGGTGATGCTCACACCAACACGGCTGAGGGTTTTTTCTCTCAATTCAAAAGAGGGCTTGTTGGGATATACCATCTTATGAGTAAAAAACATCTGGGCAGGTACTTGAATGAGTTTGCTTTTAGATATAACATTAGGAAACAGCAAAACGGCAACGACTTTACAGCACTCTTGAGCAATATAGAAGGTAAACTTACATATCAGGAGTTGATAGCAAATGAAAACTGAAACGCAACGAGAAAAGCCGTTTGCCTTAGAAATGCCGTTTGATGAAGCCTTAGAACGATTTACTAAGGTAAACACACGGGAATTAGAAGAGCCCGAGGTTGGCAAGAAAGCCTCTCCATTTATTAAGTGGGCTGGAGGTAAACGTAGCCTCTTAACCGATCTCATAGCTAATATGCCTCCCAACTTCAACACCTATTATGAACCCTTTCTTGGCGGAGCAGCCTTATATTTTGAGAATTCTAACCGTATCCATTCCGCTGTTTTAACTGATACCAATTTCGACCTCATAATCACCTTCAATGTAATCAAAAGAGACCCTGAGCCCCTTATGATATTACTGGAAGAGCATACACGGAAGCATGATAGCGATTACTATTACCGTGTACGCAATCAATCCGATCTGCAAGACCCCATAAAAATTGCCGCTCGTTTTATCTATCTTAATAAGACGTGCTATAACGGCCTTTGGAGAGTTAATAAGAAGGGGCAATTTAACGTTCCGATTGGTCGCTATACCAGCACAGTTATTTATCAACGGGCTAATCTCATTGCTTGCCATAAAGCTTTTCAGAATACACGTATCGAATATAGGGATTTTGAAACAATCACGCCGGAGAGCGGAGATTTTGTCTACTGTGATCCCCCCTACCATCCTATTGATGCAACTTCGTCTTTCACTAAATACACAAAGATAGACTTCACGGAAGAGGACCAAAAGAGACTTCGGGATTTTGCCTTGAGACTTCATAATAATGGTGTCCTTGTCATGGTATCTAATTCAGATACTCCGTTAATACGAGACCTTTACAGCGAACCCCCATTTAATATGGTAGTTGTTCAAGCCCCGCGCTTTGTCAATTGTAGGGCTGATAGACGACAGCCTATTAATGAGCTTATAATCACGACATATTAGATGGTTACAAGCGACGGTAGTCAGGCAAATTATACTGGTAATGCTCTCGAACAGTACGTTGAGCATCACCTTGTTCAAGCAGGTTATGTTCGCGTAAAGCCCCAACAATTTAAACCTGGCATTTATCTCGGACAGCCCATATATGCTAGACGCTTTCATTGTGGCACTAGTATTTATGAAACCCCCATATTCTGCGATTTCGCTATTTTCCATCCCTCTAAATGGCCTGACTGCCTTATCATTGAAGCCAAATGGCAACAAGTAGGCGGCTCGGTCGATGAAAAATACCCCTACCTTGTACTTAATATTCAGTATAGATATTGCTACCCCTCCATTCTTCTTCTTGACGGGGGAGGTTATAAAAAGGGTGCGGAGAAATGGGTTCGCAGTCAAGCTGGCAACGGTAATCTCCTTCATGTCTTTAACATGGCTCAATTTCAGACTTGGGCTAACAAGGGTAATCTGTAGAGCCCTATATAAAGAAAGGAGTCGTTGACATGGTTTGCAAAGAAGAACACCGCTATTTACCCGATCTTGAAGACCTTCCTGATAGCCAAGCGGGGGAAGGACGGCATAAGTGCGCTGGTTGCGCTTACGAACAAGGCTATGACGATGCATTTGAAGGTCGTGGACGCCATCTGGACGCTGCCAAGTTGGATGAAAGCCAAGCAGGTACTGGCAGGCACAAAGACGTACAAGCTGCCTACGAACTAGGACATTCCATAGGCCTGAAAAGACGAACGCGCAGAAAATAGGGTCAAACAAGTATATAGTTACCATTATTTAATTCGGCAGTCACGGGCAGTCTTTATCTAATTGGGGCGGTCGGCCTCACCGCTGTCAATCAAGCGTAGACCGGCCCCTCGGTACAGACTCCGGGATGGGCTCGGTCGCCGGGACATTATCCCAGATGCCACTGCGCTTCTGTAACCGGTACTCACGGTAAAGCCAGAACCCGGCGATAGCGGTACCGCAGACATCTGCGATGGGCAGAGACAGCCAGACGCCGTTCAGTCCCATGAAGCGGGGCAGGATGAGAATTGCCGGGATGAAAAAAACCAACTCACGTACCAGTGATAGAGCAGTGGCCGTCCACCCTTTGGATAATCCCTGAAATGTGGTAATGAACATAATGGCCGGACCAATCAGAATTAGCGTTGAAATGAAAATGCGCATACCCGGCACGGCGATGGCCAGCAGGTCAGGATCATTATTGAAAATAGCTATTACTTGGGGAGTGAAAATCTCCAGGAAGATAGTGGCAACACCCAACATTACCACCAGAGCAAGGGAGGCTAGCCTGACAGCTGACCATAGCCGCTCCCAGAGGCGTGCCCCTAAGCAGAAGCCAACAATTGGCAGAAGACCATGGGCAACACCGACGATGGGCCTAAACGCGAGGTCGGCAATACGTATCGCAATTCCCAGGGCTGCCAGCGTTATTGAACCGAAACCGGCCACAATCCGGAGGAACAAGATGAAAACGATTGTTTCCGTCAGTTCCATCAAAATCGATGGCAAGCCCACACGGTAAATCTGTGCCATGATAGAAAGGTTAGGTCTGAGGTGATGCAGCTTCAAACGGTAAACGGATTTATTCCCCAACAGATAATAGCAACTGAGTGCAGCAGCAAGCCCACCCGATATCGTCGTGGCGAGGGCAGCCCCACCGATACCCATCTCCGGGAAAGGCCCCCAGCCGAAGATCAAGAACGGGTCGAGGACAGCGTTTATCACAGAGCCAGCAACGATGAAAATCATCGGCTTGATTACATCCCCAGCCGCGTGGAAAACGTTGCGTGTCATGAGTTGGAAGAGAATAAATGGTATTCCCCAGCCGAAGAAGACCAGGTACTCCGCCGTCAGGGCTACAATGTCTTGCGGTGCCCCGAGTAGAGCGGCAAGCTGCCTGGCAAAGAAGACGCTGACAATGATGAAAACGACCCCGAAGATAGCGGTCAGAGGAAAAACCTGGCCAGCCACTTGGTTGGTTGTCTCGATGTTTCTTTCACCGAACCGCCGCGATGCTAAGGCGTTGGCACCAACACCTGTGCCAACACCGATGGCGACCACGGCAATATAAAACGGAAATGTAACGGTTACAGCGGCAATCGCCTGATAGCTGAGCTGACCCAGCCAGAATGTGTCAGCTAGGTGATAGAGAGAGATGGTTATCATTGAGGCAATGCTGGGCGCACTCAGGCGGAGGAGCAGCTTGCTCAGCCGCTCTGTACCCAGACGTGCGGTAGTCTCCTGAAGCTCGTCAGGCTTATCCGTCTTCATTATCCTTGCGGCCAACCATAGCTATGCAGTCCGTGATTATTTGGCACAGGAAACTGATGGGGTCATAGTCCGTGTGAAGATACGAGCGCTTTCCAGTGCTCTGGTGTTTCTGCGCTATTTTACCGCTGCGCTTGGGAGCAGCGCAAGTCATCCATACACCATTCGTATTTGTACTTACTCAGTTCATTCAGCGAACCCTCTTCAAACGAATTAACACTTCGTGCATCCAAAGCTTGAATCTGAGCTCTCTCCTTCAGAGTCAAGAGAATACGGGCTGTGTCAAATTATGTTATATTCATGAACAACCCGTAGCCATGACATATCGGATTTCAGAGGGTCTTGGTTAGGAGCCAGAGATAGAAGATGTAGGAGGAACACCTATGAAAGTTATTGGATTAATCGGAGGCATGAGCTGGAATTCTACATTGGAGTACTATCGAATCATCAATGAGTCATTTGCCCGAAGGCTGGGCGGTCTTCATTCAGCCCGTCTGGTTCTTTATAGCTTGGATTTTGATGACATTCAAAGAGCTCAGCATGAAGGCCGGTGGGATGATACAGCCAATATTCTTGTCGATGGAGGTAATGCTGTTAAGCGGGCCGGCGCCGACTTCTTGGTAATCTGCACAAACACTATGCACAAAGTTGCTGATGATGTAGAGGAGAAAGTTGGCCTGCCGCTACTTCACATTGTTGATATAACTGGCGACGCGGTCAGGGAGCGGGGGCTGCACCGAATAGGCCTACTGGGGACACGGTTCATAATGACAGGACCTTTCTATCAGGGGAGGCTTCGAGACCGCTTCGCTATCGAGGTGCTTGTGCCTGGAGAAGACGATATGGATACTATCCATCAAATTATCTACGATGAACTATGTGAGGGCAAGATTAAGGCCTCCTCCCGCCGTGTTTGTGCCGATATTATTGGCAAACTGCTTGATAAGGGTGCCGAGGGTATTGTGCTCGGATGCACTGAACTCCCCTTGCTTGTCCGGCCCAGTGAGATACATGCTCCGATATTTGATACTACCCGGCTCCATGCGGAAGGTGCAGTCAACTTAGCACTCGCCGAAGGTTAGGGCTTCTGCCCCTATTATATGCTGTTGCACATGTCTCCAGGCATTGAACAGTGGAGTGGATTGCGTGATGTACCAAACCGTAGTTGCACAATCCTCGGAAATGCTAATCAAAACCCGTAAAGTGTAACGCACTTACGAGGCCAGAACGCTGGGTTAACCTAGTGCCACTCCCTCCTTATTTTCGCATCTACCACACTGGCTACCGTGCTATAATGAGCCTATGAAGCCTGTAGGAGGGGAACATATGAGAACGGTCAAGGTTTATGACCCTAAACAGAACAGGGTGGTAACGGCAGAGAGAGTAGAGAGAACGAACGCAGAATGGAAGAAATTGTTGACCGAAAAGCAGTATGAAATCACCACCAAGAAGGGGACCGAAGTTCCGGGTACCTGCACATTTGATCAGATACATCAACCGGGTATTTTCCGGTGCGTGCGTTGTGACACTGACCTTTTCCGCAGTTCAACCAAGTTCAATTCAGGGACGGGTTGGCCGAGTTATTATGAACCAATCTCACCACTGAACGTGGCAGAGCAACCTGACAGGAGTCTTGGAAGGGTGCGGACCGAAATCGTCTGCGCTCGGTGTGGCTCCCATCTCGGTCACGTTTTCGATGATGGTCCCCTGCCCACTGGCAAACGCTATTGCATAAACGGCATTGCGCTGAAATTCGAACCAGAGGACAAGCTATGACCCAGAGTGCTATATCAGAAGTTGCCACCCTTGCTGGTGGCTGCTTCTGGTGCATGGAGGCGATCTTTAAGGAGGTCAATGGAGTTGAGGATGTGCTTTCCGGCTACACAGGCGGCACCACCATTAACCCCACCTACCACGAGGTCTGTACTAACAGCACCGGCCATGCGGAGGCGGTTCAGGTGACTTTCATCAATCCTACCAGGATTTCGTACCGAGATATCCTGGAGATTTTCTTTTCCATCCACGACCCAACGACATTGAACCAACACGGTCCCGATAAAGGTACACAGTATCGGTCTACCATCTTCTATTGCAACGAGCAGCAAAGAGCCATCGCCGAAGCACTTGTCGAAGAATTCAATAGAGCTCACCTATGGAAGAAATCAATTGTGACACAGATTGCCCCACTGGACAGATTCTATTCCCCAGAAAACTACCACCGGGAATACTTTTCACGACATCCGGAACAATAGAACTAACATATATGGCTCACACTTCCCTCAATGTCCTGGTGGTATAGTCGTCGGTCAAAGGGAATGGATGCCACGAAATTCCGTGCTTGCTTATCAGCCCTGTTGAGCTTTCCAGAGGAGCCTTTCATCAACCTAAGGACCCTCTCCAGCCCTCATGGGGCGAACAAATAAAACAGCCACAACAGCTATAGCATAACATACCGCAGACACTAATGCTGCGACATTATAGTAACCAGTTGCTTCACGGAGTCTGGCCCAAATCAAAGGCCCCCAACCTCCAATCAAGCCATAGCCACAGGTGAGAATGCCGAAAAGCGAGCCTATACGGGCCCTGCCAAAAAAGTCGCCAAGCAATGGAACATAGAGGGAGACTTGTAGCCCGGTGCCCAGACCGGCGGCAATGGCGAACAGCATCAGGCCTTGCTGGGTATGTACTCCCAGCTATCCGTAAAACATCGCTGCCGTGCAGACTATTAGCCCTATCGGCATCACGCGGGTCTTTCCATATTTATCACCCAGCCAGCCACCTGCTATAGAGCCAAATATCCATGGCACGGCGAATGCTGTAGAAAAAATCCCAGCAGTTGCCTCTGGACTGCCCAGATCTGTGCCCCACGCTACCACATGGGCTACGAGGCCATTAAGACCAATGTTGTATACAGAATAGGCTATGAATAGTAACAGAAATTGCGATGTCTTCAGAGCACGTTTTACGTCCCAGGATATCTCTACCGATGTCGTGCAAGCGAGAGGCGGCGGAGCTTCTTCACCATCAGGACACAGCCCTACAGACTCCGGGGTATCGCGAATAATGAACAAGGCGCAGAGCATAATGATCGCACCGAAACAGATACCCAGCGTCAGGGAAGTGTAACGCCAGCCATGTGAATCAGCCAGTCCCGTCATTACTGGCAGGAATATGGCGTGTCCAACAGCCCAGGCACTGCCGGTAATGCCGGCTACCACTCCCGCCCGCCTTCTAAACCACTTGCGGCTTGTCGCCAGGACGGGAACGTAATGAGTCATGCCAACCGCCAGTGCCAGGAGCACTCCATAATATAAGTACAGTTGCCAGGGTGATTGGGCGGTGGAGAACAGAACCCAGCCTAAGATGGTAACAGCACTACCGATTAAGAAAGTCCTCCGACTTCCGGATTCTATCAACCAGTGCGCCGGAGAGCAGAACAAACAGGGCGTAGAGCCATATGGCAAGACTCTGGGCCAAGCTTATTGTCTCTCGTGCCCAGCCCAGTTCGGACATCATGAATGGAAGGAAAGCAGCCAGATTGTATCTCCCCAGAGACCCAAGCGCACCTATCACAAACAGCCCCACTACTATCCACCATCCGTAAAATATGGGCTGCTTCTTCGTCAAAGCGTCGCACCTTCACTACTTTCTGAGGTTCCGGTTGTACAGCCGGTCAAAGGGAATAAATGCCACGTATCCTTGCACCGGTTTATTGGTGTCTTTCATCTCTCCAGAAGTACGGTTTCCACTTTTTGGCTTCGTCCCGCTTTCAGCTATTATACCTTGTTTTGCCAGTATTTTTGACAGGAGCATCTGCTTGCAGCCTGAGGACATCGCGCCTGCCTAAACTTTATGACGGATTGTGCAGTTTTCCAGTCATTTTTAAGCGCTAAGTAATAAATTCAATTTCCGCCTTTGGTAATCTGGCTCAGAAGACGTGAATAGAGAAAAGGAGTCAAAGGCAGCCGGTATACTTCCGGTCCCCAGAACCAGGTAAGAAGACTCGCCTTTTCCAGCAACATTGTAGACTTTATCGTACGATACAGACGGTAGACTAGTATTGCAGCAAAGATGAGCACAGCCGTGGTCACAAATCCCAGGATGGCTATACTCAAGTCACGGAACCACTCAATACCCGCTGCTGTTACCTCCCTAATGTAAGTGGCTGGGGCTTTAGGCCCCAGCCACCTCGATGCTCCCCTTTTTAAGGGGACCTTCCCGTATTCCTAACTTGTCCTGCTTTCACACCGAATACCTCATGCCTTACGAGATAGGCTTTGTAACGGCACTGGCGTCTAGGGTAACTGCGGTCTGTGCCAGCGCTCTGCCGTTCAGCGTTGCGCCGGTATTCAGCACAATCGCCGTTTGACACAATATATTCCCCTTGAATTCAGACGTCGTTCCAAGGGTCGTTTGGCCAGCGACCTGCCAGAAGATGTTCTTGGCCTGTGCGCCGCCGCTCAGGACAACTTTCGTAGCGGAGCTAATACCGAGATTTCCCGCTATCTGGAAGATCCAGACATCATTCGCGCCGCCCGAGAGGGTGACATCCGTTGGTATTGTAACCACAGAACTCCATTTGTAGAGTCCAGGGGCAAGGGTTTGCCCGCCAAGATTTCCGCTGTACAGTTCAGTAAAGTCGGGTAGTGTCCGTCCAGCGGCGTCGGTGTACGCGGTTTCCATGTCGCTTACAGCCGCGGTCATTTTAGCTGGAGTAGGAACTGCATAGTCGGCTGCATATACTTTTCCAGTAACCAGGGATGATGGGTCTGATGTTGAAAATTGATTCGAGGAATCCATTATTAACCCAAAGCCAGTGATGGCAGTGGCGGCGATTGGACTCATTCCAATATCTCCAACAATTGAGGTGGTTCCAGTGGTTGAGATTCCTGATTTTGCTAGAATCACGAAATTGCCGGCCGACCCAAGGTCTACTGGCGCTCGAGCTGTCGGTGTACCTGTGGTAAAGCTCCAGACTTTATTACTTGCCAGTGCATTGCCGGCCAGGTCCTTAGCCCCGGTGGTAATCGTGGCCGTATATACGGTGCTGGCGGCGAGATTACTTGATGGGGTAAAGGTCGCCGTGACGCCAGCGTAGGTCACCGCGCCTAAAACAGGCGTTGTCCCCTGCTTTAAGGTAAAGGTGGCGGTGGTGACCGTTAAGGAGCCCATCGCCTCACTGAAGGTGGCGGTGACGGTGCTGTTGATGGCCACACCCGTGGCAAGATTAGCCGGGATGGTGGAACTCACCGTGGGTGTGGGTTTGGGGGTACAGGCTGACACCAGTGTAATGGCAAGTATCATGATGATAGATGTAGCGAGCCAGAGTATGCTCTTCCTTTTCATTTGAAACCTCCTGTTCAAAAGAATATTGTCGTTTGCATAGTCTAACATTTGTCTTCCCTCCTCTCGGCCTGTGGGCTTATTAGCCTCCTATTCATTGGCACCCACTGCTGTTACCTCCCTAATGGTAAGTGGCCGGGGCTGGCCGGGGCTCTAAGGCCCCGGTCAGCTCGATGCTCCCCTTTAAGGGGACCTTCCCGTATTTCTAACTTATCCTGCTTTCACACCGAATATCCCATGCCTTACGGGGGTAGGCTTTGGGGTAGACTTTACAATGGTATTGGCGATTAATGTAACTGCGGTCTGGGTAGTGTTCGCCGTTGCTCCTAAATTGTCCGTTGCCCTGGCATCCAAAGTATGGGCGCCATCGGCAACTTTCGTTGTGTCCCAACCGTAGTAATAAGAGGTGCCGTCGAGGTTGGCGGTAATGTCAATATAAGAGGCCGAATCGATGCTCAGTTCCACCTTGGCTATGGTGCCGTCACTATCTGATGCAGACACCTTCACCCGGTATGTTCCGCTGATTGTGGCCCCATCCACTGGGTCGGTGATAGCAACACTGGGCGGGGTATTTGTCCTTGGAGCGGCTTCATCAGCGTCCACTAGCCCATAACCGTAGAGGTTATCCTTTCCTGCGACACCGAGGTCATCAGCAGTACTCTGTAGCTGGCTTCGCACCTGCACGTTTGTCCAGCCTGGATAGGCAACCATCACTAAGGCAGCCGCCCCCGCAACGTGGGGAGAGGCCATTGACGTCCCACTCATAGTCGCATAGGTGTCGTTCCAGTAAGTGGAGGACACATCAACGCCTGGGGCGGCTAATTCCACGGCCGGCCCAGTACCGGACCATGTTGCTCGATTATCGCTCTTATCGGTGGCAGCTACAGCGATGACACTTGCCCACCTTGCGGGATAGAGGACATTATCCTCTGTACCTGCCGCGGTGCCGCTATTGCCAGCGGCGGCTACATGAAGCACACCTGCCGCATAGGCGTTGTCGAAGGCTGCTTTGACCGTCACTCCGGGGTCATCGGAGCTTCCATAACTGTTGTTGGTGACCTGAATCTTGTTATCCACAGCCCACTGGAGGGCTGCGATTACATCGCTATAACACCCGAAGCCGCCGGCACTCAAGACCTTGAGCGCATAGAGGGCCACCTCAGGAGCAACACCAACTACGCCACTACCATCGTCCTCAGCGGCGACGATGCCAGCCACATGGGTACCGTGGCCGCTGTCATCCATTGGGTCGTTATCGCCGTTAAAGAAATCGTAGCCACCTCTGTAGTTGGCGTTCAGGTCCGGGTGGTTCCAGTCAATCCCGGTGTCGATGATAGCAACCTTTATGCTAGTGCCCTTGTTATAGCTGTGAACAGTGCCGGCTCCGATGCGCTCCACACCCCAAGCATTGACCAGTTCGGCGTCAATAGCGGAAACACCGATGTCGAGCTCAACTCGAGTCACCCTTGGATTCTTCAACAGCCCCTGAATGGTCCCCTCAGGAACTGTCGCAGCAATAGCCGGAACTAGGTGGTAGATATGCGTGATGACACCACCTAACCCACGAACAATTCCCTCTTCACTTCGACCTGGCAGCCGTTCAAAGCCTATCAAAACCTTGACCTTTTCTAGTGGCTGCGCCGCTACCGCCGTTGGTCCAACCAAGCCAACCACGAGAGCCAAGATAGCCGCAGCTATGAGAATCATTTTCTTGTTCATAGTTCACCTCCTTCCTTTTTCATTTGAAACCTCCTGTTGAAAAGAATATTGTTGTTTGCATAGTCTAAAATTTGTCTTCCCTCCTCCCTAATGTAAGTGGCTGGGGCTTTAGGCCCCAGCCACCTATCGGTCCCCTTGTGTCTATTAGTTTTACTTGCCTGAATTGACTACCTTACCTTTATTGTATCGCTGCCGGCGAAGGTTCGCCCATTATTAAGTTCGCCGGTAACCGTTACGTTAATATCCCCAGTGGTTCCCCCTAGTGCGGCAATCACTGCGGAACGGTCAAACTTTAGCACACGTGAGGTTAGAGACAGAGCAGGAATGGCTGTGCCAAGTACATTCAACTTCACCGTAGCTACGCTAATCTGCCCTGGGTCGAACCCTAATGGTAGCTCGATGTGAACCGTAATGGCATTCTTGCCACTCCGACTCTTCAAATTCAGGGTGTCAGGATTAATGTCTATGACTGCTGGGACCGGGGGGGCCGAGGCTCCACCAAGCACTGCAATGGTATTGGTGTCTAATGTAACCGCGCCAATCCGTGCCAGCGCTCTGCCCTCCAGTGTTGCGCCGGTAGTAATCGTGATTGATGCGTATGCCAAGATGTTTCCCTTGAAGACGGAGTACGTTCCAAGAGTCGCTGAACTACCGACCTGCCAATAGACGTTGGCAGCCTTGGCTCCGTTGGTCAGGATAACCTGGCGACCGGTTGTCGTGGTGAGTGTGCTGCCCATCTGGAAGATGAAGACGGCATTCGCGTTGCCCTGGGCGTCGAGCGTGAGATCCCCTGACGATATCTCAAGCGAGGAAGTGGATTTATAGAGGCCAGGATAGAGGGTTTGCCCGCCTAGATTTCCGGCAACAAGGACAGCCCCGACTGTTCGTCCCGCGGCGTCGTTATACGCCGTGGTCAAGTCAGCTTGGGCCTGCGCTGCGGAGGTGGTTGATGGAACTGGATCTGTGGAGTTATCAGCTATGTGTATCGTCCCCTTCACGATCCCCGGCCCATCGATCAGTCCTGTTGACGTAGAACCGTTCACGACCGTGCTGGTCGAAGTTGAAAAGCCAGTGACCGACACTCCTGGCGAGAGACCAAGATCCCCAACAACCACGGTAAGGCCGGTGTTGGTGACCGTGGAGCCAGCCAGAACCGCGTAATTGGCGGCCGACCCAAGGTTTACTGGCGTTTGAGGTGTAGGTGTAGCTGTGGTAAAGCTCCAGACTTTGTTACTGGCCAGGGCATTGCCGGCCAGGTCCTTGGCCCCGGTGGTAATCGTGGCCGTATATACGGTGCTGGGGGCGAGATTGACTGCCGGAGTAAAGGTTGCCGTGACGCCAGCGTAGGTCACCGTGCCTAAAACAGGCGTTGTACCCTGCTTTAAGGTAAAGGTGACGGTGGTGAGCGTCAAGGAGCGCATCGCCTCACTGAAGGTGGCGGTGATTGCGCTGTCGATGGCCACACCCGTAGCAGCATTAGCCGGGATGGTGGAACTCACCGTGGGTGGGGTGGTGTCTGCTGCCCCAGGCTTTACAATGGCATTGGCGATTAATGTAACTGCGGTCTGTGCCAGCGCTCTGCCGTTCAGCGTTGCGCCGGTGTTCATCGCAATATTTGTTTTGGCCAATATATTTCCATTGAATGTAGAGTAAGTTCCAAGAGTCACTGCGCCAGCGACCTGCCAGAAGATGTTCTTGGCCTGTGCGCCGCCGCTCAGAATAACGCTCTTAGCGGAGCTGATATCGAGAGTTCCCGCTATCTGGAAGATCCAGACATCATCCGGGCCGCCCGAGAGGGTGACATCCGTTGGTATTGTCACACCAGTACTCCATTTGTAGAGTCCAGGAGCGAGTGTCATCTCGCCAATATTTCCGGCGCCCAGTTCAGTAAAGTCGGGTAGTGTCCGTCCAGCGGCGTCGGTGTACGCGGTTTCCATGTCGCTTACAGCCGTGGTCATGTAAGCTGGAGTAGGAACTGCATAGTCGGCTGCATATACTTTTCCAGTAACTAGGGATGATGTTGAAAATTCATTCGAGGCATCCAGTATTAACCCAAATCCAGTGATGGCAGTGCTGGCGATTGGACTCACTCCAATATCTCCAACAATTGAGGTGGTTCCAGTGGTTGAGATTCCTGATTTTGCTAGAATCACGAAATTGCCGGCCGACCCAAGGTCTACTGGCGATTGAGCTATTTGCGCACCTGTGGTAAAGCTCCATACAAAGTTACTCGCCACGGCATTGCCGGCCAGGTCCTTGGCCCCGGTGGTAATCGTGGCCGTATATACAGTGCTGGGGGCGAGACTACTTGATGGGGTAAAGGTTGCCGTGACGCCAGCATAGGTCACCGTGCCGGCAACAGGTGTCGCCCCTTGATTCAAGGTAAAGGTGGCGGTGGTGACCGTTAAGGGGTCCAACGCCTCACTGAAGATGGCAGTGATTGCACTGTTGATGGTCACACCTGTAGCAGCATTAGCCGGGATGGTGGAACTAACCGTGGGTGGGGTGGTGTCTGCTGCTGCCCCTGTGGCAGGCACTGTAATGGCATTGGCGTCTAATGTAACCGCAGTCTGTGCCAGCGCTCTGCCGTTCAGCGTTGCGCCGGTATTCAGCACAATCGCTGTTTGACACAATATATTTCCATTAAAGACAGACGTCGTTCCAAGGGTCGTTTGGCCGGCGACCTGCCAGAAGATGTTCTTGGCCTGTGCGCCGCCGCTCAGAGTAACATGGACACCGTTGCCCACGGTGAGAGTTTGCGCTATCTGGAAGATCCAGACATCATCCGGGCCGCCCGAGAGGGTGACATCCGTTGGTATTGTCACACAAGAACTCCATTTGTAGAGTCCAGGAACGAGTGTCAGCCCGCCAATATTTCCGGCGCCCAGTTCAGTAGCATCGGGCAATGTCCGTCCAGCGGCGTCGGTGTACGCGGTTTCCATGTCGCTTACAGCCGTGGTCATGTAAGCTGGAGTAGGATCTGCATAGTCGGCTGCATATACTTTTCCAGTAACTAGGGATGATGTTGAAAATTGATTCGAGGAATCCATTATTAACCCAAAGCCAGTGATGGCAGTGGCGACGATTGGACTAACTCCAATATCTCCAACAATTGAGGTGGTTCCAGTGGTTGAGATTCCTGATTTTGCTAGAATCACGAAATTGCCGGCCGACCCAAGGTCGACTGGCGCTTCAGGGGCGCCTGCCATTGCCGGCACGGCCGTCACCAGGCTGAAGCTCAGCACCAGCACCAGTGCAAACAAAATACTAAAAATTTTCCTTTTCATGTTATAAAACCTCCTGTTAAACTTCCCACGACCTTACGGTCTGTGTAAATATCGAATGTTAAAAGAATATTGTTGTTGGCATAGTCTAAAATTTGTCTTCCCTCCTCTCGGCCTGGCTGGGGCTTTAAGCCCCAGCCACAACTCGATGCTCCCCTTCGCTGTTAGTTGGGGTACGTAAAGTCATCATCACCGGTGTGGGTGAGGTTGATCGGAGCCGAACCAGTCGCAGTCACATTGACACGACCGTTTCCAGTGTTGGTAACTGTCACGAAACCAGTCGCCGTGCTGTTAATCGTCATCACACCATTGCCAGTGTTGGTCGCGGTAAGCTCACCACCATTATTGACAATGTTGATCGTTCCTGTTCCGGTTTGAGTAGCCGCAACATGGGCACCATTGTTGACCACGTTGATGAAGCCGCCGCCAGTTACCACTGGGGCCACATCGCCCGCATTGGTACCGGACACCGTAATATGGGACGCTGGCGGTTGAACTGGTGCTGCCCCTGGGGCAGGCACTGTAATGGTATTGGCGATTAATGTAACCGCTGTCTGTGCCAGCGCTCTGCCGTTCAGCGTTGCGCCGTCG
>Ga0209979_1001483_pt1 | contig 25594 bp, 22 predicted proteins | sample AnhtaG_FD_183114 | JGI IMG/M metagenome (GOLD analysis project Ga0209979, IMG submission 183114) | Deep subsurface microbial communities from Anholt, Denmark to uncover new lineages of life (NeLLi) - Anholt_01485 metaG (SPAdes) (version 2) | ecosystem: Environmental > Aquatic > Marine > Oceanic...
GCAGCATAGCGAAACCCTAGACAATGTCAAAACTCAAAGATAAAACAAAGGTAAAAGACCAAAATTATAGTTCAAAGTTCAAGCGTAGCGTTGCCACTCCCGTGGCAACGAATCCTTCGTCCCGATAGGAATCGGGACGCTACTCTACCCATTTTGGATTTTGCCCTGCGACTTTTCCTTTTGCATTTTGATATTTGAATTTGTTTGGTTTTCATTCCCCTTTGGTTCGAGGGAGGGATATTTTCTCTTCCTCCTGCAACCAGCGTTCAAACTCGGTGTCGGGGTCCTCGACGCCTAGCTCGTCCATTGCCCTCCGCCGCGAGTGGACTCCGCTGCCGATCAGTATCTCCTCGTCCCGCACCAGGCGCTCCCTGTCCTGGGGCAGTATCGGCCCCCAGATAATCCGGGAGCGGTAGTGTCCAAAGCTTTCCCCTGTCATCCGCTCCAGGACCCTGAGGGTCAGCTCGTTGCGACGCCTGTACACTGCCGTCCTGATCAATCGCTTGCGCCTAACCTTCTGTAGCAGGGGATGAAGCTCCATCTCCAAAGCGATCCCGGAGAGGCCGCGCTGGTTGTCGCCGAAGGCAGTGCGCGGCGACTCGGAGAGGTCGTGCAGCGTGCGGTAGAGCAGGTCTATGTAGTCCACGTGTAGCTTTACCCCTCCTCCCTGAAGCAGGTCCAGCAGGTATGCCTTTGCCTGCTCCGGGATCTCCCACACCGCTCCCGGCTGCACCGCTATGTCCTGGGCGTTCTCGATGTTCTCCAGGACAGCGATAGGGTTTCCCGACAGCTCGAGAATCAAGGAAAGTTGGGACAGCGCCCGGTTGAGTTCCCGCGCCGGCTCCGTAAGCGCCGGGATGTCGGAGACTCCCCAGAACTTCTTCGGCTCCCTGAGGTTGGGGAAGATGACGAAGGGAATGAAACCGTAGGGATTGGCCTTTCGTTCGAACAGCAGGTCATCGATCCAGAGTTCGAACTTCCTGTCCGTCCACAGCTCGACGATAGTTGATTGGGGTTTGCTGGCGGTAGCCGCGACCCGTCGGGTGGCCCCCACGTTGTAGAGGAGGGGGACCTCATCGGCTGAGAGCCGGTAACGGCTGGCAACTCGCCATACCCGGGTGACGTCGTCTCCCAGCCACCAGACGAATATCCCCTGCGCATCGGGCGCCGATACCCGAACCCGCTTCTCCCGGGAGTCCCAGGTCACCTTGAAGCAGCCATCGCCCAGGATCGCGGCGTCGAGCTCGGTGTCGAAGTCGAGCTGCTCCAGGTTGTTTGTTTCATATACCTCATATATAGCCTCCTCTGCCCTGCGCGCCTTCTCCTTGTCCTCGGGGGAGACTGGGTCGATGGCGAAGCTGAGCCCGCTCATCAGGTAGCTCGTCACCTTGTCAACAAAGACCTTGGCGTAGTTGAAGGTGAGCCGGCGCTCCCGGGGCCGAGGATGGCCGCGCCACTGTACCCCGTTATAGAAATCGAGATTCTCACGGTAGGCCTTGAGCCGGTCGAGGTCCATGCGGCTTAGCTGCTGGGGCAGGGTGAGGTTGGCGGTCGCCGATGCGGGTTGAGAAATGTTATTCACTGGATGACCTCCTGATGATTCGTTGCACGGTGCGTTTGCTCACGCCAAAGCTTTTGGCCAGCTCGGCAACGTTTGTGCCAGCCAGCCCTCTTTGCCTTAGAAGCTCCTTATCTCGTAATCTGGTGGCTGCCCGTCTTCCTCCTGCCTGCTCGTCGTAGCGGCAGCGGGGCAGAGGGCACTCGAGGCAGGATGGAAAAAGGTCGCAGCCTTGGTCGCAGTAGTCGAAATAGTCGGGCAGCGCATCGGCGATTGGCTCCGCATCGCCTCCATTCCTTCGCTTTTCCGTCTTACTCTCGGCATGACAGGCTTCATTCCTCATGGTTACCCTTCTCCTGAAATCCCCCTACATCCCCCTTTACCAAAGGGGGATGTAGGGGGATTCATAGTTGCTCCAGCCTTACGCGTCCGCGGGCCGATCTAGGTGTTGGGGCACGGCACGCCGTGCCCTTACTAATCTCACTCATTTGGTACGACTCCTTTTGCCGTTCTTGGTGTATACCGTGCCGCCTCAACCAGCAGGGCGAGGCTGGACAGGAAGTCATCGTGGCCGGCGGCTGGGTCGACATAGAAGTTCATCGTCTGATTGGGCCTGAAGTTGCTCCTGGCTTTCGCCATCTGGAACCAGAACTCGCGCCATTCCTCCGACCCATCATGGGCATACATCTTCACCCGCCCCGAGTTTATCGCTGCCAGGAGGTCGAAGCCCAGTTTGGATTTGGACGCCTGGGTGAAGGTGAAGGGGTTTACCACCCACTTGCCCAGGGCATTGGCGAGAAAGCTGGCAACGCCGGCCCCCACCCCGGTGGCGTCCACTACCGCTCTCCTCACCCGCCACACGTTCTTGAGCAGGTCCACGAGCTGGGGGTAGAGGGCGGGGTGGGGCTTGCCCGTCCACCAGTAGTGCTCTACGATGTTCACCCTGGGGTAGGGCAGCCCGACGTCGGGCTGCCTATCACGGCTGAAGTCGAGCTCCCCGATGCTGACCACCGTGGAGTCCTTCATGGGCTTGAGGGCGCGCAGCGCTGCGTCCTCCCCCTCCTCCGCCTCTCCGGCCAGGTCTATCCCGGCGACATAGACTCCGGCCCCCTCAGGATGACGGCGTCGGCTGTGACTCCCCTGTAGCTGAGCCATCTGACCCGGGTTCAGGAACCCGCCGCCGCCATGTATCGGCTTGAGACAGTACTGGGTCTGAAACAGGGGATGGCTTTCCCCCAGCCGCTCCCTTTCGCCCTCGACGTAGTGAAGGTAGTCCGGGTTGTGCCTGGCTACCTCCTCCCAGTCGTAGCGGAAATGTCGTTTGATCCCGTCCTTCCTCTCCAGCTCCAGATTGAGCTGCTTCACCTCCTCGAGTAGCGTTGAATCATCCCAGGTAGTGCCGTAGTGGACCGTGGTCACGTTTGTCGCTGCCCCCATCGGCCTGAATTCCTTAGCGTACTTCTCCCGGGACACATCCTGCGACTCGTCCACTTCCAGGAGTATGTGTGCTGTATTCCCCACCACATTCGCCGATTCGTCGGCGGAGAGGAAAATTTGCCTGGCGTTCCCCAGCCTCACGATATAGTTCATCTCCGTTCTCCAGACGCCTCCATAGCCCCAGTCGTTCAGTCTCTCTTTGAGGCGCGTCATGGAGATAACCGTCTGCGGCTTGAAGGTTGGGGAGCATTTTATCGCGTTGCCTCCCCGGGCGATAAACAGGGTGAGCAGCAGCACTTCGAGCTGTGCTGAAAGCTCGTTCTTGCCCCCCTGCCGCGCGATCTCCACCGAAAAGGTCAAACCCTTTCGGTTGAGTACGCTATCGGCAACCGCCTTCGCCACTTCCAATTGATAAGGCCTCAGAGCTATCATAGTTCAAAGTTCAAATTTCAAATTGCAAATTTTGAATTTTGGATTTTGCACTTTGAAATTCCGGCGTCATGGCAGGTACTTGATACCCAGTGGTATGGCCAGGCCCCGTAGAACATTGCCTATGGCATTGCTCAGGGCCTTCTTCTGATCGGCGCTGATCTTATAGCGGGTCATCACCAGGCGGGCCAGGGCGTTGGTTGCCTGCATGATGAGCTTCACGTTCTCCGGGTCGTCTCCCAGCAGGGACTTTATCTTAAGCCGGAGCAGGGCGATCTCATCGTCAACGCCCTCGACGCCCTGTGCCAGCTCGAAATCCAGCGACTCAGCCTCGTCCAGCGCCCTGGAGTAGAAGCCCCTCTTAGCGCTGTTTTGCCTGGCCCTGGGGTCGCCTTTTCCCTTTCTTGCCACCGGGCTTGTCATCCTTCTGCCTCGCTGTAATCGCTCCCAGAATCAAGACATGGGCTGCCAGATCCCACTTCTGGGTTTCAACGGCCAGTCTCAAGAGCCTCATGGGTCCCCTCCCGGTATCTAGAGACCTTTCAGGATGGTAGAATATTAGTACATATGTTCTACAAAAGTCAAGGGGGTTTTGTCGCCAAAACTACCTCTCCCTTGACCGGAGAGCTTAGGACGGGCTTGTCGAAGGATGATGGTGAGTTACCCCTCCCTCTAGCTCCCTCCCGCCAGGGGAGGGAGGATTGGGAATCCCTCTCCCTTGACGGGAGAGGTTAGAGCCTGTCCTGTCCGATGATGCTTTGCTCATCGAGACTCTCGACACAGTCGGAGAGCGGAGCCGAAGGAAGAGGGTGAATCCCCGCCAGCGGACTGCAAGGGCCCCCGATGTCATTGTTACGAAAATAGACTTTGCTCCGTTCGCCCTGAGCTTGTCGAAGGGAGCTTGTCGAAGGGAGCCTGTCGAAGGGAGCTTGTCGAAGGGAGCCTGTCGAAGGGCGGCGAAGCAATCTCAGGGGTGCAGCGCAGCGAAACCCACCGTTTTGATCTCGGTTTGGGAAGGTTACGCTACTTGTGCTACCACTCTCAGATAGCTAGCAAGCGTAGCAATTTGGCAAATCTCTTGGTGAATGAGTAGCAAAGAGTAGCTATGAAAGTGGGTATGATTAAGATTTGGGAGATGGTACTTTCGTACTTTATAAGGTTTTAATTAAAATCTAATTAAGTCTTTATAAGCATCTCACCAGTCAGACAATTCAGCGGTATCGGGCTGAAAGCCTGGGTGAGAAGCAAGCGAGAGTCGAAATGCGGCTGCCGGGGAAACCGCGGCAGTCCCCTCGTTCACTGGCCTTTAGAGGCCAGTGCTGGCAATACTTCTTCAAAAGGCCTATCGCGGTTGAGACACTTATTAAGCGCGCTGACTCCGGACTATAGAAAGGCTGGACCGACCGGCAGAGCGTCTGCTGGCGTCCAGCCGTTTTGTTTTTTCGCCGGCGATAGGCAAAAGAGCCCGCTGAAAGCGGCCTTAGCAACTAACATAACAATCAAAGGGGGAGGTCATATGTAAACCTATTTTCGGTCAGCGACAGGCAGAAGTGCGCCTTGAAAGCGACCTTTTAACATAAAAATCAAGAAAGGGGAATAGGAAGAAGATGAAGACGAAGATAGTCTATCTGGTAATGGCGCTGGCGCTGGTCTTTGGCCTGCTGGCAGTCATGGCAACGCCGGCGGGGGCGCAGACCACCCGGCATGTGTACCCAGGCGCGGGCACGCCAATCCAGGACGCTGTCGACGCCGCGAACCCTGGCGACACAATCATCATCCACCAGGGCACCTACACCGAAAATGTCGTGGTGGACATAGACCTGGTCATCCAGGGGGCAGCGGGCGAGGCTATGCCCTATGTGGCCGCGGCCACCAGCGCCGACGCCACCTTCCACATCTACGGCGACTATAACGTGACCCTCAAGGGCCTTGAGATCACCAGCGGCGAGCATGGCGTCCAGGTGGGGAACGATACTGATGATGTCATCGGGACCATCTACATCCTGGATAACAAGATCCATCACAACGGCGAGGCGGATGGTAGCGACGGTATCGTGGTGGCCGATGTGGAGGCCGGGGCCAGCGTCACCATCCAGGGCAACGAGGTCTATTCCAACTGGGACGATGGGATAGACATCGATGTTATCTATGGCACCGTGCTCATCGGCGGCCCCGGCGCGGGACAGGGGAATCTCATCTATGACAACGATAGCGACGGCATAGAGATGGATGACGAGATATATGGTCCCGTTGGCAGCCTCACCATCCAGGGCAACACCATCGGTGAGCTGGTCCTGGAAGATGGGCTCGGAAACGGCGACTACGGGATTAACCTCGAGGAGCTCTACGGCGGAAGCCTGTTCGTCCTCGACAATGTCATCAATGGCAACGAGGACATTGGCGTTTACTTCGACAATGATTACTATGGCGCCGCCACCTTGTCAGGCAACACCATAAAGGAAAACGGCGATGATGGCATGTACATGTACGACCTCAATGCTGGTTACGACTATGGATGGTCGGGAGGCAGCGTGTTCGTCATCGAGGACAACACGATCTCTGACAACAGCGGGGATGGCATATACTTCGCTGGGGAGATCGTAGATGGGAGCATGCTCACCATCGGCGGCCTGTCCAATACCATCACGGGCAACGACGGCTATGGCATATACTTCGAGGACGCGATTGCCGGGGGGGCCGTGGTTGACATCCTGGACAATGACATCGATGACAACGAGTACGGCATCTACTTTTCAAGCGACCCCAGCGTTGATGAGGGCTCCACGGTAACCATCGCCGGCAACTCCATCTCCGATAACGACTATGATGGCATCTACTTCAGCGGCGACATAGAGGAGTCCACCGTCAGCATCGGCGGCGTGTCAAATGACATCTCCAGGAATGGCGGCTACGGCATATACTTCTACTACTACATTGAGGAAGGCTCCACCGTCGACATCCTGGACAACACAATCACCGATAACTGGGACGAAGGCATATACTTCAACGACGACATTGACTCTGGCGCCACGGTCAACATCAAGAACAATACCATCACCGGCAACAGCATCTCGGAAGTGGACACGGGCATCTATGTCTACGATGTTTACCAGTCCACCCTCACCATTCAGGGGAATAACATCTCCGGCAACTACGGCGATGGCATTTACCTGGACTACGCCGACTGGGCATCGGCCACCTACATCCTGGATAACACCATCAACTCCAACATCTGGGGGAGTGGTATCTACATCTACGAGGTGTACGACGATTGCAATGTCTTCATCCAGGGCAACACCATCAACGACAACGACTATGAGGGCATCTACATCGAGTCCATCGCCTACGGTGTGGTTACCATCGGCGGGCCCAACCCCGAAGATGGCAACACGATCAGTGGCAACGGCGAAGATACGGGTATATACATCGATGCCATCGGCTACAGCGACGACGAGGGCTCCCCAACCTATGAAGGCAGCTGCATCATCGAGGGCAACACTATCACCGACAACGATGGGTCGGGGATCGAGGTTTGGGAGACATATGGCTCCATGGGGGATGTATGGTATGGCGCCACCCTGGCCATCAAGTACAACGAAATCACCGGCCATGGCAGTCCTGAGCTGATGGAAGACAGGGCCGGTATTGTCTTCTACGATGTGAGCGGTGCCGTGATCAGGGGCAACGACATCTCCAATAATGCGTATGGCATTGTGCTCCTGGGAGGGTTTAGCTCCGACTACAACCTCATCACCGAGAACACCATAGACAGCAACGGGCTTGGCATGTATGTGATGGGCTCTTACAACCTGATCACCTACAACGCCATCACCAACAACACGGCGCCCTCCGAGATGACTGGCGTCCACCTGACCTGCGCTGCTGATGACAACGTCATCAACTGGAACAACATCGCTGGCAACGGCGTGGGCGAAGGCTCCTATGGGGTGTATCAGGAGATATGTCTCAGCCCAACAACTGATGCGCGCTTCAACTACTGGGGCGATGTCAGCGGTCCCGAAAACGGCCCGCCAGGGGGCAGCGGCGATGCCATTTACGGCGATGTGCTCTACAGCCCGTGGCTTGGGCTTCCCATGGCCACAGAGGCCGGCGTGAACGGCGTGTCCCGCCCCTCACCCATGCACCTCTACGTTGACGGCTCCACCGGCACCACGAGCCCGGGCGACATCCAGAACGCCATCGATGCCGCCCTGCCCGGCGATACCATCTACGCCCTCCCCGAAACCTACTACGAGATCATACTGGTGGAGACGCCGCAACTCACCATCCTCTCCACCGAGGGCGCTGAAGTAACCACCATCGACGGCGATTCGATCACCGTTACGATCACCGCTGATGACGTGGTGTTCGGCGCAGCGGGGCAGGGGTTCACCGTCGTCTACTCCACTGACTCCGGCATCGACGTGTACTACGCCGGGCTTGACGAGGGGGTTGTGGTTGGGGTTGTCATTGAGGGCAACATCGTCCGCAACAACAGCGGCGATGGCATCCAGCTCCGCGACGCCCAAAACTGCACGGTAAGGGGCAACGAGGTCTACGACAATTACGATGACGGCATCGACCTCAATGACTCCGATGGCAACACTCTTGCGGGCAACGAGGTCTACCACAATGGTGATGACGGCATCGACATGGACAACGCGCATAGCAACACCATAGGCGGCCCGGACCCCGAAGATGCCAACATCATCTACGAGAATGGCGAGGCCAGTGCCGGCATCGACCTTGATCGATGCAACGACAACACCATTGAGGGCAACGAGATTTTCCACCATGACGTGGGCATCGAGCTCACAGAGTCGTTCAACAACACCGTAGGCGGCGAGGGCAACACCATATACCTGTGTCAGTACGGGATCCTCCTAGAGATTGCCTCGACCGGAAACGAGGTCCTGGACAACACCGTCTACTGGTGCGACTATGGGATCTATCTCCAGTACGGCCCCCACAATAACACCATCTCGGGCAACACCGTCTACCAGTGCGGCAGCGGGATCTATCTCTACGGGGCCCCGTACAACACCATATCGGCCAACACCATCTATGGCTGTACCGAGGATACTGGAATCCACCTCGTCGTGTCAGACTACAACATCATAGGTGGTGACACCGATGAGGACGGCAACGAGGTCTACAGCAACGATAAGGGCATCTACCTCGACAGCAGCAGCCACAACACCATCTCCCACAACAACGTCCATGACAACCTCTACAGGGGGATTGAGCTTGGCTGCGGCGTCTCCAACTGGAACGTGGTCTCCCACAACGAGATCGTGAACAACTCGGAGGGGGTCTACATCAACGGTGACTACAACAGCATCACCTGGAACAACATCGTGGCCAACATCGGCGCCCCGGCTGGTTTCACAGGCGTCTACCTCACCCAGTACGCCGAGGATAACCAGATCCACTGTAACAACATCGTGAACAACATAACCGGCGTTTACAAGGAGTGCTTTGAGGAAGACGCACAGGCCTGGCTCAACTGGTGGGGCCATGCCAGCGGTCCCAGCTTCCCTGGTCCCGGCTCGGGCTCAGGCGATGCGGTCAGCGCGTGCGTGAACTACGAGCCCTGGCTTGATGCGCCCATGAACGAGGCCACCATACCTGGCCCTTCGGTCACCGCATATGCGGTCCCTGATATGATCGCCATGTTCGGCGAGCCCAACCCGATGTACGCTGAGCTCTTCTACAGCGAGGGCGAGATACCGGGGTGGGCCGGTGCGCCCTTCTCACCGGGCCCGGGAAACACCACGCTCGTCGTGGATGCACCGGGGGTGAAGGACGAGCCCGGTAATGTGGTCATCGACCTCAGGTCGGCCCTGTACCAGCTCCTGCCCACCACCGACGCCATAATCGCCGAGGCCATCGGCAAGTGGCCTGAGGGGGAGCAGGATAACATGTGGCACATGTGGCACATGGCCCTGGAGGAGCTGGCCAGCACTCCGTTGTACTACGACGGGGAGTGCGGCGTCTGGATGTACGATTTCTGCTCGACGGATATCTTCGGCCTCTTCCAGGAGTTCACACCGGGTGAGGAGCACTTCTGGGGGCAGATCTTCCCCAAGGTGCTGCTCCAGATGCAGCTTGGGCACATCTCCATCCCGGTGACGGCCATCGGCTTCTGCGGCCCGGTGACTAGCACCATCGACCTCAGCGTGGTCGACTTCACCATTCCGCTCCAGAGCGACCAGTGGAACCGCTGGAACCTGAGGTCAACGCCAATGGTGCTTGAGGACTGCGATGGCAAAGACGAGTGGTCCTACATAGCGGCCCTGGGCGACGGCCTTAATTACGATCTGGCTCTAAGGTACGACCCGACCTCACCCTTCGCCTGGGTTGACCTGGCTATGGAGCCGGACTTCGAGCTGCAGCCACTGGAGAGCATCTACATCCGCGCCACGGAACCGGAGCAGATGGGGCTCATCATCGAGCGCAGTCGGGACCCGATGCCGGGGCCGGTGCGCGACCTCGACGAGGGCTGGAACCTGATAGCCCTGAGCCCGTCCTTCAGCTATCCCAACTATATCTGGTGGCCGGTGGACGAGGCTCTGGTGTCCCTCGCGGATCCATACGGGCCTGCGAGCTACAGCGTGGTGATCAGCCCCATGCAGCTCGTGGAGTTCTGGGAAGCCTACGTGTACTCCGAAACCTGTGTGAACCCAGAGGGATACTTCAAGTACTTCTACCAGGCGCCCGACTGGATCTACACCGTAGGTTCCACGCAGGTGCCAAAGCCACCGAATCCGCAGCCATTCCTGCCTAAGTGGATGAGCATAGGCGGTGGCCAGTGGGTCTACATGGAGAACGCCGATACCCTGGTAGGGTTCTTCACCCCGTCAACATTCTGGACGTTCCCGTGGATGTACGGGGGGCCCTAGTAGGTTAGATACTAAGGGCAAGGGGGGAGATGCCTTAGTCTCCCCCCTCTCCCTTCTATAAGCGGAGGTTTGAATTGAACATGGAGTCAAGGACTGTTAAGATTGCGCTGGCTGTGGCGTTAATGCTCATTATAGCGCTGCCCGCTACGGCGGCAGCCGATGGCCCGCCTACTCTGCCCCACGGCTTCTGGGGGACAGTGCAAATCTACAACTTAGAGGACAAGAGCGATATCAGGGATGCTCCTGTGGGCACGGTGATCACCGCCGAGGTGGGGGGGGTGGAGGGAGGTAGCTTCACCGTGGGCCAACCCCCGGGATACGGTGGGCCCGGCATTTATGGTGGGCCGACAGGTCCCGAGGGCAAGCTGCTGGTGCTCTGCACCGCTGAGTGTGGCGAGATAGCATTCTTTGTGGATGGTCACGAGGCTGACCAGACTTGGGAATATCACAGCGGCGATGTCACTCCGCTTAATTTAACGGCGTATGCGCCCTTACCGACGCCGACGCCGACACCGACGCCGACACCTACGCCAACGCCCACACCTACGCCATCACCTACGCCAGGGGTGACTCCTGTAATAGTAGTTCCTGGAGGTCCAGCAGCTACTGTGGTGACGCCAACGCCTCCGGTGACGCCCACGCCTACGCCCACGCCCACGCCAACGCCTACAGTGCTATGTATTGTCGACCTGTCAGGTGTGATCGATGAGGAAGGCGTGGTGCACGGGGATGTCGTGCGTATCTGTTGTGAGGGGAGGGTGACGATTACCATTGGTGATGGCACCACAGCGCTCACGGCAGAGGGTGAGCCACTGCAACAGATAACGGTGGAAGAGGTGTGTCTTGGGTATCCGCCGCCGCCGCCTGGTGCCTATGTTATTGGCTGTGCCTTTAACTTCGAACCGGACGGGGCCACCTTCGTTCCCCCCTTAATCATGACCATCGTGTACAACGAGGATGATATCCCAGATGGAGTGGACGAGGAAGACCTGGTTATCGCTTGGTATAACAGTGTGACAGAGAAGTGGGAATTCTCTTCCCCTCTGGATGTGGACACGGACGACAACACCATTACGGCTGAGATACACGGCTTCACATTGTTTGCCGTGTACTCCCCTGCTCCCGCAGTGACACCGACGCCAACCCCTACTCCAACACCGACTCCAACACCAACGCCGGCAGAGGAAGTCGGGGTTAACATTGGGGTTATCATAGGCCCGATAATCGCTGTGGTACTGTTAGCTCTCTTAGCGTGGCTGTGGCTGAGGAGAAGAAGGGGGGAGGCTGAGGAGTAAACTTAGTCGTTGAAATTGCCCCACAGCGGGTTTCAGAAAGCCTCTGAAACCCGCTGTTTTGTTAGGCATGGCCGTCATTGCGAGGAGTAGGGGCACGGCGCGCCGTGCCCCTACTCTGCGGAAGTGGGTCGCCCCTACCTCGTTATTCTTGCCTAGCCCAGCCTGCCCATCTGGCGTCCGCCGAGGAGGTGGAGGTGAAGATGAGGCACCACCTGTCCCCCATGCGGGCCACAGTTGACCACCAGGCGATACCCTTTCTCGGAGATCCCCGCCTCTCTGGCGAGTCGGTTTGCCACTATCACAAGGTGTCCAAGAATCAGCGCCTCATCCTCGGTTAGCTCAGCCACCGACTCGATGTGTTTTCTGGGTACCACCAGCAGGTGCACCGGGGCTTTAGGGTTAACGTCGTGGAAGGCGACTGCCTGCTCATCCCGATAGAGGATATCGCTTTGAATCTCGCCGCTTATAATGCGACAGAAGATGCAATCCATCTTCTCGGCCTGCTCTCTTGTGTCATTGCGAGGAGTAGGGGCACGGCGCGCCGTGCCCCTACAGGGCTAAAGGCCTATCTGCTGTGCTACCAGCTCGCGGTGATAGTCAGCGTCGCCGAACATGAGCTCCGATGCCTTGGCCCGACGATAGTAAAGCTGCATGTCGTGATCCTTGATGAAGCCGATGCCGCCGTGAATCTGGTGCCCCTCCACGCAGGTACGCCGGTAAGCCTCGCTCACCCACGCCTTGGCCATAGAGACCTCTAAAGCGCAGGGAAGCCCCTCGCTCAGCTTCCATGCCGCCTGATAGGTGATAAAGCGGCATCCATCGACATCGGTTGCCATATCGGCGCACTTGTGCTGAATCGCCTGGAAGCTCCCGATGGGTCGGCCGAACTGCACCCTTTCCTTGGCGTAGTTGACGGTCATCTCCAGAACCTGCTGGGCGCCACCTACCATAAGGGCACATTGGGCAAGCGTAGCTTTGGGCAACATCTCCTTGATTACCGCCCAGCCATGATCAGGCTCCCCAAGCATGTTCTTTCGCGGAACCCGCACCTTATCGAAGACGACCTCAAACTGCCTGTCGGAGGCGATCGTTTTTAATGGGGTGTAGCTTATCCCCGGGCTCTTAGCGTCTACCAGAAAGAGGGTTATCCCCTCCTCCTTATCCCCGCTCTCCTTTGTCCTGGTAACGCATAGCAGGTAGTCAGCAACGTGGGCATCGGAAATAAAGAGCTTGGTGCCGCTGATAACGAAATCATCTCCTTCGGGCACCGCCTTAACTGTGATCCCGTCTGCATCCCAGGTGACGCTGGGTTCCGTCAGGGCTAGAGAGAGTATCACACCCCCCTTAGCTATCCTGGGCAGGATCTCGCGCTTCTGCTCATCGGTGCCCGCTGCCAGAATGGATAACCCACAGTAGGCTACCGTGGATAAATAGGGTCCGGGTACGAGCGCCCGCCCTAGCTCCTCGATGAGAACCATCAGATCAAGGAAATTCAGCCCTTCCCCACCGTATTCCTCAGGGAAGACCAGACCCATCCATCCCAGGTCCGCCATTTTCTTCCACAGCTCCGGAGAATAGCCCTTCTCATCCTCCTCCATCTCCCTCACCAGCGACTTGGGGCACTCATTTTCCAGAAAATCACGAGACGCCTTCCGCAGCATTTCCTGCTCTTCGCTAAGCGCAAAATCCATGGTCTTTACCCCCTATTTTTCATCGTTGCCAAAGTAGACTTTCTTCCGTTCGCCCTGAGCCCTTCGGCTCCGCTCTCCGACTGTGTCGAGAGTCTCGATGAGCAAAGCATCATCGGACAGGACAGGCTTGTCGAAGGGCCGTTCATGGTTCGACAAGCTCACCACGAACGGCATCCGTTATATCAATTGTCATGATTCGCTGCTGGGCAGCCGCCCATGCGCGTTTGTCATGCTAGACCCTACATTCGGGGCAGCCCCAGTCCCATTGTGGAGATAATAATCCGCTGGATCTCAGATGTGCCCCCGGCTATCGTTATACTCACATTCCACAGGTAATCCCGCTCAATTAAGCCGCCAAGTCTGGCCCACCTGGAGCCCGGCTCAAGCTGCCCATAGAGACCCAGGACCTGCAGCCCCGTATTGGAAATCCTCTGCATCATCTCGCTGCCAAACAGCTTGATCATGGCTCCCACGGAGGTGACGTCCTGCCCCGTGGCCTGTACCCAGGCTGTTCGGTAGGCCAGCATGCGGCAAACCTGTATCTCGATAGCCATCTCTGCCAGCTTGTGTCGTATAAGCGGGTCCTGGGCCAAAGGTACGCCATTGCACTCGGTCTCCTTCACAAACTCTACCAGTTCCTCTAGAATCCGCTGCGGCAAAGAGGCAAATCCCGTTCCCGACCTCTCGATGTTGACCAGCGCCATGGCGGCCAGCCAGCCTCGGCCTCTTTCACCTATCAGGTTCTCCTTGGGTACGCGGACGTCGTCGAAAAAGACCTCGCAAAGGTGCCCCACCCCCTCCATGCTCTCTAGGACGTTCACTGTAATGCCCGGGGTCTTCATATCGATGAGAAGCATGCTGAGCATTCGCGAGCGCTTCGGGGCATCGGGATCGGTCATCACCGGCGCGAAGCACCAGTGGGAACGGTGAGCGCCGGTGGTCCAGATTTTTTGCCCGTTGACCACCCAGCAGTCGTCCTTCTCCACAGCACGCACCTTCGTGGCTCCCAGGTCGGAGCCGGCCTCAGGTTCGCTGAAACCCTGAGCCCAGTAGACCTCTCCCCTGGCTATTCCCGGCAGGTGCTTCCTCCTCTGTTCCTCGTTGCCAAAGTTAAGCAGGAGAGCGCTTATCATCTTCCAGCGGTACCAGTAATCCATCGCTGGCGCTCTGCCGTAGGCAAGTTCCTCGCCCAAAATGGCGTCTTCCCACAGCGGGCGCTCCTGGCCCCCGTATTCCTTGGGCCAGGTGAACGATAGCCACCCCTTCTCAGCCATTGCTCGCAAGAACCTGTGGGTAATATCCCACCATTCATCCGTTTCCTCTTCTGGCGCGCCTCCATGCAACCAGTCGGAAGGGAGTTGCTTAGCCAGAAAATCCTTTACTTCTTGGCGAAACCTATCCTGTTCTTCGCTGAATCGGGAATCCATGCATCACTCCCTTTCCACGTTGGAATTCACCATCTTCACCGCTCAAGTAGGCCTCGAACAGGGGGCCCTCGGCCCTATGCCAGCTCCACCGCCATGTAGGTTACAGTATCCACTACGCCTCCCACGAGGCAAATTTCATTGACGACCAGGTTACCGACTGCGCTCAGATCTGCTCCCTCAACCACTGCGATCACGTCATAGGGGCCGGTAACAGCATTTGCTTCTTTCACACCTTTTAGTTTGCGGAGAGCGAGGGCTACATCCTTTGTTTTGCCTACCGAGGTCTCGATCAATACATAAGCTTTGGCAGCCATTGGGCTTACCCCCTTTCCACCCTTAGGTAACCGAGATTCTGGTCAACTTCAAGGGACGCGATTTTCGTCTTCTTCCCGCAGCTCATTCGATAAGGGACAGGCCATGCCACATTATACCTCGACCCAGCACCGTTGAAAAGCGCCTGGTGAGGGAGCTTATATTATGCGTTTAAGCCTGGGGTTGGCAGTAATACCAGGGATCCTTCCCCTTTTGGCTACAGGTTTCCCCTCCACCTCGTGTAAGTCAGCGGTGAAGTCGATCGGCCTGGCCCCGCTTATATAACTGCCTACGCCAAAGCCATCGACAGGTGCTCCATTCTCCAGAAAGTACCTGATACGGTCTGGGTCAAGCCCACCGCTGACGAATATCTTCACCTCCTTGAACCCTGCCAGGTCTAGCCTGGCTCTCACCTCCTTGACCAGGTCGGCTGTGACGCGACCGCGCTCCGGTGGAGTATCCAGCCTCACTCCAGATAGCTTTCCCCCCAATGCTTGCGCCACAATCACGCTCTCTTCAGCCTCATCCTTAAAGGTATCGACCAGGGAGATGCGGGGCACCTCCGGTGGCATGTGTTTATCGAAGGCCAGGGTTGCCTTGGCGGTGTCGCCCATGATCAGGATCAGGGCGTGGGGCATGGTGCCTGCAGGGGTGACTCCTGCCAGCTTGGCCCCCACTACCGAGGAGCACGACTGGCAACCACCTACAACTGCTGCATATTCCATAACGCCGGATATCAACGGATGAACGTGCCGAGCCCCGAAACTTATAATGGGAATACCCTGGGCTGCGTTGACGCATTCCTCGGCAGCTGTTGCCCAGCCGCTACATTGAGCTAGTATCCCCACGATAGCGGTCTCGTACACTCCGAAGGACTGGTATGGGGCGCTTATCCTCAGGGCAACCTCTTTCCTCTGCATATGATCGCCCTCAGACAGTGCCCAGACCTCGCTGCCCTGTGGCAAAACCTTCTCGAGCAAAGCCTTAACCTCTCTCATGCCGCAGAGCATCCCATCCCTGCTGGGGAAAACCTCCATAGTCGCCGCCGGGTTAAGCCCTTCATTTTGCAAGATGTCCCTTGTGCGCAGGAAGTAGATATCGGATGTCTCCCCGGACAGGATGGAGGGATGGACTTCGAATTCTGGCTGGTGCATACTCACTCCACCGTTATCAGCTTGGCCCCCAGTACCTTATCCATATGCTCAAGGGCGAACCAGTGGCCCTCTGTGTTGAAGCTGGTCACACAGTCGGTAGGCACTTCTACTTCGTAGTCGCGATTCCTTGCGTCGGCAACGGTGTGCATCACGCATATGTCGGTGCAGACGCCGCAGATGATAAGCTTCTCGGGCCTGGACTCCTTCAGTCTCTCAGCAAGCGTGGTATTGTAGAAGCAGCTAAAGCGGTTTTTCGGTATCACCTCTCCCGGATAGCCGCGGAGCTCAGGAATGATCTCCGCCTCCTCGGTTCCGGTGACGCAGTGAGGAGGGAACATCTTGAACTCAAGGTCGTCGGGAGCGTGGCTGTCGCAGAGGAAGAAGACCTGTGAACCTTTCTCCAGTTCGCGCTCCAACAGTTTGCCGATTCTGGGGATAATGAGGCGCGCTTGTTTCCCGCAGAAGAGGGGATAACCCTCTTCCATGAAGCCTTTGAGCGGGTCGATGACGATAACCGCGTTGGCCATAGGCTCATCTCTGCTTTGAGAGCAGTGGTATTATAACATCTCGATAGATGGCGGGCAACACAATGTAGGGGCAACCCACTGGGTCGCCCCTAATCGTTTGAGAAAAGCGGTCACATCTTATATAATTGAGGGAACGCTTAGCTAGGGGTAGGGATTTGGGCACACTGGGAAAACACTATCTTCTGGATTTGAAGGATTGTAGCAGGGAGCGGCTTGAAGACCTGGACTTTATTAAAGACGTTCTCTCCTCCGTGGCCCGGGAGGCAGGTACCGCCGTAATCGGAGAATCCTTTCACAGATTCCTGCCCCAGGGGCTAAGCGGTGTGGTGCTGATCGCCGGGGCTCATCTCTGTATCCATACCTGGCCGGAATATGGCTATGCGGCAGTCGATATCTTCACCCACGGGGACTCCTTCCGGGCCGATGAGGCGGCCAGATTGATTATAGAGAAGCTGGAGAGCAAAAATCCTGCCATAGTGGAACTGAAAAGGGGATTTTAGCCTGTGAAAGAAATGGCGACAAACTGGTTTTGGGAGTACGTTACCCCCCATCTCATCCAGCAGTTCAGTATCAGCGACATACTCTACAGCGGGAAATCGGAGTTCCAGTCTATTCAGGTCATCGATACCCCCGGTTTCGGCAAATGCCTTATTCTGGACGGCAAGATCCAGTGCAGCGAAGCGGACGAATTCATCTACCACGAGTCCCTGGTTCACCCTTCGATGGTCACCCACCCCAAACCGGAGACCGTTTTCATCGCTGGGGGTGGCGAGGGGGCTACCTTGAGGGAAGTCCTGGCGCACAGCACGGTGAAAAGGGTGGTGATGGTTGATATCGACAAAAAGGTGCCAGATATCTGCAAGAGATTCTTACCGTCCCTGGGTCAAGACTCTTTCGAAGACAGCCGGGTTGAGCTTCTGCACATAGACGCTATGAAATACCTCGACGAGACGCAGGAAAAGTTCGACGTGATTATCATTGATGTCACCGAGCCGCTTGAGGAGGGTCCGGCCTACCTGCTGTACACTCAGGAGTTCTATCAGGGCCTCAAGGAGAAGCTTACTCAAGATGGGCTGGTCGCTCTTCAATCCGGTTCGACAAGCATGGTTATCTCGCTTGGCTTTATCGCGGTAGCCAATACTCTACGTACGGCGTTTTCTGTAGTCGCTCCCTACCAGTCGGAGATACCTTCCTTCGGCGGCACCTGGGGCTTCGCTGTGGCTTCGCAGAATCTTGACCCCCGCGAGCTTTCCCCAGAGGAGGTTGATCACAGGCTATCGAGGCGGGTCAGCAAACCCCTCCGCTTCTACGATGGGCTTACTCACCGCGGGATATTCTCTATTCCCAAGTACCTCAGAGAGGAGATGGCCAGGGAGAAGCGGATCATCACCAAAGACCAGCCCCTGTTCACCTATTAGGCGGGCTCTGCTCGGAGGACTTACCAACCATCAGCCACAAATATAATCCCCCCTACCCCCCTTTACAAAAGGGGGGTAGGGGGGATTATTGAGGTGTCATACTCAAATGGAAACCGTGCCTGCTTAAGAACTTAGGAGCAGCATGTTTTATGCGACTGGCTCCCTGACTTCAACAATCAAAGACTCAACACCAGATTCTTCAGGGATAGGCTCGCTATGGGCTTTGCAGGATTCCAGGTATAGCTCGATTGCTTCCTCAGCCATAGCTATAGCCTCCTCTCTGGTCTCTCCTTGACTGTAGCATCCGGGAAGAGCGGGCACTTCCACAGAATAGCCACCCCCCTCTTCGGGCACAAGGATATCGGTGTATTTCAACATGATCAGCCTCCTAGAGAAGCCTCTTAATCTCCTCTGCTGAAAGCTCTGCCTTCTTCAAGATGTTGCTTAAAGTTCCAGGCTTCACCGGCTTTCCATGGACAGGGACAATTATCTTGGTGCCGGGTTTGCCTTCCTCCCTGAATTATTGGTCAACCACTTTCCTCAGTACGGTAAAGCCATTTCAAATTCGAGCTACCATATTATCCCCGGCCGGGACTCGAAGCTTGCGCACAACATGTTTTATTGTATCACAACTGGCTTCACATTGAAGTCGCCACCCTGCGTTGGTATAATGGCCTTGGTGCAACTATGGATATTCTAGATAGCCTCAACCCTGCCCAAAGGGAAGCCGTGGAGACCATCGAGGGCCCGGTGCTCATCGTAGCCGGCCCAGGGTCAGGCAAGACCAGGGTCATCGCCCACCGAGTAGCCTATCTGATCACTGTCTGCGGCATCAACCCTTATCGCATTTTGGCGGTCACCTTCACCAACAAGGCGGCCCGCGAGATGAGAGATAGGATCTATTCCCTCCTGGGGCGAGTGGTTGAGGGATTGACCCTGGGCACCTTCCACGCCACCTGCGCCCGTATGCTCCGCATGGAGGCACAGCATCTCGGACTGGATAGAAGGTTCGTTATCTATGATGAGAGCGACCAGCTCAGTCTATTGAAGCGCAGCATCGAGCAGCTTGGGCTCGACCCCAAGCAGTATCCCCCTGGCGGCATCAGGTCAGCGATCTCCTCTGCCAAGGCCAGGCTCCTCGCTCCCCAGGATTACCGCGGGCTTGTTGGTAGCTACTTCGAGGAAATAGTGGCTAGGGTATATGAACGTTACCAGGAGCTTCTTGCCGAGAGCAATGCCCTGGACTTCGATGACCTGATTATGAGAGCTGCAGACCTCTTCCGCAACCAACCGGAGGTCCTGGCCAAGTATCAGTCGCGCTACCTGCATGTTATGATCGACGAGTTTCAGGACACCAACCGCGCACAGTATATCTTGTCCAAACAGCTTGCGGGGAAATATCGCAATATCTGCGTTGTCGGCGACCCCGATCAATCGATCTATTCCTGGAGGCATGCTGACCTGCGCCATATCCTTGACTTCGAGAAGGATTACCCCGATGCCAAGGTCGTATTTCTGGAGCAGAATTACCGCTCCACCCAAATCATCCTCGAGGCCGCTGACCATGTGATTACTGCTAACCTGCAACGAAAGGATAAAGGGCTTTGGACTGAGAACGATGCCGGAGTCCCTCTCACCGTGGCACAGACCTACAGCGAGCAGGAGGAGGCACACTTCGTGGTCAGTGAAGTGGAAAGGCTGCTGGCCGATGGTCACTGGAAGGCTGGCGATTGCGCCATCATGTATCGTACGAATGCGCAGTCGCGAGCGCTAGAGGAGACATTTGTGCGCTATGGGTTCCCCTACAGGTTGGTGGGAGCCACTCGTTTCTATGAGCGGCGCGAGGTGAAAGACGTCATGGCCTACCTCAGGCTGATTCATAACCCCTACGATAGCGTTAGCTTGGCCCGCATAATAAACGTCCCCGGACGGGGCATTGGACAGCGCACTGTCGCCGATCTCACCATGTGGGCAAATGAGAGGGGAGTGCCATACTATACCGCCCTCAAGCTCATAGCTCAGGGGGAAGAGCCCACCCCGTTGGCGCCTCGGAGCAGCCAGGCGCTGAGCAGTTTCCTGAATATGCTCGACGAGTTCATCGCCAACAGCGAGGAGTTGAGTCTGGTCGACCTCTTCGACCTGGTACTGGATAGGACTGGATACAAGAAATATATGCTGGAGAGCGTGGATGGGGAGGAGAGGTGGGACAATATCCTGGAGCTGCGCAACGTGGCTGCCGGATATCGAGACCTCGAGCCGCGGGATAGCCTGGCCTATTTTCTGGAGGAGGTGGCTCTGGTCTCTGATGTCGACGATCTGGATGAGAAGGCCGACGCGGTGACACTCATAACCCTGCACCAGGCTAAAGGCCTGGAGTTCCCCGTGGTGTTTATTGTGGGCATGGAAGAGGGTGTCCTGCCTCATTTCAGGTCATTCCCTGACCCGGAGCAAATGGAGGAGGAGCGCCGCCTGTGCTATGTAGGGATAACCAGAGCCAAGGAAAGGGTGTATCTGGTTCATGCTCTGCGCCGCAGCCTTATGGGGGGCAGGGCGCACAACCCCCCATCACGCTTCCTGAGTGATATCCCCTCGCACCTGGTGAACTTCGCCGGTGCCCCACCTTCTGCGAGAGCATACCACGAACCGGTGATCACCCGTATCCCATCCGCCGGGGTAGAACAAGGGGCCCAGCCTGTAGATACGTGCACCTCACCTGCCTTGAAAGCGGGCGATCATGTGAGCCATGCCATGTTCGGCGAGGGCATTGTGGTCAACTGTCTGGCCACCGGTGGCGACCATGAGGTCACTATCGCTTTCAAGGGGGAGGCAGGGATAAAGAGGTTCCTGCTGAGCCTGGCGCCTTTGCAGAAGCTATCCTAGCGACGGGCGTTCGCCCGAGATAAACCACGATCGTGGTCAGAGGCGCTCGAAGCCACCTCAGGCTGCCTTCCTCAGTGGACTTGCCTATTAGTCATCTCAGGCGCGGCGGAGCCCTACGGGCATCTCAGGCGCTCTCAACAGCTTATTGGGCGGAGAAGCCTCGAGAGAGAAATGGCTGTGGGCGAGTTCCCTAGTTCTGTTGACTGCCTATCTTTCATTGTAGAACTGACATGCAAGCCAATAGGTGGTAAAATAGGCTCGCATGTGAGCAGTTGTGATTGTATGCTATTGGGGCGTGATGTATCAGAGCCAGAGCAAATTCCGTTGGGGCACGCAATGACAGAAGAAAAGATATCTCAAGAGGGGTTGCTGAAGCGCCTCAAAAGGTTTGTTCTCAATCGTGGCAGCCGAAGTTGGCTATTGCGTCAGGATCGGTCCCTCAGACCTGATTCAGGAGGAACTGACGTAATGGATAAGGGCTTGCCCTTAACACGTAGAGAAGTGGGGTCCAGAGGAGAGAAGCTGGCAGTGAATTTCCTGAAAGGTCTTGGCTACAAAATCGTGCAGATGAACTTCCGCTGCCGGCAGGGAGAAATCGACATAATTGCTCAGCAAGGCGAATGCCTCGTTTTTGTTGAGGTGCGCACCAAAAAGAGCTGTGATTTTGGCACCCCTGAAGAATCGGTCACTTTTTCCAAGAGGGAGAAGCTGATCTCGCTGGCCAACATCTACCTGCAAACCCTTGATAGGCCGCCTCCGTCATGGCGCATCGACGTGGTGGCGGTGGAACTCACCCCAGATGACAGAGTTTCGCGATTAGAACATATAGAGAACGCTATAAGCTGAACGGCCTGTCAGCAAGGGTGTTGATTGATGAAATGCTTGACCCGTTAGTTGTTTCTATCTATACTAGTCCAAGAAATAGCCAAAGGTATGGATAGCTTGCCCCTGAGTGACTATAATCGTGTGCGTGGACGATAAGCTGGCTATAGAATCCCGGAAGTTAACATAAACAGGGATGAAGCCAGAAAAAGAGCCTATTACGCCAGGAGAGAGAAGATGCTGTCGATGGTGCCCAAGTGAGGTGGGCGACAGCTCTGAGGATGACAGAGGGAAATGGATGTCTATCTCGGCGTCGATGTTGGCTCAGTTACGACCAAGTTTGCCCTGGTGACCGAAAGAGGCGAACTCGTCGCCTACAATTATCTTCGCACTCAAGGTAAGCCGATCATCGTGGTCCAACGGGGGCTTCAGGAGATCCGGGGACAGATGCCACCTCGAGGCGAGATTCGGGGCGTGGGCACCACAGGTAGCGCCCGCTACCTGGCAGGGGTTATTTTGGGCGCAGATATGGTTAAGAATGAGATCACCTCGCAGGCTGTGGCTACTCTCCATTATGTCCCCGACGTGCGCACGATCATCGAGATCGGGGGCCAGGATTCGAAGCTAATCATCGTCCGCGATGGCATGGTGGTCGATTTCGCTATGAATACGGTTTGTGCCGCTGGCACCGGCAGCTTCCTCGATCAGCAAGCATCGCGGCTCAATATAAGGATCGAGGACTTCGGGGAGCAAGCCCTTCGGAGCAAGGCCCCGGTGCACATCGAAGGGCGATGCACTGTGTTCGCTGAGTCCGATATGATCCATAAGCAGCAGATGGGACGTGAGACAGAGGACATAGTCTGCGGTCTGTGTCAGGCTCTGGTTCGCAACTACCTCAGTGATGTTGGCATGGGAAAAGAGATGCTGCCTCCCATCGTATTTCAGGGGGGAGTAGCCTTCAATAAAGGAATTCTCCGCGCCTTCGAGGAAAGCTTAAACACAAAGGTTCTCGTCCCGCTCTATCACGAGGCGATGGGGGCTATCGGGGCTGCGCTTCTGGTGCGCGAAGAGATGTCCCGTAATGGCAAGGTGACTGACTTTAGCGGATTCGAGGCGAGCGAAGAGAGCTATTGCACTTCATCCTTTGAATGCCGAGTATGTCCCGATCGCTGTGAGATCGCCCAGATACTCCAAAACGACGAGGTCATCGCCCACTGGGGTGGGCGTTGCGACCTGTGGGAGGGAGCGAAGAATGCCCAAGCAAAAGGCGTCTAAGAAAATTAGGATCGCTTTGGATGCCATGGGTGGTGATCACGCCCCTGAGGAGATAATAAAAGGGGCGATCGCGGCGGCCGATGATAACAATTTGGAGGTTGTGTTGGTGGGGCAAGAGAGCGTGGTGCAAGAGGAATTGAACAAGCATAGCCTTGCTGGCTGTGGGGTAAGCGTTGTCCATGCCAGCGAGGTGATAACCATGGAGGAGCGCCCGGTACCGGCGGTTAAGGAAAAGAGGGGCTCATCCATTGTAGTTGGGATAAATCTGCTTAAGAGTGGGGGCGTGGCGGCGTTTGTCTCCGCGGGCAATACTGGGGCGGTGATGACTGCGGCTAGCCTGATCTTGGGTAGAACGAAAGGAATCCACCGTCCCGCCTTGGGGGCGGTCTTCCCTTTCCCTTCGGGACCGCTCCTCTGCCTCGATCTGGGGGCAAACTCCGATTGCAAGCCTATGTCGTTGGCTCAGTTCGCCAAAATGGGCAGTATCTATATGCAGATGATCTTTGGCATGGACAGCCCTCGAGTCGGGCTGCTCTCAAGTGGTGAGGAGGATACAAAGGGTAGTCAGCTGGTTCAGAAGGCCCACAGGATGCTAAAGAAATCCAAGCTCAACTTCATCGGCAATGTGGAGGGTAGAGATATCGCCAGTGGGCGGGCTGATGTGATCGTGACCGATGGCTTCACCGGCAATGTTCTGCTCAAACTGGGCGAAGGTCTCGGCGAAATGCTTCTTGACGCTCTGAGAAAGGCTGTGGCTGAGAACCCGAATCTTAAGGAGGCTGCTGATCTTCTCGAGCCCACATTCCATTCTGTTATCAGCACGTTGGATTATCGGGAGTATGGTGGTGCTCTTCTATTCGGCGTCAAAGGCAATGTCATGGTAGCACACGGTCGCAGCGATGCCGACGCGATAAGGAACGCAATCATCACTGCGAAGCGAGAGGTGTCGCAGGAAGTATCCGAGGCATTCAAGGGCTAGCCTGCCAATAAAGCTGCTGTGGAGGTATATATGGCTGCGCCGCTCATTGTGGACGATAAGAGCTTCAACGAGGTTGTCCTTGAGGCTAAGATGCCGTTCTTGGTCGACTTTTGGGCCCCCTGGTGCGCCCCGTGTCACGCCGTCGCTCCTATAGTGGGCGAGTTAGCTGCGGAGTACGAAGGCCGCGTAGGATTTGCTAAGGTTAATGTGGATGAGAACACTAGGATGGCAACAGAATATGGCATTCGCAGCATTCCCACCCTGCTGCTGTTTAAAGACGGCAAGCCAATGGCCCAGATCGTGGGACTCAGGTCCAAGGCGGAGCTGAAAAAGCACTTGGACGCTGCCCTCACTTGAAGCGCAAGTCTTCAGCTATTAGCGCTCAGCTTTGGAAATGTTCTAAGTTCTACGTTCTAGGTCAACCTTGAACTTAGAACCCTAGAAACTCGAACAGGGTCGCAGCTTTTGGGTTTTGCCGAGAGCTGAACGCTTACGTCGAGTTTGTCCTGGAGTTCAAATGGGGGATAATTCCTACCAGTTGATCATTATCGGTGGTGGGCCTGCTGGGCTCAGCGCGGGCCTGCATGCTGCGAGGTCAAGGTTACATACCTTGCTGATTGAAAGGGTTATGCCAGGGGGCCAGATAATAAATGCAGAGCTTGTGGAGAACTATCCGGGGTTCCCCCAGGGCATCTCTGGTGCCGAGCTAGGCTCTCTGATGGAGCAGCAGGCGACGAAATACGGCCTGGAGATAACTATGGCCGATGTGGAGGGGGTTGAGTTGGGGGCGGAGGAAAAGATAGTGAACACCAGTGAGGGCCAGTATCGTGCTAAGGCGCTTATCATCGCCGGCGGCTCTGAGCATAGCAAGTTAGGTGTGCCTGGGGAGGAGGAGCTTAGGGGCAGGGGGGTGTCATATTGCGCTACGTGCGACGGCGCCTTCTTCAATGATCAGGTGGTCTCGGTGGTGGGAGGGGGAAATGTTGCCCTGAACGATGCCCTTTTTCTCACTAGATTGGCATCAAAGGTGATCGTCATCCATCGCCGCAACCAGCTCAGGGCGACCAAGATACTTCAGGAAAAAGCCTTTGCTCAGCCTAAGATAGAGTTTCTCTGGGATACAGTGGTTGAGTCCATTAAAGGAGATAACCAGGTCAGGGAACTAGGATTACGAAATGTGAAGACCAAGGAGGAATCGAGCTTGGAGGTCTCCGGCGTTTTCATGGCTGTGGGGCTGCGTCCCAACACAGGCTATCTGAAGGGGCTGCTTCCCTTGTCTCCAGAGGGCTTCATACTGGTCAATGACCAGATGGAAACAGGGGTACCAGGGGTGTTTGCTGCTGGTGATATCCGCGCGGGCTCGGCGCGGCAGGTTTCCAGCGCCGTTGGTGACGGAGCCACTGCTGCTATCTCCGCCGAAAGATTCCTTTCTTCTATTTGATAATCAACTGGAGTTGTTCTTTTACCGATGAAAATAAGACGGATAAC